>Ga0187893_10013095_pt1 | contig 11621 bp, 11 predicted proteins | sample MA1701074metaG_FD_139574 | JGI IMG/M metagenome (GOLD analysis project Ga0187893, IMG submission 139574) | White microbial mat communities from a basaltic lava cave in the Kipuka Kanohina Cave System on the Island of Hawaii, USA - MA170107-4 metaG ...
AAGCGGTTATCTTCCGGATCGGGGCACACGGCGAGCCTACGTTTTGGTCTCACCCTGCGGCTGGCTCTCCGGATCTTCTCCAGCGAGCGGGTGACATGGTGAGGACCAAAGGAGAACTTCTTGCGTGAGAGCACCCCTGCGTATTCAGCAAGGATAGGTTGAGAGACGCAGAGCGTGATCTTGCCTGAAAGCGCCAAGAGGAACACGGTTGCCTCAAGGCCCTCTTCCTGGAGATGGGCGGAAACGATGACGTTGGTATCAAGGACAACTCGGATCATGCCGCGGTTTTGCGTGCACTGGTACGCCTCTCCCGCCGGTATGCCCTGATCTCTGCGTCAATCTCGCGCATGGTCAGGGTATCGAGCCCCTTGCGCTTGGCCTCGGCCCAGAGCTCCTTGAGAACGTCCGGGGCAGGGGCAATAGTGGTAACGTAGTCCTTGACGCTCATGATGATGACGGCGGGCTCGCCGCGGCGATCCACCAAGAAGCGCTCGTTCTTCTCTTGCGCCCGTTTGATGATCTGCCCGAATTGGGTGCGGGCAGTGAGTGCAGAGATGACTTTGGGCATGGATGGTTTCTGTTTCGTGATACACCTCCCTCCTTTCGGTGGTACTGAACTAATTAATTAGTTCAGCTCAAGTGTACAGCGGGGGAGAGATTATCGTCAAGAGAAAACGGGGAGAGGAGTGCGAAAAGGTTGCTCTCTGCGGCGGCATCGTACGCCGCTGGGCTTCAAAAAAGATGACTAACCGCTCGGTGTGATCATTCCGTGTGTCTTCCACCACCAGCGTGCTGTCTGGTATCACGCTCACCTCGTCTTGACCATCGAAAAAAGTCACTTTCTTAGAGTTTTCTGTTCCCCTGTGAGAGAAGAGAAGAGTTGCTGTGTTCTCTCTGAGGATTAAGGAGAAGCAGGTGTCGGTTTGGGTACGGCAAGAGGGTCGCCAGGTGAGCGGTGCCCTTCCTTTCACGCCCTACTTGAGCACGTATCCCCGGCTCTCTTATCATTCGCTCTCACATCGTCTTGCGCAGAAAAGGAGAAGAGCGTGATTGTCTTCCTTGTAGGACTGAGTATCGTAATCGTCACTGCCTGCTTAATGTGGATGGAGCATGAAAGAAAACGGGACGTCCCCTGGCGGCTTCCCGGGCCCTTGCGTCGGCGGCATGAGGCCCTGACCACCCACCACGTCGCCACGCTGTACGAGGAGTTCGCACGGGCGGACCCCCGATGGGCTGAGATCGCCCAGGCCTACCGGCAGCGCAGTGACGAACTACGCGGACGGTATCTCGAGTAGCGTGAGGCGCTATCCTCACCTGCAACTCACAAGCAGAGAACAACGAGAGCGTAAGAGGGACAGTAAGCACTGCAGCGCGAAGCCCTCTTCCCACCGGAGACCCACCCTACTGCCCATAAGGAAAGTCCCTTGACTCCCGCGCTCTTTTGCCCTACGCAGACGAGGAAATAGGATCTTGAATGCACCTGCGTTGCACGGCCTGGCCCTTCCTGCCCGGCCTGCGGCGGTGGTATTTTCCTTTCACCCCTTTCTCCCAGATCTCCTCGAGAGGCATCAAGGAGCCGCTATGGTTCCTGCCCTTACCGCTTCCCCTGGCTGCTGCAGCGCAGCACGCCCCAGGGAGACGTCTGTCTCCACTGCTTCTTCCTTCCCACCGGCTGTTCCCTCACCTCTTACTGAGGGCCAATCGCCGGAAATTCCTCAAGTCTGCCCTGATAGCAGTCGCCAACTCATTCCGACACAAACTTCGCCGCCCGCCAAACGGACCTGGCCGGGTGGTTGCGAGAGGACAACGAAGAGCGGGTGCACCAAGGCCGGTGGGGTTATGGGCGAACGCCGCTGCAACCGTTCCTCAACACGCTTCCCTTAGCCAAGGAGAAGTTGGTAGCCGCGTAGCCCATCGGACAGTATGATCAACCTGACAACGAAGCGAACAATCCCACTTTGTCAGATCAAGTATTGACTTTTACATATTATCCTGCTCCGCTCAGGTTTTGTCTCAGGATCCTTAGCTCCCACAAGGGAGGTTGAGCAAAAGCGTCGCGAAGCCCAACCTACAAGACTCCCGCTACTCCTGAGAGATCAACGTCTGTGGACCGGTTCTTGGCTCATCTGCTGCCAGAGCTTTTATTGCTTCTCGACGGGCTCCGGGCACTGTGCGTGCAACAACTAAACCAGCCGCATCAACACCAAGTCGCAAACGTTCAGCTAGATCACTGAGCCGCTGGGCTGGAACCCAGCCCATGACTGAGGCAACTTCGGCTGCCGCGTCCGCTAGCCAACTCATATGCTCCGTTTGCGCTTTAATTGTTCCTGCATAGCATTGATAGTGTTGTTCAAGATCTGTTATTTCCTCTCCGGCGATCCAGCTGAGTGCCACAAGCGCCAGCTTAGCTGCACGGATCTCGTTCGTCGTCGGCAGCATCTTCGCGTGCAACAGATCGTGCAGCTCCTCACCGAATTCGCGGCCGCCACCCTGGAGCAGCTGGCTTACTTGCTGCTCATACAACCGGCCGCGATGTTCAGTACTCGAGAGCGGGACATGGACGCGTTTACCATCTGCGGTGAGACTCAAAAGATACAAGAGTTCTAGTTCCGGAATATCGCGGGAGCCCACGGCCGCAAAGAATCGCGCTAGCTTGACAGCTGTGGCTGCCTGAATACCTTTGCGTGCCGCCACTTCTCCTAAGGTCGTGGCTTCCAACCGTCCGTCGTCGCTGATGCGAATCAGTTGTCCACGCACCAGTGCGGCTAGGATCTTTTCCACTTCGCCCGCTAGTGCCTCTGTCTTTCCTCCATGCTGAAACCCCAGATAGGTTAAGGCAAAGAACGCTTGCAATTCTTCTGTCGTAAGACACAGTTTGGAGGCAACCAGGTTGAGGATGCGATCGACGAGCCCCTTCTGCCCTGGCGCAGGCGTCAACTGCTCATATTCACCCATGATGTAGTTCCGCCATAACCAATCTGCTTGAAATTGATTGATGGCAATTAAGATCGAACGACCAAAGCGTTCGTGCAACCCCAATCGTCCGGCCCGGCCGGAGATGTTTTCGTACTCCGCCCAGGGCAACGGAACCTCCAGTGCGGCGCCAGTCCGCGGGTCGGTGGCCCACTTTGTCGATTCGAGGAAAACGGTTGAGGCCGGTAAATTGACGCCAAATGCTAAGGTAGTCGTACAGGCAATCGCTCGTAGTCCGCCCCGGCGGTAGTGGGTTTCTACGACCGCGCGTTCTTCTGCGGTAAGGTCAGCGTGGTGAAATGCCACCCCACCCGCAAATGCCTGCCTTAACTGTGCCTTCAGAGTGGTCTCTTCCAGGCTCTCCAGGGCCTGCAGCGCATCCTGTGCTGGTGGTAATGCCAGCGCCCGCGCTAACGTGAGCGCACAGTGGATAGTGTCGCGTTTGCTTTTGAGAAAGACCAGGATCTGTTCCCCTCTGTCGATCAGGTGTTTCACATTGGTGAAGAGAATCTTGCGCGGGTCGCTCGAGTCCACAGCCACTAGGCGTTCTTCGCCGGTGTCGCCCGTGTTATGGGCTTTGTAGCGGAACCGACCTTTCTGGAGGACCCCTTGGTACAATTCGACCGGCCGGTCCTCGTGAACGAGGAGCTCCGCCTGAAGCCATTGAGCTACTTCTTGCGCCTCACGCAACACAGCAGAGAGTCCGAGTATTTGCGGGCGGGGAACCGACCCCAGCAATTTTGCCAGTGATAGCTCAAGACCAGGTCCGCGGTCGGGGTCGCCGAGCATCTGTAACTCATCGACCACGACGAGTGCGACCGTCCGTAGCAAGTGTGGCTGGCGGACAAGAAGTTGTGCCAGCTTTTCGTACACCAACACTGCGAGATGAAAATCGCCCTGCTCGATGTTGCGGTCGAATTCCCGTCGATCACGGGTAGCGACGACAACCTTGATCCCATAGACGCCATAGCGAGCCCGAAACGTCTGATATTTCTCTTCAGCCAAAGCGCGCAAGGGGGTGAGATACAAGACCCGTTTGCCAGCGAACGTGGCGCGCATGGCGGCCATCTCGCCGACAAACGTCTTCCCGGAGGATGTGGGCGACGAAATTACCAGACTCTGTCCCTCAAACAGACCGTAGCGCTGTACAGCCACCTCTTGTACTGGCAGCAGAAATTCCCCTTGTTGCTGCCCCCAAATGTCCAACAGCGCCTCCGGGAGGCCATATCGTCGAAGGTCATAAATGCGTCGCATAGTGCTCCTCTCTAAGGGCTTGGGCGCCCATATAGCTCTTGAAGACCAGATACTGTAAATAAATACAGTATTACGAAGAGCGGGACAAGAGATCGTTTGTGCTCTCTTGTGTCAGCCTCTGAGGGGTGACACCATCACCATCAGTTGATAGAGGAAGAGAGATGGCTGTGGCACGCAAAGGCGAACACGCAACTACCCGGCGACGCACAGCGCCGCAACCCTCGGTGGAATTTGCTGCGCTGCTTCAGGCCGCTCAGCTCAGTGCTGCACAAGTTCACTACATCAACCATCACTATGGCGCTGCGGCTTCAGCTGCCGTTCGCGCCCATCCCTACCGCCTCGCGGAGATTGACGGAGTCTCTTTTCAGGCCGCTGATACAGTCGCTCGCCAGCTCGGGCGGCATAGAACCGATCCCGAACGGCTACGCGCGGGAATCTGCGAGATCTTGCGTCGCGCTCTGCAGGCTGGCCATACCTGCCTGCCGTTGCCCACGGTGATCAAACGCACGGCAGCTCTGCTTCAGGTTACGCGACCGCTAGTGGAAGAGCAGTGCTTACGGGGCGCATTGGACGTAGGTGGGCAGTTTCTGGTGAAGCAACCGGGAGCCTCCACGGTCCTCACGCTGTTAGATGTCTGGCGCGTCGAAGAACGGATCGCCCAGGCATTGGCCGACCGGGTGCGGGGACCCTTGCCACCAATACTTTCCAACGTCGAGGAAGTCGTCCCCCAAGTCGCCCGCCGGTACTCTCTCAATGCAGAGCAAGAGCAAGCCTTGTACGCTGCCCTCACCAGCGCACTGACCGTGGTCACTGGGGGACCGGGGACGGGGAAATCGTTCCTCTGCCAAGCGTTGGCAGAGATTGCCACTCGTTACCATGTGCCTATCCTTGCCGCAGCGCCTACGGGCCGCGCGGCACAACGCTTGACCGAACTCTCTGGATTACCAGCGGCCACACTCCATCGGCTTTTGGAATACCAACCAGCGACGGGGACATTCGCGCGTCATGCCGAGCTGCCGCTAGCTACCCCACTCCTTGTAGTGGATGAGGCAAATATGGTTGATCTCTTCCTGGCCGATCACCTGCTGGACGCATTGCCCCTGGATGCGAGGCTCGTGCTCATTGGCGATACCGATCAGTTACCCAGTGTTGGCCCGGGGCAGGTCTTAGCCGATATTATCGCCTCTGGCATCGCCCAGACTGTACGTCTCTCTCAACTGTATCGCCGTAGCGAAGAAAGCCTGATTACTGTCAACGCGCATCGCGTTCGTGCTGGCGAACTGCCGCTGTTTGCTCCGGAACCACAAGCCGACTTTCGATTTATCGAAGAAAAAGATCCTCAACAGGCTATTGCCCGAGTGGTGGATTTGGCGGCGCAGGAAGTGCCGATTGAGACTGGCCTGGATCCAATGACCGACCTCCAAGTGCTCTGCCCAATGAATCAAGGTGTGGTTGGCACCCTCGTGCTCAACCGTGCACTCCAACAGCGGTTGAATCCGAACGGCCTTGGGGTGCAAATCAATCCGGATGTACAATTTCGCATTGGGGATCGTGTACTCATCACCCAGAACAATTACCGCCTCGGGCTCTTTAACGGAGAAGCCGGTGTCCTTGTGCATGCCAACCCGCACAAGCAACTGGCCGTGGTGGACACAGGAAAAGAGCGAGCAGTCTTCGCCGGTCAAGAACTTGCAGGACTCACTCTCGGGTATGCAGTCAGTGTGCATCGAGCGCAAGGTGGGGAATTTCCAGTGAGCATTCTTCTGCTCCATAATTTACATGTGCCGTTATTGCAGCGCACCCTGCTGTACACGGCGATCACGCGGGCCAAGAAACTCTGTATTATTGTTGGCACCTCCAGTGCGCTCGCCCGAGCCGTCCAAAACAGGCAATCACTGCAGCGCTACACTGGACTCGCCACAGCGATTGAACAAGCGTATCCGTTTTCTTCAACCACGGGTCTAACACAGCAGTCTGAGCGGTAGGTGATAGACGCAGGCAAGTGAGAATTTCTGTAATGTCGGCATTGGTCTTATTATTGCTCCCAAAAGAAACAGCATCCTTTCCTAACAGGAGGTCATGTTTCTATGAAACGCGTTGTTGTTTTTGTGGCTACCGCTCTGCTACTTGGCTTTTCTGTCCAGGCTGCTCAGGTAGAATCTCTCGCTGTACCGATGACGAACGCTAAGGGGGAGAAAATTGGCGAGGCAAGGCTTACGCAAACCCCGCACGGCGTTCTGATACAAGCCGACCTTTCTCAGCTTCCTCCGGGAACGCTCGCCTTTCACGTCCACGAGGTCGGCAAATGTGAACCACCGTTCGAGTCCGCCGGTGAGCACTTTAACCCCACCAACAAGCAGCATGGGTTCCTAGACCCCCAGGGCAGGCATGCCGGAGATCTCCCTAACGTACATGTCGCTGAAAATGGCATCCTTAAGGTAGAGGTGCTCGCAACTCAGGTCGCTCTAAACGAAGGGCAGAATCGTCTTCGTGATCCCAATGGATCTGCGCTCGTCATTCACGCGAAACCTGACGATTATCATTCAGATCCTGCTGGTAATGCCGGTGATCGGATTGCCTGCGGTGTGATTACGCAACCAACTGCTTAAATCGAAACCTATGACACTATACTAAATCTGCTGTGATTGTAGCGTTTCCCCGTCTGGACAGGCCAGAGCGGCCACCGGGAAGTTCGACGAAGCGATTGCGATGATGAAGAATGCTACCGCGCTAGAGGAAGCGATGCCGCCGCCTGCAGGTCCGCCCCTCTTGATCAAACCCTCGCACGAATTGTTTGGCGAGTTGCTGCTGCGCGCGAACCTTCCCAAAGAAGCCGAGAAGCAGTTTGCGACATCGCTGTTCCGCCCTCCAGATCGAGCGCGCTCGTTACTGGGAGTTGCGCGCGCTGTCGTTCAACAGGGAAACCGTGACGCCGCCACGAGCGCCTATACAAAGTTCCTGCAGCAATGGCAGCAAGCCGAAGCGCAGGCTCCCGTGCTTCGCGAGGCGCAGGAATACATGAAACGGGCGAGTGCGGAGCAGGGGGGTATGAAGTAGAGTAGGTTGGGCTTCGCAAGCTCAGCCTAATCTACTTCCGCACGCAAACAAGACACGCTATCAGGAACAGTAATGTTATCGAGACCCCTGTCTCCCGCTTACGCGCGGCGGTGTTTAACTGCCATACGCATGTTTTCCCAACCCGGCGACGGGATCGTGGCGCTCTGTCCACGCTATGACCCGACAGCCTCCTGTGGTCTCTGCCAACGCTCAGCTATCTATCGTTGCTTCCCAATTCAGAACACACGAACAGGGGCCGTGCTTGTCCTAGGGGTTGAATGCATTCAAGCCTACCGCGCCCTGGCCAGGAAACTGCGACGAGGGAAGGAAAACTATCGTGATCCTGGCACCATCCCTAACATTGTGAAACGGTACGGGAATCGCGGCGCATTGACTGAGGCACAGGTGATAGATCTTCTGTCGGCAGGTCGGGTGAACCCTCAAGCCGGGACTTCTCGACGAGGAAGCACGACGGCAAACCGCGCTCGTCCCTCTTAAGCCTTCCTAGCGGCTACTCCTGCGGCTGTGTCTTGGCAGTCGAGGCCATTGCCTGTGCCTTCGTATCGTCCTTGTCCTTCCGTGGGTGCCCGGTGGCTTTCTCGAATCCCGGCAAAATGGCTTTGAAAAAGGCATTCTGAACGAGTCCGCCAACCGCCTCCCAGGTGCTGGTCTGGGGATTCTCAAGTCTACCAGAGACAGTAGTTACCGTCGCAACTTCATCGCGGGGAGGATTTTCCAATAACCACGAAATGCCGCCAATCAGTCCCTCATAGATCTGTTGAAAAAGACCTTTATCCTCGTCCTGACGCCTATCGTAAACGTCAATATCTTTGAAAAGTGGTTTTACATAACCCGAAATCGCCCCATTTTTGACCTGGAGTTCGGTGTAGAATGAGAAGAGTCCGCCGACCACATCGAAATCCCCGTAGGCACGCCAGAGGTTGTTCAGCAAGCGCATCGGTGTTTGCTCGATACGAACGGCGAGATCAAAATCAGGCCCGTTCGTTTCCGGCCGGAACGTCGCGCCGACCGTGGCCGCGCCCGAGCCCATAAATTCCCCCGTGAGTTTGCCGACTGTCGTCCCTTCCGTCAGATGGTTGGTAAAATTCCTGAGGTGAAATTCCGCGTCGGCCAGAAAAAGACGATAGTCCGGATTAGTCTCCTTATTTTGGAAGCCAAACGTACTCTTGACGATATCGAGCTGGTCGGCGCGTAACACAATCGCGGGGTTGTTGCTGACTTCTTGGGCTGCCTGGACTGTTTTCTGTGCCGCCTTTTTTTCCGCCGGGGCGCTACGTGCGGTGTGGGTGTAGGTAAGCTGAACGCCTTGAATGGTTAAACTTTGGAGGTGAATCACTTTAATGCTGGGGGCATATTCCATGCGCCCGGTTCCCCTCAGGGTGCCATTACGAAGAGTGATATTATAGCGGGCGGCCAACGGTTTGAAGTAATCTAACTCAACATTTTCGAGGGTTAATTGGACGTCAACTCCAGCATGAGGTTCAGCCAGAAAGTTGGCCTGCCCATCGAGCAACAGTTGGCCAGAATCAAAGATCTTGCCTTCGAGGTATAAATCAGAGGGATAGACACGGTCTGGAGCCCAAATGTTCCTAATGTTCGCAGCGCGGAAGTTGAGCTGACTCAGATAGAGTGGCCGGGCTGAACCTGCGTCGACATAGGTGACTTCGCCGTCATTCACCTTGAATTCGTTGATCTTCAACGGATAGATCGCTTGTAACGCCTCTTGCCACCCACGCTCTTGCACAGGGATCTCGTCTTCCATCTCTTTCTTCGTTTGCTTGCGATTAATATAGATAGCCGGTCGGTCCATTATAAAATCGGCGACGACCCGGGCCGCAAGCAGGGCTCGCCACTGCACGCTGGCGCTCAGCTGAGGAATCGCGGCGACTGGAGGATCAGGATTCTCATTTTGGACGATAACGAGGTCCTCGAGATCGAGAGAAAAGCCGAGCGGATGAAAATCGAGCGCGCCGAGGCGGGCTGTATATCCCTCGAGGTTAGCGTTGAGCTTCCGCTCCATATAGCCACGGAGAGGCTCATCGATAAGGAAACTCGCGACAAGAAGAGTGATGAGAACGACAACGAACGCTGCAGTAAGCCACACCCAACGTTTACGCATAGTGCGTACCTTTCTCAAGAGAAGGAGCAAGGGAAATGCCAGGATTATGACACTCTCTTGCCGCCCTACGCGTGCTGCGGCTTACGTAAAGCATACTAAGCATGGGAGACAAAAAGAGAGAAGGAAGGAAAACTGGACCACTACTCAGAGGCTGCCTAGCTTGGTGCTAAATCAGACCGCACAAGAAGAGTGGTACACCGGTGTAGGGACGAAGCATTCAGGGCGATCTCTCGGGACCTCTGCAGAAGCCGTGCGGTGAATGCTTCGCCCCAGATGCGCCGAAGCCACTATCCGATCGGACGCTCGGGAACCCCACTTTGGTCCGAGTTGTCTGTAACCACGCTGATGCGACCATCGCCTTCTACGTATGCGGCCTTCACCTGGACGAGATCCTGGACACCCCGTTCGCGCAACTGGCTCATCAATTCTTCTTCGGTCACTAACTCCTGGCGCATATTGCGACGTAGTAGGCGCCCCTCCTTTACTAGGAGAACGGGTGGAGGGTGGAGTATCTGTCGGAAGTAGGGAAATCGGTACGCCAGCCAGTCAAGGGTATAACTCCATCCCATAATAGTTCCCACCAGGAGAACACCATCAGGGATGGAACTATAGTCATCGGCCATTGCATTCTGAGCGGCATCGGCAATGAGGACAATCAACAAAAGATCGGTGACGCTCATTACGCCCGATTGTTGACGCTTGAGTACGATCCGTAAGAGTATGAAGATCGCAAGATACACCAACGATCCGCGTACGAAAATCTCCAGAATCGGAGTGTCCGGAACGAAGATGCGCTCCCAGTTTACACTGAACAGTGAAGCCATTGGAAATCGCTTCCCCCCTGAGCTCCCTGCTCGCGAAAACGATTGACAGGAGCGCTACCAGGTAGAAAAGAGTCCGGCCCTGGGACGAACGACTGACAATGCACGCATACGCGGCACCTTTCCGCCCTCGACCTCGATGAGCCAACCACGGACCCGTGCCCGGACACCTTGGGCACGCAAGGCCAAAACCTGATGAGTTAAAAGCGCCTGATGTGTTAAACAGCGCTGCACCCTGGGATCTCCTTCTTCGGCTACTGCGTGAATGAGGTGGTTCGGCACCCGCGGAACTGAACTGGACGCAGTCGCGAAGATGAATCCGCCACACTCTTGGAGCCCATACTGCCACGCGAGGCGCTGCAACGTTTGTGGATTGAGGTCATAAAAAGTCACGAATTTCCATGCCAGTTTCAGGGAGTTCATGAATATTCCTCTGGCTAGAGAATATAGCCCTTTCGCTTTTCTTTCGCTACTAGGGTAACGCTAACCTCTCGAGATGTTCCCCGCAAGAGACGCATGCATAGCCGCTATAACGGCGAAAAAGCAGCGTATTAGAGTTCCTCACGCATGCCTGAGAGTGCTACGGCAGTGTATGCTCAAATGTCCATCTGCGGCTCTAGGGTAGCTATCACTGTATGCTGATGGGGATTCAGGTGCAGGACGTTCCAGGGTAGACGGAACAAGGTGGAGGAGCCGCTTCCCAGTGGATCTTTCCCAAATACGACTGCGTACGCGATCTTGCCATCCTTAGGATGCAGCCCGACCTCGGTGATCGTTCCTAGGTCCGTCCCGTCTCCGCTATGCACCGTGATGCCGATTAGATCACTCACCTTGTAGAGGGCAGAGCGTGAACTGTGGGCGTCTGCGAAACGACGTTTTCCTCTTTTCTGCCAATAGCGATGCGCCGCCGGGATCCACTCTGTAGGGGATTGGTGTCGCCAGACCTCCTGCGACACTCGTGGAGCCTGTTGGAGGACTATTTCATCTTCAATGAAGACGAACGTACCGGCATTCCACTGCGTGACTTCCCACGGAACGGCGACAAAGCGATCGATAGAGGCAGCGCGGTCTGGAATTGCTGTGACAATATCTACAATACGTCCTGTTGCTGGATCCACTACAAAATCCTTCAGCGTCCCGAGGATTTTTCCATGTCCGGTCATGAGGATGCCTCTGGCGTGGCCGTCCATTCTCCGAGCTTGCCCACCTAGCGCAGACGGCAGTCTTGATCTCGGGGTGATGCTCTCTAGGCGCGATTCAGGATTTTGTGCGGACACGGGGAGTGCGACAGGCAGGCTCAGCAGGGCAACAAGAAGGGCCATAGGTGCTGGTACCTTCATTTTTTTCTCTCTTTCGCGCCGAGTTGATACTCTTAC
>Ga0187893_10013096_pt1 | contig 11621 bp, 7 predicted proteins | sample MA1701074metaG_FD_139574 | JGI IMG/M metagenome (GOLD analysis project Ga0187893, IMG submission 139574) | White microbial mat communities from a basaltic lava cave in the Kipuka Kanohina Cave System on the Island of Hawaii, USA - MA170107-4 metaG ...
AATTATTTTTTGATGTAAAACAAGGCGTAAGTATAAACGGACTGCATTTTTACTGTACAAAACCAAACGGGCTTATTTTGTATTTGCACGGCAATACACGCAGTATTAAGGGCTGGGCAAAATATGCAAAAGATTTTTACCGCTATAATTATGATGTGGTAATGGTTGATTATCGCGGCTTTGGCAAGAGCACAGGAAAACGCAGCGAATACAATATAAAAAAAGACCTTCAGTTTGTTTATGATACGCTGGCTGTACAATACCACGAACATCATATACTTGTATATGGCAGAAGTCTTGGCAGTGGTTTTGCAACCAAACTGGCGGCAGATAATAAACCGCGTTATCTTATTATTGATTCACCTTATTTCAGTTTTGTAAAATTAGTAGAAAGATTTTTGCCTCTTCTGCCAGGCAGGTTTGTATTGCGTTATCATTTAAGAACTGATAAGTGGATAACAAGGGTAAACTGTCATACCTATATTATTCATGGCACCAAAGACTGGCTGATACCTGTAAGCCACAGTGAAAAACTGCAAAAGCTAAACCCGCATAAAATAACGCTGATAAGGATACATGGAGGCGGGCACAACAATCTGCCTTCATTCCCGGAATATCATAATTTTATCCGCGATATATTGCTGTATTAAAGATGTTCAATGCATTTTATTTTTTTGGTTACCGGCAGCAGAACAGGTGGCATCTTTGTTGCGTCGCACTCTTGTACACTATAGCTTTATGCGGCAGCGCAGCATTCATCTGCTGTACAATTATTAAACTTTTACCAAGGCAAAATTTGAAAGTAATCTTTACGAAAAATAAAATATGAAAAAGAAGATTGGAAAATGGTTGCTGCTTATACTCATCATTTATGTTGCAGCAGGGATGGCGCTGTATTTTTTTCAAACCAAATTATTGTTTCATCCTGAACCATTGCCGCAGGATCATGCATTCGTTTTTGAAAACCCTTTTGAAGAAAGAAAAGTATTGTACGATAGCAGTACGCTCTTCAGCATCGTCCGTTTTCAGCCGTTGAATGATTCTGCAAAAAAAGGGGCCATTATTTATTTTCATGGCAATATGAACAACATAGCCTATTACGCACCCTTTGCCAATAACTTCATACACTATGGCTACGAAGTATGGATGATGGATTATCCGGGCTATGGCAAATCTACCGGTGAACTTACAGAAGAGATATTATACATCGAAGCGGAGGAGGTTTATAAAATGGTAAAGGCTGCAGGTTTTAGTGCGAACAGTATTATTATCTATGGCAAGTCTTTGGGAACAGGTATAGCCACACAGCTTGCATCGCGCCGCAATTGCAAAAGGCTGATACTTGAATCGCCTTATTACAGCATACCCAATGTAGCAGCACATTATGCCTGGATGTACCCTGTAGACTGGATGACTGAATTTAAAATTCCTGCGAATGAATATATTCAAAAAGTAACCGCGCCTGTCACCATCTTTCATGGTACAGATGATGCTACCATAGCATACAGTAATACAGAAGATTTGCAACCACTGCTTAAACCGGGTGATGAAGTAATTACGATTGAAGGGGGCGGCCATAATGATTTGAATGATTATAGTGAAATGAAAAGAAAACTGGATAGTTTGCTGCGATAGCAACCGGTAAATAAGATGAGAATTATTTATTGAACGCACACTGCTTTTGGTGGATGGCCGCAGAAAAAATGGGTTAAGAAAATTTCCCGGCCTGGCGTAAAAAAATGAAATAATTGTTACTATTGTCTGGCTTTATTTTTAGTTTGTAAGTTGCACTGCTGTCCGGCCATGTATCAATGACTGAGCTTATTCCATTTTAGACATGGCGGGAAATTTTTAGTATTTTTTCTGAAGCCTTGACTTTTTTTGTTACTTTTTGTGTCAAGACAAAAAGGTAAATAACAAGATTGCTTTTGTGCAGCGTAATTGAGGCATCAGTTTATTATTCCAAAAAAAAATTCATTTATCATTCCCATATCATTTCAGTTTGTATCTTCCCGAACTTTCTTATTAATAACTTCAATCACCAGTTCAGCATCATGTCTTTTATCATCCTTGCCATTGGCATTCTTATACTCATTCTGCTCATTACCTGGGCAAAACTCAATGCGTTCCTCTCTTTTATTATCGTTTGCATTTTTGTTGGGCTCGCCAATGGAATGGATATTGCAGCCATCGCCACTTCTGTACAAAAAGGTATGGGTGATCTGCTGGGCACACTGATCATTATTATTGGTCTTGGCGCTATGCTGGGCAAATTAGTTGCAGAAAGCGGCGCAGCAGAAAAAATTGCAGCAGGACTTATCAAATTTTCCGGGGAGAAAAATCTTGTATGGGCATTGCTTATTACGGCGTTTATCATAGGCATCCCGCTTTTCTATAATGTAGGCTTTGTATTGATACTTCCTTTGGCTATCAGCATTGCTACCAAATATAAAATACCACCCGTGTACCTTAGCCTGCCTGCTATATCTGCCTTATCGGTAACGCACGGCTATCTGCCACCACACCCGTCCCCTACTGCACTGGTGCAGCAATTCAATGCAGATCTCGGGCTAACATTATTATATGGTTTTATTGTAGCTATACCCTGTATTATACTTGCCGGGCCCGTTTTTGCCAAAACATTGAAAAAGTACAATAACCGGCCGCTTGAATCTTTTATTGCAACACCAAAAGATGAAGCATCGTTACCCGGCATGTTTATAAGCATTATTACAGCATTTATGCCTGTAATATTAATCTCCGCGGCTACCCTCACAAAAATGTGGATGCACGGGAGAAATACTTTTAAAACAGTTGTGCTTGCCTTAGGCGAGCCACCGGTTGCCATGCTGGTAACGGTGTTATTAGCTATATACACGCTTGGTATCAAACAGGGAAGAACCATGACGCAGATCGGCAATTCATTGAACGATGCGGCAAAAGATATAGCTGTAATACTTTTTATTGTAGGCGGCGCAGGTTCTTTAAAGCAGGTGCTTACAGATACAGGCATCAGCGGAGAAATCGCAGCTTCATTACAACACCTCAGCATCAATCCTTTGCTGGCAGCCTGGAGCATCAGTGCCATCATAAGAGTTGCTATTGGTTCCGCAACAGTTGCAGGACTAACAACCGCAGGCATTGTAGCGCCATTAATTGCTGCTACAGGCGCCAATCCTAATCTTATGGTACTCGCAACCGGCGCAGGCAGCCTTTTCTTCTCGCATGTAAATGATTCCGGTTTTTGGTTATTCAAAGAATACTTTAATCTTTCCATAAAACAAACCATGAAAACCTGGAGCATAATGGAAACCATCGTCTCCGTTGTGGGCATAATCGTGGTACTGATGCTTAGTTATATTATTCACTAAAACAAATGCAATGACGCCTGATGAAAACTTCGCACAACTCAATCTTGAATTGCCGCCTGCCCCGGCACCCATGGGTGTTTATAAGCCATTTCTTATCGATGGCAATCATTGTTATGTATCAGGGCATGGTCCTTTGCTGCCAGGTCAAAATCTTATCACGGGCCGCATTGGCAGCAACATGAATATGGAAGACGGCAAACTCGCGGCACAACAGGCGGGGCTTGCCATACTCGCCACTTTAAAAGCAAATCTTGGCTCGCTTAATAAAATAAAACGTGTAATAAAAGTGCTGGGCATGGTTAACTGCACGTCAGATTTTGAGAAGCACCCATACATCATAAATGGCTGCAGCGAACTCTTTGCAAAAGTATGGGGCGAAGATAATGGTGTAGGCGTAAGAAGTGCTGTGGGTATGGGTTCTTTGCCCGGCAATATACCTGTTGAAATTGAAGCACTTTTTGAATTAAGCTAATTTTATTTTTTTGTACCGGGCGGTAATGCTACTATTATGCTTCCGTTGCGTCGCACGCTTGTACTTACAGTCCTGAAGTCAGCAAGACCGGAGGTCCAAAAGAAAAAATCCCGTCTGATTTACTTTCCGTCTTTCGGACTTTACAGACTTTCGGATTTGTTCCTCATTGCTCCAAATGCACAAGAGTGCGGCGCACCCCTGCCTGACTGCGCCATGCAGGCAGGGACGATGCCATGAACAACTACAGCCCGTATCATAAAAATGATTAATGAATACTTCGCTGCTGTTCCGGTAAATCATGTACTCGTACACCCCGGTATGCAAGTACAAAAACAATGTTTGTGTAACTTTAAAATTCTAATTCCTGCATACCGAATATACGTTATATTGCAGTTGTTATTAAAAACCTTGTCAGCATTGCCCGCGCCGTTGCCCCCACACTTCGTACCCGTTGTGTATTCCTGATTACACCCAAATGAAAACAATACCTTCTGAACAAAACACTTAATTATGAGTTGGTTCATTATTGAAAACGTGCAAACGCTTGATTCGCCCGCATTGGTCATTTACAAAGAAAGGGTAGCGGAAAATATCAGGTTATTAACCGGTATGGTAAAAAGCGTTGACCAGTTACGCCCCCATGTAAAAACAAACAAGATAGCAGAGGTGTGCAAAATGATGATGGAGCAGGGCATTACCAAATTCAAATGCGCCACCATTGCAGAGGCAGAAATGCTTGCCATGCTGCAGGCCCCCGATGTATTGCTTGCATACCAGCCAATTGGGCCAAAAGCGCACCGGCTGTTAAAGCTTGCAGAAACCTACCCTTCCACACATTTTTCCTGTATTACGGATGATATGGGATCTGCCAATTATTTATCCGATTTATTTGCTGCCAATAACAGGATACTTGATGTTTATATAGACCTCAATGTGGGTATGAACCGCACCGGCATCAGGCCCTTGCATGCTTTGCAGTTATTCGAAATATTTCAGTCGCTTAAAGGCATAAAAGTAACAGGCCTGCATGCATACGACGGTCATATACGCGATGTGGATTATTCAAAAAGAAAACAGCACTGCGATGAAGCTTTCCTGCAGGTAAGTGCTTTGGCAGATGCGATCAAAACATTAACAAAACAGGAATTAACCATCGTAGTGGGCGGCACTCCTACTTTCCCCATCCATGCACACAGGGAAGGCGTGGAATGCAGCCCCGGCACATTTGTTTTCTGGGACTGGGGTTATCAAAACATCATGCCCGATGAGCCTTTTGTTTTCGCGGCGCTGGTTGTTACAAGAATCATTTCCATACCCGATGCCGACAGCATTTGTACAGATCTCGGGCATAAATCCATAGCAGCGGAGAACCCTTTTCCACGTGTACATTTTCTAAATCTGCCGGGCGCGGAACCGATCGGTCAAAGTGAAGAACACCTTATGCTGCGCGTACCTGATGCATCACTCTTTGCAATTGGCGATGTGTTGTACGGCGTACCTGTACATATTTGCCCAACCGTAGCATTATATGATACAGCAAAGATTATAGAAGACAAAAATATTGTTGATAGCTGGCGTGTAACAGCAAGAGACCGGTCAATTAATATTTAGAGAAAATTTTTGTACCGGGCTGTTTAGTTGCTATTAAACTTTCGTTGCGTCGTCACCGACCCCGAACCGGGCCTTGTGTGTTGCATCGGGGCACTCTTCAGCAGTTTGAACTTTATTGAGCTTTACCGAAGCGAATTTGGCGGTTCGTGAGACACGAACCACGGCAACAGGCAACAGAAACAAATGTAAATTTGCTGAAACACTTTATCATGAATAATGAACTTAAAAAGGAATTACATCAATTGATTGATCAGTGTGATAATGAATTATTACCTGTGGAATGAACTTACAGAAGAAGACAAGAATATCCTGCTTGAATCAGAAGCAGATTATGAGAAAGGTAATGTTATTAAGCATGAAGATCTAATGCATGAGTTTAAAGCATGGAAAAAGAAATAATATGAACAGCGACTGCAAGAAAAGATTTCTGAGATATTGTTGACTACTTACATGTAAACTGGCCTGTAACAGTACTTGATAATTTTCACCAATCACTTGAATTAAAAATAGCGTTGCTAAAAAAACAGCCACATATTGGTTTCAAAAGCGCAAAATATTCAAGATTTAGAAAAACACTGCTAACAAAATATTACATAGTGATTTATTCGGTTAAAAAGAGCAGATTGTAATTCTGCGTATAAAACATGGAAGAATGAGGCGATGACATACAAATGCCTTAAAAATAGACTGCATGCCCCAAATTATAGAAATGTGCCGCTTTGAATGCCTGTTTGAAATCAACCAAAACTCAAACATTGACTTATTAAAAAAAATAGTTGCAGAAGATGATGAATTGAAAATAGAACAGGAAGATATTTTTGAAACAGTATTTTATTTTGATGACGGGACGCAAAAGTGGAATTCGATCCTGTGGATTGATGAACAAAGGACTTTTATAAATGCCAGGCCAATATTTGAAAATAATAGTTTGTATTACAAGCTGGTTGAGGTGGCTGAAAAAACTAATTGTTGCCTGGTTTCTGAAGAATGCATTCTTTTTCTTCCTCAATATGGATTACTCCACGATCCCGAAGAAAGGAAATATATTGAAGTTACTACGGATGAGCTGCATAAAAAGCTTAGTGAAAATGTAACAATAGATAGTGCAATAGCACTAATATGTAAAACTAAACAACCAACTTATCAAAACTTACAAAGAAAAAAGAACAAATTAATGTTCAGGAACTGCTGCAATCTAAAAAGGCAAATCTCATTGCAATCATCTTAACCCTTGCTTTTATTGTTTATGTTTTACTAAAGCAATTAAAATAATTTCTTCTTTATTCAGCTATGCGAAACTTGCAGTTTCCTGCCATGGTGCGTGTCTCACGCACCAAACATTCGCTTCGGTAAAGCTCACTAAATAATCTGAAAGTACAAGAGTGCGACGCAACAGGCGTCGCCAGGAGTACCAATGCCCGGCTCAAAAAAACTATAACCATTAGCTGCTAACTTTTCCTCACTCTACCCGCAGCCCGGTATCTTTTTTTCCAGTATTCTTCATTAAGATCGCTGATCATAACACCACCGCTGGTAGCTGCATGTGCAAATTTGTTGTTGGTTAAATAAATACCTACATGAGAAATAGTGCGGCCCGTGGTTTGAAAGAAAACAAGATCACCTTCCTGCAGTTCAGCATAATTGACTGGCGCAGCCGCATTGAACTGTTCTTCCGCAGTTCGTGGCAACTGAATGGAGTAAATATCACGAATGATAGTCTGTGTAAATGCAGAACAATCAATACAATTTTGTGTAGAGCCTCCCATGCAATATTTGGTACCCCACCAGTAATCTATATCCTGCAGCAAAGCAATATTGTTAAGGTCTTCCACCGGCACATCGAGCACGGTGGCATATTTTATTTGCACAGCCTGCGCGGATTCTATATCAAAATTATCCGCAGCTTTTCTTGCGGTATAAGAAGGTTGATTGCTGTTGGTATTAAGAACAGAAGTTCTGCCGCCACCGGGAGTTACACTTATATTATCGAGAAATATACTATTGGCAGATTGCTTTTTCTGTGGTGCAGATGCATTGCTTGTTGCAGATGTTTTAAAACTTTTGCAACTGCTGAAGAAAGCAAAGGCGCAGAGAAGATATAATGCAGATATTCTTTTCATGCAGTGCGCAATATAGGTTTCAATTGTATAACAATGGTCCAAAGTGAAAAACTTTTGCACTTTCTATGTGTAAAACGGCTGATGTGGATAAATATTGGCTGCCTGCAGCATAAAGTAAATAACGAAATTCGCAGATTGCTTTATTGCAGGCTGACGGATACAAGTTACCGTCAACCACAAACTCGAAACTTGAAACTTGAAACTCGAAACTTGTTGTTATGCAATTTTCACACTTACACGTACATACGCAATATTCTTTACTCGATGGCGCTGCAGCTATAAGTGATCTCTATAAAAAGGCAGGAAAGCTCGGTATGCCTGCCCTTGCAATCACCGATCATGGAAACATGTTTGGCGTATTTGAATTTGTAAAACAGGCATGGAACAATACAAAAGTGGTTGGCAAAACCGCTGAAGGAAAAGATATTCTTGAACCTGTTGTAAAACCAATTGTAGGTTGCGAATTTTATGTGGTAAAAGACCGCCACCGTAAAACATTTTCCAAAGAACAAAAGGATGAACGTTACCACCAGGTACTACTGGCAAAAAATAAACAGGGTTATGCAAATTTGGTAAAGCTTACATCGCTTGGTTTTATTGAAGGCATGTACAGCAAGTATCCGCGTATTGATAAAGAACTGATTGAAAAATATCATGAGGGTTTGATAGCTACAACTTGTTGCATTGGTGCCTATGTGCCACAAACTATTTTACATGACGGCGAAGCTGCTGCAGAAACAGAATTCAAATGGTGGCTGGATATGTTTGGTGAGGATTATTATATAGAACTGCAGCGCCATAACATAAAGGAGCAGGAAATTATCAACAGCACACTGCTGAAATTCTCAAAGAAATACAATGTACCGGTGATTGCTACCAATGACAGTCACTATACAAACAAAGATGATTACAATGCGCATGATATATTGCTTTGCATAAACACCGGTGAAAAACAAAGCACACCGGGTTTTGATGATTTTGTAAATGATGATCTTGCTTTAAAAAACCGCCGTTTTAAATTTCCGAACGACCAGTTCTATTTTAAAACGCAGGATGAAATGGCGGAACTATTTAATGATGTTCCGCAGGCATTGGAAAATACACAAGCTATCGCAGATAAAGTGGAAGTGCTGAACCTGAAGAAAGATATTTTGCTTCCAGCCTTTCCTATTCCAAAAGAATTTCAAAGCAGTGATGACAGTAACCTTAATCAGTGGAACTTTCTGCACCACTTAACTTATGAAGGTGCAAGACAGCGCTACAGCGAAATAACAGAAGATATACGTGAACGTTTGGATTTTGAACTCTTCACCATCAAGACCATGGGCTTTGCAGGTTACTTCTTAATTGTAAGTGACTTTATCAAAGCGGGTCGTGATATGGGTGTGTTTGTTGGCCCCGGCCGTGGTTCTGCTGCGGGCAGTGTGGTGGCATTTTGTATAGGCATTACCAATATTGATCCTATCAAATACAATTTACTGTTCGAAAGGTTTCTGAACCCCGACCGTAAATCAATGCCGGATATTGATACAGACTTTGATGATGATGGCAGGCAGAAAGTGATCAACTATGTAGTGGATAAATATGGCAAGAACCAGGTGGCACAAATCATTACTTATGGCACTATGGCCGCCAAGATGAGCATTAAAGATGTGGCACGTGTAATGGATCTTCCATTGAGTGAAAGCAATGCGTTGGCTAAGATGGTTCCCGACAGGCCGGGTACCGATCTTGGCCGCGTACTTACTGCGCCATTTACTTCCAAAGAAGCAAAAGAAGGACAGAAATCTTTGGAAGATAAAGAAGGGTATGGTGGTGAAGAATTGGAAAACATCAAACGCCTTCGTGAAATATATCATGGAACCGATATTCGTGCACAGGTATTGAAAGAAGCAGAACGTTTGGAAGGTTCTGTGCGTAATACAGGTGTACATGCAGCCGGTATCATTATTGCGCCAAGCGATCTTACCGATCTTATACCTGTTGCTGTTGCCAAAGATTCTGATCTCTGGGTTACACAAATTGAAGGCAGCACGATTGAAGAAGCAGGTGTTATAAAAATGGATTTCCTGGGATTGAAAACTTTGTCCATTTTAAAAACTGCATTGTTCCTGATCAAACAAAATCACAATGTGGATGTTGACCTCGACATTATCCCGCTTGATGATGAAAAAACTTTTCTCTTGTACCAGCGCGGCGAAACAAATGGTACGTTCCAGTTTGAAAGCCCCGGCATGCAAAAATATCTGCGTGAATTAAAACCCGACAAGTTCGCCGACCTTATTGCGATGAATGCCTTGTACCGCCCTGGCCCAATGGCATACATTCCACAATATGTAGCGCGTAAACATGGCCGCGAAGAAGTGACGTATGATCTTGAGATAATGAAAGAATACCTCGAAGAAACTTATGGTATTACCGTGTACCAGGAACAGGTGATGTTGCTGAGCCAGAGTATTGCAGGCTTCTCCAAAGGCGATGCAGATGTATTGCGAAAAGCAATGGGTAAGAAAGACCGCAAGACGCTGGATAAGATGAAAGGCAAGTTCATGGATGGTGCAGTTGCAAAAGGCCACAACAAAGACATACTCGAAAAAGTATGGACAGACTGGGAAGCCTTTGCACAATATGCATTCAACAAATCACACTCTACCTGTTATGGTTTGGTGGCTTATCAAACAGGTTATTTAAAAGCACATTACCCCAGTGAATATATGGCTGCTGTATTGAACCATGCAGGTGCAATTGAGAAGATTACCTTCTTTATGGAAGAGTGTAAACGTATGGGTTTAAAAGTACTTGGCCCGGATATCAATGAATCACTCAAAGGTTTTGCTGTAAACAAAAAAGGTGAGATTCGTTTTGGTCTCGGTGGTTTAAAAGGTGTAGGCGAAGCAGCCATTGAAGGCCTTATTGAAGAACGAAACAAAGGCGGTCATTACAAAGATATTTTCGATCTTATCAAACGTGTAAATCAACGCACCGTAAATAAAAAATCTTTGGAGAGCCTTGCGTATGCAGGCGCTTTCGATTGTTTCAAAGACATACACCGTGCACAATATTTTTATATTTCACCAGGCGAGCCACTTACCGGTATTGAAAAGATCATTCGTTTTGGAAATGTTTTTCAAACAAACAAAAGCCAGAGTGTAAACAGTTTGTTTGGCGATAGTGTAATGCCTGAAATTGCCACACCAAAATTGCCTGCATGCGAAGAATGGACACTTACCGAAAAACTCGATAACGAAAAAGAAGTAACGGGCATGTTCATGAGTGGCCACCCGCTTGATCATTTTAAATTTGAATTGAAATATTATGGCATTATGAACCTTGCCGATTTCAATGAAGTAAAAGATTCTCCCACACTCATCGCGGCCAATGCCAACCGCAATTTCCGCATTGCAGGTTTGGTTACCGATGGCCAGCACCGCGTAACAAAAACAGGCCGCCAGTTTGGTTCGCTTAGCATAGAAGATTTCAGCAGCAAAACGGAGATCATGTTGTGGAGCGATGATTATGTGAAGTTTCAAAACTATCTCGAAAAAGGAAACAACTTACTTATCAACGGTTTCTTTAAACAACGCTACAACAGCGATCAGTACGAGTTTAAAGTAACCACCATGATGTTGCTCGAAACCGCCAAGCAGGCGCTCACCCGGCAGATAGAGATCAACATTACACCCGCATCCATTACCAAAGACTTTGTAAATTTTATAGACAGCAACGTAAAAGCCAATCCCGGCAAGCATTCCCTGCGATTCAATGTGTACGACCCACTCGAGAATTTAAAAGTAACCATGTACACTTTAGAAAAAGGTTTTACCATGAACGAAGAAATGGCAGAGTACTTAATGACCAATCCAGATGTGGAAATTAATGTTGGGCTTGCGGGATAAACATAGCGACCGTCATTGCGAGGCTTTTCTCATAGCTATGTGTGTAAGCAAAGCCGTGGCAATCTTATTATAGTGTAACGGAATATTTATGAGCCGGGCTGCATTGCTACTATTATGATTTCGTTGCGTCGCACACTTGTACGGTTTGTTG
>Ga0187893_10013097_pt1 | contig 11620 bp, 14 predicted proteins | sample MA1701074metaG_FD_139574 | JGI IMG/M metagenome (GOLD analysis project Ga0187893, IMG submission 139574) | White microbial mat communities from a basaltic lava cave in the Kipuka Kanohina Cave System on the Island of Hawaii, USA - MA170107-4 metaG ...
CACTTCGCGGGCAATCAGCACAGCCTTCTTAATGACGCTCTCGACTCGGCGAGGATTGTTCGGAACTACCGACGCCACATAGGCGCACCCAGCCACCTTCGCCATTTGCAACATGTCCATCTTCTCGAACTTCTTTCCCAGCGGGGCCATCTTCAGAACGGCACCACGGTTGGTCATCCCGCTCTCCTGCCCGCCGGTGTTGCCGTACACTTCATTGTCCAACATGATCGTGGTGAACCGTTCCTTTCGGAACCAGGAGTGGAGTACTTGCTGGAAGCCGATATCCGCCGTTCCACCGTCTCCCGCCATGACCACCACGTCCTTCGGCTTGTCACCGAATCGCAGCCGCAGCCCGCGGGACAATCCGCTTGCGACACCATTCTGATCGCCGTAGTTGCCGTACACAAACGGGATTGCTGCCTGTGAGATCGCTAACCGCCCACAGCCTGCTGTTCCAACGGTGATAGTGTCTTCCGGGTTGGGGAATGCAATGATCGCCAGTCGGATGAACAGAGTCATCGCGCAACCGGCACACATGGGGTGTTCTTCGAGAATTTCCTTGAAGCTTCCCATTTGGGAAACTGAAATCTTCTTTCCGAACGGGCCATGCTCGACCATGTCCCGATATTCTTTGGGCATGAACTTCTCAAATCCACCGGAAAACTTTACATAGTCAAGGCTCATCGGAACACCTCCCTCTATCGTGGCAACACAATATCATTGCCTATCGGAAATATACTGTTATATGCAACAGGGCCGCAGGAATTGAGGCCGAATAAACTGGACTGATCTACTCACTGGACTGTGTATGGTAGCAAAGCCCAAAAAAGACTGTCAATGAGAAACATCTACTCTGTCTCGAAACACGCACCCGCCGAAATACTATAACTTTCTGATATTCAACGCAACTTCACAGAAGGCCCACCATGCCCGATAGAAGGCCTAGCACACTCCGAGGCTCTAGGCCATTCGCCCTAACAACTTGCGGTTTGCTATATTTCCTTGTCTGATAACCGTGCGACCGATTTCATGGCATTGGAAAGAGAGATTGCCGATTCCACAAAACCGGTCTAGACTAGAGCCCATGTCAACACGCGTGATCATTCCCGGGGAAAGCGAAGGCGCTGAGCACACCGGTGGAATCCATAAGCGCCCTCCGATTCCAGACAATTCAATCAAAGCCGAGTGTCCGAAATTCATGAGCCACGGCCCCTGCGGAGGCGTTCGGAAAGGAGGATTGTGTGAGGTGTACCCCGAGATGGCCTGCCCCTGGGTGACCCTGTATATCCAACTGGAAAAAATCGGACAAGTGGAGTGGATGAAACAAGTCTAGGAAGACGTGAGGGTGCGGTGTGAGGCGTAAGGGCAAGAAGATTCAGAGGACAACAAGGCTGGGCTATAACAAGCGGCATGCAAAGAGCGGCATTACCACTCCCCTGCCTGACATCGAAACATTCCCGAACCAATACAAGGGCTATGAGATCACGATTGAGATTCCTGAATATACCGCCATCTGTCCCAAAACCGGCCTGGCGGATTTCGGAACTATTGCCCTCCACTACATGCCCGACAAACAATGCCTCGAACTTAAATCCCTCAAGATGTACATCCACGCCTACCGAAATGTGGGAATTTTTTATGAGAACTCCGTCAATCGTATCTTGCAGGACATTGTCAAAGCCTGCCGCCCAGTATGGGCGAAAGTCACTGGCACATTCGCTGCGCGCGGCGGACTCAGAAGTGTGATCGAAACACGATTTCCGTGAGATACTCTCCTTCACGATTTCGCGGCAACCAACCTACCGCCTATCCATGAGCACCTATGCCATCGGCGATGTACAAGGTTGTTTCACGCAGCTGAATCAACTCATCGATCATATCAATTTTGATCCCACGGCAGACCGATTGTGGTTCGTCGGCGACATGGTGAATCGAGGACCGAAGTCGCTTGAAGTCCTCCGATACATCAAACAGCTGGGTCCTGCCGCACAGATCGTGCTGGGAAACCATGATCTGTTTCTACTCGCTGTCGCAGAAGATATCGTCACTCTCCGGTCAAAAGACACAATTCAGGATGTGCTGGCGGCAGAGGATCGAGCAGAATTAGCGGACTGGCTTCGGCGCCAGCCCCTCCATTACCGCGAGCGATCGTTCTTCATGGTGCACGCAGGCCTCCTGCCTCAATGGACCATCGATGAAGCGGCAAACCTTGCGAGAGAAGTCGAAGCGGTATTATCCAGCCCGAACTATCGAACCGTCCTCGAAGCGCTTTTCCACGGACTATCACCTCGATGGCACCCCAGTTTGGCTGGAGATGAACGTCTCGTGAGTATCACACGTGTGTTGACTAAACTCCGAACCTGCACCCCAACCGGTGAGATGTCGGGATTCTCCGGCCCGCCGGAACAAGCTCCTTCAGGATATCTTCCCTGGTTTCGCATCCCAAACCGTAGAAATGCCGATGCAACGGTCATCTGCGGTCACTGGGCTGCATTAGGACTCCGCATCGAGAACAATCTTCTGGCTATCGATAGTGGCTGTGTCTGGGGCAGGCGGCTGACGGCTGTACGGCTCGAAGATCGTGCGGTGTTCCAGGTTGATGGACTCTCACGGGATTGAACCCCAGACGCCTCTACCTGCTCAAGCACCGGCAATAAGACGCACGAGCGGGACCTGTTCACCAATTCCAAACGTGATAGGCTGCTTGACCGTCTCGGGATCTATATAGGTCCCGAACATGCGATCCCATATGGTGAAAGTGACGCCGAAGTTCGCATTGAGGTACGCCGGGTCGTCGCTGTGGTGGATATGATGATATCGCGGCGTGACCACTATCCATTCGAGCCAGTTCGATCGCCAGGATACATTCATATGCATCCAATCGTTCAACAACATGTGAGAGGAAAGCACCGCCAGATACATCCACCAGGGAGACAAACCAAACACAGGGTAAGCAAAGATCCACGGGAGGTTGAAAAGTGTTTGTTGTGGAAGGGATGCCCGGTAGCCGGCAAGCCAGTACATAGTTGTGGGAGAATGGTGCCACTTATGGGCACGCCAGACAAACTTGGAGTGCACCAAACGATGCATCCAATACGCGCCAAAGTCACCGACTACATAATAGAGGAGAAACGAAGCAGCCACGGGCAGCTCCATAACAACCTCGGGCACGCTGGCTCGAACAGCGATTCGATTGCTCAAAAACTCAGCCGCAGGGATCAGAATGTAGCCAACGAGTGTGCAGCCGATGAGATCATAGAAGATCACGGAGCGATAAGAAATCTTTCGCGCCGGGGCAATTAACTCAAGCGCAGTAACGAAAATGACCCTGGCAAGAAAAAGCAGTGGAATAAACAGATCGTGATCGAGGATGAATTGACGAAACTCCCGGCTCAGCAACCACTCAAGCCATTCCATTTTACGCCTCCGCTACCGGCCTTGACGGACTGTATCAAATTGTTAGCTATTGGTAGCTTTCGTGGTCGCTCGGAAACTTGCCCTGCTCGACGTCTTCTTTGTAGCGTCGAAGCGCTTGCAACGCATCTGCCTTGAGGTGAGCGTACGGTCTCACGAACTTCGGCACGAACTCATCGAAAAGACCGAGAAGATCATAGAGAACAAGGACCTGGCCATCACAGTGCGGACCGGCTCCGATTCCAATTGTCGGAATGGTCAATTGCTCCGTAACAGTCTTGGCCAACTCGGCGGGAATTGCTTCGAGCACAACGGCGAAGGCGCCGGCGGCTTCGAGGGTCTTGGCGTCATTCAGCAAAACCAGTGCATGATCCGATTCTCTTCCTTGTACTTTGTAACCGCCAAATCGATGGACAGATTGAGGAGTCATGCCGAGATGCCCCATCACTGGAATGCCGATACTGGTCATCGCAACCACCCGATCGGCCACCACCGCGCCACCTTCCAGTTTGATAGCCTGGGCCCCGGCCTGTAGAAACCGTCCCGCATTGCGAATCGCGTCCTCACGGCCAGCTTGATAGGACATGAACGGCATATCGCCGATGACGAACGCTCGTTGAGCCGCCCCCGCCACCAGCTTCGTGTGGTAGAGCATGTCGTCCATCGTCACAGAGAGCGTATTCGCTTTCCCTTGTACAACCACGCCCAGTGAATCCCCGACTAGAATCGCTTCTATCCCGGCCTGTTCGACAATGCGTGTAAAAAGCGCGTCGTAGGCTGTGACGACGATGAGCTTCTTCTTATCCAGTTTGTGCCGCTGAAATTCCGGGATCGTCATCATCCCACTTCCGCTTTGGTGATGATCTCAGCCAGCCGGTGCGTGGCCTTGATCGCCATAATATGGACCCCGTCGCAGTGAGGCCGCACTGCCTTGATCGTCCGCACCGCGATGTCCACCCCCACATCTTCGGCATGCTCGGTGCCGGCCGCCCTGAGTTCATCGATCATCTCCTGGGGAACGGACACGCCGGGGATATTCGCATTCATGAATTCCGCCATCTTGGCGTTCCGAAGAACGAGAATGCCTGCCAGCACTTTGGCCTTGAAGGGCCGAACGGCTTTCATAAAGGAGACGAACTGCTCCGGATGGTAAATTGCCTGCGTCTGAAAAAATTGGGCGCCTGCTTTCACCTTCACTTCAAACTTGGCAAGCATCGGTCCCAGTGGATCGGCCTCTGGAGTCACCGCAGCCCCGATGGTATATGCCGTCGAGCCATCCAGCTTGTTACCGGCCATATCCCGCCCGTTGTTGAGTCCTTGCACGAGCTGCATCACTTCGACAGAATCCAGATCATAAACCGGCTTGGCTTCCTTATGGTCTCCGACGGTCGGATAGTCCCCGGTGAGGCACAGAATATTGCGGATGCCGAGCATGGAAGCGCCCATGAGGTCCGACTGTATTCCAATTCGATTCCGATCACGGCAGGTCATCTGCATCACAGGATCATGGCCGAGTTCGTAGAGGAGCCGGCAGACAGAAAGAGATCCGGCCCGCACCACGGCAGCCGTGTTGTCCGTCACATTGACTCCATGCACACGCCCCACCAACTGTTTGGCGTTCTCTAACACGCCGGAGATGTTGGTGCCTTTGGGAGGATTGTACTCAATCGTGACAGCAAACTGTCCCCGATCGAGCACCTCTCGTAATCGCCTCGGCTCCCGACTCATGTTTTCTATTTTACGCCTCCACCCCCACCCACAGCTGTAGGAGGAAGGGGCGCTCCCCCTGCGCGCATCGGACTAGCACCGTTTTATCGTGCGCGTTCTGCGAGCAAGGGAGTGCCCCATTCTCCTACAGCATTCGTGCCATTCTCTTCGCAGACTCCACCGTGTTGTCCAGCAACATCGCGATCGTCATCGGCCCGACACCTCCCGGCACAGGGCTGATCCAGCCCGCCTTCTGACTGACCGGCTCAAAGTCGACATCGCCACACAATTTTCCCTCAGGAGTTTTGTTTGTTCCTACATCGATGACGACCGCCCCGTCGCGCACCATGTCGACCGTGACAAACTTGGCCTTCCCGATCGCCACGAGCAACAACTCCGCTTCGCGACAGACCGCCGGCAAATCCTTCGTCTTGGAGTCGCAAATCGTCACCGTGGCGTTGCGCTGGAGCAACATAAGCGCTAACGGCTTGCCGACGATGTTGCTCCGTCCCAAGACGACGGCGCGCTTCCCTTCAATACTCACGCCGGTGGATTCGATCATCTTAATGACGCCCTTTGGCGTACAGGCCTCAAATACCGGATGCCCCTCAACAAGTCGGCCGAAATTGTACGGATGAAACCCGTCTGCGTCCTTGTCGGGCGACACCGCTTCGAGCACAATTTTGCTGTCGATATGCTTCGGAAGCGGCAACTGAACCAATATCCCGTGAATCTTAGGATCGGCGTTCTCTTTTTCGATCAAGGCCAACAGCTCCGCTTGCGTCGTGGTCGCCGGCAATTTGTGATCATCGATATAGATGCCCGCCGCATCACAGGCTTTCTGCTTGCTCTTCACATAGAGATGCGAGGCGGGATCGTCGCCCACCAGAATCGTCGCCAGACCGGGCTTCATCCCGGTCCTAGACAAAACCGCCGCTGATTCAGTCGCCAACCGTTCACGTACTTGCAATGCCAATGCTTTGCCGTCGATCAATCGTGCCGCCACTGATTCCTCCTCCGTTGAGAGACCGTCAGAAAAACACGGCACCATAACAGGGCATTTTTGAGCAAGTCAACGACCCTCTAAGACGTGAGCAGTAGGGGGGAGGTGTGAAGCGAGGGACTTGGGAATCCTTATGTTGATGGCTGCTCTGCCTACCCTTCACCCCTAACCCCTTACCCTTCACGTCACCTCTCACGCCTTACCTCCTTTTCTTGACAGGCTCTCCGCCTGCCAGCTACGATGCAGTCATAGACCACAATCAACATCCAGCTAGCTTGTGAGCAGAACCCCCTGCGTGATGTCCCTTCTGACACGTGTCCTGAGCCATCCAGCAGCCTGGATTCTCTGGATCATGCCCCTTGTGATCGCCGGCCCGCTCAGTGCTCAGATCACCGTCACTGAACTGCAATCGCCCTATAGCTTCGTCAACGATCCCATAGAGAAAAGCTATTTCATTTCGAGCGTGAACGGCGAGGCGGAGACCGCCGACAACAATGGATTCATCACCAAGCTCAATTCCAATGGCAAACTCCTCAGTCTGAAATTTATCCAAGGAGGGAAGGACGACGTCACCCTCCATGCCCCCAAAGGCATGGCCTTGGTGGAGCATGTGCTCTACGTAGCCGATCTCGATACACTGCGAGGTTTTGATACGACCACCGGTAAGCCGGTCATGGCGCTCACTATCCGATCGCCCGCTACCTCACGGTCTGAGTCGCTACCAACCTCGTTGAACGACGTGACCTTCGACGGCAAGGGGCACCTCTACTGCTCCGACCAGAAAGCGAATACGATCTACCGCGTCGATCTGGCCACTCAGAAGGTTTCGGTGCTCATCACAGACCGCTCCCTCGCGGGACCCTCAGGCCTCGTCGTCCATCCCAAATCAGGTCAGATCATCGCGGTCAGTTGGGAGAAGGGCAAGATTTCCGAAATCTCTCCGGAAGGCGTGATGACGGAATTTGTTTCCAACGGCTTCCTTTCCAACCGTTTTCAAAATCTCCGCGGGGTGGATTTTGACCGCTGGGGCAACATGTATGTATCCGATTTTACAACCGGAAAGGTCTGGCGCATGAGCTGGGACAAGCGGTTTCAAGTCATCGCTGAATTCTTGCCCTCGCCGGGAGATCTGAGCATCGACCGGGCGAACAACCTTATCCTTGTGCCCTATGAATTGGCGCATGCTGCAGAGATGAACGGGCTCGAAACTCCCAGCAATGGGAAGACGAAACAAGAAAAACGGACGTTGGCGGACTATGGCTTCATCCCGCCCCCGCCGAAGCCGGCGCCGGAAGGACCCGTAAAAAAGTGAGCCAATGCGCCTACTGTACACAACGGAAGGGCAAGCGGCCATGTCCCGCCTTGGCGGGACTGATCTGCAGTCAATGTTGCGGTGAACATCGAATCGTGCGGATTTCATGCCCGGTTGACTGTGTCTATCTCGAATCCGGTAGCGGATATCAGCAGAAGCGGCTGGCGATGCAATACATGCCTGTGCGCCGGGATTTCTATCGTGAACTGGCCGAGCTCGGCGACAAGAAGGCCGTGGCCCTATTCAATCTCATCGAAGTGGTGGTCTTTGGCTACTTCCAAAGCCGCCGCGACGGCCAAGATGCGGAGATCGTTGCGGCGCTGCAAGCCTTGCGGCGCACGCTCAGTCCCCTCCATGTACCTGCTGCCCCGATGCCGGTATTCGCAGAACATTTGAAGAAAGAGTATGAGACGTTCAAAAAACAGAACCCGCAGGAGATCGCCAATACGTCCTCCGCACCGGAGATACTCGACCGCGCGATTGCTTTCGTCTCACGCTTTTCCGGTACGGACTTTCAATCGCAACGGTTCCTCGGTGGGCTTATCGGCTATGTGCGAGCCTACCACCCGGAAATTGCGGAACACCTGACCAAACAACGTGAGCCGGGCCACATCATTTTGCCCGGGCAGCAATTTATGCCGCCCCCAGCGCCTGAAGCCCATACCCATGGACCGGGGTGTCAGCATCACCATTAACCGGTAGCCGAACCGAGGACGATAGACCGCACCTCATGAGCGCAGAGAAAGAACAAAAGATTAGAAAAGCACGCCGGGTGGAGTTACGTTGCACCCTGGGGTTTTCTTCCGGTGAGATCGAAGGTAACGCCACGATCACAAACATCTCGACAGCCGGCTGCCGAGCCGAATCCGACATCAATATGGCGGAAGGGCTGGACGTTCAGCTCGTACTTCAGCTGCCCGACCAGTCACCACCCGTGAAGGTCGAACGAGCTTCAGTACGTTGGGTCTCGGGCCGTGCCTTTGGTTTGAGCTTCATTCTGTTCTTTCCGTCCGAGCGAGCCCGTCTCGGCACATTCATCGAAAAGATTAAATATCACTCGTCCTTCCATACCTGAAATCGAGCCGGGTTTCTCAGGCTCCAACTTCTCACATCGAGCGAGCACATTCCGTATAGGGCACGCTGGGAGCACCGTGGTCCGTACGACTGCGCTGTTACTCGACGATCGTCACCGTCATCTCAATCCGCTCGTTCGGCAAGTCGTGATCGTTTCTCGGCAAGACCACGATCTTATCGGCCACCCCAAGGCCTTTGGTTACCTCGCCAAACACCGTGTATTTTCTATCGAGAAAGGGGGACGGCTCGACAACAATGAAAAACTGTGAGCCCGCAGTATCAGGCTCGTTCGCTCGCGCCATCGACACAATGCCGCGCTTATGAGGAGTATCGCTGAACTCCGCCTTGAGCAAGATGGGATTGCCCTTTTCATCCTTGGGCCCGCCCTGCCCATAGATGTCCTTACGCAACGAGCTCTTGGTATTGGGGTCGCCGCCCTGAATCATAAAACCGGGGATAACCCGGTGGAAAATCGTTCCATCATAAAAGCCGGACTTGGCGAGCTTGATAAAGTTTCCAACGTGATTTGGAGCCAGATCCGGATACAACTTGATATGTATGTCTCCGAACTTGGTCTTGATAATGGCTTTCGGGCCAAGACTTGGCGGAGGACCAACCAGCTTCACCTCGGCCTTCCCTCCACAACCAGCGAGGAGACCGATCCCTAACAGCACTCCACACAGGATGAGGCTTCTCATAGCAGCAGAGTCACTCGCCATCGCCCACCAACTTCGCATCGCTTACTCGGTCACCACGACCGTCATCTCCGCCCGTTCCGTCGGAAGATCGCGGCTGTTTTTCGGCAAGTTGACAATCTTATCCGCTGCCTCCATCCCTTTCACCACCTCTCCAAAGACCGTATATTGCCCATCGAGAAAGTTCGAATCCTTGACGACGATGAAGAACTGAGAACCGGCGCTGTTGGGGTCGTTCGTCCGTGCCATGGAGATAATCCCCCGGCGGTGAGGAATGTCGTTAAACTCAGCCTTGAGCCGCTGACTCGGCCCACCCTGCCCGTAGGTCTCAGGCTTGTTCAGATCTTTGGTGTTGGGGTCGCCGCCCTGAATCATAAAGCCTGGAATCACTCGATGAAAGATCGTGCCGTTGTAGAATCCTGATTTTGCCAGCGCGATGAAATTTTCAACGTGCTTGGGAGCCTTCTCAGGAAAGAAGACGACGTCCATATCGCCAAACTTCGTTTTGATAGTGGCCTTGGGACCTTTCGCGCTTACCGCTTTCTCCATTGAAGCTTTGTCAGCTGCGAAAAGGGGGCCCATGCCCAGCAACAGACCCCCCCCGAGCACGAGCGTCACTGTCACCATTTTCACTACAGTCCGTCCCAGCATCATGAGCCTCCCTGGATTAGTACCCGACCTCGTTGTGAAGTGACCCTGCTTGCGACCGGATCAGATCCCTGCCTGTCGGAGAGCCTGTTTCGCCGCCTGTTGTTCTGCTTCCTTTTTGCTTCGCCCAGACCCCATGCCCACGACCTCGCCCTGAATGGACAGTTCCACTTCGAATAATTTTTGGTGGTCGGGCCCTGATTCTCGAACGGTCGCATAGCGGGGTAATGTGTCATGCCGCTTTTGACACCACTCCTGAAGCTGGGTCTTGTAGTCGCGCGCTCCAGGCTGCTCCTGTTGCGCGGCAATATGCGTGAGTTCTTCTGCGAAAATGCGGCGCGTCACCATACGGCTTGCCTCGAATCCCCCGTCAAGATGAACCGCCGCCAGCACCGCCTCCAACGCATCGGCCAACAACGAATCTTTCTCACGCCCCTTCGATCGGTCCTCCCCTCGCCCGAGCTTAAGATGCTCTCCCAGTTCGAGTCGGCGGGCTACCAGCGCCAGCGATGCCTCACTCACCAACTGTGCTTTCAGCTTCGAGAGGGTTCCCTCTGAAGACTGTGGCAACGCGGAGGCCAGATACTCACTCATGACCAGCGACAGCACGGCATCGCCGAGAAATTCGAGCCGCTCGTTATGTTGAACCGAAGCCGTTTTCTGCTCGTTCACGTGAGAGGAATGAGTCAAGGCCTCTTCGAGCAGGGCAAGCGCCTGAAGTCGATAGCCCAACGAAGACTGGAGTGCGTCGGCGGAAGAAGCCGAAGTCATGATCGCAAGTATATCCCTCGGAAGGGCCTGTTAGGCGTCTGGTTTTCTAAAGAGCAGGCAGGCATTGACTCCGCCGAATCCGAAAGAATTCGACAGCGCGACCTTCACCGCAGCCGGTCTGGCCCTGTGCGGAATATAGTCCAGATCGCAGGCAGGATCCGGCTGGTCCAGGTTGATCGTTGGAGGGAGAATCCCGTGGTGAAGCGCCAGCACACTAAACACCGCTTCAATCCCACCGGCTGCCCCGAGTAAGTGGCCGGTCATCGACTTCGTCGAGCTCACCGGAATACGGGAGGCCTGTCCACCGAATACCTGCTTGATAGCCTTGGTCTCAATCGCATCCGCCATTGTCGATGTGCCATGCGCATTGATGTACCCGACCTGGTCCTTGCCGATGCCGGCATCCTTCAACGCCAGCTCCATGCACCGGACCGCGCCCTCTCCTTCTTCAGGCGGGGCGGTAATATGGTAGGCGTCACTATTTATACCGTAGCCGATCAATTCGGCATAGATCCGAACCCCACGTCGACGCGCATGTTCCAGTTCCTCCAGGACCACAACTCCGGCACCTTCACCGAGCACGAATCCGTCGCGACCCTTGTCGAATGGCCGGCTCGCTTTCGTCGGTTCACTGTTGCGAAACGACAAGGCTTTGGCAGCGGCAAATCCTGCAACTCCCAACGGCGTAATAGCGGCTTCCGCCCCACCCGCAATCATGACATCGGCATCACCCGCCTGAATCAATCGATACGCGTCACCGATACAGTGATTGCCCGTCGCACAGGCCGTTACCGCACAGGAATTCGGCCCCTTGGCGCCCAGCCTGATCGCCACCTGTCCTGAAGCCAGATTGATGATGGTCATCGGAATGAAAAACGGCGAGACGCGCCCAGGGCCTTTTTCCTGCAGAATCTTGTGGTAGTGCTCGATCGACCCAAGCCCCCCGATGCCCGATCCGATATACACACCGACTTTCGTCGCCTCTTCCGACGCCAC
>Ga0187893_10013098_pt1 | contig 11617 bp, 16 predicted proteins | sample MA1701074metaG_FD_139574 | JGI IMG/M metagenome (GOLD analysis project Ga0187893, IMG submission 139574) | White microbial mat communities from a basaltic lava cave in the Kipuka Kanohina Cave System on the Island of Hawaii, USA - MA170107-4 metaG ...
ATGGCGGGCCGTAGGCCATCCCGCAAACTCAGACCCCGAACTCCGACTTAGGGGAGCATACCCCCCAAAGTCGGAGTTCGGGGGGCATCTCGTCCCACTGGCCCGCCCACGGCCCACACCGGGACCGAGGTGGGCCGTGGCTCCTCGGCTGGCTGTTGGCCTGCCATTTTGGCGCGTACGCGCGCAAACTGAATGGTCCACGATCCACCGCCATCCCGAAAGGAACACATGTGCGGAAGACGGGGCTAGCGGGTACCGACCCGACCCCTTGCGCTTGCCGTCGCTCACAATTAACGTCTGAGCAAATGTTCAGATGGAGGCCACATGGCCGAGCAAGGCGTCGTGCGGATCGATGGCTGCACGGTCCGGTCGGTGGATCCCGCCCGGGTCGCCGCCACCCGGGAGCGGCTCGTCTCGGCGGAAGAGGCCGAGCGGCTGGCGGGCATGTTCCGCCTACTCGGCGACCCCACTCGCGCTCGGCTGCTGTACGCGCTCGTCGAAGCCGGCGAGCTGTGCGTCTGCGACCTCGCCGCCACGGTGGACGTCTCCGAGCCGGCGGTATCCCACGCGCTGCGGCTGCTCCGCACGGCGGGGGTGGTCCGCAGCCGCCGGGACGGCCGGATGATCTATTACCAGCTGGACGACGCCCACGTGCGGATGCTGCTGGACCTGTCCCGCGAGCACCTCCGTCACGAGACGCCTACGTGACCGGTCACGCACCCGGTCACGGAGATCACGGGCACTCCCACGGCCCGGCGCTGGCCGCGGCCCTCAGCGCGGGGGGGCGACACCGGTTGCGGCTCACCTGGGCCTTCGGGCTGATCCTCGCCCTGTTCGTCGTCGAGGTGGTCGCGGGGCTGTACACCCGCTCGCTGTCGCTGCTGTCCGATGCGGGACACATGCTGACGGACGTGATCGGCTTGGGAATGGCGCTGGCGGCCATCCATGCGGCGGCGGCCCAGCGGCCTAACGTGCAGCGAAGCTTCGGGGTGTACCGGCTTGAGATCCTCGCGGCGCTGGCGAACGCGGTGCTGCTGTTCGGCGTCGCGCTCTTCGTGCTATGGGAGGCCGTTCGGCGGCTGCAAGACCCCCCAGAGGTGCTCGGTGTTCCCTTGCTGCTGATCGCCGTCGCTGGCTTGGCCGTCAACGTGGCCGCCCTCCTGCTGCTGAGGGAGGGCTCGAGAGAAAGCGTGAACGTCGAGGGTGCCTACCTCGAGGTGCTGGCCGACATGCTCGGGTCGGTGGGCGTGGTGGTCGCCGCGGTCGTGCTGGCGACGACCGGCTGGCCCTACATCGACCCGATCGCCGCCGCGGGAATCGGGTTGTTCATCCTGCCCAGGACGTGGCGGCTGGGACGACACGCGCTGCGCATCCTGCTCCAAGCCGCCCCGCCGGAGATTGACCTGGATGCCCTTCGCGGCGAGCTCGCCGCCATCGAGGACGTGGTCGACGTCCACGATCTGCACGTGTGGACGCTCACCTCGGCGATGGAGGTCGCCTCCGTTCACCTCATGACCCGCGCCGGCGCCGACCCCCACCGGGTCCTTGACCAAGCCCGACACCTCCTGTCAGACCGCTACCACATCGATCACGCCACCTTGCAGGTCGAGCCGGACACCCACCAGGGCTGCGAGAGCATGACGTGGTGACGCGCAAACTCGCGCGTGAGATCTCCAGTTTCCGCTTCTTTGCCGCCAAGTTTTGTGGTGATAGCGGGCATCGGGAAAAGAGTCTCTTGACATACCCGCCGCCTCTTGTGTGAGCATGTCCACACCGTTGAGGTGCGCTCAGTTGTGCTGAGGCGTTTTTCGCCGAGCGAGAGGAACAGCCGATGGCGATCGAATCCACCGGGCACAGTCAGGGCAACCCCCGCTTGTACGAGCTCGTGGAGCATGCTCCCAAGACCGGGAAGAGCCCAACCGTCTGGGCCTGGCCCGAGATCATCGACTGGCTCAAGATCGCTGGGCAACCCGTGGTGGGACCCTGGCCACCCCACCAGGAACCACGCCCGGACCCTGAGGAGGAATCGCTTCCCGTGGCGGTTGCCGAGCCTGAGCCGAGGCCGGCGGCCACGGCCACGGCCACGCCGGCGCCTGAACCCAGCCCCGAATCCGCAGCCAAACCCAAGGCCCTAAAGCACTTCCGCGGCTCACGGAAGTAGCCGGAATGCCGCTGAACAGGTGAGCAGGAGTTCCCGCGAAAGGTCTTGACGACTAGGAGGATGGATGTACCCGTCTCGTTTCCGATACGAGGCTCCGCGTTCCCTCGATGAAGCGGTCAACCTCATGGGAACCTACGGTGACGAGGCGAAGGTGCTGGCCGGTGGCCAGAGCCTCATCCCGCTGATCAAGTTGCGTTTCGCCGCGCCAGAGCTCCTCGTCGATATCAACAACATTCCTGGTCTCGGTTTCCATCAGGCGGAGCCGGACGGGACGTTGCGCATCGGCGCGTTGTGCCGGCACAACGATCTTGAGCGCTCTGAGCTCTTGCGAAGCCGGCAGCCGACGATGGCGGCGGCGGCTCCGCTGATCGCCGACCCGATCGTTCGCAACCGTGGAACCCTGGTGGGGTCCTTGTGCCACGCCGATCCCCAAGGTGACTGGGCGTCCGTGATGATGGCGCTCGGCGCGGAGATCGTCGCAGTCGCCGTCAACAACCGGCGCACCATCCCGGTGTCGCAGTTCGTCACCGGGCCGTTCCAAAGCGCGTTACGGCCAGGAGAGATCGCGATCGAAGCCCGCGTGCCCCCGCCGCAGGGAACCGTGTCGGGGACCTACTTCAAGCTCGAGCGTCGGGTAGGGGACTTCGCGACCGTCGGCGTCGCGGTGGCGCTCGAGTCGAATGGGGAGACCGTGACCCGCGCCGGCATCGCGCTCACGGGTGTCGGGCCGTTCAACATCCAAGCCACCGCAGCGGAGGAGGCGCTCGTGGGCAAAGCGTTGGACTCTAACGTGATCGAGCAAGCAGCCAACCTTGCCGCCGAAGCGGCCCAACCGAAGAGCGACCATCGGGGTAGCGCGGAGTACAAACGCAACGTTGTCCACACCTTCGTGATGCGCGCCTTGGGGAGAAGTGTGGCCCAAGCCGCATGACGCACCGGCAAACGGATCACTGATCGCGACGTCAGGAGACTCTAGTGGATGAACGGCGGATCACGGTCACGGTCAACGGAGAGCGGACCACCGTCGACGTCGAGCCTCGCCTGCTCTTGGCCCATCTTCTCCGCGAAGGACTGAGGCTGACCGGCACGCACATCGGCTGCGACACGACGAACTGCGGCGCGTGCACAGTGCTCTACGACGGCAGGCCGGTGAAGTCCTGCACGATGCTCGCCGTCCAGGCCGACGGTCACGAGATCACCACCGTCGAAGGCCTTGGCATCGCGAGCGAGCTCGACCCGATGCAAGAAGGGTTCAAGGAGGAGCACGGCCTTCAGTGCGGGTTCTGCACCTCAGGGATGATGCTGACCGCCACCGCACTGCTCGCCGAGAACCCCAACCCGACCGAAGAGGACATCCGCTGGGCGCTGTCCGGCAATCTCTGTCGCTGTACCGGCTATCAGAACATCGTGAAGGCAGTGTTGTGGGCCGCCAAGAAGATGCGGCCCCCGGCGGCCGTGTGACGACGGTCATCGCTCAAACGACAACGGGAGATACGGCGTGGCGCTAGACGAGATCAAGATCGGTGGTTTGGGATCGAGCCGCAAGCGGGTTGAGGACGACCGGTTCATTCGCGGCATGGGTAACTACACCGACGACTTCAAGTTGCCCAACATGCTGCACATGGAGATCCTCCGCTCGCCCATAGCGCACGCACGGATCAAGTCGATCGACACGAGCAAGGCCTGGGAGATCCCCGGCGTTCACATGGTGATGACCGGTGAGATGATGGCTACGCGCAACCTCGCGTGGATGCCTACGCTGTCCTATGACACGCAGGCCGTACTCGCCACCGACAAGGTGCGCTTCCAGGGGCAAGAGGTCGCGTGCGTCGTCGCCGACGATCCCTACATCGCGAAGGACGGGTGCGAGGCCATCGTCGTCGAGTACGACCCGCTGCCCCCGATCGTCAACCCGCGGCAGGCCGTGGCACCTGGCGCACCGCTGATCCGCGACGACAAGGAAGGCCAGAACGACAACGTCATCTTCCGTTGGGAGGTCGGCGACAAGGAGGGCACGGACCGCGCGTTCGCGAAGGCGGACAAGATCTCGAAGCTGCAGCTGCACTACCCGAGATCCCATCCATCGCCGATCGAGTGCTGCGGGTCCATCGCGGACTTCAACCCCTCGACGGGCAAGCTGACGGTCTACATGACCACGCAGGCGCCGCACATCATCAGGATTGCCGTGGCGCTCGTGGCCGAGCTACCAGAGCACATGATCCGGATCATCGCACCCGACATCGGCGGCGGGTTCGGGAACAAGGTCCCCGTGTACCCGGGGTACGTGTGCTCGATCCTGTGCTCCATCCTGCTCAGGCGGCCGGTCAAGTGGATCGAGGACAAGTCCGGCAACCTGATCTCCACCGGGTTCGCGCGCGACATGTACCTGAACAGCGAGCTGGCGCTGAGCAAGGACGGCAAGATCCAAGCGGTGCGCTTCCACGCGGACAGCGACCACGGCGCGTTCTTCTCCGACGCCCAGCCGAGCAAGTTCAAGATCGGGCTGCTGCACTCGGCGTTCGCCTGCTATGACATCCCGTACGGGCATATCACGGCCCAGGGGACCTATACGAACAAGGCGCCCGGCGGCGTCGCGTACCGCTGCTCGTTCCGGGTTACCGAGGCGATGTTCTTCCAAGAGCGCGTCATCCAGGCGGCCGCCGCTGACCTGGGTATGGATGCCGCCGAGTTCCGCCGGCGCAACCTCGTCAAGGACGAGCAGTTCCCGCACCGCACGCCGTTCGGGTTCCTGCTCGACTCGGGGCAGTACGCGAGGTGCCTCGACGTCGGCCTTGAGGCCATCGGCTACCAGGACTTCCTCCGTAAGCAGAAAGAGGCACGCGCCCGGGGTCGGCGACTCGGGATCGGCATCTCCACGATGACCGAGCCACTTGGGGCCGGCAACTCCCGCGAGTACGACATCTTGGGCATCAAGATGTTCGACTCGGCCGAGCTGCGGGTGCACCCGACCGGGAGGGCGATCCTCCGGACTGGCGCGAAGACCCAAGGCCAGGGGCACGAGACCACCTGGGCGCAGATCGTCAGCCACGAGCTTGGCATCCCCGCCGCCGACGTGATCGTCGAAGAGGGCGACACCGATAATACCCCGTTCGGCATGGGCACCTACGCCTCGCGCAGCACGCCGGTCGCGGGGGCGGCGGTCGCGATGGTGTCCCGGAAGATCCGCGCCAAGGCCAGGAAGCTGGCGGCGCACCTCCTGGAGGTATCCGAGGAGGACGTGGAGTGGGAGCTGGGCCGCTTCTACGTGCGCGGCGCCCCCGACCGGGGCGTGTCCATCCAGGAATGCGCGATGGCGGCCTACAGCAACATGCCCGACGGCATGGAGCCGGGGCTCGAGAACAACGCCTACTACGACCCACCCAACCTGACCTGGCCCTTCGCGGTCTACATCGTGACCGTCGAGGTCGACGAGGCTACCGGCGTCTGGGACGTGCTGCGGATGGTCGCCGTCGACGACTGCGGCGTGCGCATCAACCCCATGATCGTCGAAGGCCAGATCATGGGCGGCCTCACCGAGGCCTACGCGATGGCGAACATGCAGTTCATGACATACGACGCGGAGGGCAACTGCGTCGGGTCGAACTACATGGACTACCTGCTCCCGACGTCATGGGAGACGCCGGGCTTCGAGCTTCACGAGGTCGTCACCCCATGCCCGCACCACCCGATCGGCGCGAAGGGCGTCGGCGAGTGCGCCGCCGTGGGCGGCCCGGCGGCGTTCGTCAACGCCGTGATGAATGCCCTCGAGGACACCGGTGTCCGCAACATCGACATGCCGTTGCTGCCAGACCGGGTCTGGGAGGCCATCAAGTACCGGCGTGACATATCCGGTGCGCCACCAGTTCGCACCGACTGATCCCGAAGGACGTTGAGTGAACCGTCGATGACCATAGATGGGTGGGACGTCCTCGAACACGCCCGCGAGCTGTCGCGGCGAGGAGAGGCGTTCGCGCTCGCGACGGTCGTGTGGCGGCGAGGCCCCTCCTCGAGCAAGCAGGGCTACCGGGCCGTCGTCACGGCGGCAGGGAAGGTGTACGGCTGGATCGGCGGCGCGTGCGCCGAGCCGGTGGTGGTCCGAGAAGCGCGGCACGTGCTCGCGGAGGGCGTGCCGCGGCTGTTGTTCCTGGGCACCCCTGAGCTCGAGGCGGCAGCCCGGGACGGCATGACCTTCGTGCCGATCTCGTGCCAGAGCGAGGGGGCCTTAGAGGTCTATATCGAACCCGTAGAGCCGAGACCGCACCTCGTGGTCGTGGGGCGTTCGCCGATGGCGAACGCCCTCGTGCTCATGGCACAGGCGATCGGGTGGCGTGCCGTGCTCATGGACGCCGACGGTGGGTCCGCCGAGGATTACCCGCTCGTCGAGCATGTCGTCAGCGGCCTCGACTACGAGGCCGCGGGGGTAGGTGACCGCTCGATCGTCGTCGTGGCCACGCAAGGCCATCACGACGAGGACGCCGTCGAGCGTGCATTGGCGGCCAACCCGGCCTACATCGGTCTGGTGGGGTCTCGCCGGCGCGGCGCGGCGGTGCTCGGCTACCTGAAGGATCGGGGGCTCCCGAAAGAGACGCTCGACCGCGTGCAGGTACCCGCTGGTCTCGACCTCGGGAAGGTCATGCACCGCGAGATCGCCGTCGCCATCCTCGCGGAGCTGGTGAGGCTCCGCGCCGCGGGCGGGTTGTCCGCTCCGGTGGCAGGCGAGACCGCCGGGGTACGAGAGGCGATCGACCCGGTGTGCGGCATGACCGTGGATGTCGCGTCCGCACGTCATCGCCTCGAGCACGACGCTGTCACGTACTACTTCTGCTGCCCCGCATGCCGGAAGGCGTTCGAGAGGGACCCCGATGCGTACCAACGGACGGAGACCCATCTCGAACTGCCTGAACCGGCCACTCTGAGAGGGATAGATGCTGATCGAGAACGAGTTTGAGGTCGCCGCACCCCTCGACAAGGTGTGGGAGCACTTGCTCGACGTCCCCCGTATCGCGCCGTGCATGCCAGGCGCCAAGCTGACCGAGATCGTCAGCGAGAACGAGTACAAGGGCCGCGTCACCACCAAGCTGGGACCGGTGTCCCTCCACTTCTCGGGCACGGCGAAGATCGTGGAGCGCGACGAAGCCGCGAGACGGATCGTGATACACGCGTCGGGGTCCGAAGAGAAGGGCAAGGGTCAGGCCAGCATGTCGGTGACCTCGACCCTGGTGTCTTCCGGTGAGGGGACGCTCGTCAAGGTTTCCCAGGACATCCAGGTCTCGGGAGCGGCCGCCCAGTTCGGCAGGGGCATGATCCCTGACGTCACGAAGGTGCTCATGGGCAGCTTCGCCAACTGCATCGCGGCGAACATCACCAGGGAAAGCCGAGGCGAGGCGCCAGCACAGGTGGCCGCGGCTCCGGCGCAAGGCGTCAGCATTGGCTTCAAGGCGATGATCATGGCCTTCAAACGATTCTTCGGCCGGCTGTTCGGCGCGAAAGCCGCGTGATTGCGACAGAAAGGAGCAAACTCGAAATGCTTTGGTGGATCGGCAACCTCGTCCTACTCTTCGTAGTCTTTCCCGTGGTCCTATGGCTACTGAAAGGTGTGCTTACCCCGGTGGCGCGCATCCGTAAGACCGTGGACGGCATCTTGCAAAACGGTGTTGCCCTGACCGGCAACCTCGACCATGTGCCAGAGCTCCTGGCCAAGACCGACAAAACCATCGAAGCGATAAAAGTTGGCGCGGTCCGCTACGCGGGCAGCGTTGGCCGCCTGTTGGGCTCATAGATCGAGGAAGGAGAAGCCATGCCTCTCGTTGCGTGGGTCACGTTGCTGATCGCCGCGCTGATCATCGCCGCCATCGCGGTGGCTCTGACCAAGGTGGTCATCGACCTCAAACACGTGGCCTACACGCTTGCCACCGTCGTCGTGGGCGGCCGGGCGATCGCGCTCCAGACCAGCACGGTCCCCGCGGCCCTCACCTCAGTCAATGCGAGCCTCAAACCGGTACGAGACTTCTGCGAAACAGTGTGATGTACCCCGGCCCATGGCCGGGAAGGAGCCGCGATGAAAGAGTTCCGCTGTGTAAGCCCCGAATGCAAGAGCCAGTTCACGGCATCTGACGATGAGGAGTTGAAACGCAAGATGGCGCAACACCTCAAGGATGCGCACAACATCCAGACTCCGACCCAGACAATCACGAATTACCTTGAGACAACGGCGGTGAAGGAGAAGTGACCGTTCGCACACCACCAGAAAGGAGGGTGACGTGATAACCGCGTTTCTCGCGCAGGCCGGCGAGGCAGACCTGACCGGATGGTACGTGGGGTTCGGGATCGGGACGGTGGTCGTGGTAGTCGTCGCGATCCTCGTCGGTTGGATCTTGTACCTCGCGCTCAAGATCGGCATCTACGCCCCGATGATCAACGAGGCGTTGCAGCAAGCCGAGGTAAACACTCGGCCGCTCGCCGCGCTGCGAACGACGATCGACCACGCGGTCGTCATCACCCGTGGACTCGCGCGCGGACGCGCGCGGCTTGGAGGGTAGCGATGCCGGCTGAGGAGATTACCTACTGGTGGCTCGCCATAGGGGTGAGCTTCGCCGTCGTGCTCGTGGTGATCCTGCTCTTGAGCTTCTTGATACTGCTCGTCAAGATCATCGACCGCGGCGTTGTCGAGGTCCGCGACACCCTGCGGACGGTCTCGAAGAACACCGCGAACACCGTGCTCATCCCCCAGACTGCCGAGGGGGTCGATGGCGTGCTGGCAGAGGGCCTGCAGCACCACCTCTTCCTAGGCAGGACGCTCGGAAAGGTGACGTAATGACCACGCTCATCGTCCTGACGGTGCTCGCGATCGTCTCGTTGGTCGCCGTCCTCGCGATCTACCTCTATTGGGTCGGGATGCTGCTGACCCGCGTCGCCGACAACCTCGACGACGCCAACGAGAGGATAAGCACGATCGTCGGCCACGCGGCGCTGATCGGCCCCGGCGTCAAGCACATCAACGAGACCGGAACCACCGTCGCCACGGCGCTCCCGCTGCTGTACACGCTCGCCGAGAAGATCGTCGCCGCGGTAACTCACCAGCCGGCGGAACGGAAGTGGGGTGTCGCGGCTCCCGCCTCGGGGCAACGCCCGTCGCGGATGACCGAGGCAGTGGGATTCACCCCCCCCGTCTAAATAGCCCTGAGCCCTGAGGACGACTGTTAAGGGTTCACTGATCGGTCAAGGAGGAATGATGAACCAGGGAGTGTTGACGTGGTCGGTGGTCCTACTCGTGGGCGTGCTCGTCGTGGGGTTGGTCCTCGGTCTGGGGCTGTTCCCACGACTTGCCGCTGGACAGAGGGTGTTGGACGGCGCCGGCCCGGCGTTTACTGAAGAGCGTGTCGCCGGGACTCGCGGGGGGATCGAGATCATCTCCACGATCGCCGACACGCTCGATCCCATCATGACGCCGGAAGGCGGCGCCGCGGCTGAGGTAGGACCCCTGGTCGAGTTCGTGGCAACAGAAGCGAACCTGACCCCCGACCAGGTACTCGCGGCGTTGCAGACGAGCTTCCCGCACACCTACGCGCTGCTGAACGCGATCCCGTTGTCCGAGGTCAGCACGGAGATACCGCGGCTGGTCACGTTCCTATCGGGAGCGCTCGGGATCTCAGAAGCAGAGGTCCTGACGGCGATCGAGACCAACTTCCCCAACCTGTACCAGGCGATCACGAACCTTCCCGACGCAACCGCGGGATGGAACGACGTACCCGGCGTCGAAGGCCTCACCCGCTTCGACGGGAACTCCGTCACGACGGTGCCGCAGGTACGTGACTACTTCCGCGAGGACGTCATCCCGGTGATCGAAGAGCAACAGGCGAACACCGTCGCGCTCGCCGGAACCGGCGGCGTGAGCTTCCTCGCGATGCTGCTGCTTGTGGCGGGCCTCGTCGTGATCGTCTTCGGCATCTTGATGATGGTCCTCTCCACCGCCGGTCCCTTGCCGCGGCCACTGGCCACCGCGGCGTGGTCCACGGTCATCGCCGTGGGTGCGCTGGTCGTGGTGCTCGTCTTCGCGTTGCAGCTGTCCCCACGCCTGACTGGTGGCAACGAGCTGATCAGCTCGATCGGCCCGGTGTTTACCGAGGAGCGTGTCGCTGGCGCTCGCGCAGGCATCGAGATCGTCTCCACAGTCACCGATATGGCTGCTCCCATCGTGACGCCGGAGGGCGGCGGCACGGCTGAGGTGCCACAGCTCTTGGCCTTCGTATCGGCGCAGACTGGCCTGACCCAAGACCAGGTGGTGGCCGCGTTGCAGGCGAACTTCCCGCACACCTTGGCCCTGCTTCAGGCGACCCCGCTGTCCGACGTCAGCGCGGAGATACCGCTCCTCGTCGACTTCCTCGCAGGAACGCTCGGGATCTCACAAGAAGAGGTCCTGGCGGCGGTCGAGACCAACTTCCCCAACCTGTACCAGGCGATCACGAACCTCCCGGGCGTGACCGAAGGTTGGAACAACGTGCCCGGCACCGAAGGCCTCACCCGCTTCGACGGGAACTCCGTCACAACGTACCCGCAGGTACGTGACTACTTGCGCGAGGACGTCATCCCTGTGCTCGAGGAGCAACAGGCGAACTACCAAGCCCTGGCGACCCCGTTCCCGCCCGTGAACGTCTTCGCCCCGCTGCTTCTGGTCGTCGGCATCATCGTGATCGTCTACGGCGCGCTGATGCTCCTGCTCGTGCAGCGAGGAGGCACCGGGGCCGCTCCGGCCCCCGCACCCGCCTAGCGCATCTCTGTGTGCTGGATCCCGGCGGTATACCGCCGGGATCCAGCACACATTACAGCGGCGACCCGTCCGGGCCCCGGGCGGCGAGCGGGCCCGTCGTCTGCGGGGTCGAGTACTCCCCGATCCACTCGTCCTTCCACGCCTTGTCGTACTTCTGAACGTTGCAGTGGGGGTTGTAGATCGCCGTCAGCTCTTGGGCGATGCTCTCCCGGTGCGCTCGCCCCCCGCCCGCGACCTCGAAGGTCGCGATGTGGACCCTCCACCGCGAGCCCGCCCGCTTCACCCAGCAGTGCGCGCGCGGGTGCTTGAAGGGAAATCCCTCCTCGGCGAGGTTGTCCGAGTGGCCCACGTAGATGACCGCGTACCGATCTGGTTTGGCCTCAGGGTCCGGCTTGTAGAGGATGACGTACACCGCCGGCTTGTCCGGCGGCGTCCAGCCGCCGAGCACCCTCGGCCCCTCGAACAGATACCCCGCCAGCGATCCGAGCCGGATCATCCTCGAGCCTCAACGTCCATAGACCCAATTGTAGGAAGCAGGCGCACCTCCCGCCTCTTAGGGCCTGGGCAGGAATAAAGTGAGTGTTGTCATAGTTCGAGCGAGTCGCAGGGGGCGGTCGTCGGGCGCGGTCGAGCCCCGAACTCCGACTTGGGGGGGCATACTCCCCTAAGTCGGAGTTCGGTGAGTCAAC
>Ga0187893_10013099_pt1 | contig 11617 bp, 9 predicted proteins | sample MA1701074metaG_FD_139574 | JGI IMG/M metagenome (GOLD analysis project Ga0187893, IMG submission 139574) | White microbial mat communities from a basaltic lava cave in the Kipuka Kanohina Cave System on the Island of Hawaii, USA - MA170107-4 metaG ...
CCATGCGCCGGAAGCGTTTCACACCGCGCGGCGTCAGCGGTCGCTCACGATCGTCCGGCCAGCGTCCATGGTCGCGCTCGTATGCTTCCGCATGTCGAATCAAAATGAGATCCATAGAGCCTCAGTGATTCAGGAATCGAGCGTCGAAGGCTGCGTAGCCGCGTCGATACTCTCGGCAGGATCCGTCACCCGCGCCTCGACGACCTCGGCGGGCGCGGGCTCGACTGCGGCCGCAAGCGGCGCTGTCGCGCCGCGGCGGCGACGTGGCTGGGGTCGAGACACGGCGATGCGAACCGTCGCTCTACGGCAACGGCGCATCGCCCGGCGCAGTCGCTTCCAAGTCTTGCCGTCGATGCCGGCCAGCAACTCCTCGAGCCGCAGGCGCACGGCCAAGGCGCGGGTTTCGGCTTCGCGCACGAACAACTCCAGAGCCACGGCCGATGCCGGCGTGACTTCCCCCCAGGTTGCGACCTCCGTGCGCAGTGCGGCCGCGACCGCGGCATCCTGCTGCAATCCAAGCGCGCTCTGAATCGCGGCGAGATCACGGCTGAACTTCTTGGCCGGCTTCCCATACACACTGCCGAAGCATTCCATCGCGTAGCGCAATTGCTTGCAGCGGATGCGCAGGTCATGCAGCTGTTCGAGGGGCGACTCCGGTTCGATGCGAGCCGCGAGCTTGCGAACCGCGCGATGCAGGCGCGTGATGCGTCGCGGCACACCGGCCCCGACCGACAGCCGTGCGGCGCGACTGCGCGGCGGGATGCCCCGTTGCAACGCCAGCGTCGTCACGGCGATCAGCCGCTCGTAGCGCTCGGAGTCCATCTCTTCCAGCAAACGTACCTGCGCCGCCGCTCGACGGCCCTCGAAGCGCGCCAGGATTTCCGGAAGCGCGGCCTGCTCGATCTCCGGTCGCGACAGCCCCTGGGCGCGCAAGTTCGCGCTCAAGACATCGAGGTCGCGCACGACTCCGAGCACACCACCCAGCCACCGGAATTCATCGCGCAGCCAAGCCTGCCGGCGTGGCGGCAGTACGTCCTCGAAAAGTTGCAGAGCCGCGCGCAAGCGCCGCGTCGCAACCCGCATCTGATGCACGGCCTCCGTGTCCTCACCGAGACGTACTCTCGACTCGTACTTCCACAGAGTTGTGAAATGAGCGCGCAACACCGCGTAAGCCGCCGAGGCAACCGAATGCTCCGGCTCGATCGCCGTGGGACCGAGTGCCGGAGATTCCACCGGGACGACGCCGCGCAGCGCGAGCGCCCGAGAGAGGGGTGAAGCCACTTCCGCCTCGAAGGCGCACTCGCGCTGCATCGCTTCGACGAAGCCCGCCAGCCGATCGCGATCCGCGGGGCGCGTCTGCACTTCGACCCGGAACCTCGGTTCTCCCTCCAGATCCGCGGAGTCGTTGACGGCATCGACGTGGACGGCGGCTGAATGCTCGCCTTGCTGTTCCAGCACGTAAATCTCGCGCCGCGTCCGCAATTCGCACAGCGGATGCAGCGGCCGACGACCGGCGATCGAGCGGACGCAGTGGCCGAGCTCGCCACCGGCTTCACGCAGCGTGACGGCGCGGGCGTTGGCGAGCGGCGCGATGCTCGTGACCAGGCCGTCGTGTGCTTCCAGTTGTGCTTCGTAGTGTGTCGCTGCGGTGGATTGTACGGTGGTACAGCGAAGCCGGAGGAGCAGACCGGCTCGATGCAATCGCCAATCCTCGGTTTCGAGATAGATGTCGAGCAGATCGCGACTCGAAACGTCGACGATCCGGCGCCCGTCATCGTGCGAAGCCGTGAGCCACGAGGCGAGCCGGTCGTTGTCTGCGACGATGAATCGCCACGCCACTTGATGCGACGTTGCAGTGGCAGTCATCACGATGATTCGCTCCACGTCACTCGAGGTAGTGCGCATCTTACGAAGGATGCGTCCACTCATCAAGCTTGTACGGCCGCGAGTGATCAGTCGGCGTATGTGAAGACTTTGTAAAGACCGTCCCGCTCGACGGCGGTTCTCACCCACTGCAAGGACAGAATTTCCCCTGTCTCCACGTCCCGCACTCGCAGACTCAAGCCGCGATGCAACACGAAGTTACGATACGACTCGCGTGCGTCCGCAGTGACGGCCTCCAGTGCCAGATTGCGGCCGCCGTATTCGAGCAAGGCTTGTTCGGTTCCGCTGAAACACTTGGCACTGTGCATTGCCCAGGCTTCCTCGACCGGAATCTTGACGTACGGGCGGCTCTGCGGAAACTCCGGCCAACAGATCTCGGCGTATTCCATTCCATCGAGACGGAGAGCATGCATGCGTTGCACGTCCTTGGTGCGCAATGCCTCGAGCACCAGTTCGACCAACACTTCGAGTGAAGGCGCTCCACCCCCCAAAGAGCGATGGACCGGACCGGCTTCGCGCCGGCCGGTGATCAGCGATCGCCACTCCGGATCGTACGGCAGTTGCAAGCGATTCCCCGCCGAAGTTTGGAAAGCCCGATGCTGGAGCATTTGCTGGTAATCGACGTATTCGGGATCGGTGGGAGCGGGGACCCGGAACGTGATGCGACCATCCCGCGAAGTGAACGAGGTCGGCCCGATGGCCGGCGTCACAGCCGGTTTCGTCGCAACGATGTGTTGACTCGCGATGGGTTGCGCGGCCGCTTCGGAATTCGCCCCGGTTGGAATCCTCGCTTCGACGGCCCGCGCCGCCGGTGCCGTCACGATGGGTTGCGCATCACCAGCACGCTCGGCCGGTGCCGTCACGATAGGTCGCGTGCCCGCGGCTCGCACATGAACACCGGCACGAATGCTTCGAAGCACGAGTCCGGAGACCGCAACCAGGGTCCCCAAAGCGAGACCCCAGATCAGCACGCGCCGGTTTCCCTGGTTGCGGATCATGTCGCCGCGCCGTGATCGCGGCTGTGGATCGATGGACATCTGCATCCTCCCGATGCCGTCGCTTCAGAGCGCGGCGTTGAACGGTGCCGGCACAGCAGTTCACAGCTTGTAGGCGGCGGACAAACCGATCTTGCGGCCATCCGAGTAGCGCTGCGCGATCGCTTGCCGCTGCTTGAACACGACGTCGTCATCGAGCACATTCTCCGCGTAGAACTTGAAGCGCAGAGCCTTGCTCGCGTTCACGCCGAGCGTGACGTCCAGTCCGCGGGGCGGAATCTCGTAGACGTCCGGCAGGGCACTGAAGCCGCCGAAGAAGGCCAATCGCCGGCCGAATTGCTTGTACAAGACCGCTCCGTCGACGCGACTCGAGCCGAAGTACAGGCCGACGTTCGTCGCGTGAGTTGATTGACCGTTGAGCGGCGTTTTCCGAATCTCGTCGGCGCCCTCGAGCGCGATTTGTACCTCGCTGCGCACGCGGCTGTAGTTGCAACCGACACCCAAGTGCTGCAGCCAACGTGGCGCAAACTGTTTCCCGAACGGGCGACCGGCGAGGTTCAAAGCACCCGCGAGTGTCGTGCGCAGCTCCGCCTCGATCCCTTCGACCTCGCCGCCGAGGGCATTGAAGGGCGTCAAACTATAGTTTCCGCCGACGTCGGTTTTGACCAGCTTTTCGATCGGACGATCCAGCTGCTTGCAGAATACGCTCAGGGCGACCAATTCCTGCAGTCGTGGATACCATTCCCATCGCAGGTCGTAGTTGCGCAGGCGTGAGGACACCAGGTCGACGTTGCCCTCGTCGAAATAGTTGGTCTCGTAGTTGTACATGCGGAACGGCGACAGCTCGCGCAGCTCCGGGCGCGCGAGCGTCAAACTGTACGCCGCCCGGACGTTCATCTTCCGAGTGATGTTCCATGTGGCGTTGAATGCCGGCAAGATGTCGGTATCTTGCAACGTGACCAGGGTCGGCGGCTGCCGTTGCGCGGGGTTCGGATCCTTGGTTTGGACGTTGATCTCGGATTGTTCGAGTCGCAATCCGGCGACCATGCGGACGTGATCCGAAACCTTCGCCTCCACCAGTGCATAGGTGGCCGCGACGGTCTGCTCGGCGTGGTAGCTGTCGCTCGGGTTGGTGGATTCCAGAACCTGGAAGCGGTTTTCTTCCAAGTGTTTTTCGCTCAGCAGGAATTCCGGCGACTCGGTCAAATCGAGCGCGTTCGCACCGTTCAGTCGCCGGAATCCGAAGCGGCGGAAGGAGGAGTTCCGGTTGCGATCGCGGAATGCGAAGCCGCTCTTGAAGGAAGTGTAGAACGCCTTCGACTCCGTCATCGGGACATACCAGTTCATCTTGACGGCTCGATCGTACTCGGTGCTGGCGCCGAATACCCGCGTCGCTGGAAATTGCGAGCGACGGCTGAGCTGCAGAGAGCCCGAGGCATCGGCCTCGTAGACGCTCTCGCGACGGTCCGGTTCGTTGCGACTGGCGCGCGAGTAGCTCGCGTTCCAGTCGAGCTTGGTGTCCTTCCACACCATCGGGCATTCACTCGAGGCGACGATGGAAAGGAGTCCTCGCTCGACGAACGACAGCTCGGTCGTGCGCACGTTTGAGACTCCGTAGTTTTCGTTTGGGCCTTGCGAGATCGAGGCTTTGTCGTCCGACTGGCGTGTGTAGAGCGCATGCAAGCGCATGCTGTGCTCGTCCCCCAGCCAGTAGGTCAGCGTTCCCACCAGGCCCCCTAGAACCGACGTGGTTGCTTCCTGCGAAACATAGTTCTGCTTCGCTTGCAGCGTGTCCTCATCCAGCGTCGAGGGATAGTACTCGTTGTCCTCGCGCGTTCTGGCATCGAAGCTGTTGGAGAGCGACGCGGAGAAGAGGTAACCAAGTTCGCGGCCCCGCACCGTTGCCCGATCTGCGATCACGCCCGCATACGCGATGCTGGGGCCGATATTCTGCGAGCGGGGAGTCCACACGTTGCTGAACGAGCGGCCGATCGCCGCTAATTCCTCGTTCGTCAACCCGCCGCGCCCGCCGGTGACGAGACGATTGCCGGCGATACGTCCGACTTCATCCGGCAGTTTGCGGCTGCCATCGTCGAATCCGAATGCGTCCCAACGTCCACCTTGGTAAGTCATAAACCCACCACCGGCGACTCCCGCGGCGCGTCCGAGCGACAACGACTGTGCAACGGTGCGCTTGGCGGGAATCGTCTTCGTCTGAATGCTGACGACACCGCCGCCGAACTCGCCCTCCATGTCCGGCGTGTAGGTCTTCTGCACTACGACGTTGTCGAGTGAACCAGCGGGGAAGAGATCGAGCGGCACGACACGTTTGTTGGGTTCCGGCGTCCCGACACTCGAACCGTTGACTTGTGTCGCGCTGTAGCGCTCGCCCATCCCGCGCACGAAGACATACTTGCCTTCGACGACCGAAACACCCGTGACGCGCTCCATGGCTTCGGCGGCATTCGAGTCGGTGGATTTCGACATTTGCTCGGCACTGATCGCATCACTGATCGCGTCGGCCTTGCGGCGCCGGTCGAGTAGCGCAACTTCTTTATCTTGGGAGCGCGCGCCGGTCACCTTCACCGTCTTGGTTTCGATCGGCCGGCCCATCATCGCCAAGGTGATCGTCGTGACACGGCCCGCTTCCACGACCACGTCGCGCACCTCGCCTCGCTCGTATGAAATGTCGCGGCTCACGACTCGATAGGTTCCGGGCGGTAGCTCGCGCGAGAACGAGCCGTCCTTTTTCCCCATGATCCCGCCGAATTCGCGTCCTTCGGGTTGCTCCGGAACCAAGCGATAGAAGGCGACGTTCGAGAACGGCAACGGCTGCTGCGTCTCGGCGTCGACCACTTGACCGCGCAGGGTGCCCAGATTCGCGGCTTGGTCTCCGGAATGCGACTGTGCGATGGCTGTCGCCGCCGTCATCGCCACCACGCAGGCCGTCGCGCGCGCGAGTCGAGCGATCCGTGCCCCACTTCGTGCTCTTGAGCGATTCATGTTGCCTCCTTCGCCACGACCTCGGTTCTGCGTCGCACGACGTGCGGCGGTTGCGCCGGCGCGTAGTGCGCCGAATGGATGGGGCGCTTCGCCCCATCCATCGTCGCGTGCGGCGACACACTTCGCCATGCCACCCCGAGCTTCGCGTCCTTCATCGCAGAACGACGACACGTCTCGTCTCGGTCTCGGTCCCCGCCGTGACGCGGAAGAAGTAAGCGCCGGATGCCTGCTTCGCCGCATTCCAAGGCAGCGAGTGCGCCCCGGCCTCGAACTCCGCGTCGGCCAACGTCTCCACCAAGCGACCGGCCGCGTCGAAGACGTTGACGCGGACGTGACGTGCCTCGGGTAAATTGAACTGGATGCTGGTGCGATCGAACGTCGGACTGCGGCTCGCGGCAACTGTGAATCCGTTGCGCACTTCCGGCCCGGCATCGCTGGTGCACGTCTGTGCCGCAGGAGCGGTGCCGGCGCAGACCGCGAACGTCTCGGCGTTCTGAATGCGCAAGCCTGCGCCGGTAAAGCCCTGGATGATCGAGTTCACGATGGTGCCCGCCGTCCCACGGCGCAGATTGATTCCGGGGCCGCCGATGACGTCGCTTGCGGGACCCGGGCCGACCAGCGTGAGATTCGACATCTTCATGTTCGAGCGCAGCGTGCAGTTGAAGTTGAACTCGTTGTTGTCCGCCTCGACGGCTTTATCGGTTCCGGTGAGCGCGGTTTGCGACACGACCGCGAATTGCACCAGACCTCGCGCTCCCATCTGCCAGTCGAGGTTATCGTCCTGGTTGGCGTTGGCGACGAGATAGCGATTGCGTGTGTCGCCGCCGAACCACTCGAAGCCGTCGTCGGTGCCGAAACACGCCTGCATGTACTCCATGACGGTCTGGCTTCCCACCGCGTTCATGGTCCAGCAATTCAGCTCGTTGTCGGTGGCGATAACGAGTCCCGAGTATTCGACGCGCGCGTAGCGGATGACACCCTTGTCGTCGGTATCATCGGTGCCGCCGAACATGCCGGCATTGCCTTCACTGATGCAGGAAGCGGTGGCGCTCGTCAGCGCGCACGACATGACCGCGGCGCAGTTCGCCTGCGCGCGGCCGTGCAGCACCACGCCACCCCAGTCGCCGGGTGTCTGCGATCCCAGATTGGAACCGCTGGTGAAGATGATCGGCTGCGTGCGCGTGCCGTTGGCGTTGATCTTGGCGCCGCGTTCGATCACCAGGTAGGAGCCGACGCCGCTTCCCAGGACGACCGTGCCGGGCAGGACGGTCAGCGTCGCGGGCGGTTGCACGGCGACCCGGCCGACCAAGTAGTAGAGCGTGTCGGGCGAGAAGGTGCGATGGGCGGTGATGTCCGACAGTACGTTGATCGCCGGCAGCGCCAAATTGATATCGGTGCGGTCCGCGCCGCCGTTTTGATTGTAGTAAGTCCAGCCGGTGGTCCAATCGTTCGCATCGACACGGGCGGTGTAGTTCAACGCACCGATGTAGCAGACATCCTGGAACCATGGATGGATCGCGGAGGCACGCAGCGGCGCCGCACCCCAGGCGGTCAACGCCGGACTTCCCAATTGCGGATCCCAGCGCGGATTCCCCAGGTTGTAGACCTGCGAATTCAACAGCGGGTTCACGCTTTGATTGCGGGTGAACTTGACGGTTGCAAGCTGGGTCGTCGTGAACATGCCGCCCGGACAAGCCGGCCCGCCGGATTCTGTTCCGTAGGATCCGGCGTTGTTGTCGAAAAGGATGTTGCTGTCGAAGACCAGGCTCTCTTGCGCACGCGCCGGCACGCTCACAGAGAGCCCAAGCGCGAGCGCCAGGATGCGTGCGGTGACGATCAATTTCACTGCGAACCTCCGACTCGGAGTGAAGAACTCGATGATGCTCGACACAGAAGTGGGTGCCACGGCGAATGGGCTGGGCGTCAACGCGGTGGGGTCGATGGGAGAGGAAAGCCGAGCTGCGGTCGGTGTTGCGCTGGCTCGTAGGGCGCAGCTTGTCTTCCTCATCCCATCTCCCCAGCACCCGTTGTCACGTCGGGTCTGACTGCGTCCAACTGTAGAGATGGAATGTGAAGACGCGCTGTTGAGGTGATGAAATCTTGAGCGATTCCGCGCAATCCACCGCGGCTGCGGGTCGCATGGCAGGTTTTGATCGCGTTAAGAAGGCGTTGGAATCGGACTGACGATTCGTGTAGATCGTGCCGTGTGCGCGAGCATCCACGAGCCCGCGACGCGTCGGTGACCTTCATCGCCAGATCGAGTTTGCTCAAGGCGCGCCGCAGTTGCGCGCTCGGCAGTGCTTCGAGGGAGCTGACTCGCCTCCCTGCAGGCGCAAGGTGGCCGGCGGAACCCAGATTCCACCGGATCATGTCCTGCGACGAGGCTTCCGAATATCCCTTCTGCTGCGGATAGTGCGCTTCGAGCGCACCGATGAGACCGCCGTAGAATTCCACCGCTACGTCCTCGGAATCCCACTCCGTCACCATCACCAGGATGTCGGGATCGCCGGGCGCGCGCTTCTCCACCGTACCGGTCGCAATGGGCGCGCACGAATACAACGAGTACGCGCAGCCTCCCCAACCTTCCGTTGCGTTGCCGGCGTCAGATAGCGGTCTGCATGCAGAATATGTTCGCTCGACGCCGGAGGATGCACGCCGCATCGACCGCCGGCCAGCCACCGCGCCGGTGCAGTGCGGCGACGAACCGCAAGCCGTGCACGTACGGGAATCCTAGCGTCGCGCGCACCACCGGCGGCGCGGCGCGGAATTCCGGCGACTGCAGGCCGCGTGCCGCCGGCAACATCGCCACTGCCTTGCTGTCCGCGATCGCAGTAAAGTGCCGGCCGCATCCCGCCAACGCCAACTCCGCCGCTGGCGAACGGCAATGGACGCGCAACCAAACTGCGTTATGGCAATGCAATCGTACCGTGCGCGGCCAACGCCAACGCGAACACAGCGAGGACAGCGAACCAGCGCTACCTGCGGCCCACACACACCTGCCCGAGGAAGTCTGGAGAGACGCCGCCGATCCGGTACTCGGCGGCGAAGCAGCCAGGGTCAGCTGGTGGCAACCAGGCGCATGCGGCCGACAGAGCAAGCCATGATCGCCTCAATAACACCTTCCCTCCAAGCGTCGTCTCGTGGCTTTCGGGTTGGTGTCGAAAGAGGGTCCCAAGCACGGCTTGCGCCAGGGCATCGGTCGCTAGGTCCGCTCGTAGAGATACTTGCCGTTCAGGACGCGGAAGCCGGCGCGGGTCGTCAGCGCGGCTTCCACCGGCTGTTTGGCCGAGCCCCACATGGCGGCGCAACCGGCCTCGCCGTCGCGACGCAGCGCCACGAACTTGACCTGGAAGTCGGGTCGCTGGCGCGACCAGCGAACGATGCGCCGCAACGCGTCCAAGCACGCGTCCTCGGGCGACATGCCGCGCGCCATGGAATCCACGATGTTGAAGCTGCCGCAAGTCTTGATGACCTCCTCGCCGCGGCCGGTGGCACCCGCCGCGCCGACTTCGTTGTCGACGTACAACCCGGCGCCGACGATGGGCGAGTCACCCAAGCGTCCCGGAATCTTGTAGGCGAGACCGCTGGTCGTCGTGCAGCCCGACACATCGCCCGCCGCGTCCACCGCCAGGACGTTGATCGTGCCGGCCGGACGCTTGTCGCGCTCGAGGTACACACCATCCGCTGGCGGCTCCCAATCATCCTGCGTGCTCAGGTTTTCCTTCCACTTCAACCATTCCAGACGCGAGCGTTCGGTGAGCAGGTTTTCCTCTTCGAAACCGTGCGCACGCGCGAAACGCAGCGCGCCTTCGCCGACCAACATCACATGATCGGTGCGTTCGAGAACGAGGCGCGCGATGCGGCTGGGCGTCTTGATGCGCTCGAGCGCCCCCACCGCGCCGCACTTGCGCAGCTTGCCCGACAGGATCGAGGCATCGAGCTGCACCACGCCTTCCTCGTTCGGGAGGCCGCCGTATCCCACCGACGTGTCGTCCGGATCCAACTCCACGACCACGGCTCCCGCGACCACCGCATCGAGCGAGGTGCCGCGGTCGCGCAGGATCTCCCAAGCGGGCGCGTTCACCTTGCGCCCCCATGATTCACCGCGACTGCACAAGAGCGCCGGTCCGGCGGCACGCGCGGATGCGCCCTCCGGTTTTGCATTCCCCGTTGGTGCGGCTCCCGACTGCGCGCCGACCAGGCCGGGCGCAGCCGCGGACCCGAGTGTGGCCAATCCGGTACGGAGGAAATCGCGTCGCGACCAGGCCATCGCCGGACCTCCGAGGGGCGTGAGGGATGCGAGATTCGAATCGTTGCGACGAACGCGCAGCCTAGCATACCCTCGCGCCCGATTCGCGGAGGTCGCATGAAGAAGGTCTCCATCACGATCCGCTGCGCCAAGTGCAATGCGGTCGAGACCCAGGAGATCCACGCCTGGGCGGTCTTGAAGACGACGTGCGGATGCAACGGTCCGTATCGAGTCCTCGTACGAACGCCCGTCGAGGACGAACCGGCCGTGGCTCCGGAGGCCGGTAAGGGGTCCGAGGCGTAACCGCGGGATCGCCATCGGGCATCGCCACGACGTGGGCTGGATGTGTGTGGCCATGACATCCGAATCGCAACGCGAGATGTTGGAGATCCTCGACGCGACGCCGCGTCGGGTCGCGGCTGCATTGCAAGGCTTGCCGCGGGCCTTGCTCCTGTGGATTCCGGCGCCGGGCCGCTGGTCGTTGGTCGAGCTGGCCGGTCATTGGCGCGACTTCGAGCACGAAATCTTCCTCGACAGCTACCGGCGCATCGCGACCACCGAGCGTCCGGCGTTGCCGCACCACGACCCGGACGAACGGTCGCTCGGAAGCGACGCCCGCCGCGCCCGCGCGTCCGAGATCGTGCGCACCTGGAGGCGCGCTCGGCGCGAGACGCTGGCCTTCCTGGCGGCCCTGCCGCCCGCAGCCTGGGAGCGGGAAGGCATCCACCCCATCCATGGACCGCTGACCCTGCGCACGTTGGTCGAGCGACAAGTGCGCGACCATGACCTCGTGCACCTGCGCGAGATCGAACGCATCCAGGAGCGTTACGGGATCCTGACGCGGCTCGGCGAAGCGCCGCGCGAGTTGCGGCGCGCCATCGAGGCGATTCCGGTGGGGCTTCGGGCCGCGCGACCCGAGCCCGGCCGTTGGTCCATCCTCGAACACATCTGCCATCTGCGCGATCGCGATCAACTGGCCTCGACGCGCATCACGCGGATGGCGCGCACCGAGCGACCGCAATTGCGCGAGCTGGACGGGGCCGCGCTCGCGACGACCGGTCGCTACTCGACCCAAGACGGCGACGAAGCGCTGCGGGAATGGGAACGCCGGCGAACCCTTCTGGTCGAGTTGTTGCACGTCCTCGACCACGCCGGCTGGCAGCGGCGCGGCCTGCACCCGCGACATGGTGAAACGACGATCGCCGAACTCGTGGCACACCATCTGGATCACGACGCCGCGCATGCGACCCGGGTGCGGGCGCTGCGCGATGCGCTGGTTTCGAAGCCCGCGCTTGTCGATCCCGTGAACGCGTGACACACTGCGCCGCGCGCGCCTGCGGCATTTCATGGAATGCGCTCGCCGGTCGGGAAGTAGGGAGGAACTGTGGACGCCATCGAGCGACTGCATCACGACGCCATCGTTTGCGATCTCCATGTCGACACCTTGCAGCGGCTCGCCAAAGGCGAGAGCCTGGCCGGCAACGGC
>Ga0187893_10013100_pt1 | contig 11617 bp, 16 predicted proteins | sample MA1701074metaG_FD_139574 | JGI IMG/M metagenome (GOLD analysis project Ga0187893, IMG submission 139574) | White microbial mat communities from a basaltic lava cave in the Kipuka Kanohina Cave System on the Island of Hawaii, USA - MA170107-4 metaG ...
CAACACCTGGGGGATAACCGTGGTTTCCATATAGAGCTGAAGTCCTTTCATCGTGCCAAGATCGTCCAAGAACCCCCGGTTAAACTGCAATTGCCAACTGTCCTTGCCATTATGAAAGATGTAAAGCGTGAGGAAGTCTCCTCCAATCCTAACATCAGGGAACGGATTCTCTAGAGAGTCTTGTATGATTCGTCTCTTTTCCAGGTCTAATGTTATGCGCTCGTCGCTCACATTCCCCTTGTTCCTGCACGTGAATTAATGATGCTGTCGACCCGTCATTCTCCATGACCGGCCCTCCTGATACTTAGCGTTTTCTGATAATCCCCTTCGGCAGCTAACCAACCTCACGTACTAAAAAGTCTTCCTGAGCTATATAAGCAAGGGCACCCAGCTCAATGCCTTGTTGGTCGGCAAACTCTTTTGCGTAGAGGCGTGTTAGGAACTTGACCGCCTTCGAGCGGTCGCTCGTCGTAGAACCATCAATCGCGATGAATCGCGTGCCTGGCGATGCACGCCGCTTTGGCCCTGAGAAAATCACGAACCGTCGATATTTCAGATTCCGTATCATCGCGACCTACTTACCTTTCGGCAGAAGCCCCTTCTTTTCCAGTTCTTGAATCTTTCCTTCAAGCGCCTCTAATACCAGCGCTTTAATGCTCTTTCCCTCCACGGCGGCAGCTATTTTGGCGCGCTTCATGAGGTCACGCGGGATATCACGAAAAATCCAGGATCCGCCCTTGTCTTCGGTTTCGGTTTTCTTGGGCATAGGGCGGCAGAATACCACAATTTCGAGGAGACAGTGTCACTTTGCATATACTGATATGTTAGCATATCCTTATGTGCATACCAAATGCGGTGGCCAATGAAGATGGAACGAATGCTGATACAGGTTCCCAAACGACTCAAAGCCAAGCTCGATGCCGAACGAAAACGCGGCACGAGCGCGGCGGGCCTCATCCGGCATTTGTTGGAGCAGTATTTCAGAGGTAGGAAGGCAGCATAACTCACAACCAACAAGGAGGATTCCATGAGCAGCGTTTCTCTTGTTCGCACCAAGTCCCAGCATCAGACCGAAGAATCACTGTTTCCAGTCAACCGCGAGCGTCCGCTCTCCGAGGACTGGCTGTTTCACGGCAAGGATGAAGTGGGGCGCGAGGGGTGGTTTCTCCGCATTGAAGTGACGGGACTCTATGCCCGGCGGTGTGGGCCGTTTAAGAGTCAAGACGAGGCGTGTGAGTTCTTGGATGGCTTCCTCAACAAGCACATCATGGAAGCCCTCTGCGAGATATTAAGTGAGATGACACCTCCCGAACAGGCCTGTGTCGTCGAAGGAGTTCCGCGCTTAGCCTCGACGATAACCGGAGCGGAGTGCCCGCGATGAACTTCAAACAGTTTCGTCGTCCGGCTAACGGACACTCCCGCACCGCGTTCGCAGGTGGACGGAAAGTCGGCGGACGTGGATTCCGGTTGCAATCCAAACTTGGCAAAGTCATCGACTTAGGTCGGCTGGAGTCGCTGCTCGCCCAGGCACGGAAGCCAAGCGTCAGCGGACAGAGTCACGAGCAATTCAACATCGGCAGGTAAAGGGAGGAAAGCGATATGAAGAAACAGAAGCACTCGAAGGAATCGGCGAAAATTGAGGTGAGACTGCAGACTCGCATCTTGTTCCGAGATCGCAATGGGGGAATTAGCGATGTGACGAGTGACGATAGTGAATACGGGTACGGGCTTGAAGATCTCAAAGAGCGTGCCTCACAGGCTGCGTATCACCTCATCCGTGTTCATGAGCTGATACAGTTACTGACCCTCGCAGCGGAGAACCGATCTACGGTCGATGCTGCTCTGGTCCTTCGTGTCCTCGAGGAAATGGAGATAGGAATTGAGGACTGTAGTGATCTCAGTAGCTATGTGCACTACACACAGAAACTGTTCGAGGAGGCCGAAGCCTTGCCTCCGGTAAATGGTGCAGATCAGCGAAAGACTGCCCGACCTCTTGCCATCGCTTCATGACACGAGGGTATGCCATCTGAAGAGTGATAAGGAGGGATCATGATCGCCGCCATCTATGCCCGAAAGAGTACCGATCAAATTGGCGTGGCCGATGAAGCTCGTTCGGTTACACGGCAGATTGACCACGCGAAGGCCTATGCACTCGCGAAGGGCTGGACCGTGGCCGATGAGCATGTGTATGTCGATGACGGCGTGAGTGGTGCGGAGCTTGTGAAAAGGCCGGGGGGGGTATCAGGCTCATGAACAGTCTGAAGCCCCGGCCTGCTTTTCAAGTGTTGGTGATGGCCGAAGAATCCCGGCTCGGTCGTGAATCCATCGAAACCAGTTACGCGCTCAAGCAGATCGTGGACGCAGGAGTGCGCGTCTTCTTCTATCTGACCAACCAAGAGCGCAAGCTGGATAATGCCTTGGACAAAGTGATGCTCAGTCTCACTAACTTCTCAGCGGAAATGGAACGTGAAAAGGCCAGTCAACGCACCTATGACGCCATGCGACAGAAAGCCCAAGCGCTCCATGTTACAGGGAACAAGGTATACGGCTATACCAACGTACCGGTTTATGGGGAGACTCCCAACCCTGACGGCTCCCAAAGGCGCCAACATGTCGTCAGACAAATCAATCCGGCTCAAGCACAAATCGTAGTCAGAATCTTTGAGATGTATGCGGCCGGCATCGGGCTATCGTCTATCGCCAAGACCTTGAATGGTGAACGGGTCTCCCCTCCTCACGGCGGCGTAAAAGGCTGGTGTCCCACGGCCATTCGGAACATCCTCCTGCGGGATCTCTACCGCGGCATGGTCCTATGGAACCGGACTCAGTCCATTCAACGCGACGGCACTAAGAAGCAACGGAAACGGCCTCAATCGGAATGGCTGCGCCTCGAGGTTTGGCCTGAATTACGAAAAGACGATAAAGAGGCCAGCGGGTCAACCGAAGAAAAGAACACCTGCGGGTCGATGACTCTTTCCGGCGGCACCAATAATGGATAAGCCGCCGGCACGCGCAAGCGGGAATCATGAGAGACAAGTGGGTTGAAGACTCCTTCCGCTGGCCTCAATTACAAAAAGACGATAAAGAGGCCAGCGGTACGCACGAAGTGCGGTTTGGTGGAGGCGAGGGGAGTTGAACCCCTGTCCGAAGATCGTCAGTGCACTGCGTCTACATGTGTAGCCGACAATTTAAGTTTCGCAGCCATCCACGCCCATCGGCAAGCTTAGAACGGCCGCTAGCCCAGAAAGTTCTTATCCTCAGCCGCTGAGCACCGGCTTGGGACCAGCCCGCTGCATCGCGCCATTCCACCCCCGCGGGCCTCAGATGGAACGACGTCTCAGCCTAAATTAGGCTGCGAGTGCCAGTTCTTGATTGGCAGTTGCATTTTCCCGGAGGGTTACGAGTCCCCGAGAGCTCGACATGCGACAGTGACCTCAGTATCCCCGTCGAAACCGGTCGCCCCCCTTTCGTGTACTTCGTGAAGCGTCACTCGTCATTCGTGAAGCGCAAAACACCAACGGACTTCATGCGAGATACGCTTCACGTTTCACGAACGACGTGCGTTATAGATACTCATGATACCGCACAGGTCAACGGGACGCCACTTGTTTGATCTGAAAACCCTGTCCGAAGACCGCCAATCGATGTCCACGTGCACACTCTACTCATCCAGGCTTGGGCGGACAAGGAAGGGGCCATAATGAAGCGCAAAGAGGAGATACGCCCCACCCCAGCCAAGTGCCGACAAGCCCATCATCGCATGGGTCAGCGCCGTAGGCGTGTCGAGGTTCGGAGCAAAGATTCGGAGTAAGGCCCCGATATTGACCAACAGGTAGATCGCGACGGTAAGCCGATCGGCATGTCGTGGTCGTCCGGTGTGGCCAAGGCTTGCTCGGGTCATCACCGCCAGCGTCATCGTGCCCATCGCCCCGGTGGTCAGAAAATGGATCGCGTTCGCGGTTGAAAACCCGATCTCTAGAATCGATGCGCCCAGAACTACCAAAAACAGTCCCACCCATCCGTAGCCTACGTGCAGAATCAACACCAATGGCTCCCGCCAGGTCTTCCATCCAGTCCAGCGCAGCAATCGCCCCAGACTCGCCACCCCGGCCACGATGAGCACGACTCCTGCCAAGAGGCTCTCCGGCTGAATAACCCAGGTGATGGCACCCGCAAGGACGAGGGCGATCGCAATCCCATCCACCGGAGTAAACACCTCCGGCAGCTTGGACATGTTGCGTTCACTCAAGAACTCGCGCGTGAAGGTGGGCGTGAGACGCCCGCCGATGATCGTCAACATGAGCGTCATGACCGACAGGGCGAGACGCTCAGGAAGATCCGTGGGCGCGGCGCGCAATGCCGATAGGTGGAAGAGGATGTTGGCACAAGCATAGAAACCAACCAACACACCGATCGGCACCCGATCCCAAGCTCGCGCGGCAACAACCTCCCGCCACACGTAGGCAGCCAGCACGACCAGAAAAGCTCCATCAACGGCTGCCGCTATAGACGCTCCCACCCACGGGAACGCGATCAGGAGTCGCCCTCCCAGCCACAGCAGGAACAGCGTTAACAACGGCGCGCCCCTCAGCGGCATGCGGTCGGTCCAGTTGGGCATGGCCGTCAGTAGGAATCCCGCGATCAACGCCGGCAGATACCCGAACAGCATCTCGTGGACGTGCCATTCGCGTGGAGGATAGAGAAAGTCCACCTGGACCCGGCCCGCGAATAGAGCGACCCAGGCCAGGACAGCGAGACCGGCGAACAGCGCTGCGCCCAGAAAGAACGGTCGGAAGCCATACGACAAAAACGCCGGCCCGCCGTAGGGCGGAAATGTCGGTTCCTCCTCCACTTGCGCCGCAGTCGTAACCGGCTGGCTGACGACCGGAATTTCTTTCGATGACATACTGAAAGTGATTCTCGACGGTGGGTCAGAGGCTTGTCAACAGATCGTAGGCCTGTATCGTTTTGTATTCCTGTGCGTATCACATGAGATACGATTCGCTATTGAAATCCATCCACGAGAATAATGCGTAGTACAGAGAGCGCGCTCCACAGACTGGTCTGCAAGCGCCGACTGGAGTCTGCTGGAAGGCCGCGAGGCACAACGGGACGATGGAAGCGAATGGCTCGTGAAGCTGTGCCTTACTCTGGCACCAGCATTGCTTGTTTACTGAGCAGATGAAGGCATGGATCGCGGGTAGCAATACCGATTCTCAACGATTCACCAAGGAGGGAACTCCCATGAAATGCACTAGGTGCTGCGGGCTGATGATCGTGGATCATTTACTGGACATGCAAGAAAGTTATCTGCCGATGTGGATGCGGGCACACCGATGTGTCACGTGCGGCAATATCGTCGATCCAGTGATCCAGCACCACCGAATGGTTCGGCGCGCCCGAAGAGCCGAACGGCTTGCATCACGGTTAGCACGTACGGCAGCTCAACCGGCACAAGCGGCGTAATGAGTGATCGAACGACTTGTCGACCCGAAGCAGGTTGTCCACCAAGACCCACGCGGGCAAGGCAGGTTGCACGTGAGACTGAGAGCCGACAGCCGATCGTCGATGGCTATTGATCGCCGTTGACCACATTCAACACTCGCCGGCCATACCGTTCTGCCTTCGCGTCGCCGATGCCGGGAATCTCCAACAAGGCGGCATGCGTCACAGGCTTGGAACCGGCAATAGCTCTCAACGTTTTGTCGTGAAAAATGACAAATGGGGTAACGCCCTCTTCCTCGGCAAGTTCGGTGCGGAGCTGTCTGAGCCGTTCGAAGAGCTGTGGATCCGGCGGCATAGAGACGGCATACAAGCGACTCGGCTTCTTCACCGATAAATCGGACTGATGTTCCTCTGCATGTGTGAAGGTCACTGTGCGAGACCCTTGCAGAATTTCTCGCCCATTGCGCGTCACATCGAGAGTGGGATACTCCGTGCCTTCGACCTGAACATACCCTGAGTCGATGAGGCCCTTCACCAAACCGGTCAATGACAGCTTCGTCTGTGCTCGACAAGTCCCATATGTCGGACAGTCTTCTGCGCCGTAGGCCAGCAACACTTTCGAACGGCTTCCACGAAGAATGTCGATGATTCGATTCATGCCGAATCGCCCCATACACCAGGACACGGTTTCCAAGATCGCCTTCTCGGAACCGGCGGGATCGTGAAAGAACGTCCGGCTCGGTTGCCGCACCGGTGCGATACACCGATCACACAGGCCGCAAGGGCCCAAGGCCAGCTCGGCTTCATCGCTAAAGTACTCAAGAATCGCGAGCTGCCGGCAAGTCGATACCGATACATATCCCAGCATTTCTTGAAGGAGCGTCCTCATTCGCCCGGCACGTTCAACGCCTTCAGGATCTCTTGACGCCTGCTCAATGAAGTATTCCTGCGTGGCCAGATCACGCTCGTGGAACAGCAACACACAGGCAGCGGGACGTCCGTCGCGACCGGCACGCCCGACCTCTTGATAATAGGCTTCCACACTCCCTGGAATGTCGAAATGCACGACCAATCGGACGTCCGACTTATCGATGCCCATGCCGAAAGCATTCGTCGCGGCCAGGATCCTCAACCTCCCCCGGCGAAAATCGTCATGGACGAGTCGCCGTTCCTCATCCGAAAGACCGGCATGATAGTAGCCGACCGAAGGGTGAGAGTGTCCCAGCCATGCCGCAACCTCCTCTACCGCTCTGCGGGTGGCGCAATAGACGAGGATCGTGCCCTTCTCCGTCTCGCGAACCAAGCGTTCCAGCGTCGTCAGTTTTTCCCGGCGTGACTGACAGAGGTGGACGGACAAGGCAAGATTGGCCCGGCGAAAACCTGCGACCAATCGGAACGGATCGCGAAGCGACAGCCGTTGGCAGAGATCCGTTTGCACTCGAGTGGTGGCCGTAGCAGTCAGCGCCAGACAGGGAGGATTTGTAAGTTGCCGGCGTAAGTGACCGATCTTGAGATAATCGGGCCTGAAATCATGGCCCCATTGGGAAATGCAGTGCGCTTCGTCAACCACCAGTAATGAAACCCAGAGGGAACGCAAAAGTTGGAGAAACCCCTCGTGCTGCATCCGTTCCGGCGCCAGATAGAGCAGCTGAAGCCGCCGCTGCTGGAGATCCTGCATCACGCGGTTCTTTTCAAACCCGGTAAGGCCGGAATGAAACGCCGCCGCTGCAATATTCCGCTGCTTCATGGCAGTCACTTGATCTTGCATCAACGCGATGAGCGGAGAAATCACCAGCGTCAGCCCGGGCAAGAGGGTCGCCGGTAATTGATAGCAGAGCGACTTTCCCTGTCCGGTCGGCATGACTGCCATCGCGTCTCGCCCAGCCAACACCGCGCGAATGACTTCCTCCTGGCCGGACCGAAAGGTCGCAAAACCGAATCGTTCGCTGAGCTGTCGAGTCAGATCATCCACGGTGAGGTGAACTGGAAAGATTTTCCCACAGGGCTTTGTTCGGATTCATGGAAGTACTTCTCTGCGCCGTCCAGAGCGAAACTCGAAAATTGACCGTGTCGCAACGTCCTCAGGCTAGGCAGGCAGGAGGCGAGAGTCAAGAGAGATATGAACGGGAGAATTTCGTTATGGCAATCGTTAGGCCGCCAGTGAACCGGAAGGAGAACTCTGGTCCATCGTCGTGCTCGGTGTGTCGAGTCGCCCGCCCTTTGGTTGACAGGCGCTTACCTTGTATAGAATCAGGGCTCTCAAATCTTCATCAATGTAAGAGAGCGCCTCTCGTACCCCGACGGCATCACCGTCCTCAGCCAAGTGGGCGGCGATGCCGATGAGCGGCAATACGCCATACTGACCCATGGCCTGCGCAATCTCGATGGCTCCTGATCGGTCCCCGGCCTTGACGAAGACTTGAGGAAGCTCAAGGTAGAAGTGGCTTGCCAACAACGACGGATCGGGGCATGAGAGGATTGTGTCCTTGACGGCCTGCACGTCCCCGCGTTCCGATTGGATGAACAGCATCATTTGCCAGACTTCCCGCAGATACCGTCTGTCGACCATTCCACTGACGGTTTGTCGCGCGCCAACGGTATCGCCCGCCAATGCTTGTCTGATCGCGTGGTTCTTCAACTGTTCATCCGTGAGTGTTTGGGTTGGCATCATGTCTGGGCTCCTCTCTACATTCGATTGGAGTATCACATCGGAACGTTTCCGAACGCTTGGGTGAAAATGTATCGGTGAAAGCGGTTCTTGTCGACATTTTCATGCCAAATTGACAGCCCATCCGCCGCGCAATCGGCAGACAAGTCCAACGATGCGCCGTCCATTGAACGTGTCGACCGGTTTCCTTGGGAGACGATGCAGAATTGGAGTCTATCTGCGAGCAATGAAGCGCAAAGGATAGGACGAAATCACGAACACTGCTTCACTGCAAGAAACCATCTCGGCTTCATGCGGCCGAAATCCGTCCGGACATGGCGTGTGAGACTCGGACTCGAATCCAGCACGTAGGCTCTGCCCGGATCTCGGACAAAGACCACCCAATGCCAACATGCTCGCCCTCTCATCCGATGCCACTTGATTGCCAAGAGCGCTCGACTCGGCAGCGCTTCCCAGGAGACGAACGGCAGCTTTCTTGACGACGCGTGACGCCGATAGTACTTGAGGAGCCGACGTACATATGCCGTTTCCGACCACAAGCGGCTGTCCGCTGCAGAGATGCCCATCCGATTGGCCACACGCTTTGCGGCTCCATAACTCACGCCGGAGAGCGCCGCGACACTGGCGATGCCACAGCCAGTTTTTTCCCGTTGGATCACCGGCTTCATCACAACTCCAATTTCAACTTGCGTCCACCGGAGAGGGTGAAGTGGTTCCGTTGATAGAAGCTCAGCGTCCGATCGAAATGCGGTAACGGAGGAGTTGTGACTTCGAGACGTGTCCATCCTCGTTGCCGGCCAATCCTTTGAGCTTGGGCGAGTAATGCTGATCCGATCCCTTGCGAACGGTACGCCGACCGGACATAGAATTCCGGGATCGTTCCATACACACCTCCGGTGTACAGCGCATAACTTTCGTAGAGAGCAAGCACTCCAACCGGCTTGTCCTCCGCCCGCGCGAGCAACACGGTGTACAGTCCCTCCGCCATCCAGGAGCGAGCCCGACCTACGGTCTCGGCAAAATCGAAATCAAAACTCTTGTCGCTCACGAGGGCCATGATCTCATGCAACAGTTCCCCCACCATCGTCGCAATGGCTTCCGCGTCATCAGCTTCAGCAAGCGCCAGGTGAAATGTCATAAGTACTCAAGACGGAGGCTACTCGGCGGGCGCGGTCCAGTCAACGGCGGATATGCTGACCTGCAGGGATTTTCATTGCAAAAGCGGAGCATTATCCTAGCTAGAAGAGCAGGAAACAAAGCTGTTCTACTAAATCTCTCAGATTCGATCTTGATCTAACAAACTGGGTAGTGGGCTATTTTGGAAATCCCGCATAGGTCTATTCATAAGCTATCCTGCTAATGGCAGAGGCCTCATTCCATCTTTAAATCCTTGCATAATGACATGAGGCTGCAAGAGAGGATTTCTAAACCGAAATCGGGGCCGCGCTTTATCTTCAGGCTTCTGCAGTACCGCTCCTCGGGATTTTTTACATAACTCGTGAAGCTGCTTGGCATAGTAGGGAATAGTATAGTTCTTCTTCATTATTAAGCTCATCGGCTCTCGTATATCGGCAGCCGTAAAGTAACCAAACTCATCAGCTTTGGCGAGGGCACACGCTAAGAGAAGACGCGAATATATACTTCCCTTTTTTCTGCTTATCGTCGCGTCGTAATACATTTGACGGATACTCTGCTGGGCATTGGCAATACTTTTCTCAATCCCCTTCTCCACATCTTCAGCCGTTACATTTAAACGGCGAGCAGCTATTGCTTCTCGTGTGGCATTAAGCCCGACGAGATGGACATAGTGAGGCAATCCACGCGCTATACCTGCAATACGCAGACTAGCGTTCAGTTCCATTTGCATCGCTAATTTTTCCATTGCCTTGGAAAGTATCTGTTCCATTTCAGCTGGTTTCATCCGAGGTAAAGGAATCTGAACTAGTGACCGTTCGATGGATTCATGATGAGCGATGAGATCAGTCACAGAATCAGCCACACCAACAAGCACGATTGTAGCCGGAACTGAATAGTCAGATAACGCTTTGATGGTATCTGAAAATTGTACCTTGACTCGTTCATCCTCTATCCGATCAAACTCATCCAAGATGACTACTAGGATAGCTCCCTGACAAAGCTCGGTTAGCCTGACACGCACATCATTAGGACTAATCACTTCTTGGAGAGTTTCAGAAATGTCCGATACTTCAACCTCCACTTCCTCAGCTGCTTGATATCCGATCTTCTTTATTCGCTTGGAAACTTGAACTTCAGCAAACACCTTTTTCCATAGCGTCGAAAAGTTGTCAGAACTATCGCAATTTATCCTCGGGGCTACGACGCGCTTCCCAATATCCTCAAGAAACTGAGCTTGAATCGTGGCAAGTGATGTCTTGCCTACCCCACGTTCCCCGTAAATAATGGCATGCTGTCCACGCTGACAAATTGCATCGATTAAGGTATCCAGCTGCTCTGTTCGGCCTGCAAATAGCTCCTTAGCATCGATTGGTGCAGCTGGTGTAAACGCCTCACTAGCGCGAACATTCAGCCTAATCCAATCACTATTTGATCGATCAATATCCCCTGATTCTTCCATATACTACCTCTATAGCTCAAACAACTATTTAATTGACATTAATGACTACTTATATGTAGTATACGACTAGTTGCTGCAGAAAACAAGAGTCGTTCTGTCAGTTGTCTAGAAGTAGAAGGAAAGGATGGGGAAGATGAATGGCGGGGTAGCTCAGCCTGGAGAGAGCGTGCGATCGCTAATCGCCAGGTCGCTGGTTCAAACCCAGTCCCCGCCACTATCCTGTAGGTAAGACTGGCTGCCCGGTGCTGATAACACCGAGCAGCCGCAACCCGGTAGGTCCCGCGAAGGTCGAACCGGATTACACCCGTTAAGGTAGTCTGGATTATACACCTTCCGGGATCTCCATTAAAGGAGGTCCCATGAACGTACTGAAAGCCGACAAGAAGCTGGCGGTTATCTCCGCTCTGACTGAGGGATGTTCCATCCGCTCTATTTCCCGCATGACTGGCGTCCACAAGAAAACCATCATGAAGCTGTTGGTCGAAGTCGGTCAGAAGTGCGAAGCCATGATGAAAGAGCGCATGCGTGGGATTCGATGTGAAGCAGTCGAATGCGATGAAATCTGGACGTTCGTAGGCAAAAAGGAAGGGGTCATGAAAGCGGATGAGCGGAAAGCTAACCCCGAACTGGGCAATCAATACACCTTTGTTGCCCTGGAACCCAAAACGAAGCTGGTAGCTGCCTGGCACGTGGGGAAGCGTGACTCCCTTAATACCCATCAGTTCATTGAAGACTTGAGTCAGCGTATCGATGGGCCGACGCAAGTCAGTACCGACGCTTGGCTTCCGGGTTCTACCCCGTTTTGACGGACACCTAGATAAGGCTCAGAATGAGCCAGGCGGGTGTCATGACACAGAGGCGGAGATTTTCAGCGGAGTACAAGCGTGAAGCCGTAGCGATGCTGACGG
>Ga0187893_10013101_pt1 | contig 11617 bp, 10 predicted proteins | sample MA1701074metaG_FD_139574 | JGI IMG/M metagenome (GOLD analysis project Ga0187893, IMG submission 139574) | White microbial mat communities from a basaltic lava cave in the Kipuka Kanohina Cave System on the Island of Hawaii, USA - MA170107-4 metaG ...
CCGCGTAGCCGGAGCTCGTCACCCCGATCGCGGCGTCCGCGAACTCGACCGTGGGCGGGTAGGCGGTCGGGCCGACGCGCCCGCCGTCCACCTTCCAGTGGAGCTCGGTCGGCAGGCCGACCTCGCCCACCTTCGGCCCGTAGATGTGCCAGCCCGGCTCGATCGCGAGCCGCACGCCGAGCCGCGGCTCAGCGCCGTCCTGGAGCGCGATCTCGCCGCTCACCGGCACGGGCTCGGGCGGCGGCTCGGCGCGCACGGGCCCGCCGGACGCGCACACCCCCGCCAGCACGAGCAAGCCCGCGGGACGCAGGAAGGGACGGAGAAAGCCCATCCTCTGGAACTTCGGCGCCAGGCCGGCGAAGGGTTGTGATTCACGACCGCGCAGCTCGGGCGCAGATCGCACGCAGAGGTGCCCGCACCGCAGGCGCTTGATACCTTGCGCGGGTCGCTTTTCGGGAGGCCCGTTGGCAGCAGCAAACCAGCCCGATGCGGCCGCCGCCGAGCTCGCCGAGCGGCGGCGCCGCCTGCAGAGCCAGCTCGGCGAGGGCGTCGCGCTGATCCCGGGCGCGAAATCGCGCACCCGCTCGCACGACACGGACTACGTCTTCCGGCAGGACTCCGACCTCTGGTACCTGACCGGCTGGGAGCAGCCGGACGCCCTGGCCGCCTTCACGCGCGACCGCTTCGTCTTGTTCGTACAGCCGCGCGACCCGGTGATGGAGACCTGGAACGGCCGCCGGCCCGGCACAGAGGGCGCGGTGGCGCGCTTCGGCGCGGACGAGGCGCACCCGATCGGCGAGCTGCGCACGCGCCTGCCGGGCCTGATCGAGAACCGCCCGCGGCTCTTCCACACCTTCGGCCACGACCCGGAGCTCGACGCGCTGGTGGTCGCCGCGCTGGCCGACGTGCGCGCGCGCGTGCGCCGCGGCGTGACGGCGCCCGGCGAGATCGTCTCGCCGCACGCGCTCGTGCACGAGCTGCGGCTGCGCAAGTCGGAGCTCGAGCTCGAGCTGATGCGCGCGGCCAGCGCGATCTCGCACGAGGCGCACCACGAGGCCGCGAAGCTCGCGCGGCCCGGCGCGCACGAGTACGAGCTCGAGGCCGCGCTCCTGCACGTGTTCCGCAGGCGCGGCGGCGCCGGCCCGGCCTACAACCCGATCGTCGGCACGGGCGAGAACGCGACCGTGCTGCACTACGTCGAGAACAAGGACCCGCTGCGCGCGGGCGAGCTCGTGCTGATCGACGCCGGCGTCGAGCTGCGCGGCTATGCGTCGGACGTGACGCGCACCTACCCGGTCGGCGGCAAGTTCGGCGGCGCCGCGCGCGACGTGTACCAGGCGGTGCTCGACGCGCAGGCCGCGGTGTTCGCGATGATCGCGCCCGGCGTCACGCTGCCGCAGATGCACCAGGCCGCGCTGCGGCCGCTGGTCCAGGGCATGGTCGCGCTCGGCGCGCTCACGGGCGACGTCGACGAGCTGATCCAGACCGAGGCCTACAAGCCGTTCTACATGCACTCGACCGGCCACCTGCTCGGCCTGGACGTGCACGACGTCGGCAGCTACTTCGTCGACGGCAAGCCGCGCGCGCTCGAGGCCGGCATGTGCTTCACCGTCGAGCCGGGCCTCTACTTCAGCGCCACCGAGCCCAGGACGCCCGAGCACCTGCGCGGGATCGGCGTGCGGATCGAAGACGACGTGGTGCTGACCGCGGACGGCTTCGAGAACCTGACCGCGTCGATCCCGAAAGAGATCCCCGACGTCGAAGCCTGGATGAGGAGCTAGTCGAGTTCATGGCGGACGCCACTTCGATCGAGACCACGCTGAAGGAGAAGCGGCGCTTCAAGCCCGACCCGGCCTTCGCCAAGCGCGCGAACGTGCCCGGCCAGGCCGCGTACAAGAAGCTCGTGCGCGAGGCCGAACGCAGCCCCGAGAAGTTCTGGGCGCGCATGGCGCGCGAGCACGTGTCGTGGTTCTCGCCCTGGAAGAAGACGCTCGAGTGGAAGCCGCCGTTCGCGAAGTGGTTCATCGGCGCGAAGACCAACGTCAGCTACAACTGCCTCGACCGGCACCTCGAGGGGCCGAACGCCTGGCGGCGCAACAAGGCCGCGATCATCTGGGAGGGCGAGCCGGGCGACTCGCGCGTGCTGACCTACGGCGACCTGCACCGCGAGGTGTGCAAGTTCGCGAACGTCCTGCTCGCGCGCGGCGTCGAGAAGGGCGACCGCGTCGTGCTCTACATGCCGCTCGTGCCCGAGCTCGCGATCGCGATGCTCGCCTGCACGCGGATCGGCGCGATCCACTCGATCATCTTCGGCGGCTTCTCGGCCGACTCGGTGCGCGACCGCATCAACGACGCCGAGGCCAAGCTCGTGGTCACGGCCGACGGCGGCTGGCGGCGCGGCTCGATCGTGCCGCTCAAGGGCCTGGTCGACGACGCGGTCGCAGGCACGAAGTGCGTCGAGGGCGTGATCGTGCTGCGCCGCACCGGCCAGGACATCCTGATGAAGGAAGGCCGCGACCTGTGGTGGCACGACCTGATGGCCGACGCGTCGGCCGACTCGAAGCCCGCCAAGATGGACTCCGAGGCGCCGCTCTTCATCCTGTACACGAGCGGCTCGACCGGGAAGCCCAAGGGCGTGCTGCACACCACCGGCGGCTACCTGACGCACGTGGCCGCTACCGCGAAGTACATCTTCGACCTGAAGGAGGACGACACCTACTGGTGTACGGCCGACATCGGCTGGATCACCGGCCACTCCTACGTGGTGTACGGCCTGCTCGCGAACGGTGCGACGTCCGTGATGTACGAGGGCGCGCCGAACTGGCCCGACGTCGAGCGCTTCTGGCGCATCATCGACAAGTACAAGGTCACGATCCTGTACACGGCGCCGACCGCGATCCGCAGCTTCATGCGCTGGGGCGACGAGCACGTGAAGAAGTACTCGCTCGCGAGCCTGCGCCTGCTCGGCTCGGTGGGCGAGCCGATCAACCCCGAGGCCTGGATGTGGTACCGGCGCACGATCGGCAGGAACCGCTGCCCGATCGTCGACACCTGGTGGCAGACGGAGACCGGCGGGATCCTGATCACGCCGCTCCCGGGCGCGGTGACGACCATGCCCGGGTCCGCCACGCTGCCCTTCCCCGGCGTGTTCCCCGAGATCTGGAACGAGGCCGGCGAGCCGGTGGGCGCGAACGAGGGCGGGTTCCTGGTGCTGACCAAGCCCTGGCCCGGCATGCTGCGCGGCATCTGGGGCGACTCGGCGCGCTTCCGCGAGCAGTACTTCTCGAAGTACCCGAACACCTACTTCACCGGCGACGGCGCCCGGCGTGACGCCAATGGCTACTTCTGGATCGTCGGGCGCGTGGACGACGTGATGAACGTCGCCGGCCACCGGCTCTCCACGATGGAGGTCGAGAGCGCGCTGGTGTCGCACCCGAAGGTCGCCGAGGCGGCGGTGGTGGGCCGGCCCGACGAGATCAAGGGCACGGCGGTCGTGTGCTTCGTCACACTGAAGAGCGGCACCGCGCTCGATCCGAACCTTGCCACCGACTTGAAGGCCTGGGTCGCGAAGGAGATCGGTCCGATCGCCCGGCCCGACGACGTGCGCTTCGCCGATGCGCTGCCCAAGACGCGCTCGGGGAAGATCATGCGCCGGCTCCTGCGCGACGTGGCCGCGGGCCGCGAGACGGCGGGCGATACCACGACGCTCGAAGACCTGTCGGTACTCGCGAAACTGCGCGCGTCTGACGAAGAGTAGGTTTCGGCCGGCAGCTGGGGGGTCCCGATGAGACTGGTTTGGTTGATCGTGCTCGTGCTGCTCGTGGGCGCGGGCGGCTGGGCATACACGCGCATGGAGCGGACGCCGCCCGCGATCCGCACCATCACCACGCCGGCGTTCGCGAGCTCGAGCTACGAGCACGAGTTCAACTTCTCGGACAGCGGCACGGGCCTGCGCTCGGCGCGCGTCTGGCTCGAGGCCGACGGCAAGGAGTACCCGCTCGCCAGCGAGGAATTCCCCGGCAACGCGCTGCTCGGCGCGAGCCTCGACATCGAGCGCCCGCTCAAGGTGGCGGTCGATCCCAAGGCGCTCGGCATCCCGGACGGCACGGCCATGCTCCACGCCGAGGCCACCGACTTCGCCTGGGTCGACAACACGGCGCACGTGTCGGTCCCGGTCACGATCGACACCAAGCCGCCGCGCGCGTCGCTGCTCACCGGGCTGACCTACGTGCGCAAGGGCGGCTCGGAGCTCGCGATCTACACCGTCGAGGAAGGCGTGGAGCGCAGCGGCATCGCGGTCGGCGACCGCTTCTACCGCGGTTACGCCGATCCGCGCGATCCCAAGCGCAAGCTCGCCTTCTACGCCATCCCGACCGACGCGCCGGAGGGCGACCGGCCGGTGCTGGTCGCGGTCGACCGCGCGGGCAACGAGACGCGCGTCGCGCTCGTCGCGAACGTGATGGACCGCGTGTTCCCGTCCGACACGATCGGGCTCAGCGACTCGTTCATGAGCGCGAAGGTGGGCGAGCTGCTCGACGCGCCGCTGGCGACGCCGCTCGAGGGCTACCTCAAGATCAACCGCGACATGCGCAAGGAGAACGACGCCGCGCTGGCCGAGCTCACGCGCACGTCGAGCGAGGACCGGATCTGGACCGGCGCGTTCGTGCAGATGCCGAACGCGCACGCGGGCGCGAAGTTCGCCGAGCGCCGCAGCTACGTGCTGAACGGCGAGGTCGTCGATCGCCAGACCCACATGGGCTACGACTTCGCCTCGACCTCGCACGCCCCGATCCCGGCCGCGAACGACGGCGTGGTGGTGTTCGCCGGGCCGCTCGGCATCTACGGCAACACGGTCGTGGTCGACCACGGGCTCGGGCTGTTCAGCCTGTACGGGCACCTGTCGGAGATCGCGGTGCAGAAGGGCGAGGCGGTCGCGAAGTCGGAGTCGCTGGGCAAGAGCGGGACGACCGGTCTCGCGGGCGGCGATCACCTGCACTTCGCGATGCTGCTCGGCGGCGACTTCGTGGACCCGCTGGAGTGGTTCGACCCGAAGTGGATCGCCGAGCACATCGAGGGGAAGCTCGGCGTCGCGCAGCCCGAGCAGGTCCCGGCCTCCGCGGCGCCCTGAGCGCCGGCGTGGGCGCCACGCTCCCGCGCTCCCGCCGCGACACCGTTCGGCGACGGCTGCTCGCCTGGTACCGGCGCGAGCGGCGCGACCTGCCGTGGCGGCGCGACGCGGATCCGTACCGCGTCTGGCTGTCCGAGACCATGCTGCAGCAGACGCGCGTCGACACCGTGGTGCCGTACTACGAGCGCTTCCTCGCCCGCTTCCCGGACCTGGGCGCGCTCGCGGCCGCCGACGAGGAGGACGTGCTGCGCCTGTGGGCCGGACTCGGCTACTACGCGCGCGCGCGCAACCTGCGCCGCGCCGCGCAGATCGTGGTGCGCGAGCACGGGGGTGCGCTGCCGCGCGACGCGGACGCGCTCGCGGCCCTGCCCGGCGTCGGCCGCTACACGGCCGGCGCCCTGCGCAGCATCGCCTTCAAGCAGCCGGCCGCGATCGTCGACGGCAACGTGCGGCGCGTGCTGTCGCGGCTGTGCGCGGCGCCGCGCCTGCCCGACGCCGACGCCTGGCGGCTCGCGGGCGAGCTGGTCCCGGCGCGCGCGCCCGACGAGTTCAACCAGGCGCTGATGGAGCTCGGAGCGCTGGTCTGCACGCCGCGCAACCCCGCCTGTCCGCGCTGCCCGGTGGCCGCGGCCTGCGAAGCGCGGGCGAGCGGAGAGCCCGAGGCGTTCCCCGCTCCCGCGCGCAAGAGCCGCGCGCGGACCGTGCACGCGGTCGCGGGCGTGCTGGTGCGGCGCGGCCGGGTGCTGCTCCTGCGCCGGCCCTCGCGCGGGCTGCTCGGCGGGCTCTGGGAGATCCCGAACGTCTCCGACCAGTCCGCCGCGGCCTTGTCCGCGCTGGTGCGCGAGCGCAGCGGCCTGCGCGTGGCGGCGGGTGAGCCCGTCGGCGCGGTCCGGCACCTGTTCAGCCACATCGACCTGCGGCTCGGCCTGGTGCGGCTCGAGGACCGCGGCGGCCGGCTCTCGCCCGCAGAGCGGGGTGACGCGCGGCTGTGTACGCGGGCGGAGCTCGGCGAGCTCCCGCTCTCGCGCCTGATGAAGAAGGCCCTGGCCGAGGCTGGTCTACACTCGTGAAGTAGGAGTGCGCCCGTGGACGATCGCGGCGACGACGACGACGTCTTCAGCGAGGCGATGGCGGGCGTGGAGCCGCGGGAGCAGACGCAGCGCCCGCCGCAAGTCGTCTACCGCAAACCGACTTCGCTCTCGGAGCGCGAGCGGGAGGACCTGCGCGAGCTCGACGCGCTCGTGAACGGCGAGGGCGCGTTCGACCTGCGCGACCCCGACGACGTGCAGGAGGGCTCGGTGCGCGGGCTCGATCCGCGCGTGCTGCGCCGCCTGCGCAAGGGCGAGTTCACGCGCCAGGCGGAGCTCGACCTGCACGGCTGCGACGCCGCCACCGCGCGCGCGCACGTAGAGGCGTTCGTGGTCGAGTCGCACAAGCGCGGCCTGCGCTGCCTGCGCATCGTCCACGGCCGCGGCAAGCGCTCGCCCAACGGCGAGGCGGTGCTGAAGCCCAGCCTGCCGCGCTGGCTCGCGCGCGGGCCGGCCCGGCGGATCGTGCTGGCGTTCACGAGCGCCCTGCCCGCGGACGGCGGCGCGGGCGCGAGCTACGTGCTCCTGCGCAAGGGCGCGGGCTAGCGCCCTGCCTGGCGCGGACCGGATCCAGGGGTCCCGGCTGCCTCGACCTGCTCCCGCAGCATCTCGAGCTTCATCGCCTCCGCCGGGCGGATCGGCTCGTCGCGGCCGGCGGACTCGCCGGGAGGGATCACGCGGCGTCTGCCCGGAGCGACCACGAACGTCCCGTCGCGCTCCCGCATGCGGACCGTGCCGTCGAGGACGCACACGCAAGAGCCCTCCGCATTCGCGAGCACCGCAAACGTAGTGCCAGTCACCTCCACGCTCCCGCCGGCGAGATCGATGCGCAGATGCGCGCCATCGAAGCGTCGTCCGGTATGGCCGCGGATCTCGCCGCGCTCCAGCGCGGCCGTCACGTTGCGGCCGAACCAGCGACCGGGCGCGGCTGGGAGTCGCAGCGTGGTCTCCGGGGTCACGACGAGCGTCAGGCTGCCTTCGAGCTCGAGCTCGAGCTCGGCGCGTGCGCCGGTCGAGACCCGCACACCGGGCGCCAGAGCGGAGGCAAGCCCAGCCGCGTCCGCGAGATCGATCGCCCGGCCGTCGACCTCCACGACGCCGACACCGCTCGTGGCCGCGATCGTCCAGGAGCCGCCGCGATTCGCGAGCCAGGCGAAGCCGCCGAGCGCGAGCGCGATGGAGGCCGCGAGAGCGAGAGCCACGGCTAGCGGACGGCGCCGCTTCGCGACCTCTCCGCCGCTGGTGAATTCGCGCCGCGTGCGAGCGCGGAACTCGGCACTCGCGACGACCGGGGGCAGGGCGCGCAGGGCGTCCCGCACTCTCTGGTTCTCGGGCGCCCGACCGTCGCCGTCGTCCATCATGGTCGCAGATTCCCGAGCAGGCCTCGGAGCAGCGCCAGGGCCCGACCGTACTGCTGTCGGACGGCGGCGTGCGACTGGCCCGTGATCTGAGCGATCTCGTCGTGCCGGAGTCCCTGCCAGTCGTGCAAGAGCACCAGCAGCCGCGCCGGTTCGGCCAGCTTGCCGAGCGCTTCCTGCAGCAGAGCGGCTTCCTGCAACGCGCGCGTCGCCTCCTCCGGATTGGTGCCTCCGTCGCGAAGGTCGGTCCGGGCGGGCTCGCCGTCGATCGAGTCCGAACGCGCTTGCAGGCGGCTCGATGCCGCGCCCCAGTGGTCGCGACACACATTGGTGGCAATCGTCGCGACCCAAGGCCACGGGTCGCGCGAGGGATCGAGCGAGCCCAATGCGCGGTGGATCTTCAGGAACGTCTCCTGCGTGAGGTCCTCGGCGGTCGCGCGGTCGCTGGTCAGGCGGTAGAGCAGGCCGAAGACGCGATCGAAATGCTCGTCGAAGAAGCGCTCGAGCGCGGCGGGCTCGCGCGCGCGAACGCGCTCGAGGTCGGCCGCGCTCAACATCGATCGATCATTCGGCCACCGTGCGGCTCGCGCACGAAGCAAAGTAGCCGGGCGTGGGGAGTCGCGCACGGTCGATGCATGGCCTCCGCTGCGGGTGGCCGGTGGCTCCGGCCATCCGCAGCGGCGGGTCAAGGCAGCTCGATCTCGACGTTGTTCACGATCGAGTTGCTGCCGGGTGTCCGCTCGTCGAAGCCGAGCTCGAAGAAGTTCAGGTAGTTGCGCACGAAGACGTTGCTCTGCGAAGCCTCGCTGAGCTGGATGGCCGTGCGGAAACGCGAGATGTGGTTCTCGGCCACCAGGTCGCCCGCGGGACCATCCGTGGCAGCGCTGGCCCCGGGCGCCGGGTTGTAGCAGACGCCGAGCTGTCCGTTCTCGCCGCCGGTGATGGTGTTTCCTTTGATGGTGTTGCCGCCGCTGGCTCCGCCCCGCACGAACAGGCCGAGGAAGGTGCGGCTGATGACGTTTCCAGCGATGTGAACAGCGCGCGAGTTCAGCACGAGGATGCCGGTCTCAGGCGGACCTCCCGGGATGTCGTCGCCCGAGATCTGCAGGCCCGTGAGCTCGACGTTGTTCGAGCCCTCGACGCGCACGGCGGTCCCGAAGCTGCGCAGCGAGCCGTTGAACACTCGCACGTTGGAACGCCCGTTGATGGCGATGCCATCCCCCTGCTTGTCGCCCAGCCCCCGCAGAGCGAAGCCGTTCAGGTCGACGGAGACGTTGTCGGCGGCGATCGTGATGAGCGGGAGGCCGCTGCGCGCCGTGAGATTGCGGCGGAGGGTGTAGCTGCCCGGCTTGGAAATGACTATTCCGTCGCTCCCCTTGACCTCGAACCTCTCCGAGGCCGAAGCGCTTGCGGCGGGTGCCAGGGCGATCTCCAGCGCAGCGATCATGAGCAGGACCTGTTTCATCGAGATTCCCTCCTTGGTCTGGGTTGTGTGCGCCAGGGGGTACGAACGAGCCGCGTGGGTGTGACAGGCTCCCGGCCGGCGCGCATCTCGCTGCGCGCTGCGCTTGCGCCTATCATCGCGGCGTGAGCTCGACGTTCGGCGAGATCTTCCGGATCCACACCTGGGGCGAGTCGCACGGCGGCGCGGTCGGGGTGGTGATCGACGGCTGCCCGGCGCAGCTGCCGCTCGACATCGCCGAGATCCAGGTCGAGCTCGACCGGCGGCGGCCGGGCCAGAGCCGGCTGACCACCCCGCGCCAGGAAGCCGACCGCGCGGAGATCCTGTCGGGCGTGTTCGAGGGCCGGACGCTCGGCACGCCCATCCTCGTGCTCGTGCGCAACGAGGACGCGCGCGCCGAGGCCTACGAGGCGATGAAGGACACCTACCGTCCCTCGCACGCGGACTACACCTACGAGGCGAAGTACGGCGTGCGCAACTGGCAGGGCGGCGGGCGCGCCAGCGCGCGCGAGACGATCGGCCGCGTCGCCGCGGGCGCAGTCGCGCGCAAGCTGCTGCGCGCGTTCGGCTGCGGCGAGATCGTCGCCTTCGTGTCGCAGGTGCACGCGGTCGAGGCCAAGTGCGACGCGCTCGCGGTCACGCGCGAGCAGGTCGAGGCCTCGATCACGCGCTGCCCGGATCCGGTCGCCGCCGAGGAGATGATCCGCCGCATCGACGACGCGCGCCGCGCCGGCGATTCGCTGGGCGGGGTGGTGACCTGCGTCGCGCACGGCGTGCCCGCGGGCCTCGGCGAGCCGGTGTTCGAGAAGCTCGACGCCGAGCTCGCGCGCGCGCTGCTCTCGCTGCCCGCCTGCAAGGGCTTCGAGATCGGCTCCGGCTTCGCCGGCACGCGCCTCACCGGCAGCGAGCACAACGACGCGTTCTTCGTCGAGGACGGGCGCGTGCGCACGCGCACGAACCGCTCGGGCGGCGTGCAGGGCGGGATCTCGAACGGCGAGCCGATCGTGCTGCGCGCCGCGTTCAAGCCGACCGCGACCATCCGCAAGGAGCAGGAGACCGTGAACTCGAGCCACGAGCGCGTGCTGCTCGAGGCCCAGGGCCGCCACGACCCGTGCGTGCTGCCGCGCGCGGTGCCGATGGTCGAGGCGATGGTGGCGCTGGTGCTCTGCGACCACCTCCTGCGCCAGCGCGCGACCGCGCCGCCAGCGGAAGGCTTCAGCCGCTAGCGGCGACGGCCGATTTTTCGGCCATGCTGTTCGATCTCGTTGCGCTCGGGATCCTGGCGGTGTTCATGGCGCTCGGCGCGTGGCGCGGCTCGCTCGCGGGCTTCCTGCGCCTGGCGACGCTGTTCTGTGCCTACGCCGCGGGCCTGGTCGTGGCCACCAAGCTCGCGGCGCTGGTCGCGCTGTTCGCCGGCCTGTCGCAGATCGCGGCCGGCGCGCTGTCGGGCTCGGCGGCCTTCCTGCTGGTCTACGTGATCGGGAGCGTCAGCTCGGCGATCCTGATCCGGCACGAGCGCAACCGGCGCGGCGACTTCCCGCGCGGCGGCTTCGACCGGCTGGGCGGCGCGTTCTTCGGCGCGGGCCAGGCGGTGCTCGCGCTGCTCCTGCTCGGCGTGCTCGGCAGCTTCCTCGACGCCGCGAGCACCGCGGGCGTGGCGCCGGGCGGCGCGGCCGGCAGCGCCGCGGCCGGCGCGAGTGACTCGTACCTGGTCGGCAGCGCGCGGCGCGTGGTCGCGGCGGGCGTCTCCGCCGCGGTCGGCGACAAGCCGGGCGGCGGGCTCGCGGTGAAGCTCGCCTCGAATCCCGGCGCCGCGGTCGCCTCCGCGCAGGCGCTGCTCCTCCACCCGCGCATGGTCGCGCTGCAGGAGGACGCGCTGTTCTGGCAGTACGTCTCGACCGGCGAGGTGAACCTGGCGCTCGATCGCTCGAGCTTCAGCGCGATCCGCCACGACGCGCACCTGCGCGGCCAGCTCGCCAACCTGGGCGTGGTCAGCGAGCCCGCGCGCGACGACGTCGACGCCTTCCGGGCAGAGATCGAAGCGACACTGCTCGAGGTCGCCCCGCGCATCCAGGCCATCCGCAACGACCCCGCGCTGGCCCAGCTCGCGGCCAAGCCCGAGGTCCAGGCCGCGATCGAGCGGGGCGACACGCTCGCCCTGGTCGCCGACCCCGACTTCCGCAGGCTGGTCGATCGCGCGCTGCGCGCGACCGAGCAGGCCCGGTCGAACTGACTCTCCTCGGCTGAACGTCACGCAACGCCGGCGGCTTCCGACTTACACTTGTCCGTGCGGGGCGGGTCGTGAGGCGGGGAATGCGACGATCCGTGCGCACCATCACGCTGTGCACCCTGTTGGCGCTGGCCGAACTCGCCTCCGCGCAGCTCCCCGTCACGCGCATCGTGGTCGATCCCGCCTCCCCGCCCGAGCCCTGGGCAAAGCAGTTCGGCGATCTCGACCGCGACGGCTACGCGGATCTGATCGTCGGCGCCGCGAGTCAGGGGGTGGTCTGGTACCGCTACCTGCCCGCCTCCGGGACGTTCTCCAAGCACACGCTCAGCTACTCGTCGTTCACCGAGAGCG
>Ga0187893_10013102_pt1 | contig 11615 bp, 9 predicted proteins | sample MA1701074metaG_FD_139574 | JGI IMG/M metagenome (GOLD analysis project Ga0187893, IMG submission 139574) | White microbial mat communities from a basaltic lava cave in the Kipuka Kanohina Cave System on the Island of Hawaii, USA - MA170107-4 metaG ...
ATTAGTATTCGTCGCTTGTTTCTTGCCCGTTTTTCGCGGTCATAAACACACATCCTTCTGAAGAATACCGGCAATAAAAATGTTGGAAGACTTTTCCGAACTCATCGAGCCAGGCTCGCGGGACGAGCTATTGCTCAATCAAATTGATTTCGCCCGTCTGCCGCGCCACATCGCAGTGATCATGGACGGCAACGGCCGGTGGGCCAAGCGCCGTTTCCTGCCGCGCGTCGCAGGCCACCGCGCGGGCGTCGAAGCCGTGCGCGCCACAGTTGATGCGAGCGCGCGGTTGGGCATTGATACCCTGACGCTTTACGCCTTCTCGGTCGAAAACTGGAAGCGCCCGCCGTTCGAGATCGAAGCGTTGATGACTTTTCTAAAAGAATACTTGCGCAAGGAACTCGAAAACATCCATCGCAACAACATCAAATTTCAAACCATCGGGCGGACGAACGAACTGGACGATTCGGTGAAGTTCGAGCTGCGCTCGGCGATCCGCAAGACCGCTGCGAACACGGGGATGGTCTTGAACGTGGCTTTGAACTACGGGGGCCGCGTCGAGATGGTTGACGCTTTTCGCAAGCTGATGGAGAGATGTTTGCGCGAGGGCCGTTCGCCCGAATCTATCACCGAAAACGACATCGCGCGGCATTTGTACACCGCTGGTTTGCCCGATCCAGACTTGCTAATCCGCACGAGCGGCGAAATGCGCATCAGCAATTTTCTTCTCTGGCAGATCGCTTATTCGGAAATTTACGTGACCGATGTGTTGTGGCCTGATTTTCGCCGCCCAGACCTTTTCGCCGCCATCATTGATTATCAAAAACGCGAGCGCCGGTTCGGAGGTTTGAACGAAAGCCCGCGGCTCGCGGTCGTCAACGCTTCGTAACAGTGGGGAGTGGGGAATGGGGAGTGGGGAGTTGCTGATTACTCCCCACTCCCCATTCCCCACTCCCCACTTCCGACTCCCTGCATGGCTCGTGTTCTTAGCGCAATCGTTTTTATCCCGATTCTCATCGCCGCTCTGTGGTATGGATCGCCGGTATGGTTTTCTGCTATCGCCGCAGCAGGCATTCTGCTTGGGCTTTACGAATATTACCGGTTAGCCAAACAAGGCGGCGAGGTTCAAGGGTTATTAGCGGCGGCGGCAACGCTCGCCGCTTTTTATTTTGGGCGGCACGACCTGGTTGTCGCCGTCATTGCAGCGCTGGTGATCATCGAATTGCTCGTCCAGCTTTTTACTCGCGGGAACGATGAAGATTTCAGCGAGATGATCCCGTCAGCCGCGATCAAAGTCTTCGGCGTGTTGTATGTGGCCGTGCTCGGCGGATACATCATCGCGATTCGGGTAATCGAAAGCCCGATCCCGCAGCTTTCGGCGAAACTACTGTCACTATTTTTCCTGGTGGTCTTTGCCGGTGACACGGCGGCCTATTACACTGGGCGAACGCTGGGGCGAAAGAGGCTTGCGCCCCGCGTCAGCCCAGGCAAGACTATCGAGGGATTGATTGGTGGGCTTGTTGGCAATGTCGTTGCGGCGTTGATCGCTCACTTCTGGTTCTTTCCCGAATTGAAGATCGCTCACGCCATCCCGCTGGCCCTCGTGATGGGGACTCTTGGAGTGATCGGCGATCTGTGCGAATCAATGCTCAAGCGTGGAGCGAAGGCCAAAGACGCCGGACATCTGATTCCAGGGCACGGCGGATTGCTTGATCGGTTGGACAGCATGCTTTTCAATGCGCCGCTGCTTTACTACTTCTACCTGGTTTTTATGAGATAAGCCGGGGCAATCTGAGATTTGAGACCTGAGATTGGAGATTCGAGATGAAACAGATTGCGATTTTAGGTTCGACCGGTTCGATTGGCTGCAACACGTTGCGCGTTGTCGAATCATTCAAAGGCGAATTCGGCGTCGCCGCGCTCGGCGCCGGGTCGAACGTCGAACTATTGGCCGAGCAGATCGAACAGCATCATCCGCGTGTGGTTTCGGTCAGCGATGAGGGGAGCGCCGAGAAGCTTCGTGATGAGCTCAAGCGGCGGGGCGTGACTGTGAAGCTGAAGATCGGCGTTGGCGTTGAAGGTTTGAGCGAAGTCGCCACGTGCGATGGCGCAGAGATTGTGATTGGCGGGTTGGTTGGCGCTCTGGGATTGTTGCCGACTTATCGCGCGCTTGAAATGGGACGGCGAGTGGCGTTGGCGAACAAGGAGACGCTGGTCGTCGCGGGTGAGCTGATGACGCGCGCCGCTGAAAGATCGGGCGCTGAACTGTTGCCCGTTGACAGCGAACACAACGCGCTGCACCAATGTTTGCGCGGCCAGCAGCGTCACGAATTGAAGCGATTGATCCTGACTGCATCGGGCGGCCCTTTCCGCAATTCCAGCAAAGACGAGATCGAAAACGCGACGCCGGCCCAGGCGTTGAAGCATCCGACGTGGCGGATGGGCGCGAAGATCACAATTGATTCGGCCACGCTGATGAACAAAGGCTTGGAAGTGATCGAAGCGCGCTGGCTGTTCGGCGCTTCGGCGGACGAGATTGACATCGTCGTCCATCCGCAATCGGTCGTGCATTCGATGATTGAATTGGTTGACGGTTCGATCATCGCGCAGATGGGCGTGACCGATATGCGCCACGCGATCCAATACGCGCTGACTTATCCGGCGCGGCGCGAGTCGCAACTCCCGCCGCTCGACCTGACTGCTTTGAGTGGTCTTGAATTCTTCCCACCGGACATCGAGAAATTCCCATGCGTCCGCCTCGCCTATCAGGCGCTGCGCGCGGGCGGCACGATGCCTGCGGTGTTGAACGCGGCGAACGAAGTGGCGGTCGCGGCGTTCCTCGACGGGAAGATCAAATTCGGCGACATCCCGCGATTGATCGGCGCGGCGTGTGACGCTCACGCGCCTCGGCCCGCCGTGAATCTTGACACTGTCCTGGCTGCTGACGCCTGGGCGCGCGACTGGGCCAAACGGAAAATTGGCGAGCCGATCGGCGCGAGCGCCTCCTAGAAATCTGCCAGACATTTTATGGACATCACCATTCGCAGAGCGGAACCAGCCGACGCCGACTCTTTGTGGAAGTGCTTCACTTCGCCGAAAGTCGTGCACGGCACACTCCAACTTCCGTATCGCAGTGTCGAATCCGTCCGTGAGCGTCTGGCCAAAAGTGAAGAAGACTTTTTTTCACTCGTCGCTGTTGTGGATGGCGAGGTCGTCGGTTCAATCAGCTTGCAGGCGGCCACCAGACCGCGGCTCAGACATAAGGGTGAGATCGGGATGATGGTCCGCGACGATTGGCAGGGCAAAGGCGTTGGCTCAGCGATGATGCAGGCGGTGATTGATCTGGCGGATAAATGGTTGAACCTGACGCGAATCGAGTTGACCGTTTACACGGACAACGAGCCAGCGGTTGCGTTGTATCGCAAGTTCGGATTTGAGATTGAAGGCACGCTACGTAAGTTCGCGTTTCGCGATGGTGAATTTGTGGATGCCTACACGATGGCGCGGGTCAAATGATTCGTTATCGCGGCTCCGATTTGGGAGCGACCGGACCGAACGCTTTGACATTCTCCACATACCGCGCCATCGTCAATTGTCGCGCCAATTCGGCAATGGCCTGACTGGCGATGGAGTCTTGCACAGACAGGACGTTGGTAAATTTCTCGGTGAAAGTTCCGCTCCAGATCTGCCGTTCATCTTTTACCCGGATCAGTTGCATGACCACGCGGATGGAATCGTTCACGCTCTGGATGTTGCCAGTCAGCACCAAATGCGCCTGCAATCCCCGGCCAATCGTCGCGGGGTCTTGATTCCGGTCGAGATAGCCGCTGACTTTGTCCAGATGCAACACCTTAATTTCATCGATATTGCCCAGCTTGGGAATTAACGTGGCGACCATTCCCTTCTCGAACGGTCTGTCGCGATCATTATCATTTAATAGCTTGAACGGCAGCACCGCGATAGATGTTAGCGGAGGTGGTTCTGGTGGAGGCGTGTAATAATATTTGAAGTAATAACCGGCGGCGCCTGCCCCAATCAGTATCGTCCAAATGGCTGCCGCAAGTCGCAGAAAGCGCCGCCGTGGCTCGCCATCTGTCCGAACTTCCGTTTGACTCTCATTTATTTCCTTATTCCCTTCCTTATTCCCTTCCTTATTCCCTTCCTTATTCCCTTCCTTATTCCCTTCCTTATTCCCTTCCTTATTCCCTTCCTTATTCTCTTCCACCCATTCTCTAACATCGGCGATGAAGCGGTAGCCATTGCGCGGGATAGTCTCGATGTATTGAGGCTGGTGAGGGTCATCGCCCAAGGCTTTCCTCAGCGTGGCGATATAGACATTAAGGTTGGCCAGAACGTGGTCGTCGGGGTCTCCAATCTTGGCGTCACCCCAAACCTGTTCCTTCAGCCAAGCCCTCTCCAGGGCTTGTCCGGGATGTTTAATCAAAACCAGAAGCAGATTGAAGACCATGGGAGCGAGTGGCACCCGTTCGCCGTCGCGTAGTAGGAGATGCTCAACCGCATCCACGCGGAAAGCGCCAAACTCGTAGAAGTGCTTTCTTTGTCCAGGCATAAAAAGAACTTTGGGAGCCTTTTACAGGTCCTTTATAAATCCTTTAGAGGTGTTTTACTGGCGTCTGTCCGGCGGCTCGGTTACTGTCCGCCACGCCTGATTTTCTTCCGCCAAAGGGCACCACAGGAGATTGACTACTGTTTCCCACATGATGAGGCGGTCATACGTAGTCAGAAGAATCCACCTGGACAATGGCTGACAGGACTTCTATCTTATGCCAGGGCATCGGACAAGGCAAGCAATTAGTGTTTGATCCGAAGGGTGGTGAAGCAGTCGGTTGAAAGACCAACTCCACCCAGGTAAAACCCGGCGGGCGGTCAGCTTCAACCTGCGCCTTAACCAACAACAGAAAAGGAGAAATTGATTATGAATAATGTTGACGTTATTCGTGCTTGGAAAGACGAAGAATATCGCCTGAGCCTGAGCGACGCTGAGCGTGCGCAATTGCCGGCCCATCCGGCTGGGCTTATCGAATTGCAGGATGCGGAGTTGGATCAGGCCGCTGGCGGCGCCGTCACTGATTGGATCACCTGTACCCACTCAGTGTTCTTCTGCCACTCCCCTTCTTGCCGGCTTTCCTTGTTCACGAGCAGATGCTTCTAGGAATGATCGCTTAACCGGAGTTGCCGGGTGGCCCCCTACCGAGCCTCCCGGCAGCTCCGGTCGGCCTGAAACTCCACCAGTGAGTGAGAAATGACGATCACGCCGTGTCTTCCGAGTTAGCTTTATGGGCCATCCATCCTATCAGTCCCTGACTTGGTATCAGGCGACCACATTGACAGAACGCATTGCCTCGTTACGCGAAACCCAGCGCACAGTATCGAACGTTGAAACAGACGCTGATTTAGCCCGGCGGCGTATGGACCGTTGGCGGTCACAGCCTCCCTTTGCGACGGATTCATACTTTGCCCAGCGCCTCGCTCTGGCCGGGATAGCAGCGGATGAATTCTTCTCCCTCCTGGGCGAGCCGGTTAGCGCTCTGCGTGACCGGTTCTCCACGCCGCCGGAATGGTTAAAGAGGCTTGACCAGGCTTTCGCTCATTTTGATTCTCCCGACATTGACACAACGCCTATCCCGGAGGCCATCCGCGGGCACGAAGGGTTCGCTTTCCTAGCAACCCTCGAGCCGCTGATCAGCCAGGGTTGCGACCGTGTCCGTGAAGGGATCCGTGAGCTTGCCCGAACATATGACAAACTGCCGTTCGATCCCGACACGATTGAAGATACGCTGGCGGTAAATTTGCCGGAGCGGATACTCCCATTCCTGGTGCGCACGATGGTTTTGGAGCTTAATGTCGCGCGGCTGCAAGGGCGGCTGAGTGGTGATACGCCCGAGGCGCGGTTCCAAAGCTTTCTGGAACTCATCCGTCAGCCTGATGTGGCGTTGGCCTTTTTACAAGAGTATCCGGTCCTGGCCCGCCAGTTTGTGATTTGCATTGATCAGTGGGTTGATTACACATTGGAATTCCTCCAACACCTATGCGCCGATTGGGAGGCGATCCGAGGCGCCTTCAGTCCGGAGGAAGATCCGGGGCTGTTCACGCAGATAGATGGTGGAATGGGCGACTCGCATCGGGGCGGGCGCTCGGTGTTGATTGCCAGGTTCAGTTCGGGCTTCCGGATAGTTTATAAACCGCGGCCTATGGCGGTTGATGTGCATGTTCAAGAGCTTCTGGCCTGGCTGAACGATCAGGGCGCTCCTCAACCCTTCCGCACGTTGAAGGTACTCGACCGGGGTTCCTACGGGTGGGTCGAATTCGTCGTCGCGAAAACCTGCGAATCCCCGGATGAAGTCCGGCGTTTCTATGAGCGCCAGGGCGCTTACCTCGCGCTGCTCTACGCGCTGGAGGCGACTGATTTCCATTCCGAGAACCTGATTGCGGCGGGCGAGCATCCGGTGTTGGTTGACCTGGAATCGCTCTTCAATCCTCACGAGAAAGGCGACAACGCCGCTCAACCGGGGCTGCTTGCTAACCAGACCATGGTTTACTCCGTTTTGCGCATTGGGCTGCTGCCGCAGCGGCTTTGGGCGAACGCTGAATCTGAGGGGATTGACCTCAGTGGGCTGGGAGCCACCGGGGGCCAACTCACGCCGCAAAACGTTCCGGTTTGGGAAGCGGAAGGCACCGACGAGATGCATCTGGCCCGCAAGCGAGTCCCGGTGCCGGGCAGCCAGAATCGCCCCACCCTGAATGGCGTTGAGGTCGCCGTCCCCGATTACACGGAGGCGATAGCCAAAGGGTTTGTGAGCTTGTACCGATTGCTCCTGCGGCGGCGCGATGAGTTGTTGTCGGAGACCGGGCCGATAGCGCGCTTTGCCGATGATGAAGTACGAGTCATCCTGCGCCCAACCATGACTTATGCCGAGTTGCTGCAGGAGAGCTTGCACCCGGACCTGTTGCGCAACGCGCTCGACCGTGACCGATTCTTCGACCGGCTCTGGACCAGGATTGAAGATCGCCCTTACATGGCGAAGGTGATCCCGGCTGAGCGGGAAGACCTACACCACGGCGACATCCCCAATTTCACCACCCGCGCCGATTCGTGCGATTTGTGGACAAGCGCGGGGGAGCGGGTCACCGATTTCTATGACCAATCAGGATTGGAACTCGTCCGGCATCGCCTGCGCCATCTCAGCGAAGATGACCTCGCGCGCCAAGTCTGGTTTGTCCGCGCCTCGCTCGCCACGCTCACTATGGGGATTGACCTGATACCCGGATACCCGCTGCCAGAGCCGCAGACGATGGCTGGCCGCGAGCAATTGTTGGCCGCCGCCCGAGCTGTCGGTGACCGTTTGGAATCGCTGGCGCTGCGCAGCGAGCGCGATACATCCTGGATCGGCCTCACTTTCTCCAGAAAAAGATATTGGTCGCTGGTGCCGATGGGAATTGACCTCTACAGTGGTTTGTCCGGAGCGGCGTTGTTCCTGGCTTATCTTGGCGCAGTCACGCGCGAGGATCGCTACACCGACCTGGCGCGGTCGGCGGTGGTAAATCTGCGCTCGCAGCTCGACCGCGCCCGATCCCGCATCAACGTCATCGGCGGCTATGAGGGGTTGGGCGGAGTCATTTATGGGCTGACGCATCTCGGCGCCCTGTGGGATGATCCGGAGTTGCTGGCTGAGGCGGAAAAGATCGTCGGGCTTATCCCAGGGCTGGTCGAGAAGGATGAGACGTTGGACATTCTCAGCGGCTCAGCCGGCTGTATCGGCGGCCTGATCAGCTTCCATCGCTACGCGCCGTCTGACCGCGCGCTGGCCGCCGCCATCCAATGCGGCGACCATCTCATTTCCAAAGCCAGGCCGATGGAGCGGGGCGTCGGTTGGATCACCCCAGGCGACGATAATGAACCGCTGGCCGGGTTCTCGCACGGCGCAGCCGGGATAGCGTGGTCGTTGCTGGAATTGGCTGAGCTGACTGGCGAAGATCGATTCCGGTCGACAGCCCGCGAGGCTATCGCTTACGAACGCAGCCTTTTCTCTCCCGAGGCGCAGAATTGGCGTGATCTGCGAAACCATGGTGATGCGCCTCCGCCGACGGAAAACGGCCAAGAAGCCTTCATCTCCGCCTGGTGTCATGGCGCGCCGGGCATCGGACTCGCGCGCTTGTGTTCGCTTCCTTACCTTGACGACCCTGAACTCATGACTGAGATCACCACCGCGTTACAGACGACGGCGGCCCAGGGATTCGGGCTTAACCACTCGTTGTGTCACGGCGATCTGGGCAACATAGAACTGCTTCTGCAAGCCGGCCAGATGTTGGATGACCCGCAATGGCGGGCGAAGGTGGATCATTTCGCCGCCGCTATCCTTGAAGGCATTAACCGGCAAGGTTGGCTCTGCGGAATCCCTTCGGGAGTTGAATCGCCCGGATTGATGACGGGGCTGGCTGGTATCGGCTACGGATTACTGCGTCTGGCAGACCCGGCGCGCGTACCCTCGGTGTTGACGCTTGCGCCACCACCCGGCGCGGTGTAAAAGGTAGGCCGATGGATGACACCAAGAGTTCAATTTTTCGCGCCAGCGCGGTCGAGCGCTACCTGCAAAGGCAGGAAGAAGCGGTGCTGCCGCGCTTCATCTCTCCGCCTACCTGGATCTGCTTGTGGCTCCTACTGGGTCTGTTGATGGTTGGCGGGATCGTCGTCTGGTCGGCGAAGACGCCGGTCTTCACTTCCGGCTCGGCCCTGGTTGGCGTCTGGCCGGAGCAGCTCGATTCTATTTACGGGCGGGTCGGGCCGGGTGAGATGGTCGTGATCGCATTTTTACCGCCCGAATACCTTTCACGCCTGCGAATCGGACAGGCTCTCTTCCTTCAACCTGATCGCGCCGGCGCTCGGCTTGGCAGCAAGGTCATCGCTGTCGCGCCGGAGGTCGTCAGCCCTGAAGCTGCGCGGAAGATGTTTGGGATCAACGCCGGCGACGCGAGACCTCTCACTCAACCATCGGCAGTCGCCATCGCCCGATTTGAACCGCCGCCCTCCTCTCTGCCTGCCGCTACTTACGCTGGCAGCGTCTACCAGGTAGAGGTCGAAGTCGGGTCGCGCCGGGTGATCTCGTTCCTGCCCCTGATCGGTCATTTTTTTGGGGAGTAGTTCATGCAAAGCGCCAAGCCGATCCCAGCCTCATCATCGTGGTTCAAACGCCTCGTCTCCCGGGTCAATAGCGTTTATCTCCGAACATCGCTGCCCGGCGTGGTTGCGCGGTTGCGGGGGCGGCGGGTTCCGGTTCTTTTGCAGATGGGGGCGACTGAATGCGGCGCCGCCTGTCTGGCGATGATCCTCAGCTACTTCGGGCGGAAGACACAGGTAGTCGAACTCAGCGAAGCATGCGGCGTCGGACGTGATGGCCTGACCGCGCGGACTATCACCCAAACCGCGCGCCGTTACGGGCTGCGCGTGAAGGCCTATTCGCTGGAGCCGGCGCAGTTCGAGCACGTTCCTCTGCCGGCGATTGCGCACTGGAACTTCAGCCACTTTGTCGTGGTCGAGCGTTGGTCGCCACAAACGGTCGAGGTTGTTGACCCGGCTGTCGGACGGCGCCGGCTGACGGCGGAAGAATTCGACGCGGGCTTCACCGGCGTGGCGTTGACCTTCGAGCCGGGCGTTCAATTCGAGCGCCGGCGCGTCGCCGGAAAGTCGTCGTGGCGCGGTTACCTGAAGCAGATTCTGAGATTGCCCGGCACGCCCGGCGCGCTCGTCCAGATTTTGCTCGCCTCCCTCCTGCTACAAACGTTCGGGCTGATCGTGCCGGCCTTGACCAAAGTGCTGGTTGACCACGTCCTCCCATTTTCCATCACCAATGTCATGATCCAACTGGGCATCGGGATGGCGGTTATCGTCCTAGCGTTGATGGTCACTGGCTATTTACGGGCTGCGTTGCTGATCTACCTCGAAGCGAAACTCGACTCGCGGATGATGCTCGGTTTCTTCGAGCACGTGCTCGCTCTCCCATTCAAATTCTTCCAGCAGCGAACCACGGGCGATCTGCTCATGCGGTTGGGGAGCAACACAGTGATCCGCGAAGCGTTGACCAACCAAACTATCTCGGCGGCGTTGGACGGCGGACTAGTGCTGGTCTATCTGCTGATTTTGTTGGCGCTGAAGCCGGGCTTCGGCCTCGTTGTGCTTGTTTTGGGATTACTCCAGATCGGGCTGCTGCTCGGAACGAGCCGCCGCATCCACGGATTGATGCAGCGCGATCTGGCCGCCGCCGCGAAATCGCAGAGCTACTTGGTCGAGGCGCTGGCCGGAATGGCGACGCTGAAAGCCGCCGGCGCCGAAGAGCGGGCGCTCGATCATTGGTCGAACCTGTTCTTCAAGCACTTGAACGTCTCGCTGCAACGGAGCCGGCTGTCGGCGATCATCGGCACGGGGCTGACTGCGCTGAACACTCTCTCGCCGCTCCTCTTGTTGTGGATTGGGGCGTTCTACGTCCTCAACCACACGATGAGCTTGGGAACGATGCTGGCGCTGAATGCGCTCGCCGCCGCCTTCCTGGCGCCGCTCGCTTCGCTGGTCGCCAGCGGCCAGCAATTTCAACTGGTCAGCGCGCATCTGGATCGGATCGCCGACGTGGTGGAAGCAGCGCCGGAGCAAGACCCGCAAACGGCCAAGCCCGCGCCGCCGCTTTCAGGCCGGATTGAGTTGAAAGGCGTCAACTTCCGCTACGACCCGAACGGGCCGATGACGCTGCGCGATCTTTCCGTCACCATCGAGCCGGGACAGAAAGTGGCGCTGGTGGGACGCACGGGTTCGGGAAAGAGCACGCTGGCCAAGCTCCTGCTCGGCCTCTACCCGCCGGACGAAGGCGAAATCCTGTTCGATGACCTGCCGTTGCCGAGCCTGGATTACCGCTCGGTGCGCAGCCAGTTCGGCGTCGTGCTGCAAGAATCGTTTCTGTTCAGCGGTTCGATCCGGCAAAACCTCACCTTCAACGATCCCGACCTGACGCTCGAACAGGTGGTGGAGGCGGCGCGGCTGGCTCACATTCACGACGAGATTGAGCGAATGCCGATGAGCTACGACACTTTTCTGGCTGAAGGCGGGATGAGTTTGTCGGGCGGCCAGCGCCAGCGTTTGTCGCTTGCCCGCGCTCTTGTTCATCGGCCTGCTGTGCTCCTGCTCGACGAAGCCACCAGCCATCTCGACGTGATGACGGAGCGCCTGGTTGATCGGAGTCTGAAAGAGCTTTCCTGCACGCGAATTGTGATCGCCCACCGGCTGAGCACAGTTTACGACGCCGACCTGATTCTGGCGTTGGATGAAGGCCAGATTGTCGAACGAGGCGCGCACGAGGAACTGCTGGCGCGGAACGGATATTACGCGGCGCTGGTGCGCGGGCAGTTGGATCCCGAAGCCGCCGAAGACTACTTAGCAACGACAGCCGATTGAAATCCGGCTACCTCAGAAAATTCCGTCCGAGTCTATAGCCTTCAAGAAAAAGAATTCCGGGAGAGCGATGAATTCGCCGCGAAAGGTACCGCAGACTGTCTAGTCTGCGGAGGCTTGATCACTGAACAACTCCAAGGAAACCAGGGACCCTCGCCTGAAA
>Ga0187893_10013103_pt1 | contig 11615 bp, 13 predicted proteins | sample MA1701074metaG_FD_139574 | JGI IMG/M metagenome (GOLD analysis project Ga0187893, IMG submission 139574) | White microbial mat communities from a basaltic lava cave in the Kipuka Kanohina Cave System on the Island of Hawaii, USA - MA170107-4 metaG ...
CTTCACGAGATACGTTACCGCATCCCATGCAAGACTTGCTTCCGGTGGGTGGCTAGCCCTTGCCGGGAGGGAGTTGAACCCTCTGGTTCCCATCGATAGGTTTCCGCTCTGACGAACTTCCCCCTATCCCAGACTTAGCCTGGCGCTAGGTAGTGTCGTTTCCGATCCCGCTGCGCGTGCTCTTCGCCGCTCATCCCCACCTACTCGCGCCCGTGTTGCAGATCGTCCACCGGGTCATTTCCACGTTTCTGATCCAACAAGCGGGACTCAAGCGCACCGAAGCCCAGAGCGGTGCCGTCACGCTGATACAACGCTTTGGATCGGCCCATCTGCACTGCCTGGTCCTTGACGGCGTTTATGACGTTAAAGACGGCGTCCCGACCTTCCATGCCGTACGGGCTCCCACCTCCGAGCAGCTTCAGGACTTGCTGACACGGTTCATCCAACGCCTCATGCGCTTACTGACACGGCTTGGCTATCTTGTCGAAGAGCAAGGCATGACCTATCTGGCAGATCCCGATCCTGACAACACCCTCGGGCCCCTGCAAGCGGCGGCCTGCACCTATCGTATCGCGTTCGGGCCGCGCGCCGGGCAAAAGGTATTGAGCTTGTCCACCGCGGCACCAGCCCCCATGGTGCCCGCCACCGCACAACGCTGCGTTGACGCGCAAGGATTTAGTCTGCATGCCGAGACGCGGCTTGCCATCAACCAGCGGCATAAACTCGAGCAATTGTGCCATTATATCACACGGCCCGCCATTGCCAATGAGCGCTTGGCGATCAACCCGGCTGGACAGGTGGTGCTCACATTGAAGACGCCTTACCGAGACGGGACTACTCAGATCGTTATGGAGCCCCTGGAATTTATGCAGCGCCTCGCCGCACTCGTCCCGCGTCCGCGGCTACATCTGATACGCTTCCATGGTGTGTTAGCGCCCCATGCGAAGCTGCGCTCCACTATTGTCCCGAGGGCCTCTCCCGAGGCAAACGCGACCCCGCCTGATCAAGCCGAAACAGTCCAGCCCTCTGTCGCTGCCCATATCAGCTGGGCGCGCTTGCTCAAGCGGGTCTTCGACATCGACCTCGAGCATTGCCCCCATTGCGGCGGCGCTTTGTCCATCATTGCCGCCATCGTTGAGCCCGGCGTAATTGCCAAGATCCTTATCCACCTCGGCTTGCCCATTCGGGCACCGCCGCGCGCACCCGCGCGGCACTTCGCTCTCCTCCGTACCGCCTGATCTCACGCCGTGACCCCCTTCTTCCGGTTCCGCTCCTTGAGCCGACAGTCCCCTTCGGCTCGCACTCCCGTGAAACACCTAAACGCCCCGAAACGTGGTCCTTCGAGCCAGTCAATAACTGGACAATTTCCCGGTTCCGGACCGAGAACTCGCGCCGTTGACAGCTGATAGGTTCAGCAGTAGCTTTCCTTATCAGAAAATAGCGCGTTTCAAATTCCTAATCGTCGGCAGATCCACATCCAACAGCGCTAACTCCTCGGCCAATACTTCCCGCTCGGCCGCCACAAAATACTCATGCAACTCACACTCAAAATTCTCCATGTCATCGACCGCTTCACTCGATGAGCGCCGCCGTGCTAGGAATGCCTGCAGACGATCAACGGCACTCTCAGTGCTAGCGTACCCAGCCTGTTCATGTAACACTCTCATCGGGGCAGTCCTCCGGATTTCGGTTTGTTTGAGCACTTCCTATTATCCGCGAGATCTCCTGCCCCTTCATCTCATACACCCCCCAAACAAAAGTGTCATATTACAAACCCACTGATCCCATAACTCCTTGATTCAACAGTCAGTAGTGGATCTACTCCCTTCGAAAAAATGCGCGCGCAACCCTATGCCCAATTCCGGTACGTTCTTACACAGAACGCGACCCCTCGGCCTCGAAACCTCTGCGCGGAGGTCTATGAATTTTGCGCCGAAAAGTAGCTAGGCCTAGGCGGGTGCCCTGACCGAATTTCAACCACTTAGGCATTTTCCATCCGCCAAATCCGCCACGTTGGATTAAGCCATTTAGCTACTGGAAGGACCATGCTTTGGGGCTGTTAAAGAATCCTGTCGCCCTGCCGCTAAGTTAGTTGGCGGGTTTTGGCGGGTAATAACAATCCGTTGCATAAGGTCCGTTCTGGGACCTCGGAATTTGTGACTGCACTCAGAGGCGACCAATGAAGATCGTACTTAGAAATAAAGCAATCGTTACCCGTATATGCGATTTAGTGCGGAGCGAAGGGCCTATTGCGTCGCTCGACCCAGAACGGGTTGAGAAGGCTCTGACTGAAATCGAAGGCACCGCGTATGAAGACGTGCAAGCGGTGGTAACCGTGGTCAGATCGGGCCTTACAAAGAGATTAATGGATTGGAAGGCAAACCCGAGGTACGCGTTGGAAACGGCCGACGCGTTCATCGTGGAGTTAATACACTCGACTCCCGTTTCCTCATCCCAGGAACGGGAGCTATTAGCATCTTCACTGCTCTCTTGGGCGCTGGCTTTGTCATTGCCTTTTGGCAACAACGTCAAGAATACCGCTCGGATCACACCGCCTAGGAACAAAGACGAGAAGTCTGCTGCTGTCATCATAGACAGCCGCGGCGTTTCGGCGAATAAAGGTAAGGCGCGTGTTCAATCCGACATCCCGGACCTTGCATCGATTCCGACAGCACAAGCGCTCACAGACGATCACCCCGAAAACGTGCATTCGCCGAAAATCTCACGGCCTGCATTCGCCGTTGAGGTCCCGCCGGGTGCGGTTCCGCCGCCGCTTCCACTAGCTACACAAACCAGTCTCGGCAAGGCTGGCCCGCCACCCATTCCAAGACCAGCTATCAACGCCACCAGCCAAGGTGCTGCTCCAAAGGCGCCCGGAAACGCGTCGTTCGGACGGGTGTTACCTCCTGCGATCCCTCACGCGCCGCAGATGTTGGGTGGAAACTCTCAACCGATACCGCCTGTGCCGCTAGCACAAGTCGGAGGTAGCCGAATTCCACCGATACCAAAACGAGCTAAATCATCGTTTCCAGGTTGGGCGATTGCTCTGCTAATTATTTTCCTAGTAGGTCCCGTCGGGATCCTCGCCGTTCCGGCCTACCACGACTATACGGTTAGGGCAGAGGTTGCACAAGCACTCAATACCCTATCCGAGCCCAAAGGATCGGTGTCCGATTATTACAGCGCGCGTGGGAGTTGGCCTAAGTCCTTAACGGACGCCGGCGTGAGGGAACCGTTTGTAACTGAGTTCGCCCAGATTGCCTGGGACCCTGAAAATAAAGTGTTCCATGTCAAATTGCAGTCCGGGGAGCTTGCCGGAAAAACCGTTTTCAATTTTGTAGCAGACAATAGCGAGATATCAATTCAGTGGGCGTGCGGATCGTCAGACATTGAATCGAGGTATCTGCCCGCGGACTGTCGCAACGCGATCGATTTCCCTCCCCTATTAGCTCAGACCGATGCCAGGTCCGACCAACCGCAAACCGGCGTTCACGACTCCGTTGCCGGGGATCTGCCTCAGCATCAAGAGACAAGCCAGAGTATGGCTCCAGCTAACGCTGCTCAACAGGACGTCAATACAAGCGCTAGCCTAACAACGCCGGAACCCACCGAGCACAGACCGTCGCTGGCTGGGAACGCAGAAACAACAGTTGTGGATGCAGACACGGAACGTGCGCAAGCCCTGCTCAACAAAATGCTCGAAGCCGCACTGGAAAATAACGGCGCCGGCGATGAAATTGAGATCTTTTGGGCTGCTCAATCGCTCGAGAACGCTAGCTCTCCGCCCCGTGGTGACAGAAACATAGCGCGCTCGGCAAACGAGCTCGGATTGTCCCTCCTAAGAAATGGCCAAACAGCAGAGGCGATAAGCGCCTTTGCGCAGGCGCATTCAGCCGATCCATCAGATATCGAGATCATCAACAATCTCGGGCACGCGCACTTGAAGAATAACGATCTGGCTGCTGCTGAACGCTATCTCCGATTAGCCCTCAGCTTCTCGCCACGGCGGAGCTATGCTTGGACCGACTTGGGACAAGCCTATGGCAGAAAGGGAGATCTGCAAGCAGCAGTAGCCAGCTTCTGCAATGCCTATCGGTTCTCCAAAAACCGCGCCAAGCTTCATGACTCTTTTTCGAAGTTGCTCACCGAAGCGACCGATACCGGACTAGAAACAGCGCTCCAACAGGCGGTAGTGCTCGGTGAAAAGCACTTTCTTCCGCCAAGCCCCATTGCCGCGGCAGCGGACACACCCACGCAGACAGCCTCAAAGCGTTCTCCGCCAAACAAAGCACCAGCACGCCATGCACCGATTGTGCGTGGCGCCGTAGACGGTGTACTCGACACGGCGAAGGTGCTGGTTTCGGGGCAGGCTGTAGAAATGTATGGGTTGGTGGGTGTGCGCGACCCAAGTATTGTCCAAGATATGGCGAGGTTCCTTAACGGCGCGTCTCTCGTTTGCGAACCGAGACAATCTCGATACACCTGCAGGATGGAATCGAACGGACGCGACTTGGCCTTCTATATCTTGGAAAACGGTGCAGCGCGCGCGGCGCGCGATGCGCCATCGGAATACGTCGCCGCTGAGACCGTTGCAAAAGATCATCAGCGGGGACTTTTTAGAGCAACTCTTTAACCCTTGACTATACAGGAGAAGCCATCGTGAGAAAACACATCGCCCCCTTCGTTTTAATCGCAGCCGCCACACTCGGGCTATCTGGATGCCAGACGACCAGCGGGATGCGGAGCGCCAACAATGAGGCCATCGGAACGGCTGGAGGCGCCTTAGTCGGCGCGCTCTTAGGCAAGGCGATCGGCGGGGACACTGAAGCCGTTGTCATAGGAGGTTTAGTTGGCTCCATGATCGGTAACCGCATAGGCGCACATCTCGATAGCGTGGAACAGCAGCGTCTTGCCAATGCAGTAGACGAAGCGGTCGAGGCCCCGGTAGGCCAGCGGGTGCAATGGGCCAACATCGACCCGGCGACGAACCAAACCACCGCCTCCGGTTGGGCGGAACCCGTAACCGACATTCAGCGTACAGCGGACGGACGCGATTGCCGGGTGGTGCGTCAGTACGTTTCCAAGAGCGGTGAAGCCCAGACGCAGGATGTAACGATGTGTAACGGTTCCTCTGGGTGGGTCGGCGCTTAGGATACAGAGACCCCGGTAGGCAAGCTTAAGAGGCCATTGGTTAGATGGCCTCTCTTGCAACCCAAGGAAGATAACCAAGCAACGAACTGGAGTGAGTAACATGGAGAAGGTGGTAATTACGCCGTCCGACCTCGATAACGTGAATGAGACGGCTATCGGGCAGAGTATGGATTTGCGCAAGGCCGAGAGTAGAAGTCTGAGCGTTTGGACGCGAACGTTTTTCTCGCTGCAAACCGTGCTGCTTCCTTTGCTCGTCGTTACGTCCGTGTTCGCTTTGTTATTTGCTGGGAACCAGACCCCCGATTTGCAACGTGCCTGGTATCGCCTGATAGCGCTGGCGCTGTTGTCAGGGATAGTGGTCTTTGCTCTCGAAGCCACCGTGTTCTTCCTCCACTACGGCGGCTTTGTTTTTGTTCAATCCGGATTGCTCGCAGTCTGATCGCCACTCACGCGCTTCAGAAGGCTACATAGAGACGCAACAATAGGCGCTTTATAGGAACAGGTTAAACACAAACGCTATTGCAATATGAGATAGGTGATGTATGGCTACTATCAACGTGATTGTCTTTGATTCCACTGAGAATAAGCGGGTCCCTGTTGAGCTGCCCGACGACGCTCCTGCAAACCGGCTAATCTCAGTTCTCATCGACAAACTGAATATGCCGAAATTTGGCCCCGACGGAGCACCTTTGAGTTACAAGTTTCATCATAAGAATTCCGGGCGCCAGATCCAGGATGGGCAGACGCTTGCTGAGGCTCAGGTAGGCGAGGGGGATACGCTACGCCTGCAGCCCGAAATCACAGCGGGGTAGGTTTACAAGACCTCTCGAGATCTCCTCGCTTATAGCGGTGACAAAGAAGCTCGCATGAAAATCACAGCTAATGATCTTGCCGATGACCGGTTTAGCCGGCTGCGATTGATCCAGTGGTGGGACCAAGTCGCCCTTAGTCGCACCAAGGTGTTGGTGGTCGGGGCAGGCGCGCTTGGCAACGAAATCTTAAAAAACCTCGCGTTGCTCGGATTTCAAAACATCGTGGTGATCGACTGCGATAGAGTGGAGGAATCAAACCTCTCCCGATCCATTCTGTTCCGCCCCGATCAAGTCGGTAGCCCTAAGGCCATGGCGGCGGCAGATGCCGTGACTGGGATCTATGGCGATAGCCGTGTCGTCGGGCTCGTTGCCGATATCATGCACGGTGTCGGATTGGGGCTATTCTATTGGGCCGATGTGGTCATCGCGGGACTGGATAATCGTGAGGCGCGCCTTTGCATAAACCGCAGCTGTTGGAAACTCAACAAACCCTGGGTGGACGGCGCTATAGAGGGCGTGAACGGTGTTGCCCGGGTTTTCATACCGGGATGTCCACCGTGTTACGAGTGCACCCTGGGGGAGGCAGACTGGCAGCTCATATCGCACCGCTTGTCCTGCAACTTACTAGCTCACGCAAGCGATACTGCAGGCAAAACACCGACAACACCGACGATTTCGTCGATCATTGGCGGTATCCAAGTGCAGGAGGCGGTCAAGCTAATCCATGGCTTGCCGACGCTTTCGGGCAAGGGGTTTCATTTTGAGGGGATCAACCACACGTCCTACGTCGTGAGTTATACGGAAAACCCGGATTGCTACAGTCACTACCGATTCCAAGAAATCGTTCCCCTCGCTTCCCGATCGGACGAAACTACATTAGTCGATCTACACATTCGAGCTCAAAAGGATCTCAGCGCGAGCGATGTCACGCTCGACTTTAGCCGCGAAGTGATCCATGCGCTCCACTGTTCGCATTGCGGCTACCGCAAGGAGATATTCGCACCGGTTGGTACGGTGCGTACCGACGAAGCCGTTTGTCCAAACGACGGGCAGGAAATGCCGGTGCTCGCGATCCATGGATACAGCGGCGATGAGTCTTACGGTAGCCGCAAGCTTTCCGAGCTAGGGCTGCCGCTGCTTGACGTTTTTTCCGCTCGCGCCGGCACGCGAGAAATACATTACCTGATGTGGAGCGATCGCCATTCCGTGCTCGGAAAGCTCGCCGATGAGGATCTAGTCGATGAGTGCTCAAACGCCTGTGGGTAGTTGCCCAAACCGAGGATGCGAGATCGCGCTCGCTGTTATGCGCGAGATCCGAGCGCATGCGCGCTCGTCGATGGATGCGGAGATTTGCGGTGTGCTCTTAGGAAGTGCGGACGATGATACCACCGAGGTCACTGCGCTCATCCGTGGCGAACATGCCGCGCACGGAGGCGCCCACGTTACCTTCACACATGAGACCTGGAAGCACATATACAAGGTCAAAGACGAGAAGTACCCCGACCATAAAATCGTGGGCTGGTATCACTCGCATCCGGGCTTTGGGATCTTTCTCTCTGGTCACGATCTATTTATCCATCAACATTTCTTCGGACATCCTCATCAAGTGGCTTGGGTGTATGACCCCCATGCTGATGAAGAAGGCTGCTTCGGATGGGAAGACGGGCGGGTAGTTCGGCTGCCGAAGTTTAATGTCTTGTCCCCTACCGTAGACAAGGTTCCGAGTGAGCCTCCGCAAGAACCGTCTGGTTTGGACCATAGGCTGGCTTCGATTAATAGTACCACTCCCAACAAAACCCGGAAGAGGAAATCGGTAGCGGTCGTAACCTTCGCCGCTGCAATTGCTTTCACCCTGGGTGTTGCTGCGGGACGTTTATTATAGACACGAAACTATGTTCTGAGACAGAGATTTCAGCGATGCATATCGAAAGCAAAATCGTGATCACAGCGGAGGACGTGGCGCAAGTGGCTGAGGCAACGACTTCACATTACGGCTATGGGCCACCGACCCAAAGTCCCGTTAATCTCAAGAAACGCTACGGCTCCGTCAAAGGGCTGAATGCCCCAACAGCCTACGCAACGGCGGAAGCGTCCGTGGCTTATCAATCGTGGTTTTATCTCGGGCTGTCGGGAATGCTCGGAGCGGCGCTTGCGTGGGCTTTGTGCGAACCGGGGTTCATTGATGGATGGGATAGCGGTGAAAAGGGCTACGGCAACTACCTGCTTATCCCTCTCGTTGTGATACTCATGACGGTTGGAATCAGTATCGCCGAGAGTATCGTTGAACGCGCCCCGCAGAAAGCCCTGGTGCGCGGTCTTTTGTCCCTCGCGCTTGGGATCCCTCTCGGGTTCATTTTTTATGCTATAGCGAATCTCGCTTTTACGTTCGGACTGGAGCTAGTGGGCGATGATCCGGCTAACCCCGCGACGTGGCTTGTCCGATCCTTGGGCTGGGCCGTCTTCGGGGTTTGCGGCGGTTTGATCTACGGTATCGTCGGGCGCTCCGCAAAGAAGTGTGGCTATGGTGTGCTTGGAGGCATGCTGGGAGCCGCGATAGGTGGGTTGATCTTTGATCCTATCGGCTTCGTTTTCGGCAGTGGCGCGGTTAGCCGGCTCGTAGGAATCAGCATCGTTGGCCTCGCGACCGGCGCGGCTGTTGGGCTGGTCGAGAGTGCGTTAAAGGAGCGGTGGCTGAAGGTCGTCGGCGGCCCCCTGGCAGGTAAGCAGTTCATTCTCTACCGTCCTCGAACTGTCATCGGTAGTCTCCAAAAGAGCGACATCTACCTGTTCAAGGATCCCCAGATCGCCCCGCAGCATGCAGTAATCGAACTGGCGGGTGGCCAACCGGCGTTATGTTCAGCCCTGGCTCCGGTCCTCGTCAACGGACGTCCTGCTAGCCAGGCAGCCTTACGCGATAACGACCAAATCCAGATCGGCGGTTACCTCTTTGCTTTTCACGAGAAGTCCAGGTCATAGATATGGACCAAACGTGCCCGTATTGCCGCGGTCCGCTGCAACCAAGCGCCGCGTATCCCTGCCCCTCGTGCGGAACGCCGCATCACACCGACTGCTGGCGGGAAAATCGCGGCTGCACCGTCTTCGGTTGCCAGCACGCTCCCTCAGACGAACCTAAGATCAACATACACGCGCAGGAACTTGGGTATGCCCCTGCGCCTCATACGCAAGCAGCCACGACGGGTATTGCTTACGGGACTTATTCCCCGGGCGCGGCGCCAATCGCGACGTCCCCCCAACAACTGGGTGTGTACCCAGCGCGCGCGCCAGTAGTTGCGTATGGACCGCCTTTACACCCGACCTATTACTCCGCAGGGAATGGCCTAGCGCCCATCCAGCACGGCTACTTTCAGAACCCGCCCGTACACCCAATGCAAAAAAGCCGCTTGGGCTTCATTGTGCTCGGCATATTTCTCGGGTTCCTTGGCATACATAATTTTTACGCCGGCTACATCGGCCGCGCGGTAGCGCAGCTACTGATCACCGTGTTGAGCCTTGGCCTCCTCAGCTTCGTATCGTGGATCTGGGCGATCGTCGAGATCTGTGTCATAGGGCACGATGCGAAAGGTCTGCCTTTTGCAGATTAGGCGGTCGCAACCGAGAGCTTTATTTCATCAACTTCACTTAAAGGAGCAGCAATCATGAATTACTTTCTCACTAAAGATGGGCAACAGATTGGACCGATGTCGCTGGCGCAACTCCAGGAGCAGATTGCAAATGGGAGAAACTATTTGGGGGGGGTAGAAGACGAGTCACGTCAAAGGATAGTCTAATGAACTGGTAAGGGTACATTCCCTTACCCGCCCTCACAGTGCTGGCGTTGTAAGCATTGTTCATTCACTGGAGACACACCATGTCAGTAAATGCAGAAACTATGAATCATTTTACAGCGGCGGCTAAATCTGGGAGTCAACAGGCCCGTCCCACCGCCATGTATTATCTGGCACAAGGCGAGCAACAGCTTGGCCCCTATTCAGTGGAACAGGTCACAGAGCTCCTGCGTAACGGGCAGATATCCCCTACCAATCTCGCCTGGCGTGAGGGCATGGAAACGTGGATTCCGTTGCAACAAGTGCTAGGGAATCTGACGTCCACCGTTCTTCCCGCACCGCCCCTATATAAACAGGGACAGCAGGCCCAGTTGACGCCATTCCAACCCAGTTACGCGGCTGCGAGTTCAACATTACTAATGCCACCATCGTTGCACTGGGCACTAGTTTTGTTATTCGGCTTCCTGTCGTCAGGAATATTCTTCGTGGTCTGGTGGTTCATACAGGCATCGTGGGCCAAGAAGATCAATCCAAAAGATAACTCAACCCTGTTTCTTATTTTGGCTACGGTCGCTTGGGTAATGTCTTTCTTCGTATACTTCGTATCCTTCGTATCTGTAGCGGTAATGGGGGAGCCAGAGTCACTCGTACTAGGCATCGTCGTTTATCTATTCTTATCTGTAGGCTCTTCTGTGTTTTTCGTCATAGCGGATTTTCGCATACGGCGGACTATGCTTGATTTTTTCAATTCTGTGGAGCCGATTAATCTTCAGATGAATGCAGCGATGACGTTCTTTTTTAATACCCTCTATCTGCAGCACCATATGACGCGGATCGCGAACTGGAAGAAGACTGGCAAGCTCGGTTAGCTCTTCATGCATCCTAAGCGAGAAGAGACAACCTATGTCCCCCCGAATACGCCGCCTGCAGCAGGACCACGACAAGCTCGCGGGACGCTTCAAGGACTGGCCGCCAGTCGTGTTAACTGGACGCTCCGGGATGCCCCCGGAGCGTTACCAGATCACGTACAGGGTAAATGGGCTTACGGTGGCTCCCAACGGCGAGCTGATCGAGCGGGATCAGCACATCGCCGAGATCGCCCTTCCCTTGGAGTATCCGCGACGAGCGCCTCAGTGCACGATACTAACGCCGGTGTTCCATCCAAACTTTAACGACGCGACGATATGTATCGGGGACTTTTGGGCGGCTTCTGAAGGTTTGGATGACCTCGTTATCCGCATCGGTCGGCTGATTACGTATCAAGAATACAACGTCAAGAGTCCTCTCAATGGGCTGGCGGCGCAATGGGCTTCGGAACATGCGCATCTTCTGCCAATCGACTCGCGCGAAATCGCTCCACCCTCCCCTTCGTTAGAGACGTTGCCCACGATAAATGTCTTGATCACCGAACCACGTGTCACAAATCAACACGCTGAACCACTAAAGCCTGAAACGCAGCCTAGGGTTACTGAGCCGTACGCCACGGCTGATGGCCGATGGGAAAATAAAATTGTTATATCTGTATCGGACGACCAAGATCCCAAGGGCCAGCATCGCCCGAGAGAACCAGTACCCCGCTCCCTGGTTATTCCTCATGGCGTAGATCTCGTGCGAGTCATTGCGCGCTGCCGGTTTTGTGAGCAGGTCATGCAGCTCGAAGAAAGGATATTCGCAGGTGGATTTCGTTGCCCCCAATGTGGGGCCGCGCATAAAGCACAACTGCGGAACTGAAAACTTTTGACTTCCTAACCCGGCATAGCCGGAACCAAAAATTCACAGTGATTGACGTTGGTTCCGCCCAACCTCATGGTAGGCAGCATGCCTTCCGCTCCAGAGTTCTCAAGGAGCTTCCGTCCCTGGACTCCTC
>Ga0187893_10013104_pt1 | contig 11614 bp, 6 predicted proteins | sample MA1701074metaG_FD_139574 | JGI IMG/M metagenome (GOLD analysis project Ga0187893, IMG submission 139574) | White microbial mat communities from a basaltic lava cave in the Kipuka Kanohina Cave System on the Island of Hawaii, USA - MA170107-4 metaG ...
AATTACTCCCAGATAGGCAATGACCATTACCACGATTGGCCAGTGTCGCTCAAAGAACCCCGAAAACAACCAGGGCATTGTCAGTCTGATGTGCATGAACAACAGCGCGAGCACAACCTCTGCAGCATAAACATATCTGGTTCTACTAGTTTCTGAGAGGCCGAGCGGGTCAAGCCGGGGCGATAAGGCGAAAACGACGGAAACAGCCACCACCGAAACCAGCGTCAGGCTGATGGCTATCAGTGCGAGAGAGTTGATGCGTACAGCGCCAAAATTAACCTGATAGAAGACTTCCGTGCACAGTGTAAAAATCAGGGCCAAAATGCCGGCAGTCAGAGCCCCCGGGACACAAATACGTACAGCTTCGGCCCACTCTGGCTTTTCTCGTAACCATTGATGAAGAAACATGGCGTAGAAGACAGTAAACGAAACCATCAGCACCATCAGGATTACTGCGCGGTTTAGCCAGGTTCCAGACGTGCCGGGGCTCAACCAGGACCAACCGAACAACACCGCTCCCACCAGGAGAACGGCGATGGCCCCCCGTCGCAATGGCGCCCTGTAGTTGCCCTCAGCCACTAGCGCCAATGTCAGCGCTTGTAATGCCACCGCGAGAGAGGCAGTCGCTCTTAAAGCCCAGTCGGAAACTCTCAAGTCAATCCAATAGGCTGACACGCCCACAATCGCTACGCTCAAGACTGTAAACACCAGGAGCCAGGGCAAACTTTCGACGGTCGAATCAATTCGTCTGGGGATGCTTAGTCGATCGGCTAGTTGCAACACGTGCGAACGAAAATGCCAGGCCAGACCACAAACCAGGGAGAATAATCCCAAGGCAACAGTAAGAGCCCATCCCAGGTGCTGCGGCTGCAGCTCGAGTTGATAAAAAACCAAACCGATCATTAACAGGATCGTCAAACATAAACTCGGGATTGCGTGTCTCGCGCGCTCGTCCCACAAACACGCCACCAGCAAAGCGAGAAGCGAAGTAACGCTTAACCATTCGGGCCAATTCACCCAGTCAGCCCCATTCCCCGACAATAAGCTGCCGCCGACCATCGAGATTATGAAAGGCAGCACCACGAACGCTGCTACATTGTGGAATGAAAGCCAGGTGTGGCTTTGGGCAGGAGAGAGCCTGCGGGCGCGCAACTCCATTATCATCCAAATAATGCTGGATCCTGACAACGTAATTAGGACTGCGTGTATGCCAGGTTCGGATGGTACAAAAATCCGCCACCAGAAAGAGGCTGCAACCGTCAAAACAATTCCTGCAGCATATAGGTAGAACCGCTTCAGCGTTTGCCAGTGGAGCGCGGCAAACAGAACAGCTACCGCCAGCGTCGGCCCAATATGCCACCAGGCAGTTGAAGGGTCGTCCGCCCGGGCTCGGAAGCTGAGCAAGACAGTAAAGAATCCACCTACGGTTGCCCATAAGACACAATCCCATCGCCACTGCTCGTGTAAACGCGGACCGTAAATCTTTAGAAAGCCTTCCGCTGTCAACCTCGACGGCAGAGACATCGCCAACAACATGCAGAGTGAGGTTATAGTTGTGCCGGAGATCAGCGTATGGAACCCAGTCCATTTCAAGGTGTCCCAGCGCGCAGCACTAAATGACAAAAGGCATGTAGCGCCGAGGAGCGCTGCGAACAGGTGTGCGCCGCTAAGATCCCACTTGTACAGTCGAAGAAACAAACCAGCAGCAATCACGCATGACAGAAAAGTCACCCAGCCGAGAAGACTACCAACTGCGAAAGTGCCCTGGCCAATCTGATCCGGCAGTGTAATTAGTTTCGTTGCCGCTGGGAGAATCAGGAAAAAGTTAATAACAATGCAACTCGCGATTTGCACAACCAAGGCCGACTCTGCCTCACCCGCCTGCTCACCGTCTAAGCGTCGCAGCCACCTTGGGCGCATACTGAGCCACAGCAACGCATACAACGCTCCCACCAGGGCGTTCAGTTGAAAGACTTGGGCGGCAACTACTCGGTTCATCGAGCCGTTTACGGCTACTACTGAAAGCAGGTAAATCAAGGTAACCGCGAAGTTGAAGAACACTCCTCCTGCGAAGGCGTAGGCAGACAGCTTCTCTCGCACGGCGTAGCCAACCAGCGCGAAAGCCACGAGTAGCTGAGGCACGCTGTAGAGAAACCTTGTGTCCAGTAGAAAGAAGAAGCCCGCGGAAGGGCCATGCACGGGCATGTAATACACCGCTCTCAGTGCCGGGTAAGCGGTCAAGACAACGATTGGAGCAATGGTTGAAACAAGTAGCACCTCTCTGATTCGACTCCAGAATCGGTCGTTTGCTTCAAAGCCTGGCCATCTGAGGCTTGGCCCCTGGTCGCTAATCCATGTGCGAAACCAGATTGGCAATGAAGCCAGGATCAGGAAAACGGCTGCAAACCAGCGCCAGGCAGATGCCGTGGCCACTTGCGTCTCCCAAAGGGCTGCAAGCAAAGGACTCACCGCTGTCAAGGCTGTAACCGCGCCAAGAGCGTAGTCAGTGCGCCCCCGTTCGCGGAAATTAAGCATCAATGAAATCAATAGCAAACCCAGAACTATCCACGATCCAAGTCCAAACGCTTCCTGGTGTGGAAAACCGGCAATGTCCCAGGCGCGCGTTTCGTTCTCGGCCGAGAGTTCCTGAGCAACCCCGGACCACGCCCCATACGCGACCAAAAAGAGAAAAGCGGCGAAGACCGCCCATGAAAGCAGGCGGTCGAATGCCCAGCGGGCATTGAGCAGGCGCCCCGCATCGGCTCTCAAACCAGCAACACCGTCACCTCCGGCCACGCTTTTCCTTGCAAACAGACGCAGCGTCGTCCAGCCCAGACAGGTCAGGATTAGCAGCGTTCCCTGGATTTGTAGACTCCAGGGATGTAGAAAGGCTTGAGGCAGATATGCGTACCAATCGTATTGCTGGAGTACTGCTTTGATTGACAACACGACTGCACAGGTAATCCCGACCTGGAGCAGCGTAAAAAGAGCGTGTCGCCGGTTTAGCACGAGCAGGCCCAGCGCGATTGCGGACAGCCACCACACGCGCTGGGCCTGTGCTGAGGTTATTTGCCAGGACCTGGCTTCAAACAAACACACAACCACTATGAATGCGCTGATCAATCCAGACAGATTTAGTACCGTACCGGCAAAGTCTTTGGGTCTATCCGTATATTGTTGGACCATTAAAGCCGCCGCAGTAGATAACGTTGCATGCATCAGGAAGGCGGTTTGCCAGGGGAACGGCAGCTCCAGCCACTGCGCACCTGCCTGGGCCAAAGCCGCAAGCAGCAACGCTGAACCAATCCAACTTACTGCGATATTCTTCAGGCGCGTGCCAATCCAGAACGCACCTGCTGAATACAACACAAAGATCCAGGTTACAGAATAAGGATCCGCAGGAATGCCCAAACCGAAGGCCGTTAGCAGCAAAAGACTAGTTGCTGCGATGAGCATTGCTGACCACAAGTAGATCAAGCTCTCGCTACTCCAGCTCTTTCGTTTAAGCCATTCGGAACCAGTCAGGAAAAGCACAAACACAAGAGCGAGAGCTTGCCCACTCTCAGCTGAGACGGAAACACCGAGTAATGAAGTAACCCGAATGTTAATCCAGGAAACGTTCCCTACGACCACGTGGAAAAACACCAGATATGCAAGAGCAAACGAAAGCGACGCTATGTAATGAGCTCCAGGGATTCGTAGCCAGATCGCGATCGCTGTAAAAACTCCAAAGTTTATTAATGCCGCCGGGACAATGCTGGCGGGGTTGGGCCAGGCCAGAATCATGCCCAGCAGGACCGTGATCGTGCCCAGGATTGCAATCGTTATTCCAGCAGTTTGTTGGGGTAGAAATTCCTTTCTAATGATCCGGCGCCACAGAATTGTTCCAACGGCCAGAGACGGCAGACCGGCCAGAGTGACCAGTGGAGCGAGATACATCATCGTGATTCCCACTGGTCCAGTTTTGTAAAGCAGCAACCCAAACGGCAAAACGGCAGCGAAAGTAATTGCTCCCAGAGTTATGAAAATTGATGTCGACTCCTCTTCCAAAATCTCTCTTTTGGTGACAATCTTTCGCACCACCCATGCGGCTCCCCCCGCATAGCACACAATCGGAAAAGCTCCCAGGGAGGTCAACAGCAAAGGTGAAATTGAGGGTTCAGCAAAGTGGCGCACAAGCAATTGCCCAAGAGACGAGCCAAGTACGCCAAACGTTAGCAAGTGCGGCCAGGAGGGTGTTAAGACTCGTCCCGCAAAATAGACCAAGCAGAGAAAGACTGCAGGCGCAGTCAGTTCACTAATAATCAACAGCCCACTCGATGGCAGATTACCACTCGAAACTGCCGCAATAGCCAGGAAGTTCAAGGGGACCAGCAACGTTGCGGTAGTGAGGATGCCGTGGCTGGTAGTCGGTAATTTCCAAACGCGCGCCGTATATAGTCCAACTCCAAATAACGCGGCAGTCACGCTAGTAAAGATTAGAAACTTGAGTACCGGAATTTGCGAGATTTCGGCCCAGAGGCTTACAACCAACGCCGTGGAACAACCAATGATTAATAGTCCCCCGATAATTTCTCCCCAGCGGATATTGCTCTGCTCCATAAATGCAGAAATTATTTCCGTTAATGGTTTTCGTGGCTCGCGCGCAACAAATTGCGGTTTCACCTGGCTGCTCCAGGCTCCTTCGTCTGAGGATTGAGTTGCTTCCACAACCGACGGTACTGAAAGGAATTCCGGTAGCGGTTCCTCTTCGGTCACCAGATCTGCTGAAGATTCTGTTGGCCTGGGTTCTGAAGCAATCAGGTCGGAATCAAAAACGCTGGGACGCTCTTCCCTGGCCGGCAGCGGATCTATACTTTTTCCGGGCGGGGTGATGAGTGGGCCAACTCGTTCCGAGAGTCTGCCCTTTTCATCTTCAAGTTTTGCGCTAATGGTTTCATAGAGTGAGCTGTCGATGACTCCCCTCCGATGGAGACGCTTCAACTGCTGCTCAGTTAACACCAGATCTTTGAGCAGCGCTGAGCCTTTGGTTTGGCCGCAGCTTTGGCAAATCATCGAATCCGGGTCCATCGGCTGGTTGCAACTGGCGCAAGGAACCTTTTCGCGATCCTGGTAACTGGCTTGCTTTGACTGGGCTGCGAGTTCCCTTAAACGAAGGATTGCGTTAAGCCAAACTGCTAGTCCGATGATGGTAAAAAGGACCAGCAGGAAAACCAGAACCGTCAGCAGGAGAAAGATTGGTTCCACTTAGTTGCCTTCCAGTTGACTTAAGGGCGAGCCTTATGAGAAACGCCAGGACATTAGCAACGTCCGCCTGGGATAAAACGAGGACTGAGCAGTGGTGCTCGTTTGGTGAAGCGATTATAATTCAGAAACTTGTTTCGGGCATTCCCGGTTGGCATTCCACCGATGAACCTCTATTCTGCAATCTTCGGGAAGGACCAGGGTGACAAGCCCGCCATCTTATTTGAGTCGAGTCAACTCTCTTACAGGAATCTTCAAAACCTGACGAACCAGGCGGTTTCACTACTGAAACAGCTCGATATCCAACCCGGTGAGCGCCTTGCCCTGTTACTAAATGATTCGCCTGAGTTCATAGCCTTTTTCATCTCCAGCTGCTCTCTGGGAGCAATCGCCGTTCCCATAAATATGGCGCTACAACCCGGTATTCAGCAGGAGATCCTGGCGAATTCCAACGCTACGAAGGCAGTGGTCGAGGCTGATTTATGCAAGAGATTACTTACAGGTGAAGGGCAAACACTGCATTCATTAAGAGACCTTATCGTCATTGACCGAGGTCCGGGCAAAGCCGAAGCAGAGCCGCAGAAGACACCTGAGCGTTTCCGAGTTCATTCTTTCTCGGCGGCTCCGGATCGAGACCATCAAGTCGATTTGACGATGCTAACGGGGCAGGCTGAGCAGCCCTCCTTTATCCTCTATACCTCTGGGAGCACAGGCGAGCCAAAGGGGGCAGTCCACACTACTGCGGACATTTTCTATACGAACGAGACTTTCTGTAGTCAGGTTTTGAGGTTGAAAGATGGCGACCGGCTATTCTCCTCCTCACGGCTGCCCTTCGCCTATGGATTGGGCAATAGCTTTACTTTCCCACTGCTTAATAGCTGCACTACCATCCTCTGCCACCAAAAACCCACTCCGGAAGTTATTGCGGGAATCTTCACTCAATACCGTCCGACGATCTTTTTCGGGGTTCCAGTCGTTTACACTTTATTGCTCGAGCATCACAAACAGATCGACCCTCTTGATTGTTCCAGCCTCCGCCTTTGTATCTCTGCCGGTGAATCACTGCCTGCTCGAGTTGGAGAGGAGTGGGAGAAAACTTTCGGTGTTCAAGTACTCGATGGCATCGGATCGACTGAGATGCTGCATATGTGGATGTCAAATCTTGCCGGCGAAGTGCGTTATGGAAGTTGTGGCAAACTCCTGACGGGATACGAGGCAAAGCTGCTCAGTGCTGACGGTAAGCCCATCCCGGTGGGAGAGGAGGGAAACCTCTGGGTTCGCGGCCGCAGTGCTTCGCGAAGATACTGGCAGAGGCCTGATGCTACTGCCCGCACTTTTGTGGAAGGCTGGGTGCGAACAGGCGACTTATTTCGCTGCGACGGCAATGGCTACTGGTACCACTTGGGTCGCAGCGATGACTGTTTCAAGTCAAGCGGACAGTGGGTATCACCTGTGGAAGTTGAAGATGTTCTGTTGCGCAATCCTAAACTGAGTCGTGCTGCTGTGGTTGAGGATTTCGACGAAAAAGGTCTGCCCTGCGCTTGCGCTTTTGTAATCAGGCAAAATTCAGAGTGGGATGCGGTGGCTCTGGAATCCGAGTTGCGCGGCCATTGCCGGGAACTGCTTCCGCGTCACAAACAGCCGCGGCGCTACCTGTTTGTAGATGAGCTTCCTTACACTGCCACCGGAAAAATCCAGCGTTTCAAACTGAGAGAGCGGTTAAGACAGTCCCCAAAGTCCAGGGTACAAACTTCAGGGGATGCCGCGTCCGCTCGATAACCTCGGCTCGACAATCTGACAAACAATGGCAGAACAAAGCATCCAGGAAACTTTTGCTCCTCGCATGAAATGTTTTGGCTGTGGCCCGGCGAACGAAAAAGGCCTGCATGTTCGCAGTTTTCCCGAAGGCGAACAATTGGTCGCTGAGTGGCTTCCGCGGCCAGAATACGAAGCCTTCGAGGGAATGCTGAGTGGCGGAATAATCGGCACGTTACTCGATTGTCACTGTAACTGGACGGCTGCCTGGCACTTGATGAACCGCAATGGCTCAGATCGTCCTCCGACTACCGTAACGGGTGAGTACACTATCAAACTGGTTCGGCCAACTCCGACTGACGGGCCGGTAAAGCTTGTAGCCCGAGTGGTAGAATCAACCGCAGAGCGCGCCGTCGTCGAGGGAGAGCTGCTGGCTCAGGATCGTGTTACAGCCACCTGCCGGGGCACCTTTGTAGCTGTCAAACCGGGCCATCCCGCTTATCATCGCTGGTGACAAGAGGCTTGATTTTATGAATCTAATCCACCGCCCCCGAAGACTCAGGAGAAACGAAGTGCTGCGCTCGCTGGTGCGCGAGACCCAATTGTCTGCGAATCAATTTATCCTTCCGCTTTTTGTTTGCCCGGGCGGAAAAATCAGGCGCGAAGTCAGTTCGATGCCTGGCGTATACAATTTTTCAGTTGACGAAGCAGTTAACGAGGCCCTGATGGCAGCTGAGTCGGGTGTGCGAGGTCTGATTTTGTTCGGCCTACCGGAATCAAAAGATGAACTCGCCTCGGGAGCTTATGCCGAAGACGGCATTGTGCAAAAGGCTATTCGCGCCATCCGCAAAGCTGCACCAGATTTAGTGATCATGGCTGACACCTGTCTCTGTGAGTACACGTCGCACGGGCACTGTGGTGTAGTGCGCGAGAAAGAAGTGCTTAATGACGAGTCGCTGGAGCTCCTGGCTCGTACCGCCGTCAGTCAAGCGCAGGCTGGAGCAGACGTGGTTGCCCCGTCAGCAATGATGGACGGACAGGTGGGTGCTATCCGCGAGGCGCTTGACAGCGCCGGACTGCACGAAGTTGCCATCATGTCTTATTCGGTCAAATACGCCTCAGCTTTTTATGGACCATTTCGCGAGGCGGCCGAGAGTGCTCCCGCCTTCGGAGATCGACGCGCTTATCAGATGGATCCGCCCAATGCCCGCGAGGCATTGAGGGAAGCCGAGCTGGATTATTCCGAGGGTGCCGATATTCTGATGGTAAAACCCGCCACGATCTATCTGGATGTTTTGAAACTCATCCGTGACCGTTTCGATCTCCCGTTAGCTGCGTATCATGTTTCTGGTGAATACGCCCTGATCAAGGCGGCGGCCCAAAAAGGCTGGATTGATGAAAGCCGGGTGATCCTGGAGACGCTTACTGGCATCAAAAGGGCTGGCGCGGACATTATAATTACCTATTTTGCCCGAGAAGCAGCCGGATTACTTGATCAACAGTAACCGTAATTCATTGTAAATCTTCAACTTCCTCTAACCAGGCCGTATGCGGAGTGTAAGATTCCCAGCGCCGGTGCTCCTGCTGACTCTTGTACTGCTTGTGTACACCTCGGCCGCAGGTGGACAATCCGGTCGTCGTCCTCCGTCACCTCCTAACCCTCCAACTGAGGCCGTTCACCTTCCGCCAGTTGATTCAACTGAAAGCAGTCCGGAAAAAGTCAGTCCAAAGATTCGGGTACTAGTGGCCCGACAGCCAACCTCCAGACGTCTACCAAGCGAGGATGCAATCTATGCGGCCTTTATTCAGCGCTTAAACGATCAGAAAAGTGTCGCGGCCACAGCGATCGGCGATTTGTATAAACGCGAGGCCGCTGTGCGCCGGGCTAAATCGGAAACCGAGCAGTTTGTAGTACTGCTGAAGCTGGAAATCGATAGTTTCCAGGGCGGTACGATAATTCTGAATTCCCCTGACCTGCGTATCAATTTCCTGGTGTTTGCGCCCGTTACCGGTCACCAGAAATATAAAGGGATGGTTTACTACCAGGCGATCGGGGGAGCCAGGGCGCGCAAAGATGCCTGGCCCAATGGTCCACCAATCAAGATCACTCCGGAAGCTGCTGCTTTTGCAGCCGCCGACGGCCTCTACGACTGGCTGCTGCTAAAAGCAGGAATCAGAGAACGCTGATAACCCTGATCTGGGTTCAGTTTAGTTTCGTGAATTTCGTGTGATTTCGTGGATCGCACTTTTGCGACGCAAACAAACGATCCACGCGCAGCACACGAAACTACACAAACCAGCACGAAAGCTTCGGGAAGCCGTACCAGGTGGTTTCTCCAAGACATTCATCTTTCGACAGCGCCAGACTTCCCTGGGTGTTTCCCCTTACTTACCTTCTGCACATTGCTGAAGAGTACTGGGGAGGTTATCCGGCCCATCTCCTACGTGTCTATGGAGTCGATCTCTCGATAAAGCGTTTCCTGCTCTTGCAAAGTATCGGAATTCTATTAATGGTTGTGGGAGTTGTCTTGGCACGCCGACTCAGGTTTACCCATTTCCTCCTAATAATGCTGGCAGCCGTATTTCTTTCAAACGCACTGATACATACTACCCGAAGCATTATGGCAGTGAGTTACGAGCCCGGTCTTTTATCTTCATTGATTTTATGGTTGCCATTGGGTATCGCCACTCTTGTGCAACTTCCGGCTAGAATGTCCCGTCGACGTTACTTGTTGAGTGTGATCTGCGGAGTAATAATTTCCGCCGTGGTTGAACTGATTACACTCCGAAGCTGAGATCTCTGGTAAACTGCCGCGCCTATTGCAAGCGTGCGCTTATCTTAAAGGAGGCGAAAGAGGTTTGAACCGGCGTGAATTCAATCTAGGAATGCTTGTAGCAGTTGGATCTGCGGCTTTGCCATCCAGTTTCGGGTTCCAGTCTCAGCTACGAGTAAACGGTGGCCGAATCATGGAACACCTCGAACGGCTCTCCACCTATGGCCGAAATCCACAGGGTGGGGTCAGTCGCGTTGCTTACAGCGAAGCAGATCGGTTGGGCCGCGAGTATGTGATGGAGCTGATGCGGACCGCGCAACTGGATGTAACCATTGACGCTGCCGGAAATGTCCTCGGCAGGCGTGGAGGTACTTTGCCGCTCACACCACTCGTTTTTGGCTCACACATCGACACCGTGCCCGAAGGAGGCAATTACGATGGCGTGGTGGGTTCGCTTGGCGCCATCGAGGCGGCCCAAACCCTGGGTGAAAACAAGCTCACTACTCGTCACCCGCTGGAGGTCATCATCTTTCAGAACGAGGAAGGAGGGTTGATTGGCAGCCGGGCAATTGATGGCGAGCTGACTGAAAAGGAACTTGACCTGGTAAGTCGCAGTGGCAAAACAATTCGTCAAGGGATCAAGTTCCTTGGCGGCAATCCCGACCAGCTGGCGTCTGTGCGACGAAAGCCTGGCGACATTGCCGCGTACTTGGAACTTCACATCGAGCAGGGCGGGATTTTGGATTCGCAAAAGATAAACATTGGCGTGGTAGAAGGGATTGTCGGGATCAACTGGTGGGATGTAACGATTGAAGGCTTTGCCAACCACGCCGGCACCACGCCAATGGACAAGAGACAGGACGCGCTACTGGCCGCTGCCAAATTCATTGAGTCCGTCAATCGGATCGTAACTGGCATTCAGGGGAGGCAGGTGGGAACCGTCGGGCGGATTCAGGCACTACCTGGTGCTCCAAACGTTATTCCAGGAAAGGTCATTCTGAGCCTCGAACTACGTGACCTTGAGGCGCAAAAGATAAATTCGCTCTACCAGAAGATCGAGGCCGAGTCGCAGAGGATAGCCACGGCCACTAATACAAAGTTTGCATTTCAGGAAATCAACGTCAACGTGCCTGCACCTACAGATTCACGCATTCGGGGTTTGATTACCGCAGCGGCCCGTGAACTGGGCTTAACTACCAAGGAATTGCCCAGCGGTGCCGGTCATGATGCTCAGGATATGGCTCGTCTCGGTCCGGTTGGAATGATCTTTATTCCCAGTGCGGCTGGGATTAGCCACTCGCCCCGGGAGTTTTCCACACCTCAGGACATTGCCAACGGCACAAATGTCCTGCTGCATACGCTATTGAAGCTGGATCGGGATCTTAATTGATGGGGAATTAGCCGCAGATTAACGCAGCTAAGCGCAGATCAGAATAAGACAAAAGTTACTTCTGATCTGCGCTTTCCGCGTAAATCTGCGGCTCATCACTTCTGAGAACTAGAAACTTCCCGTGGCACCGCGGAAACCATTCTTAGCCTGCTTGGTGAACCAGGTAAGCACACGCATCGTGTCGTAGCAGTAACCCAGGATGTAATTACAAGTCGACAGGCAGTGCTTGGTACAGTCCTGCTTCATTTCGTCGAGTTGCTTGACGTTGAACTTGTGATCTCCAACCACTCCCCAATCGTGGGTCGCGGAGTACATCGGAAAGCAAGGGGCCAGCGATCCATCAGTACGAATGATCAAAGAATTCTGACCGGCCCGGCACTGCCACGGCGGAACCTGCCCGCGCATTAGCATCTTCATATCTTCCAGATGCTGAATCGGATTGACCATCTTG
>Ga0187893_10013105_pt1 | contig 11614 bp, 11 predicted proteins | sample MA1701074metaG_FD_139574 | JGI IMG/M metagenome (GOLD analysis project Ga0187893, IMG submission 139574) | White microbial mat communities from a basaltic lava cave in the Kipuka Kanohina Cave System on the Island of Hawaii, USA - MA170107-4 metaG ...
CGGTTCAACTTATAGCTGGTCACCGGGTGGTGAAACCACTCAGAGCATTACTGTTACCCAATCAGGAACTTATTCTGTTATCGTAACAAGCCCGAATGGCTGCCAGGGCAGCGGATCGGGAACTGTAACAGTAGGGGGAACAGGAATTGTCGGAACACTTGGCAACCAGGAATTTTGCAGCGGACAAAGCGCTGTGCTGAATGCCGGAAATTCGGGAGCTATGTATTTATGGTCAACAGGCGCAACTACTCAGACCATCACAGTAAACTCTGCCGGTACATATACAGTTACAATCACTGATCCGTCTGGGTGTTCGGATGCATATACTGCCGATGTAACTGTGAATCCTCTGCCGGCCGCTTCATTCAGCTCATCACCCAATTGCGAAGGATCGCCCGTCATGTTTACGGATGGTTCCACAATTTCATCCGGCAATATCATACAATGGAACTGGAATTTCGGTGACGGAAATAATTCTGCCGCTCAGAATCCATTACATACTTATGCGACTTCCGGAAGCTATAATGTTTCATTGCAGGTTACTTCCGGTGATGGTTGTGTTGGTAATATTACCCAGCAGGTACTAATCACTCCCAAGCCGGTTGCCGATTTTGGGACTACTGCCGCCTGCTTCGGGCAAAGCACCTCATTCACTGATTTATCAAATATAAGCAGCGGCAGCATTTCCTCATGGTCATGGAATTTCGGAGGGGGAAGCACTTCATCGCAGCAAAATCCGAATTTCACTTTCAGCTCGGATGGTACGTTCAATGTTACACTTATTGTTGCATCAGCATCGGGATGTTCAGATACGGTTTCAGCAAGCGTTACTGTAAATCCGACACCTGTGGCTGATTTTACAGCAACAGAAGTATGCCGCGGAATTTCCACGGATTTCACTGATATGTCCTCCATCAGCAGTGGTAGCATTGACGGATATGCATGGGATTTCGGTGACGGGGGAACTTCATTCGTGCAAAATCCTTCTTATATCTATGCAACAGACGGAACATTCATTGCCACACTTGTTGTAAATTCAGATTTGGGATGTCTTGATACAGTTACACACCCGGTGCGTGTTAATCCATTGCCGAATGTGAATTTCACAGCGCCTCCCGTTTGTTTAAACAGTTCAGCCATATTCAATGACGGATCATCAATAAATTCAGGTACGCTTAACGGTTGGTTCTGGCAATTCGGTGACGGATACAGTTCCAACAACCAGAACCCGGTGCATACTTATAATAATGACGGAACTTTCACAGTATTGCTCATCGCATCGTCCGATAAAGGTTGCAGTGATACAGCCATGCAAACATTGACTGTTTACCCGCTACCTTCGGCCGCGTTTACGGCTGGCAATGCGTGTCTGGGCAATTCAATCTCATTTACGGATACCTCCGCAACCACCAGTGGAACTATTAACAACTGGCAATGGAATTTCGGAGGGGGAAATACATCATCATCGCAAAATCCTTCCTTTAATTTTGCCAATTCAGGAACATATAATGTAAGCTTGATTGTTACCACAACCAACGGATGCAGTGATACAGTTTCACAAAGCGTGAATGTATTTCCTAATCCTGTTGCTCAGTTCAGCTCGGGCAATGTTTGTTTCGGACTTGCAACATCATTTTTCAATCAAACTGCCATTAATGGCGGTGGTTCAGTAAATTGTTCATGGACATTCGGTGACGGCAGCAGCGATACTACTCAGAATCCTGTTCATGCTTATGGCACACCCGGAACCTATAATGTGACCATGACGGCATCAACCGGCAACGGCTGTACCGGCACGGTTACAAAACCGGTCACTGTATTTGAAAATCCTGTCGCATATTTCAACGGAACGGATGTGTGCATCAACAATCCTACTATGTTCACCGATGGTTCGTATGTGCCAAATAATGGCGGAACACTTATTTCGTGGGCATGGAATTTCGGTGATGGAAGCACATCGCCATCAAAAAATCCGATTCATATTTATAACAGCACGGGGACTTACAACGTAAATCTCACAGTGATGTCGGATAAAGGATGTACAGATGCTTTCAATGATTCAGTGCGCGTCTATCCTTCACCTCAACCGCAGATTGCAACCAGCAGCGGATGTATCACTGACCCTGTATTGTTTGTAAATACAAATGACTCGACAAATGCTTCCGGAAATAGTATTCTCTGGAATTTCGGTGACGGAACCAGTTCATCATCTGTACAGCCCACACATAATTATTCTTCTGCCGGAACCTATAACGTAACGCTTGAAGTGACGAACGGCTACAATTGCAAAACAACTGTTTCAACCAATGTGGATGTGCATCCTCAACCCGATGCAGGATTTACGGCTGATGACGGCTGTGCAGGAGAACAAATACAATTTGTGAATACCTCCACCATTTCATCAGGCACAATTACCGGATATTCATGGAATTTTGGTGACGGAAGCACTTCAACTGCTATTCATCCTTCGCACGCGTTCACCACGCCCGGAATTTATACTGTAACCCTGATTGCAACTTCCGATTTCGGATGTACCGATACTTTTTCATTGCAGGTAACTGTTAATGAAAATCCGGTTTCGCAGTTCACGGCTATGAATACCGAAGGATGCGGACCGCTTTCAGTTCAATTTTTCGATAATTCATTCATTGGCAATGGAACAATTGTCGGATGGAGCTGGAATTTCGGAGATGGTGGAACTGATTCCGTTCAAAATCCAATTCATATTTACCAGCAAAGCGGAAATTATACCGTTTCGCTGACAGTTACGTCCGACAAGGGCTGCACGCAGACTTATTCCATCAGCAATGCTGTGACGGTTTATCCGGAGCCCAATGCAGAATTCGAACCCGATCCGCAGACTACTACGACATTGAATCCTGTATTCAACTTCCAAAATTTATCCTCAGGAGCTATTATAAATCACTGGAACTTCGGTGACGGGCATGTTTCGACTGAAACAAATCCGACTCATGCTTATACCGATTCGGGCATTTATGTTGTCACTCTATATGTTCAAAACCAGTGGGGCTGCGAGGATACGGTGAGTCATATCGTGGAAATCATTCCTGTTACCACCTTCTATATTCCGAATGCATTTACTCCGAATGATGACGGCATTAACGATGTATTTACCATCAAAGGTTACAACATCGTGAATGTGCAGTTCGACATCTGGAACCGATGGGGCGAAAAAGTATTTACCACAGCAGATGGCTTTAAGCATCCATGGAACGGAATCATTGATTTCAGTCAGGATTTTGCCAAGCAGGATGTGTATGTGTATGTAGCGCATATCCTCGACATCTACGGTAAACGCCACGAGCGCACCGGGCGGGTATCGCTCATCCGGTAAAAAAATAAACAGCCATGGATTTCCATCAGGACTGTGCGCAAATGGCGTTCAGTCCTTTTTTTATGCAGCAGCCGGCTTACTCCCTCTGCCAAGCATGGAAGCAACCGTTCCGGCAACCACAGCAGAGTAAAGTGTGCTGACAAGGACATCAACCACCAGGAACATTCCCGTGTAAAGATTCATCATTGCATACATCAGTAAATCCATTGAAACGGTGAATAGAAACCCGATAATAATTCCTGCTGAAAATCCCGCACCGAAAGTCCGGATGTTCGCCCATTTATCAAAAATATAAGCGTATAAAAACGCAGTGGCGAGATTGGCAATAAAGATTGCCCACAAACGCGGGGGATCAATAATAAGCCCTTCGTAAGGGATCATGTTGCTGTTGTAAAACCCCTGCATGGCAAGCCCGAATATGAGGAAGCCAAGGAAGAATGCAGTAACAGCACCCACTGCTGCGGCAATTAGTAGTTTTGAGTTCATGATGATATAAGTTTAAGTTTGAATGGGTGAAAGTAATCGAAGATTAAATATTATTTACGGTATTCTAGAAATTTTTTCAACCGGCATGGATTAATTTCCATAAAGTTTAATTGAATTTGAAATGACAGGAAAGCGGAATGAAAAATTATGAGCATATCTAAAAGCTATGAAATAGAGGAATCTTGCCTGCCTGCCGATGAAAAGCAAGCATTCTTCCTGTTGTTTTAAAAACTTGACGGTTATCAGAGTTGTTGTTATTTAATTTATTCCAATTGAAAATCCGGCTTAATAGTATTGTGACGCTAACAGCATTGTTTTTATTTCCCTTAATCAATCCTTTCCTCCTGCCAGAAGGTACAGAACTGCCATCCGCACGGCTACTCCGTTTTGCACTTGTTCCAGGATGATGGATTGTTTTGAATCCGCCACATCACTGGTAATTTCCACCCCGCGATTAATGGGTCCGGGATGCATGATGATAATTTTCTTTTTAAGTGAATCAAGCAACTGACGGTTAATTCCATATTGCATAATATACTCGCGCAGCGAAGGAAAATACCTTGTATCCTGCCGTTCAAGCTGTATGCGCAGCATATTGGCAACATCGCACCACTCAAGCGCTTTAAGCAGATTAAATTCCACTTTAACCCCCAGCGAATGAATATATCGGGGCATCAGTGTCATTGGTCCGCAAACCATTACTTCAGCACCAAGTTTCTGAAGACAAAAAATATTGGACAAAGCCACCCGCGAATGCATGATGTCTCCCACAATCGCCACACGGACTTTATTCAGACTTCCGGTTTTTTCCTTAATGGAAAAAGCATCGAGAAGCGCCTGTGTGGGATGTTCGTGCGTGCCGTCTCCCGCATTTATAATTTTCGAATGAACATGCTTTGCGAGAAACACAGCAGCTCCTGGCTTCGGGTGTCTTATTACCACCATGTCCACTTTCATAGCAAGTATGTTATTGACGGTGTCAATCAATGTTTCGCCCTTACTAACCGAGGAAGATGAGGATGAAAAATTAATCACATCGGCAGAAAGCCGCTTTTCTGCCAGTTCAAAAGAAATGCGGGTACGGGTTGAATTTTCAAAAAAGAGATTGGCAATGGTTATATCGCGCAGTGAAGGAACTTTCTTGATAGGACGATTAATTACTTCTTTGAAATGTTGTGCTGTGTTTAAAATAAGCTCAATGTCATCCTTCGGGAGGTCTTTAATGCCCAGTAGGTGCTTGCTGCGAAGGCGATGTTCCATTTTATTCATCTTTGGTTAATAGCCACACGGCATCTTCGCCATCAGTTTCTTTCCATTTTACTCTTACTTTATCACTTGATATGGTATCAATGGATTTTCCAGTGTAATCGGGTTCGATGGGTACATGACGGCTGAATTTCCTGTTGATCAATACCAGTAATTCGATTTTTTCGGGCCTTCCGAAAGCAAGCAGTGCATCCATGCCTGCACGGATGGTACGACCGGTATAAAGGACATCGTCAATAAGAATCACTTTTTTATTTTCAACTATAAAATCAATTTCTGTAGCTGCGGGCAGAAGGGGGCTGGTTCGGTTTCTGAAATCATCCCGGAAAAAAGTAATATCCAGGTTGCCTGCCTGAATATCTGCTTTTGGTAAAAGTTTTCTCAGCGAAGTGCAAACCCTTTCCGCCAAATAAATTCCCCTTGGCTGCAAGCCGATAATCACAGAACCTTCAAAATCATTGTGATTCTCAATAAGCTGAAAGCAAAGCCGCCTGATGGTAATCTGAAACTGTTCTTTACCTAAGATGACTTTGGAAGGCATGGTGCGGATGCGGACAAAAATATGCTTTCTGATGAATGAAAAAAATTTAATATGAACATTAATTATTTAAATACCGGAAACTAGGATTGATGGAATTATTCAGTCGTTGCATTTATATTTGCTGCGGCATTAAACCTTTATGCAGGAATTAATTGAACCCCTTTTAACCGCTCAGGGAGTCATCAGCTTAATCACCCTTGTAGCGCTTGAAATAGTGCTCGGGGTTGATAATATCATTTTCATTGCCATCATTTGCGGGAAAATCGCTGACCGCAAAGAACAACATCGTGCGCGGGTAATTGGCTTAGTGCTGGCATTAGTCATGCGCATCATCCTCCTGATTTTTATTTCATGGATTGCGCATTTGGTTCACCCGCTGTTTCATATTCTCGATTTCGGGGTGAGCGGACGGGATCTGATTCTTTTCGCAGGTGGAGTTTTCCTGATCATTAAAACAGTTGTTGAGATTTTTCACAAGTTTAAAGTGGCTGCCGCTCATGATAAATCCGGTAAAATCGGAATAATTACGATGGGTCAGGCGATTGCTCAGGTTGCTTTGATTGACATAGTCTTTTCATTTGATTCCATCATCACTGCGGTGGGATTGAGTAATCAGATTCTGATAATGGTCATTGCCGTTACCATTGCCATGCTTGTGATGATCTGGTTTGCACCCTATGTGAGCGATTTCATCAACAAATATCCGACAATTAAAATGCTGGCTCTTGCTTTTCTGATTGGAATAGGTTTGGTACTTGTTATCGAGTCGCTCCACATTCATGTTGACAAATCATACATTTATGTGGCAATGGCTTTTTCTCTTGCAGTGGAATGGCTCAATATCCGTTTGAGAAGCATCGCTCATAAGCATTAAAAAGAGCCGTACTGTTACCCGCACTTTTCATAATTCTGAATTGAGAGAATTAGGTGTTTTTAAAAATGGATTCCAAAGCGCTCTTCAAATTACCATGCCGGAACTGAAAACCCGCATTTGAAATTTTTTCGGAAGAAACGGAGATTCCGTCAAGTACAATGGATGCGCGTTCTCCAAGGAAAGTTTTTAAAACCAATGCTGGAACAGGCATCAGCAGCGCACGATTTCCGGAAGCTTTTATAAGTTGTTTCATAAATTCTTTGTTGGAAACAACCTCTGGCGATGACGCATTGTAAATTCCATTTACGTGCTCATTTTCCAGAGCAAAAATTATCATCCGGCACATATCGTCAATATGAATCCAGCTATATGCCTGTCTGCCGCTGCCGAAATAAGGAGCCATGAAAAATTTCAGAGGAAAGTAAATTTCTTTCAGCGCACCCCCTTTCAGCGACAGCACCATGGAGTTTCTGAAAATAACCGCCCGCGACTGATGCTCCAACTGCATGTTTTGATTTTCCCATTCCTGTACTACATGCGAAAGAAAATCATTTCCCGGTTTGGTTTCTTCCGTCATAATGGCTGCTGAGTTTTTCGGATAATACCCCACCCCGGAAGCGCAGACAATGCATTTTACCTTATGCCGGTTTTTCTGCAAAGCATACAAAATCGTTTTCCCTGAATTTACACGGCTGGTTGTAATTGTTTCTTTACGCTCTTTGCTCCATCGTTCATCTGCAATTCCGGCACCTGAAAGGTTAACAATAAAATCTGCATCACGTATGGCAGCATCATCAAAATAGCCGGATGCAGGATTCCATAAAAAATACTTTATTATATCAGAAACATATTTTTTCCGTGACAAAATGCTCACGGCAAATCCTTTTTCAAGAAGCATTTCTGCCAGCCGCGTTCCGATTAACCCGGTTCCTCCTGCAATCAGTACCTGCATGTTTTCAGAATCAGAAATAATTTTTTTTATGTTTGATTAATAAAGATAAACAGATTAGATGAATCCGATGAATATTGAAAAATACCGTTACGATCTTGAAATAATCCGCCAAACGGCTGCTCAGGTCATTAAAGATTTCGGAATGACAGGAATTGAAATTACTTTTTCCGGAAATGCAAAATCGGCTTATGCGGAATTGGAAAATCAGATGGTTCCTGTGATTAGCAAGATATACATAAAAGAGTATGAGCGATTTCAGAACTTGTTGTACCGGATTGATGTGGATGAAAAGGAGATTCAGAAAATCAAAAAAAATTATCCGGCACATTTGCATGCACAACTTATTTCGAAGTTGATTCTTGAGAGAGAGTTTATCAAAATTTTATGCAGGAAATTTCTGTAGAATGATGATTTTCGCATCAGGGTGTTGAAAAATTTTTCGTCACATGTTAATGTAATTCCCGGTACAAAACTCAGCGTAACTTCATTTTTAACGCAATTATTAATCGTATTTTTGGTTTACTAAAATAAAACCAGATAGCCGTCAAAACAATGAGCACTACTAAATTCAACAACTCCGTTACCGAACAGTATCGCCCCCTTCATGCGTATGCGCTCAAGCTTACGCAGAACAGCGATGATGCACTCGACCTGCTCCAGGAAACAATGTACCGCGCTTTAAAAAACCGCGACAAGTTTGAAGCGAACACGAATCTGAAAGGGTGGCTTTACACCATCATGAAAAACATTTTTATCAACCATTACCGCAGGATGATAAAAAGCAAAATCTTTTCGGACGACAGCGATAACCAGTATTACCTCAATTCTGCTTCACACTCAGCTGGCAACAGCGGAGAATCGAAAATGACCGTTGATGAAATATGGAAAGCCATTTCCAAACTTTCGGACAACCTGCGTATCCCTTTTGTGATGAGCTATTCGGGATACAAGTATGAAGAGATTGCGAATGAATTGAATATCCCCCTCGGAACCGTAAAAATCCGCATTCACATTGCACGCAAAAAATTGCAACAGCAATTAAAGCGTCATTGATTCGCTTTTTTCCTATTAAAAAAATTCTTGCTAATTATTTTTATTTTTATGCCATTGATATTATTAAATAATCAATTAAACTCATGTGGCAGGAACAAAACAATCAGCTAAAAAAAACATTTCAGTTTAAGAATTTTGTTGAAGCATTTTCCTTTATGACAAAAGTGGCATTGATTGCCGAGCGAATGAACCATCATCCAGACTGGCGGAACGTGTATAACCGGGTTGAGATTAGCTTATGTACGCACGATGCGGGTGATGTGGTAACCGACCGCGACCGTAAGCTTGCAGAAGCCATTGATAAAATTGCTTCATAGCGCTTTGAAAAAAAATTCTTGAATTATTCCGGGATTTTATAAACCCATGCGGAATTGATAATTCCGGTTCTCACCTTTTCCAAAACCGGATGAGCCGAATGAACATCTGCAAAACCCCCAGCGCTGACCATCGTTAAACCATGCTTGTTTTTTCCGATGATTTCCGCAGAAAATCCTTTTGCTTGTAATTCATTTTTTAATGAGCGTGCATTTTCTTCCATACTGAAACATCCGGCAATGATGTGGAATTTTAACGAAGATGGAACAATCTCAACAGATTCATTTGCTGTCACAGAAGGAACATTAAGCTCTTCGGGTTTATCAGATTCCTGAATTGTTACGGCAATTTCTTCTTTGTTGGATTCATTGTCGGATTCTTTAATCAAATCATCCTTCTTTTCCTTTCCACGAAAGGAAGGAATCGACATCAGAATTTCTTCATACGTGGGTTTCTGAAAAGTTTGTGATGGAGGAGGATTTTCTTTTGCAAAAGATAAGAAGTCGAGTGATGAAAGTGTGGAATTTATCTGCGGAGTCAGGCGCGGTATCATCAGCATCAGTGCAATCATGGCAGCGGCAGGAATCAGTTCGAGCGGACGGAGATTTATTTTGCTTCCGGCAGGTTTTACAGCCGGCTGCGGCATTACTTTTTTCAGAACAAGTTTTTCCGGCTCCATGACGGGAACCATTTGAATCGGGCTTAATCCGAAGGAAGATAAAAGGAAATTGGCATTTTGCTCAGGCGAAAACACAAGGTTGTTTCCTGCACTCAGTGTAAATTGTCCGATGGCATCAACTTTAAATTTGCGTTTGTTCTCTAACTCTGTTCTGAGGGATTTTACATATTCTTCTATATTCCGCATTGCTTCGTTGAAGGAAATATTTTCAGAATCTGAAATAAAGCTTGCGAGCAGTCCGTCATTCTTTTTCAGGTCTGCATTGAAAGCGATTTTGCGAGAGGGGGGATAGATGAGATGCCGGGATGGATGGATTTCAGCCGCAACAGGATGGCAAACAAACCCGCCAAATCCGGGAATGATCACGCAATCGTGCCCGTGAAGCAGCTTGACTATATAGGATTCAATGTTCATAAAACCGCCCGGCTAAAATACAATTTCCGTCATGTGTGCGGATGAACCTGTAAAAATATTTATAAACCAAAAGTTGATTTCAGCTTTTCGAGGTCTTCGGGAGTATCTACCGGAAAATTTTCTTCATCGGTCAGAACAGTCCGGATAATGAACCCGTTTTCCAGCCAGCGCAGTTGTTCGAGCGACTCAGTTAGTTCGAGCGGGGAGGGGGGAAGGTGAACAATCGCCCGGAGCGTTTTTGCCGTATAACCGTAAATCCCTGTATGCACATAATGCACTGCCGGATTTTCCGCACCGGCATTTCGTTCGAAGGGTATAACCGACCGGCTGAAATAAAGTGCTTGCTGCTTTTTATTAATTACAACCTTCACGACATTCGGATTTGACAGTAAATTTTTATCGCCTGCTTTGCGGATTATGGTTACCATTTCAGAGCTTTCATCATTCAGCGCTGCGGCAACGGCATCAATCTGTGCAGGGCTGATGAACGGCTCGTCCCCCTGAATATTGATGACGGCATCAAATTCACCTGACTTTTGCAGCGCTTCGGCACATCGCTCTGTGCCTGATGCATGGCGGGCAGAAGTCATCACCGGCTTCCCTCCGAATGAATGGACATGATTCAATATGCGTTCATCATCGGTGGCAACCACTACTGCGGAAAGTGCATTTGCTTTTTCTGCCTGCCGGTAAACCCGTTCAATCATGGAATGACTGCCGATCATCGCAAGCGGTTTTCCGGGAAAACGGGATGAAGCAAAACGGGCAGGAATGATTCCGAGAATTTTCAAAGCTTAGCGGGACTGTGTGGCAGAAAGCCGCATAACTGTTTTGGAAAGTCCGTAACTCATGAATTTGAGCTGGCTGATCCGGTTGTCGCTGATTACGTCTAAACTCTGCCAGTAACGGCTCCATAAGCTTTCGGGCGCATCGTTGGTGGGCAGGCAGAAATATTCAGGGGGATTTTTGTCCTTAGTGTAAACCATAATGACGGCACATGCGGTTTCTTCGCCATCGCGCATCAATCCTTTGAAAGCGATGGTTCTTCCCGGCTCTTCAATGTTGCCGAAATCGGCAATGCGGTAGCCCTGCTTCATGGGCAGCTTGGTCTGCAACTGGATTTTGTAACCGATAGTTCCGTAATTGAATTCGTCCTCGGTGGTGGGTGCGATTTTCTGCGCCATCGCTTCCCTGCCGGCAATGCCGAGCAGCAGAAGTAATACAAGCAGCTTTTTCATAGTGGATATTTTGATGCAAATTAAACGATTCGGCACTGAATGTTGGGTGAACGGATCAGGGATATAGTTTATTTTTGTTAGTTAAAAATATAAATGACATTTTACATTTTCAGTTCTATCCCTCAAATCCGTTGCAGAAAATCAGGCAGCAGAGTTTGCCCGATTTGCAAAAGGTGGTATCGCGGCTGAACCTTGAAGAAGTTAAAAAGCGATTGTCGCAATAGGAAGGTGGGGAATGATGGAAGGATGGAAGGTTGGAAGGATGGAATAGCATGGGTTTTCCAATATTCCCTGCCTTCCGTAACGCTGACCTAAGCTACGGCAGCTACCGTGTGGACACATTTTTTGCAATACTCCATCCTTTAAAAATCATTTCAAACTTTTCCAGTCCTCGCTTTATTGTAATAGGTCCTGGTGGTCTCTGGTTCGGATTACCTTTCC
>Ga0187893_10013107_pt1 | contig 11613 bp, 11 predicted proteins | sample MA1701074metaG_FD_139574 | JGI IMG/M metagenome (GOLD analysis project Ga0187893, IMG submission 139574) | White microbial mat communities from a basaltic lava cave in the Kipuka Kanohina Cave System on the Island of Hawaii, USA - MA170107-4 metaG ...
CCACGCAGATGTCGTAGCGACTGGAAACCCAGGCTGCATGCTGCAGATTGCCCACGGCCTCCGTCAGGCTGGCCTTGACCAGATGAAGGTAATGCATCCGGTGGAGTTGCTGGACCAGGCATACAGTCAAAGTCCCCCTTAACAACAAACGGGGACAGCGGTTTCGCAGAAACCGCGCGGGGGTTGTCGTAAGTCCAGGTGAGGAATCTGCAAGGACAACCCCCAAGGCCTGCGGCCTTTGCCCCCTTTGTTAAGGGGGACTTGTTTTGTCAGCTCCCATGAAGTCGATCAAATACTCCAAATACACGGGCTTCGATTGGGACTGCCTCAGCCTCGAAGACCTGTTGAACAAACTCTCCGACTACCTGCTGCAGAGCGGCTTCTCCAACGATCGCTATGGCTACCCTGAACTGGGACGGGAGCACAATCTTCAGGACTTGCGCAACGCCATCATGGACGCGCTGCTGAATCAGGGATTGCTGCCAGACGAAATGATGGAAAAACTGATGGAGATGTCCCCGGAAGAGCAGGATGCAAAGCTTTCCGAACTCGTTGACGCGTTAATTCAGAAGCTGCTTCAGGAAGGTTATGTTTCGTTCACGGATGAGTCCTCGTCCGAACAGGAGGGCCAATTCCCGGGGCAGGGGTTTGAAGACTTGGAGCCGGGCCAGGTGCGATTTGAACTCACCAACAAAGGTATCGATTTTCTAGGGTTCAAGGCACTGAAGGATTTGCTTGGGTCGCTGGGAAAAAGCCACATGGGCCGTCACGACACTCGCGACCTGTCGAGCGGAATTGAAACGAGCGGCGCCTCGAAGGCGTACGAGTTTGGCGACACGCTGAACCTGGATGTGAGTGCCACTCTGTTGAGTGCCGTGCAGCGCGAGGGACTGGGCACACCGCTCAAGGTGGATTATCGGGATTTGATGATTCACCAGACCGAGTATCTCAGCTCCTGCGCCACCGTGCTAATGTTGGACTGCAGCCACAGCATGATTCTCTATGGTGAAGACCGTTTCACTCCGGCCAAGCGCGTGGCGATGGCGTTGTCGCATCTCATCCGCACGCAGTATCCCGGCGACACGCTGAACCTGGTGCTGTTCCACGACTCCGCCGAGGAGGTGCCGCTCAGCCAGTTGGCGCGCGTGCAGGTGGGTCCGTATTACACCAACACGCGCGAGGGTTTGCGTATGGCGCAACGCGTTCTGGCACGACAGCGCAAGGACATGAAACAAATCATCATGATTACGGATGGTAAACCCTCGGCGTTAACCAAGGAAGACGGGCGCATTTACAAGAACGCTTTTGGCCTCGATCCACACGTGGTGGGCGAGACGCTGAAAGAGGTCGCCAACTGCCGCAAGTCCGGCATCCTCATCAACACCTTCATGCTCGCGCGTGATCCCGACCTGGTCAGCTTCGTAAAAAAAGTCACCGAAATGTGCCGCGGCAAAGCCTACTTCACGACGCCTTATACTCTTGGGCAATACCTGCTGATGGACTACATGCAGAAAAAGGTCCGGACTGTGCACTGAAGGGTGTTTCCGGATTCTCCTAAGAGAGGTTGATCTCGGGACTCCCATCCAGTTGATTTCCTGTCATTCCAGCAAGACTGGGAACCCAAACTTCATACTGCCCCCTCTATATACCTTGGGATGAGATCACACCGTGGATGAGGCCATTGTTGGGAATGAGTCCTTCTCCACTTTTCCGGTAATAAGTGGTTTGCGCTCTGCCAGTCCGGCGCACACTGACGGGCCCGGTCTATCTTTTAGTGGTTGCGACTACCTGCCGGATGGCATCAATCACCAATTCAGGTTCCTCATTCGGGATATCATGGCCGCTTTGTTCTGTGATAGTGAGCTCGCCGATTGGCACTCTTCTTAACCATTCTCTGTATTGATTGAGCCTGGCTTCAATTCTTATTGCCTCCAGAGCTTGTTCTGCTGGAGCGAGCCTTGTGTCCCGTTTACTATTTGCAAGCACGATCACAGAAACATTCGGTAGCGGCCAAGCCGCTTGGGCCTGCTCCAATGTTGAGAGAATCCCTTCAAAACCTTTTCGTACCGCTTGAGGCATATTGGCAAAGGATTGAAGGGATTCTTCTCCCATCATCTCTAGTTTCTCTTTGTTCAGGATGCTTGCCCACTGATCTCGCAACCGTTCAGGTGCGCTTGCTAGTATTTCTTCCCCTCGTTTCATTACATCCGCCCACTGAACTCTAAGGAAATCCCGTATCCCTTCAGGTAACTTTGCTCTTTCGAATTGATCCTCCATGTGTCTCAGTGTTTCTGGGTGATGATCCCTCAACCAACCGGTCAGATCGGCATTTCCCTGGCTAAAGCGTTCTTGGGTAGGATCCACAAACACCATGCCGGCGACTTCGGTGGGATACATGTTCGCGAAAACATGAATGTAGGGACCCCCAATTGAGTGTCCGACGAGTACATAGGGCGGCCTTAAGCCAGCATTTTTCAAAGCGGTGTGCAGTTCGCTGGCTATCTGCCGGCCGGTTCGTGGTTTCGGACTGGGTTCAGAACCTGCTACCCCAGCCTGGTCATACGAGACTACTGAACTGAATCTGCTTACCGAAGGCTGCACTCTCCTCCAACTCTCAATCCCTGCGCCAAAGCCGGACTCCAACACAACTGTCGGAGTGCCCTCGCCTGCTACAAGCAAACGCACACGGTGACCACCCGCATCAACTTTTTGCTGGGTTTCAACTGGGTGAACATCTCGCGGGGAAGACCTGCAACCGAACAGACTTGTGAGGAAAATCAGCAGTATCAGATCTATCCATCTCATACCCTCTGCCTTTCTATTTCTGAGCTTCTGCTACGCTCCACAAGCAAGCGTAGCGCAAGTGCAGCTGAGTTGCCCCGCCACCGTCGCTGCCGCATGAAACTGGCGCAGGGATGTCGAACGCGTGTTCAGGCTGCGAGAAGAAGTCGGGCATGACAGTTCCCGCCAAATGCCTTTCCTCGGCGCAAAGGGTCCAAGGGAAGACAGCCATCCCTGCCCCGGAAGATCTCGGTTCTCTCGAGCGTCGGTCGAGTTCCGTTTGCAACGGACGAAGGCTCGTGGCGGCTGATCAGTAACTGATATGCTCTGCCTGGCGGACTATGTCGATATTGATGAGAACCGAAGCCACAACGACGGCTGAGCGCATTGGAGCCGACAGTATTAACTGCGTGGATCACGTTGCCGTGACCTAAGGTCCATTGGGGCGAGTCATGAAATCACCAAAGGGATTTGCCGCAGCCGTTGTTTTCTTGCTGGTGCTCCCCGTGGCGGCTGTTTGGCAAATCGTGGTGGGCGCCGGGGCCGAGACGGTTGTCCATTGGGGGCTCGGATTGGGCTCTGCGCTCTTATCACTCGCGGTTTTCGATTTTAGGACGGCACGATGGGTTGCCTGGATAGGATCCGTGTCTACGGGCAGCCTGGCTGCCGTCTTTCTTTTGCAAGGAGCGAGCGAGTTGATAGGGAACAGCTCGCTGACTTACATTGCCTTTCAAGTATTTGGGCAACAGCTCGAAGCAAGGCTAGTCGATCTGTTTACCTTTTGGTGTGTTGCGAACCTGCTGATTGACAGCGAGGGCAAGACAAGGATCTTAGGGTTTGTCGCTCTGTCCATCGTAGTCGGCGCGACGTTGTGCACCTATGGGTTGACCTATCTCGGCAGCTCATTGGATACAGAAGCGCCAGGTTTGAAGCTTCTGTATCTCCTGCCGTTCGTTTGGCTTCTATTTGAGACCACGAAGAGACGGCCCTTCAAGCAACCCGTGACGGCGGTCTGAGTGCAAGTTGGCCTGTACACAAGCACCTACGCCCAAAGCAAATGCGCCCGGGGATCCCAAGTGCGGAATCCGTCGTTCCCGCGACAGCGCAGACCTCACGTGGGCCCGCTGGATTCCCGCTTCGCGAGAACGACACAAAGTACGCGACCGACGACAGCCAGATCGCTTGCGGCACCACAACGATAGGAGTGGGTTACTTGTTACGCTTTTCTCGTTTTGCCTGCCTCTTCTCCTTGGCTGATTTCTGAGGCTGCTTCTTCTTGTCTTTCTTTGCATCCTGGGATTTCGACATCTCGCTCACCTCCTTGTGATCAAGAACGCTGCGATGCTCTCAGTATTGGCGGCCATTTTCAAAGTATTTCAGCGCGCGTCGAGGGAGTGAATGCCGCGACATGCCCAAATGATTTACTTTGAAATCAGCGATGACGGTGTGGGTCGAGCGGAAGGGGGCTATAGTTGAAAGTGATTCGCTGGGACTTCAAAGAGTTGAGAAGCCCACAGGACTAGTGGCTGGTGACAAAAGGTCCAAACGATGAGCAGCAGGCCGATGAATGTGAGAGGCGCGCTCCACACTGCGACAGTTGCAGTTCCGCAACATCCGGTCGCCGCGCGGAGCGCGCCTCCCACATTCTTAAGCTGGAGATGCAGCTTGTAGGCTAGGCCCCTGCAGCTCTGGCCTTTCCTTTGGGTGCCGAACCCCTTGTGGTATCAGCCGGTGCCGCCTTCTTGGTGACAAATAGAATCCCTGAGCCGATCAGCCAGCCCGCCAGCGTCAGAATTGGTGTTGCTAAGAACAGATGCGCACCGACATGACCCCAGGTCTTGCCATCAGTCCCACCACTAAACTCGGGGAGACTATAGATGTTGTCGTGCCCGGTGACGATAGCCAAGACCACTACCGCGGCTGTGAAGGCCTGTGCCACCAAGCTTTGGATACCTACCAAACCAAGCAACTCCTTGTAGCTGCCGAAACCCTTGGTATGAACAGTGATGGAGCAGACAACCAATCCCACCAGCCATGCGGCCGTCAAGCTGAAGTACTTTACACTCGCCACTGAAACTCCAGCCAACGAAAGCAACAACCTTGCTACGCCCACGACGAGGATGAACCCCAATATGGGCCTCAGAAATCGAACGTACTGAGAGACACTCTTGCCAAAGATGGTCATCGTGCAGCTCCTTTATTTTGGGAATTTCAGGCGTTGGGATGACGGATACTACCACCAAACCGGCAAGGGGAGACAAAGAAAAATCAAAGTCGCGGGTATCTTTGGAGGGTGTCTCTATGGAGGAGGCTTGTGCGGAGAATGCCCACGGCCCAAACGGTCTACGTTTCTTCGTTGCCACGGGCCATGACCACTTTGCCGGTGCGCACGAGTTCGATGATTTTGTAGCGACCCATCATTTTGATAAGCGCATCCACTTTCTCAGTGTCGCCTGTGGCCATCAGAATGATGGAGCTTTCCGTCAGGTCTACGGTTTTACACTTGAAATGCTCGGCAATCTGCAACACGCCCGTGCGTTCCTCAGTCGTTGCAGCTACTTTTATTAAAGCGAGTTCCCGAACGACGGCGTTTTCCCCGGTGTGATCCATGCAATGGATCACGTCCACGAGCTTGTTCACCTGGGCAATGATCTGGTCGAGTCCATCGGGATCTCCGATGGCGGTCACCGTCATGCGGGAAAACTTGCCATCCATGGAAGAGGAAACCACGAGCGAGTCGATGTTGTAGCCGCGGCGCGCAAAAACCTGGGCGATTCGGGCCAGCACTCCAGGCTTGTTTGCAACATAGACGCTCAACGTGTGGGTGTCGTTGCGATTCAATAGAAGGTGCTCCATCCTTCTCCTTTCGGTCTCTACTGCCCCTGATGCCGACGAGGCAGCTCCTTCGCAAACGCTTGTTTTACCTGCGGCAAAAAGGAAGAGTGCGAGCCAGTGTGTTCTTGAGCCGGGTCATCCGCAAATCCCTAGGTCGAACCGGTAGGCTTTTCCATCTTGTGTTTGGGCGCTTCCGTCAGCATGTCCTCCAGTGCCTTGCCAGCCGGAATCATAGGATAAACGTTGTCTGTTTTCTCGCACTCGGCGTTGATGACGCACGGGCCGTCGTTGTATTCCATCGCCCGCATCAGAATCTTGCGAACATCGGCTGGACGCTTGAGGGTGAATCCTCTTGCTCCCGGGTAGCAGTCCGCCAGCTTGGCGAAATCGGGATTTCCTTCCAGGTCCACACCACTCTTGCGGTCTTCGTAGAACAGTTCCTGCCACTGCCGCACCATTCCCAAGTAGTGGTTGTTCAGCACCAGCACCTTGATGGGTAGCTTGTGGACGCAGGCCGTGGCCAACTCGCTCATCGTCATTTGAAAGCCACCATCGCCGACAATAGCAATCACCCGTTCTTTCGGGCGTCCAAATTGGGCGCCGATCGCGGCCGGAAAACCAAAACCCATGGTCCCGGCGCCGCCGGAAGTGAGCCAGTCGTTCGGCTTCAGGGTCTTGCAGAATTGGGCGGCCCACATCTGATGCTGACCCACGTCGGTTGCAACGACAGCGCGGCTGTCCGTCATGGTGTTCAGTTCATCCAGAATATGTTGCATCTTGAGGCCGCCCTGCTTCTTATACTTCAGCGGATATTTCTTCTTATAACCGTCCAGGTGCTTGATCCAATCGGCGGTGTCAAGCTTCGCGACATGCTTCACCAGTTCCTCCAGAATGAGACGTGCGTCGCCGACGCACCAGTGATGCACGCGGATCATTTTGTGGATCTCGGCATTGTCGACGTCCAAATGAATGCGGACGGCGTCTTTGCAGAAGCGGCTTTGCTGTCCGACGATGCGGTCATCAAACCGAGAACCGATGGACATGACCAGGTCGCACTCGACCATCGCTTTGTTGGCGTAGGCTGTGCCATGCATTCCCAGCATTCCGAGCGAGAGTCGATGCGTTTCAGGGAAGGCACCTTTTCCCAGCAGTGTGGTGGTGACAGGTGCATTGAGTTTTTCGGCCAAGCCCCGCAGCGCTTGAGACGCATCCGCGATGATTGCACCGTGACCGGCAAGCAGGACGGGCCGTCGCGACTTGCTGAGAGCTTCAGCGATCGCCAGCACCTTGTCTTGATCGAAGGAGGTGTCGATCCTATATCCCGGAAGATCCATTTCAGCGTGCAGCTCTCCGGAGAATGGCCCCTGGGTAATGTCCTTGGGAAGATCGATCAAGACGGGCCCAGGCCGGCCAGTATTCGTAATATGGAAGGCTTCACGCACAATTCGCGGAATGTCGTTGGCGTTCTTCACCAAGTAGCTGTGCTTGACGATGGGCATCGAGATGCCAAAAACATCGGCCTCCTGGAAAGCGTCCTTGCCGAGCATGGACGTTATGGTTTGACCGGTGAGCACGATCATCGGAACCGAATCCATGTGCGCTGTCATGATGCCGGTAAGGGTGTTGGTGGCGCCTGGGCCACTGGTCACGAGAACCACACCAGGCTTCCCAGTGGCGCGGGCGTAACCATCTGCCATGTGGGCAGCTCCCTGTTCATGACGGACAAGGACCAGCTTGATTTTCGTTTTCGTGGTAATCAAAGCATCGAAAATCGGGATGGCCGCCCCACCTGACAAACCAAAAATAAACTCAACACCTTCATTCTCAAGGCATCGCACGAGAGCTTGTGCGCCGTCCATCGTCTTGAGGATCATGATCTAACCTCCTTGCCTGCAGAAGAGCCGTCAAGATACGCTAGTTTTCGGCTGTCCGCAATCAAAAATTAGGTGTTTTCTTACAAACTGCAGGCCGGGAGTTTCATGCTAAGAGAAAGTTTCTGTATTTTTTGATAACTTTCCACGCATACGAGAACTCGAAAGGAAAAGATTGGCATATCTGGCAAAACATCCCACTCAGCTTTGCGAGGTCACAAGTAACTCAATCATTTTCAGGTAAACTTGAAATGATTTGACCGATGTCGGCCCTTGCAAATGTATAGGAGGTTAGAAGCGAGGCTAAGTCGAGTGAAGATCGAGCGTTGGAGTGAGGCTACAACTGTACCTCTGCCATCCAGTTACGTAGAAGGGCGAGATCCCGCTTCATATCAGCGAAGAGCTCGAGCTCATCGGAAGCTTGGGGACGGTTATGTTTGCCATACTCGAAATGCATCGAAATCGGGCCGGCAAAATTGATTTCCTTCAAGTAACCAAGGAATGTCTTGAAATCAACCATGCCTTGTCCAAGGGCGCAGAAGTCGGGTTCCCATTTGTCGCCATGTTTCGTCCACGCAAAATCTTTGAGTGCCAGCATCTGAATGCGCGAAGCCGAAGCCAACAGGCGAAACCCGCTCCTCCACCCCCCCAAGCCGCCTTCGATGGTTGCGTGGGCCACGTCGAAATTTGAACCGATCCATCGCGGGTCTTCGGACTTCACGAGTTCGTAAACTTCCCAAGGCGTTGCGCCCAAATCGAATCCTGAATGGTTGTGCATTCCGCCGAAGAGCCCATACTCCTTGTTCAGCAGGGCGAGTTCATGGATGCGGCCCCGGAGATCGGCAATCCGCTTCAGGGGATCGCGCGATCCTTCCCACTGTTCTCCATCGCGACGGTAGCGCCGAATCCCTAGCGAAGAGGCCGTCTTGAGAATCTTGCGTGTTGTCGGATGGCGCGGATCCTGAATGCGAGTGGTTATCATCGCAATCGGAGCACCAGCCTTTTTGAGAGACTCAAACGCCTTGGGCAGGTCTTCCTCCACCCTTTCTGGAACCACATGGCCGCCAGGGCGAACCGTGAGGTCCGTGCCAGTGAAGCCCAACGAAACCGTTCGCTCTGCCAGACGGTCGTAATCCTTGATCCAACCGAGATGCTTAGAGAAAAGACAGACCACGGGCTTTGTTGACTTGGGTGTATCCGCGAATAGAGCTGCGACAGGCTCGTGTGCGCTCGCGAGCGCCGCGCAGGCACTGTGTCGAAGGAAACTCCGTCGACTCCGATTGGGATTCATGCTCAGCCTCAAGGGAAATCCAGTGGCAGTTCTAAGCTCAAATGGCTTTGTGAGTCACATCTAGGAGCGCGGACGTCCGTTGCTCAGGTTCTGTAGTATACAGACGGGACGTCCACGCTCCTGGCGGCGGTGCTGCAGAAATCCGGCTTATTTTCTAATGCAGCGCTTCGATGGGCGAAAACGCCAGCGTCCGAGTTCGTCGTTCGACCCAAAGCGCGATGGGTCGCTTCAAGTGACTGAATTCGACCATCACGATCACGCCGCTTCCTTCCGTCTTGGACTCTAGAATCCGGCTGGCGCCAATCTTTCCATAGTAGCCATGGCCCCCCCAGTCGGCCATGAAGTCCTTATAGGTATAGCCTGGCGTTGGCCCCCAAGTCTGATAGGCCTCCTGGAAGTTTCCTGCCTTCAGTTCGTCCAGAAACTTTTGTACCAGCCTCTCTTCCCGGAAGTTGCCAAACTTGTAAATGAGCAAGATGACGGCGACAGCTCCCATCGCAAACAGAGCCGGTGGACGCATCAGAGGGCTTCGCTTCAGTAGCATGAAGACAAACCAAGTGCTGGAGCCTCGATGGTTGGTTCTTGGTTGGCACGCCCCAGGCCATCGGGCGGGGTCGACAGACCTAAATACCCTGGAGTGCTTCCTGCCACATTGAGGAGACGCACACATGGCATCGTTTTGCCATGTGTGCGAGTGTTCGGCAGACTTCGCCAACAACACGCTCTGTCAGGGGCTGTGAAGCAGCGTCTGCTTCATCACCCCTTCTCGACTCTGAGATTGTTTTTCACCGAGAACACGCCTGAGACACCGTTGGCTTGAATATTTGCAATGTTCTTATCTCCTTCGTTCGCGACGACCCCTTCGAGGGTCACGTTGCCATTCTTCACGATAATATGAATGGGCGGCACGGACCGGATGCTGTAACGCTGCAGCGCCGTGTGACCGTAGATGGCGCGGTAAACCGCAATGCGGAGACGGTCATCGTTTGGAGACAGCGGTAGCACTTCGATGTTATTCGTTACCTTCTCTACACCCTCAATGTTCTTGACTACGTTCTCGGCGCCGCTCTTGAGAGTTGGACGAACGACCTGGCCCGACAGAGTCACCTGGCCACCGTCCACCCGATACTCAAGGTTGTCAAAAACATCGTAGTAAGGGAGCGTCACCAATTCATGGCGAACCTCGCGTTCAAGCCTGCGCTGTATTTGAGACGTGTCGCGTCCAGTCTGAACTCTAGGCTTGGTATCCTTTGGATCCTTCACCGCAGCCGGATACAAGTCCGGCACAGTTGCAGAAACTGTTGTCAAACAGATTCCTAGAACGGCTCTGTATTGCCATCGATGTTTCATAGTTTCCTCCTTTCACGAGCGCACAGTCAGTCCATTCAAGTCTGTGATCCCTTACAAGCTTTGTCAACCCGGGCGCTTGGCAAATCCAATCTCGAGAGTTGCCCTTAGGGAGAACATTGTGGCGGCGATCCGGCTAAGGGATTTTCAGTACAGAAGCTTACACCAACGCCTGCGGTGGCGCCGGTTCGTCCGGCGAGCCAGCGTTGGTTAGAGGCATTCGAACGAGAAGGAAGCCCATTCCCAAAAGCACCAGCAGACCCAACATATACGATTCATTGTGGAAATCAGGAATACTGCCTGGAGGCAGAAACTGCATCGCCGACCATACGAGTCCGATCAGAGCTTCACCTGCAATGAGACCTGAAGCCGCAAGAATTCCGGCATTTTCCACGCGCGTCAATTGGGCTTCGTTGTAGCCACGCCTTCGGGCAACTCCGTCTGCGATCCAGCGAGCCACACCGCCCAGAAAAATCGTGAAGGTTGTTCCGAACGGAAGATACATCCCCACCGCGAACAACATGGGACTCTTCACCTGAACCATAATCATCGTGATTCCCAGAAACATTCCTGTCACCACCAAAGGCCACGCCATGTCGCCGCCAACGATGCCGTCGGCCAGCATCGCCATCAAACCGGCCTGTGGTGCTGGCAGGGCCTTTCCTCCGAAACCGACGCCCCCTTGCCGAAGGTCGCCCTCGTGTAGGAGCCAGAGCGGAAAGTACATCACCAAACTGGCGACGACCACGGCAATCAACTCGACAATCTGAATGCTGCGCGGCGTTCCTCCGAGAATGTAGCCGACCTTGAAATCCTGCAAGAGCTCACCAGCTACCGCCGATGAGACGCACACGACAGCTGCAACACCTAGGACCACGGCGACACCAGTAGGCCCTGTGAACCCGAGCGCCACCATCAGCAAGGCTGCAATGATGAGTGTCGAGAGCGTCAGGCCCGAGATTGGATTGTTTGAGGATCCGATGACACCGACCAAGCTGCCCGAAACGGTCGCGAAGAAAAACCCAATGACAATCATGACAGCTGCGGCGACCAGTGCCGCCGCTATGTTTCCGGAGATATAGTGGTACAGCGCAATCATCACCAAAAACATCAGCGCAATCAGCGACAACACTGTCTTGGAACTCATGTACCGTTCCGTGCGTCCTAGGGATTCCAAAGCTGGAGCAGCGCTGCGCAGTTCGGAGAAAGCCCGGCCGAGTCCGATTGCCAGACTCTTGCGCATCCGGAACAACGTGTAACCTGCGCCCACAATCATCCCGCCTACTGCGATAGGTCGCACGATGAATCGCCATAGGGCGGCAGCCATCCCATCCCAATTCGTCACGCCGTTGGTTGTGTAGGTGGGCGCTAACTGAGGTCCAAGGAAGAACACCAACAACGGGACCATCAATCCCCAGGCAAAGACACTGCCCGCGAACTGCAGAGCAGAGAGTTTGGTGCCAATGATGAAGCCGACTCCCAACAACG
>Ga0187893_10013108_pt1 | contig 11613 bp, 13 predicted proteins | sample MA1701074metaG_FD_139574 | JGI IMG/M metagenome (GOLD analysis project Ga0187893, IMG submission 139574) | White microbial mat communities from a basaltic lava cave in the Kipuka Kanohina Cave System on the Island of Hawaii, USA - MA170107-4 metaG ...
CTCGCCGGGCCCGCGCCGGTCCGGACGAGCGCCCACCCGAACTCCTCGTCGGTCCTCGTGGAGACTCCCGGAGCGCACTTCCACGACCACCCGCTCCAGGCCGTCGTCTGCCTCGACTGCGGCGCCGTGGATCTCTCGCTCTCCCCGTCGACGCTCGTCGCGTTCCGCTCCGAGGTGCGCCCGGCGCGCCCCCCCCGCCGACGGCGATGAGGGTCCGCTGCGATCTCCTCGTCCACTCGGCGTCGGCCGTGCACACCGTCGCCGGCCGGGGAGCGGGGCCCCTCGCGGGGCGGCGCCAGGGGGAGACCTCGCCCGTGCGGGGGGGCGCGGTCGCCTGCGCCCGGGGCCGCGTCCTCGAGGTGGGCCCCACCCGCGCGCTGCGCCGGAAGTACGCGGCGCGGCGGGAGGTCGACGCCGGGGGCAACGCCGTCGTCCCGGGCCTCGTCGACTCCCACACGCACCTCGCCTTCGCGGGGGAGCGCTCCGCGGAGTTCGAGCGCCGCTGCCTCGGGGCGACCTACGCGGAGATCGCCGCCGCCGGGGGCGGCATCCGCTCGACGGTCCGGGCGTTCCGGGAGGCGTCGCGCGCCGCGATCCTCGCGAACGCCCGCGCGCTCCGGCGCTCGGCCCTCCTCCACGGGACGACGACCATCGAGGTCAAGTCCGGCTACGGGCTCTCCCTCGAGCAGGAGCTGAAGGGACTCGAGGTCGCGCGCCTCCTCGACGACCGGGGCGACGTGGTCCCCACCTTCCTCGGCGCGCACGCCGTGCCGCCGGAGTACGACGGACGCGCCGCGGCCTACGCCCGCGTGGTCGCGGAGGAGATGATCCCCGAGGTCGCGCGCCGCGGGCTCGCCCGCTTCTGCGACGTCTTCTGCGAGCGGGGCTACTTCGACGCGGCGCAGTCGCGCCGGGTCCTCCTCGCGGCGAGGGAGCACGGGCTCGGGCTGCGCATCCACGCCGACGAGCTCTCCGACGGCGGCGGTGCCGCCCTCGCCGCCGAGACCGGCTGCGCGTCGGCGGACCACCTGCTCGAGGTCTCCGACGCCGGGATCCGGGCGCTGGCGGGCGCGGGCGTCGTCGCGACGCTTCTCCCGGGGACCTCCTTCTTCCTCGGGATGCGGAAGTTCGCCCCCGCGCGGAGGATGATCGAGGCCGGGGTCCCGGTCGCGATCGCGACGGACTGCAACCCCGGTTCCTCGATGACGGAGAACCTCCAGCAGGCGATCGCGCTCGGCTGCGTGGGCCTCGGCATCACCGCGGCCGAGGCGCTGGTCGGCGCGACGCGCAACGCCGCCTGCTCCCTCGGCCTAGGCGCCGAGTGCGGCCGGCTCGCCCCCGGGTTCCGCGCCGACCTCGTCGTGCTCGACGTGCCCGACCCGCGCCTCCTCGCCTACCACCACGGCGTCAACCACGCCGCGGTCGTCGTCCACCACGGCGCGGTCGTGCGGTAGGCTCGCCCCCTTCCCCCTAGAACGGAGGTCCCCGTGGCGAAGATCGTCGAGTGCGTCCCCAACTTCAGCGAGGGCCGCAGGCGCGAGGTGGTCGACGCGATCGCCGCCGAGGCGCGCGGCGTCGCCGGCGTCTCCGTCCTCGGCTGCGAGATGGACGCCGACCACAACCGCTCCGTCCTCACCTTCGCGGGCCCGCCGGAGGCCGTCGCCGAGGCGGCGTTCCGCTGCGCGAAGCGGGCGCGGGACGCCGTCGACCTCCGGCTCCACGCCGGCGCGCACCCGCGCATGGGGGCGACGGACGTGATCCCCTTCGTCCCCCTCGGCGACTCCACGATGGAGGAGTGCGTCGCGCTCTCCCGCCGCGTCGGCGAGCGCATCGCGAAGGAGCTCGGGATCCCGGTCTACCTCTACGCCGAGTCGGCGACCCGCCCCGAGCGGCGGAAGCTCGCGAAGGTGCGCGAGGGGCAGTTCGAGGGGATCCGCGACGCGATCGGGAAGGACCCGGCCCGCAAGCCGGACTTCGGCGCCGCCGCGGTCCACCCCTCGGCGGGCGCCACCGCCGTCGGCGCGCGCTTCTTCCTCATCGCCTACAACGTGAACCTGGAGTCGAAGGACCTCGAACTCGCGAAGCGGATCGCGAAGGAGGTCCGCGAGAAGGACGGCGGCTTCCCCGGCGTGCAGGCGATGGGCCTCGACCTCCCGGAGAAGGGGATGGTGCAGGTCTCGATGAACCTGCTCGACTTCCGGAAGACCGGGATGCGCACCGTGTATCACCGCATCTCGAAGCGCGCCCGCGAGGCGGGCGTGCGCGTGGCCGAGAGCGAGATCGTCGGCCTCGTCCCGCGCGCCGCGGTCCACCAGGTCGCGGCGGCGGCGCTCCGGCTGGACGCCCCGCTCGCCCCGCAGGTCGTCGAGGACAACCTCGCGCCCGGCGGCGGCGGAGACGCGGGCGGCGGGGACCCCTACGACGCGCCGCTCCCGTTCCTCGACCTCCTGGCGTCGGACTCCCCGGCGCCGGGCGGCGGATCGGCGGCGGCGCTCGCGGCCTCCCTCGGCGCGGCGCTCGCGGCGATGGTGGCGCGGCTCACGGTCGGCCGCGAGAAGTACGCCGCGGTCGGCGACGACATGGCGCGGGTCCTCGCGGAGGCCGAGACGCTGCGCGGCGCGCTCCACCGGCAGGTCGCCGTCGACGCCCGGGCCTACGACGGCGTCATGGCGGCGATGAAGCTGCCGAAGAAGAGCGACGCCGAGAAGAAGGCGCGCGCGGACGCGATCGAGGCCGCGGGGAAGCGCGCCGCCGAGGTCCCCCTCGAGTCGGCGCGGCTCTCGCTGCGCGCGGCGCGGCTCGGGGCGGAGGCCGCGGAGAAAGGCAACCGCAACGCCGCGAGCGACGCCTGCGTCGCCGTCCTCCTCGCGAGGGCCGGCCTGCGGGGCGCCTGCTTCAACGTCCGGATCAACCTCCCGATGCTGAAGGACGAGGCGTGGAAGAAGAAGGCGCTCGACGAGGTCGCGTCGCTCGAGCGCGAGGCGGAGGAGTGCGAGCGCCGCGCCGTCAAGGCGTCGGGGCTGTAGCGCTCATCGGTCCGCCCACTCGAGCCGCGGGGGCCACTCGACGCGGAGCGGGCCCTTCCCCGAGGGGTCGCGGGGGACCGCGGGGAGGAGCGCCGGGACCAGGTCCTCGACCCGCGCCGGAGGACGGCCGTGGAGGCGCTCGAAGACGCGCGCGGCGTACGCGACGCGGACGAGCCCGAGCCGGCCGATCCACTCCGGGGCCGGGCCCTCGGGCGGCGCGCCCGCGGCCTCCGGCGTGCGCGTGGCGAGCCAGCGCTCGCGGAGGGCGGCGAGGCGCCGACAGTCCTCGGCGCTCGCCCGGCCGAGGAGGCCGCGCTCCTCCAGGCCGAACTGGCGGCGGAAGTCCCCCTCGGACTTCGCCGGCAGACCCCCGGCGAGGATCGCGATCGCCCATCCCTCGTCGAGGAGCGCACCGATGCGCCGCTGCATCGCCTCGCCCTCCGCCACCTGTGGCCAGTCGAGGAGGCCGTCGACCACGCTCCGCTCCGTGGCCGCGTCGAGGTCGGGGCGGCGGAGCGCGTCGACGAGGACCCCGACCGCCCGGCGCACCGCGGCGTCGCGCTCCGACGGTTCGCGGACGCTGCGGAGGAGTTCGTGCCGGACGACCCGCGGGACGCGGAGGGCGTCGGCGACCGCGGCCGCGGTCCTCCCCTCGTGCAGCCGGATCCGCGCCCGCGCCGAGAAGAGGTCGGCGAGGCGCGGCATCCCCTCCATCTGCGGCTCCGGGCCGTAGGGCCACTCCCGGAGCCCCTGCCCCGCCGCGAACGGGAACCGGCAGGCGTCGAGGGCGGCGCCGGGCTCGGCGGCGGCCAGGGCGGCGGCGTTGGCGTCGACCCACTTCGCGAGGTCCGGAGGGACGGCGTCCCAGGGGCGATCGAGTTTGGGGACGAGGCGTTCCCCCTCCCGCACGAGGAGCGCGAAGGCCGCCTCGTAGGCGATCGCCGCGTTCTCCGCGTCGGGGGGGACGGGGCCCGCGTCGATGGACGCGGCCTCGGCCCGGAGGTCGGCCGACATCGCCGCGAGGAGCTCGTTCCGGGCCCGCGACGCGGAGATCCGGCCCGAGAGGAGGGCCCCCGTCCCCCCGAGGAGCGCCAGCAGGGCGAGCCCGCCGAGGAGGAGTCCGCGCCGCGGGGGCGTCATCCCGCGATGGTAGCCGCGCCCGTCACGGCCGGGGTCAAGGGTCGGCGCGGGCCGGACCGATAGGTGCCTCAGGGGGGCGCACGGCGCGCGCCCCGCGGACCCAGGGGAGGGACGCGACGGGAGACACCACAGACGCTCTCTTTCGCTCGCCGCGCGGCCGCGCGCGGCAGGACGGGAGGCCCGGGGGACCGCGACCGGAACCGCGGGACCGAGGGCGGGTCCTGACCAGGGAAGGAGGTGATCCATGCACCTCGTCCGGGTGAGTCGCCGGTAGCGGAGCGACCGACGGGTCGCCGAACCGCTCCGGAGACGACGAACGAGAGTCGGAAGCCGGGGGGCTCGCCACGCGGGCCCCCCGGTTCGATTCCCGGGGTCCGCGGCGCGGGGTCAGAGATCGATCTTCCGCAGGATCTCGCGATTGCCTCGGAGGTAGTCCACGAGCGACACCGCGGTCACCGCCGCCACGCACCACATGATCGCGTGGGCGACCTCGCGGAAGTGGCGCGCGTCCTCGACCTGCCAGACGTGCCAGGACGAGTCCCACCAGGGCATCGAGGGCACGAGCCCGAACACCAGGATCGCGTTGATGGCCACCGCCTGGACGATGGCCTTCGCCTTCCCCCAGGTGCGCGCGGCGAGGACGATGTCCTGCCCCGCGCAGACCACGCGGAGGATGGAGACGACGGAGTCCCTCCAGAAGATGACGCAGAGGGCCCAGACGCTCGCGTAGCCGGCCACGAGGAAGCAGAGGAACACGGTGAAGCGGGAGATCGAATCGGCCAGCGGGTCGAGGAGCTTCCCGATGTCGGACACCTCGTTGCGGCGGCGGGCCACCCAGCCGTCGAAGGCGTCGGTCAGTTCGAAGGAGACCGAGACGGCGAGCGCGGTCCACTGGGCCCAGCGGGCGTGGCCGTCCACGTGGCCCTGCAGGAACGCCCAGACGAACACCGGCGCGAGGGCGATGCGGGAGAGCGTGAGCAGGTTGGCGACGCGCACGCCGCGGCGGCCCGGCTCGGCGGCGGCGAAGGCCCGGGGTCGGTCCGTGGCGGCGGTGTCCATCGCGCGGAGAGTCTATCCCCCGGGCGGCCTCCGGCTCCCCGGAACGCCCCTTCGCCGGCGGCCCCTCCCGTCGTCCAATACCCCCATGCCGACAGGCCGGGATCGCGGGGAGCGGGGGGTGGCGCTGCTCATCGTGCTGGTGGTGCTCTTCATCGTCTCGGTCCTGATGATCGACATCACGCTGACCGCGACCACCGCCCGCCGCTCCGCGGACAACGCCTCCGCCGACTTCCTCATGGAGGCCGCCATCGAGGCCCGGTTCCAGGTCGCGCTCGCGCAGCTGCGCTACGACCTCGGCGCCAACAAGACCGACAGCCCCGACGACCGCTGGGCGCGCGAGGAGTACACGACCTTCGAGAACCGCCAGACCGAGGAGGAGCGCCGCGCCGCGGCCGAGCGGGAGGAGGAGACCGGCGCCCGGGTGCTCGGGGACAGCGACTCGGTCTCGGTCACGATGAGCATCGAGGACGAGGAGCGGAAGTTCAACCTGAACCTCCTCAAGCACCCCGACCCGAAGAAGGCCGACGAGGCCCGGAAGCGCCTCGCGGTGCTCCTCGACCGGTTCCGCGAGGACACCCCGCTCGACCTCTCGCGGACGAGGGCGGAGGAGATCGTGGACCTCGTCGTCAAGTACATGGAGCGCGCCCAGAGCGGGCAGAACGACTCCGGCCGGGTTCCGCTCCCGAAGTCCAAGCCCTGGCTGCTGCTCACCCCCGACGAGCTGCGCCTGATCCCGGGGATCCGCGACGAGAGCCACGGGCTCGGGCCCGAGGGCATCCTCCTCGACGCGCGGGACCCCGAGGCGGTGCGGGCCTACATGGAGGATCCCGAGGGGCAGGAGCCCCCCGAGGAGTACCCGGGCCTCCTGCGGTTCGTCACGCTCTGGAGCGGATCGGCGTGGCTCGGCCAGGCCACGCCCGAGGCCGCCGAGGCGTGGAAGCGGATCAACGTCAACACCGCCGAGAAGCCGGTCCTCGAGACGCTGTTCCACGCGAACCCGGCTGACATGGTCTTCGCCGAGCGGATCGTCGAGTACCGCGGCACCCAGAAGGAGGGCGGCCCCTCCGAGGGGGAGGTCCCGGACGTGGACGAGCCCCTCGCCGAGCACCAGTACTTCGAGAAGCTCGCGGACATGGAGAAGGTGGACGGGCTCACGAAGGAGATCCTCGACGCCCACCGGATGGCGGAGTTCGCGCGGTTCGACAGCGAGGTGTTCTCGATCAAGATCGTGGCGAAGCACGAGGGCGCGACGAAGCAGATCCGCTACGTCGTGCGACGGCACGCGGACGGTTTCCAGACGCTCCTGCGCGAGGAGCGCGCCGACCCCTCCTTCGAGGAGGAGGAGCCCGAGGAGGACGAGGAGTAGGCGCGGCGAGGTCAGGTCCGCGGCACGCGGCCGCATCCGACTCGATCGGCCGGCGCGCAGCTTCACGCACCGGACGCCACGGGCCCCGTCCCGACCGGACCTCCGGCGGTTGCGAATCCTTCCCGGCGGGCCCGCCGCGACCTACCATGCCCCGTTCCGCGGAGATTCCATGCTCGTTTTCCTCCGGCCCGACGCCGATTCGCCCGCCCGCGAGCGGGTCCTCGCCCTCTTCCGGGGCGAGGGCATCCGGGCCGACCTCCGCGTCCTCGGCGGCGTCGCGGTCGTCGAGACGCCCCCGGCCGGCAACCGCCTCCGCGAGCGCGCCGCGGCGCTGCCGGGAGTCGAGCGCATCGAGTCCTCGGAGTCCCCCGCCTACCGTCTCGCCGGGACCCGGGACCGCGCGACGGTCGTCGCCGCCGGGTCGGCCTCCTTCGGGGACGGCTCCTTCGCGGTGATCGCCGGCCCCTGCGCCGTCGAGGGGGGCGAGGTCCTCCTCGAGATCGCCGAGGCGGTCCGCGCCGCGGGCGCCCACGCGCTGCGGGGCGGCGCCTTCAAGCCCCGCACGAGCCCCTACACCTTCCAGGGACTCGGCGAGGAGGCGCTCCGCGCGCTCCGCGCCGCGTCCGAGCGCACCGGGCTCCCCGTGGTGACCGAGGTGATGGACCCCCGCGACATCCCCCTCGTCTCGCGCCACGCGGACCTCCTCCAGGTCGGCTCGCGGAACATGCAGAACTTCCCGCTGCTGACCGAACTCGGCCGCCAGCCGAAGCCGGTCCTCCTCAAGCGCGGGATGGCCGCGACCCTCGGCGAGTTCCTCGCGGCGGCGGAGTACGTCCTCTCCGGCGGCAACGGGAAGGTCGTCCTCTGCGAGCGCGGGGTGCGGACCTTCGGCGACGAGACCCGCAACACGCTCGACCTCGCCGCCGTCCCGGCGCTCCGCGCGCGGACGCACCTGCCGATCCTCGTGGACCCCTCCCACGCGACCGGCCGCGCCGACCTCGTGCGCCCCCTCGCGCGGGCCGCGGCCGCCGTCGGCGCCGACGGCGTCATGGTCGAGGTCCACGTCCGCCCCGACGAGGCGCTCTGCGACGCCCGCCAGGCGATCCTCCCGACGGAGCTGGAATCGCTGATCGCCGAGTGCCAGGCGGTGCGCGCCGTCCTCGCCCCGGGCGCGGGACTGGTCTCGGAGGCGATGTGATCGGCGCCCCCCGACGCCCGCTCGTCGCCGGCAACTGGAAGATGCACCGCGGCGGACCCGACGGGGCCGACCTCGCCCGCGCCGTCGTCCGCGAGCTCGGCGGCCGCGCCCCGGCCGGCGCCGAGGTCGCCCTGCTCCCGCCCTTCCCGGCGATCGCCCCCGTGGCGGAGGCGCTCCGCGGCACCGGGCTCCTCCTCGGCGCGCAGGACTGCTCCGCCGAGGCCTCCGGCGCCTTCACGGGCGACGTCTCCGCCGAGATGCTCGCCGCCTGGGGCTGCGCGCTCGTCCTCTGCGGCCACTCCGAGCGCCGCCAGGGGCGGGGCGAGGACGACGCCGCGGTCCGGGCGAAGGTCGGCGCGGCCCTCCGCGCGGGCCTCCTCCCGGTCCTCTGCGTCGGCGAGACCCTCGCCGAGCGCGACGCCGGCCGGACGGCGGCCGTCGTCGCCCGCCAGACGAAGGCCGGCGTCGAGGGGCTGCGCGCGGCGGAGGCGGCCCGTCTCCGCGTCGCCTACGAGCCGGTCTGGGCCATCGGGACCGGGCGGAACGCCTCCCCGGCGGAGGCGGCCGAGGGCCACCGCGCCGTTCGCGCGGCCCTGGCGGAATCCCTCGGCGCCGCCGCCGCCGAGGCGGTGCCGGTCGTCTACGGCGGAAGCGTGAACCCGGGCAACGCGCCGGCGCTGCTGGCGGCCCCCGGGGTGGACGGCGCCCTCGTCGGCGGGGCGTCCCTGGACGCGGCGGGGTTCGCCGCGATCGTTCGAGCGGCGGGGGCCGCGGTCCCCGCCCGTGGAGGCGTGTGATGGAGTCCCTCGTGGTCGGCGACGCGTTCCCGGTGCTCGCGGGCGTGATGCAGGACGTCGCGATCGTGGCGTGCCGGGTGGTGTTCTTCCTCTCGGCGATCCTGCTGATGGTGCTCGTCCTCCTCCAGGAGGGCAAGGGCGGCGGCCTCGCGTCGGCGCTCGGCGGGCAGGGGGCCGAGACCTTCGGCGTCGCGACGGGCGGCGTGAACAAGGTGACCCTCTGGCTCGCGGGCATCTTCCTCGCCTCCGCGGTCGGCCACGTCATGGCCTACAAGGGCGCGGTCCAGTCCGTGCGCGACGAGAAGCGCGGCAAGACGGCGCCGGTCCAGGACGACTCCGATCTCGACGACATCCTGAACCCGAAGGACGGGCCGGGCGAGGTGCCGCCGCCGAAGGACGAGGCGCCCCCCCCGCCGCCCCCGGAGGAGAAGGCCGGGGAGTCGCCCCCGCCGCCGAAGGACGAGCCCGCGAAGTCGGAAGAGGCCCCGAAGTAGGCGCGCCCGCCCCCGGTCGCCGGATCGAGGTCCGGATCGCGGCGCGGGACGGGAGGTCGGCCCCATGCGCTCGATGACCGGCTTCGGATCGGGCTCCCGCGAGGGGCCCGCGGGGACCGTCTCCGTCGAGCTGCGCTCCGTCAACCACCGCTCCCTCAAGGTCTCGCTCCGCCTCCCCGCCGCGCTCCTCGGCCGCGAGGCCGACCTCGAGGCCCGCGTCCGCGCCGCGGTCTCCCGGGGCGCCGTGTCGGGCACCTTCCGCATCGAGAGGACCGGCGCCCCGACGGGCCCGCTCGTGGATGAGGCCCTCGCCCGCCGCTACGCGGAGGCGCTGGCCGACCTCGCCTCCCGCCTCGGCCTCCCGGGCCAGCCGGACCTCGGGATGCTCGTCGCGCTCCCGGGCGTCGTCGTGCCGGCGGCCGACTCCGGGGAGAGCGACGAGGCCCTGGCCCGCGCCGCCGAGGCCGCCCTCGACGGGGCCCTCGAGGGGCTCGCCGCGTCCCGCGAGCGGGAGGGGGCCGCGCTCGGGAAGGACTTCGAGAAGCGGCTCCGGGGGGTCGAGAAGGCCCTCGGCCGCGTCGCGAAGCGGGCCCCGAGGGCCGCCGCCGCGGCGCGGGAGCGCTGGCGCCGCCGCCTCGACGAGGTCCTCGCCGGCCACCCCGAGGACGCCGTCCGGGAGGCCGCCGCCCGGGAGGCGGCCCTCCAGGCCGAGCGCGCCGACATCGCCGAGGAGATCACGCGGCTCCGCCACCACGTCGACGCCTTCCGGGCCTGCGCGAAGGGCGACGGCGAGGCCGGCCGCCGCCTCGACTTCCTCCTGCAGTAGATGCTCCGCGAGGTGAACACCATCGGCTCCAAGAGCCAGGACGCGGAGATCGCCGCGGCCGTCGTGGACATGAAGGTCGAGGTCGACCGGATGAAGGAGCAGGCGGCCAACGTCGAGTGACCGCGCCCGCGAGCGCCGGCCGGGTCGTCGTCCTCTCGGGGCCGTCGGGGGTCGGGAAGACCACCATCGTGCAGGGCCTGCTGGCCCTGCCCGGCTACGCGCGCAGCGTCACCGCGACCACGCGCCCCGCCCGCGCGGGCGAGCGGCCGGGGACCGACTACCTGTTCCTCGGGAAGGCGGAGTTCGAGGCGGGGGTCCGCGCCGGCCGGTTCCTCGAGCACGCCACGGTCCACGGCCACCTCTACGGGACGCCCCGCGACGGAGTCGAGGCGGTGCTCGCCCGCGGCGAGGTCTGCCTCCTCAACATCGACGTGCAGGGGGCGGAGGCGATGCGGCGCTCCGGGCTCCCGGTGCTGACCGTGTTCGTCCTCCCGCCCTCCCTCGAGGAGCTCGAGCGCCGGCTCTCGAAGCGGGGCAGCGAGGACCCGGCGGAGGTGGCCCGCCGCCTCGAGGTCGCCCGGCGGGAGATCGCCGACGCGGGCCTCTTCGACCTCCGCGTCGTGAACCGCGAGGTCGGGGCGACGGTCGGGGAAATCGCGGCGTTCGTCGCGTCGAGGAGGTGAAATAGCGGGCTCGGCGCCGGCCCCCGCTCCGGGGGCCGCGGGCCGGGCGGAGGAGGCCGCATGGGACTCGAGACGGTTCGCAAGGTCGAGGAACTCGACCGCAAGGTCGGCGGGCGGTTCCGGCTGACGGCGCTCATCCAGCGCCGCCTCCAGGAGGTCGTCCGCGGCGGGGCCCGTCCCCTCGAGGGGAACCGGGAGCCGATCCGCCGGGTCATCGAGGAGATCGAGCGCGGGGAGATCGACCTCGTGCCCGACGACAGCCCGGGACTGCCGCCGCCCCCGACGGCGGACGGCGAGGGCCCGCGCGGCCCGGCCGGCCCCCCGGCCACGTTCTAGCGCCGCCCCCGCGGCCGGCCCGCGGGGAACGCCATGGCGGAGATCCTCCTCGGCGTCAGCGGCTCCATCGCCGCGTACAAGTCGGCCGACCTCTGCTCGCGCCTCGTCAAGGCCGGCCACGGCGTCACCGTCGTGATGACCGCCGGCGCGAAGGAGCTGGTCGGCCCCCTCACCTTCGCGACGCTGACGGCGCGGCCGGTCCTGTCGAACCTCTGGGACCGCGACGAGTGGGCCCGCGTCGAGCACATCGACGTCACGGACCGGGCCGACCTGATCGTCGTCGCCCCCGCGACGGCCAACCTCCTCGGCAAGGCCGCCCACGGGATCGCCGACGACATGCTGACGACGGTCCTCCTCGCGGCCGGCTCCCCGATCCTCGCCTGCCCCGCCATGAACCCCCGGATGTGGGGCAACCCGCTCGTCCGGGAGAACGTCGAGCGCCTCCGGGCGACGGGCTGGCGCCTCCTGGAGCCCGGCGAGGGGTCGGTCGCCTGCGGCCACACCGGCCAGGGGCGCATGCGGGAGCCGGCGGAGATCCACGCCGAGGTCGACGCGCTCCTCGCGGCGCGGCGGACCGCCGGGAAGGGGCCGCGGAAGCGCGGGCGGAAGTAGCCCCGTGGCGCGACGCCGCCCGCGCGTGGTCGTCTCCGCGGGCCCCACCCGCGAACCCCTCGACCGGGCCCGCTTC
>Ga0187893_10013109_pt1 | contig 11612 bp, 15 predicted proteins | sample MA1701074metaG_FD_139574 | JGI IMG/M metagenome (GOLD analysis project Ga0187893, IMG submission 139574) | White microbial mat communities from a basaltic lava cave in the Kipuka Kanohina Cave System on the Island of Hawaii, USA - MA170107-4 metaG ...
GAGGCACTGGAGCCGTTACTGGCGGACGGGACACCGGAGCATTTTTCGTTGTATGGCGGTTTGGTGCTAGTGGGAGCTCTCGCGTCGTCGCGTGGCGATGATCCGTGGCGGGCACGAGAGCTGCTGCGGGAGCCGGCTCATCAAGCTGCCTTGCGGGTTGGCGAGGGGCACAACTATTACAACACGGTGTTCGGGCCGACGAACGTGGCCATCCACATGGTCTGCGTGGAGCAGGAGCAGGGTGAGATCGCCGAAGCGTTGCGGCTTGCGGACAACGTGGATATCTCGCAGATTCCATCCTTGGAACGGAAGACCTCGCACCTCTACCATGTCGCTCGGTGCTATGAGTGCCGGAACAACGACACGGCGGTTTTCGTGCATCTGAAGATGGCCGAACGGCTGTGCCCGCAGGACTTTCAGTACAGGCAGGATGTCCGCGGCATGGTCACCACCCTTGTCAAACGCGCCAAGCCGTCGTACGCCGGCGAAGTCCGGGAGTTCGCCGGACGCATCGGCCTGCTGGGCTGACCAACCCCACCTCATCAGGGTGACTCAGGCGATACGGCTCCCGTATCTCCTGACTTGGCCTGCGCATCGTACCCAGAGCACACCGAACTCTGTGTTCCGAACTGTGCGTTCGTGAAAGGTTACCTTTCGCCGTCGGGTGATCGCTGATCGTTAGATTCCTCCCCAGGCCCCAGGGCCGGGATGACGAGCTACGTGAAGAGGCGCGGCAGGTGCCCGTGCCGGTTGGTCTGCGCCTTCCCCCCGCGCAGGCAGCGAACGACCGGTCGGGCATCGACTCCTCGAACCGCACTGCTTCTCGGTGAACCCGCCCCGGCTCTGGGTGCCGACCACGGACAAACACGAGCTGGGGGTACATCGTCAATGCATGAAACGGCTGGTGCTCCTGTACCGTACCCGAAATCCCACCCATTTTCCTGGTTCCCGCTTGCCAGCGAACGCCATGCCATTGATCGGCGGGACCGGAACGTCCCGCTGGGTGCACCGATGCGGTGCCTGTGCGGTGCCACCCATCCGCGGGGCGCTGATGGCGACATGGAATGGCTCTGGCAGACCTGTGAGCAGTGCTGGAATGAGACCTGCAAGATCGTCGGAGTTCGGCCGCGTCAATGAGCCGCCCGAGTCGACCTGTCATGGCACGTGAGAACGAGAGAATGAACTTCGCATGATCCGGGAAGATAGAGAGCTGCTGGCGGAACTGGCCCGGCTGAACACTGACATGGCACCGCTCGGCCTGAAGATCATGGAAGGCAGCGCCAGCACGGCTGAACAGGCGCACTATGCAGAGCGGCTCATTGCCGCCGGGGAACGGCTCAGGCGGCGGGCAGAGGCAATGGGTGGAACCGCCATAGAAGGGGAGGTCGTGGCGAGCGCTGCTCACGAGCAGTCAATTGCCCTTCCCTCACATACGGTGGAGCCTGACTGCCGGCCATGAGCCACACGCATGAATGACTGGTTCGGCCCCCATGCGGTGACGTTGGCGGCTGGCGGCACGCCCTCCGTGACAATGAGGTTGGAACAGGGATGTGTCCCGCTTCTCGGCGAACTCGCCCCGGCCTGGGTGCCCGGCCACGGGCGAGCACGAGCTTGGGGGTACATCACCGATCGGCAGGTTGATGAAGGCTGCTCTGGTGCGCTGGCACAAGCAGTCCTCGCCGATCTTCAGGCGGGTCTTACCAGGGAAGCGACCCGCTCGACGTCGCGGCGCAGCGTCGCGACAGCGGCGGCTAGATCGGTCTCCTCGGTTGTCAATTCGACGCGTTCGGTCACCCATTGCCGGATCAATGCGGACGGAGTTAGATGCGCCCGGCCAGCGGCGGTCTTGACGGCTTCGTAGACAGCGGGCTGGAGACGTACGGAGAATACCGTCGATGCGGTCGCTGCCTGGGACTCTTCCTCGGCGGCTACCCGTTCTTCGTCGGCGTACTCGGCTGCGGTCGCTGCGAGCAGCCGGTTGATCTCAGCTTCGGATCTGATCGTCATCGTGCGCCTCCTGATAACCGCGTCGCTCCGAGCCGGTGGTCCTCCACGCTGTGACACCCCATAGCTCGTCGTCGATCCGGGCAACGATGACCGTGACCACGAAACCGGCCGCCGGTGAGTACCCGACGATGCGGACCGCGCCCGTGTGAGACTTCGGATCCGGGTCACTGACCACGGCCCTCGGGTCGGCCACGGCCTCGTCAGTCCACTCAACCTCGATGTCGATCGCGTCGCGGTAACGGTCTGATCTCGTGCCGATGTGCTCGACTCGTGCTTGCGTCCAGCGCACCTTCACATACACTAGTGTAGTCGCTTCAACTACACCGTGCCATACAAGGTGCGTGGCCAAGGCGGCTGATGCGGCCAGTCCGGTGAGTCTCAGGTTCTTCTTCTAAAGACCTCGGCGCTGGTGGGGGAGATGGTCACGGATTGTCCCGGTGCCGCTCATCGCGGTTGTGCTACCAGAACGTGACAGGCGAAGGGTGCCTCGACGCTGCCGTCCGCTTCGGTGAACGGCCTCAACACATCGTGGGCATCGGTGCGGATGCGCTGGTACACCTCGGCGCTGAGGCGTTCGACGAGCGGGGTGCTCTCGACCTCCGTGGTCACCATGGCATCGACGGACGGGGCTCGGTAAAATGCCCATGTGGCTGTGGGTGTTGGTGACTCGCAGACCGGCGGACTCGATGAGGCCAGTGAGCCCGTTGAGATCGCCGCACACGAAGTACGCGCTCAACAGTGACATGGCCTCCGGGCCGGCGTGGCGACCCGCCAGGTCGACGAACGGCGCGAAGGCGACCTGGGCGTCGAGACGGCTCGGGACCACGACGGCGACCGTCCCGCCTGGGGTGACGACCCGGGCCATCTCGGCGAGCGCCTGCGCGCGGTCCGGGAAGAACATCAGGGCCAGCTGGCAGGCGACCACGTCGAACGACCCGGCCGGGAACGGCAGCGCGGCGGCGTCGCCCTGGTGGAACTCGATGCCGGGGCTGACCCGGCGGGCCACGGTCAGCATCGCCTCGTTCAGGTCGAGCCCGACGACCAAGCCGTCGGGTGCGACCAGGCCGGCAGCGGTGCGGGCGACGATCCCGGTCCCGCAGGCGACGTCGAGCAGCCGCTGGCCGGGACCGACACCGGCCGCCTCGCAGAGGATCGGGGCCCACTGGGCGAAGAACGCCGGCACGAAAGCCGACTCGTAGCACTCGGCCGCCTCGAGCGGGATCTGGAATGACTCGGATGATTCGGTGGACGTGGTCATGGGCCGATCATGAACCGGGGAAGCAGGCCCAGCATCGGGCAGCTGCCCCATCTTCCGTCCCGATCCCCAGGCAGGTCAGGGGCAGCGCGCCGGGGGCTCGCCCGCTACCCCGAGCACTCCGACGGCGTAGGCGGCGGCCTCGGCCCGGTTGCGCAGGTTGAGCTTGGCGAGGATGTGGCTCACATGGTGTGCGGCGGTCTTACGGCTGACATGCAGCCGCGCCGCGATCTCGGGGTTGGACAGGCCCGCCCCCAGCAGCCGCAGCACCTCCTGCTCGCGCAGGGTCAGCGTCCCCACTCCCTTGGGACCGGTCCGGGCGGTGACGCCCAGGGAGCGCAGGAACTGCGCCACCCGGTCGGCGTCGAGGCAGGCGCCGAGCGCCTCGAAGGTGGCCAGGGCACGGCGGGCGTGGTCGACAGCGACGTCGGGACGGCTGGGCGCCAGCGCCCGGCCGAGTTCGAAGCGGGTGCGGGCCACTTCGAACGGGAACTCCAGGTGCGACCACATCCTGAGGGCGGCCTCCAGGTGGGCGGCAGCGGCCTCCGGGTCTCCCTGGACGATCGACACCCGGCCCTGGGCTGCCGCGGCGACCGCGTGCAGCCGGTCGCTGTCCGCCGAGCCGGCCACCTCGGCCAGGCGTAGGACCGCGGCACCGGCCGCATCCCCGTTCCCCGCGGCCGCGTACGCCTCGACGAGCAGGTCGAGAGCGGCGGCGAGATGCGTGCGGTGCTCGGCGAGGCGGTCGAGCCGTTGCTCGAGAGTGCGGCTCGCCGCCGGCGCGTCACCCCGGGCGAGCAGCAGCGCCGCCAGCAAGAGCGTCTCCTCGGCTTCGGCCTCGACCGCCCCGATCGCGAAGGCCGCTGCGCGGCCCGGGGCACCGAGCTGGGACAGGTGCTGCTCGGCCTCCTCCAGGCGGCCCTGCCGGACCCGCAAGGCGGCCAGCCGGACCAGCGCCTTGGCGTGCAAACCCGGGCAGGCACCGTCGGTGATCCGCAGGCCGGTGCCCAGCTCGCGTTCGGCATCGTTCCACCGTCCCGTGGCCGCCAGGATGCTCCCGTAGTAGATACGGCACTCGGCGTAGAGGAACGGGCAGCCGTACTTCTCGACGAAGTCATCGGCGACCTGGCACCACTGGGCGGCGCGTTCGACGTCGCTGGCCAGCTCGCAGGCGTTGAGCATGTCGCAGCAGACGTAGACGACCGTGTCCAGCGTCGAATGCTCACCGGCCAGCACCGCCGCCATCGCCTCGTCGATCAGCGCGAAACCCGCGCCGGTCTGTCCCTGGCCGACCCGGATGAGCCCGAGCTGGGATAACGCCCCCAGCTCAAGATCGGGGTCCCCGACCTTCCGGGCGAGGTCGATGGCCCGCGCCGTGAGTTCCTCGGCAACGTCCAGATCGGGCATCCGGTAGGCCCGGGCCAGCCAGGTCCACGCGTGCAGCAGCCCGGGTTCGAGCGGCTCCAGCAGCCGCTCAGCCCGCCCGATCCACCCGCTGGCGGCAGCGACATTGGCGAAGTTCGCCTTATAAGTGATGCTCAACCACACCGCGCACTGCACCGCGCTGTCCACCTCGCCGGCCTGGCGGAACAGCGAATAGGCCCGGGCGCAGGACGAGACGCTGGCCTGGTTCTCACCCAGCCACCACAACGCGGCCGCCAGCCCGAAGCAGGCCTGCGCCGTCTCCCCCGGCGCCGTCTCACCTTGGATCAGCGCCGCCTCGAATGCGGCCCGCGCATCCCCCCAGCAGCCTGCCGCGAGCGCGGCCTGGCCGGTGGCGAGCGGTTCCTCGGTGGTCATCGCACCCATTTTGGAGCGTCCAGCCACGAGGAGCCGCACCAGGTTAGTGTTGTCATCTGCCGCTCGCGCGACCTTCGGGCAGAGGAAGTGTCCCGCCCAGCTGCCGCTGCCAGTCCCGTTCAGCGCCCGCGCTGAGAAGTTCGCGGCACTCGGCCGATGCCTGGAGCACATGGTTGCCGTCCACATGCCGATGCTCCGCCACTGCGGCCGGCCAGATCAAGGGCCGTCGGCGGCTACGGCTTCTTGACGTGCGTAGGATTGGTGCCCGTGACCGTGCGCCCTGACACCATTGGCAGCAGCGGGGTTCGGAACGAGGACCTGGAGCAGTACCGCCGGGAGCTCACCGGCTACTGTTACCGGATGCTCGGCTCGGGCTTCGAAGCCGAGGACGCCGTGCAGGAGACGATGCTGCGGGCCTGGCGGGGCAGCGATGGCTTCGAGGGCCGGTCCTCGGTGCGGTCGTGGCTGTACCGCATTGCCACGAATGTGTGCCTGGACATGGTGCGGGGCCGGCAGCGCCGGGCCCGGCCGATGGACCTGGGGCCGTCCTCGACGGCGGACTCGTTCACCGGTGCCGTGCTCCCCGAGCACGCATGGGTGTCCCCAATCCCGGACGCCCGCGTCCTGCCCGACGACCCGGCCGAGCTGGCGGCGTCGAAGGAGACCATCCGGCTGGCCTTCGTCACCGCCCTGCAGCACCTGCCCGCCCGGCAGCGAGCGGTGCTGGTGCTGCGCGAGGTGCTGTGCTGGCAGGCGGCCGAGGTGGCCGAGCTGCTGGAGACCAGCGTGGCGTCGGTCAACAGCGCGCTCCAGCGAGCCCGCGCCACCCTCAAGGCTCGCGATGCCGGTGCCGTCGCCTCGCCCACGGTGGCCGCTGACCAGCAGGCGCTGCTCGCCCGCTACGTCGACGCCTTCGAGCGCTACGACATCTCCTCGCTCGTCTCGCTGCTGCACGACGACGCCGTCATGTCGATGCCGCCCTACGACTTCTGGCTGCGCGGGCCGGTCGAGATGGGCCGGTGGTTCCTCGGCAAGGGCATCGTGTGTCGCGGTTCGCGGCTGGTGGCGACCGCGGCCAACGGCTGCGCCGCCTTCGGCTCGTACCACGCCGACGCCCACGGTGGGCACCAGCCGTTCGCCCTCCAGGTCATCGAGATCTCAGGGGACCGGATCGTCGGGCATCACAACTTCCTCGACACCACCCTGTTCGCCGCCTTCGGCCTGCCCGCCCGCCTCGAACCGTAGACCTCCGGTCACCACCGCACCCAGGCCGAGCAGCTCGAGCAGCTCCGAGAGCTCCCCGCAGACCGCCCGCAGCCGGATCGAGCACCCCAGACGTCGTGCTGCCAGCTGCCACCGCACCAGTTGCTCCACCACGGTGAGGTCAGGAGGACCGCACCCGGCCAGCGGCCAGCTCGCCACCTCGACGTCCCCGCAGGCGAGCACCACCAGCGCGTAGGTGTCTGGTCGCAGCACGTTGCTACGACGACCGCAGGCAACAGAACTCATCGCCGCAGCGCGGGGCCATCCCACCCTTGACAAGTATTATTGTCAGGGAGATAGTGGCCGGTATGCACGACGTCGAGGTCATCGAGAACGCGGCCGCCGCAGCGGTGGCGCTGGACCCGGTACGGGCCCGGCTGCTGGCCGAGCTGGTGGAGCCCGGCTCGGCCGCTGCCCTCGCCGTCCGGGTCGGCATCCCCCGCCAGAAGGTCAACTACCACCTCCGGACGCTGGAGGCGCACGGCCTCCTGGAGTTGGCCGAGGAACGCAGAAGGGGCGGCATCATCGAACGGGTGATGCGGGCTACCGCCGCCAGTTACGTCGTCTCCCCCGCCGCCCTCGGATCGAAGGCCGCCGACCCCGACGAGACGGCCGACCGGCTCTCGGCCCGCTACCTCGTCGCCCTCGCCGGCCGGATGGTGCGTGAGGTCGGCGGCCTCGCCCGCCGGGCCGCGGCCGCCGGGAAGCGACTGTCCACCATGACCATCGATACCGAGATCCGCTTCCGCTCGGCCGAAGACCGCGGCGCGTTCGCCGACGAACTCACCGCCAGCGTGCTCGATCTCGTATCCCGCTACCACCACGACGAGGGGCGGTCGCATCGCCTTGTCGTCGCTGCCCACCCCAAACCCGAGGAGACCGCATGACCATCCCCCACGCTCCCGCTCCGAATTGACGCCCCCGCAGCCTGATGGACTGACAACGTCATTCGCCGGGGGCTATTCGCTGGGGCAGATCTGTCGCCGCAACGGCGGCGATGAGTTTCGGACCGATCCGTCGTCCTATGGTGTGCACGTCATTCAGGACCAGATGCGATGAGGGAGAACATCATGAGCGACGCCCCTACCACGATCGACACCCCGGCAGCGCGCCCGGGGCGGGCTGTGCACATCATCCTGTGGGTGGTGCAGGTCCTGTTGGCCCTGTTCTTTGCGTTCATCGGAGTCCTCAAGCTCGCCGGCCCATAGGAAGTGGTGGATCAGTTCGCCACGATCGGCCTCGGCCAGTGGTTCCGGTATCTCACCGGCACGCTCGAGCTCGCCGGCGCGATCGGCCTGCTGATCCCGCGGCTGGTCGGGCCGGCCGCGATCGGGCTCGCGGGCGTCATGGTGGGCGCGGTCATCACCCACCTGACCGTTCTGCCACCCGCCAGCGATGCGGTGGGCCCGGTTGTGCTGGGCATCGTGTTCGTCCTGATCGCGTGGGGCCGCTGGCCGCAGACCAAGGCCCTGGTCGGCAAGCCCAAGCACTGACCGGAACGACATTCAACGGTACATCACGAAGGAGTCCTGAAATGCCCCGAGAATTCGAGCTGCGCAAGCAGGTCGAGCTCGACGCGAGCCCCGAGCAGGTGTGGGGGGCGATCGCCACCGGCCCCGGCATCTCGTCGTGGTTCATGGGACCGCACGAGGTCCAGCCGCGGGTCGGTGGCACGATCAAGCTCACCATCGGCGACTTCTCCGAGCAAGCCACGATTACCGCCTGGGACCCGCCGAAGCGGCTCGCGTACCGCGGTGATGCGGGGGCGGACGGGTCGTTCCACGCGATGGAGTACCTCATCGAGACCCGTGAGGGCGGCAGCACCGTGCTCCGGTTCGTGCACAGCGGCTTTCTCAGCGACGACTGGGGCGCCGAGTACGAGGACATGACCAGCTACGGCTGGGACAAGTACCTGCACACCCTTGCCCAGTACCTGAGGTACTTCACCGGGCGGCCCGGCATCTTCGTCTACGCCGAGGGTCCCCCCACCGCCGAGGGACAGGACGGCTGGACGATGCTCACCGAGGGACTGGGCCTGACCGGGCCGGTCAGCACCGGAGATCGGGTGCGGCTCACCCCGGAAGGGCTCGCGCCGATCGAGGGCGTGGTGGACTACGTCTTCCCGGAGTTCCTGGGGGTCCGCGGAAGCGACGGGCTGTACCGGTTCCAGGGCGGCAGCCACCAGCTCGGCGTGGGACACCACCTCTTCGCCGCGGATGTGAACGGCGAAGAAGCCGCAGCGGCGTGGCAGGCGTGGCTGAGCCGGGTGTTGTCCGGGTAGGCGGCGAAGCGGGAGAACGACCGTACGGCCGGCGATTGACCGTGAGCAGCGGCATCAGTATCCCTGGGCGATCCGGCGGGCCTGCTCCAGGTCGTCGTGGTTGTCGATCTCGATCCAGTCGACGGCACCGATCGGCACCACCGAGATCCTGCCGCCGCGGTCGACCAGCTCCTGGTAGCCGTCCTCGTAGTAGAGGTTCGGGTCGCGCTCCCACGTCGCCTGGAGAGCGTCGGCGAGCGGCTCGGCGGCGGCCGGCTCCAGCAGGGTGGCGCCGATGTACTCGCCGTCCGCCTGAGCCGGGTCCATCAGCTTGGTGATCCGCCGGAGATGCCCGTTGCCGTCGAAGATGACCTTCATCTGCTCGTCGGCGAGCCGCTTCCCGTCGTCGACGGCGAGCAGCACGTCAGGGCCGCGGGCGGCGAGCAGCGTGCGCTCCACGCTCACCGGGTGGACCGTATCGCCGTTGACCATCAGGACGCCCTCGGCGAAGTAGTCGCGGCCCAGCCACAGGGAGTAGGCGTTGTTCCACTCCTCGGCCTTGTCGTTGTGGACGAGCGTGATGTTGACGCGGTAGCGCCCCTCCAGCTCGGCCCGGCGCTCCTCGATCGCGCCCGCGCAGTAACCGACCACGATGACAACGTCGGTGAGCTCGACCTCGGCGAGATTGCCCAGCGTGATGTCCAGGTTCGTCGTCTCACCGTTAACCGGTACCAGGGCCTTGGGTAGCTGCTCTGTGTACGGGCGGAGCCTTCGCCCTGCTCCTGCGGCAAGCACCATGCCGATCATGAGCTGGCTCCTCATTCCTTGAGTGTGATGCCGCCCCCGCGGCCGGTGTGGTCACGATATCGCTGCTCGCAGCGCGGCTGACCGGCTCAAGCTCGGCTGCGATGCCAGCTGCTGAGCTGGCCGGACGCAACCCGGTGCAGCGGGTCTGGCCCGGCGAGAAGGTCTGGCACGGTCGGTGCGTTAGCACTCATGACCGGCGAGTGCTAACGCCGGCGAGGAGGAAACCCTGTCATGGCCATCGCACTACGACACGCTGTGTGGAGCCCGTTCGGCTCCGAGTTCGACACCTTGATCCGCCGGGCGTTCGGGGCGCCAGCGCTTCCGACCCGGTCGTACGTACCGGCCGCGGACATCCGCACCGAGGGCGACGATATCGTGATCAAGCTGGAGCTGCCCGGAGTGGGCACCGGCTCGGAGGTCTCCGTCCAGCTGGACGGACGCCGGCTGGTGGTCTCCGGTCATCACGGCACCCACCGCTCCGACGAGCGGGACGGTTTCATGGTCCGCGAGATCCGCTCCGGATCGTTCCGGCGCGCTTTCCCGCTGCCCTCCGGGGTGACCGCCGAGCAGATCAGCGCCGACTATGCGGCCGGGCTGCTCACCATCCACATTCGGGACGCCGTCAAGCCTGCCCCGCAGGCAGTGACCGTGCCGGTACGTGGGCTGTCCGTCGCGCAGCAGGACGCGCCGACCGAGGACGCCGGCACAGCAACTGACACCAAGGCCGACCAGGCCTGAGTCAACTGCCACCGGCCCGGCGAGGCACCCCCTCGCCGGGCCGGTGCTTTGTTGAGGGATTTCCCCGATGTGTTCGTCGTGGCCCCGATTGCAGGCTTGGTGCGCCCACCGGGCAGTCGTCCGAGCCGAGGCGGAAGCCGGGAAGGCGCCCGGCGACCGGACCGGCTGCGCGACCTCGAAACCGGTGAGCGCCCCCGCCCCGCTCAGCCCGGTGCCCGACCCGCGTAGCCCCAATGAGGGAAGGCCTGCGATCCGGGCATTGGCCAGCTCGCCCGAGGTATGCGCGGAGGGTGTCCCACATATTCTGCGCGAGCACCCGGCCCGAGTCGCCCGGCCACCCAGCATGATCGCCACCGTCATACGGTGACAGGGTCACTCACCCGGGTAAGCAGCCCGCAGCGGCGCACGCCGTCCACAGCGGTATCTCTCCCCACTCGCCGGTATCGAGGTCCTGTGGGGATGGGTCACGACACCGCGCCGGATCTTTCCGGCTCCACGAGGCGAACCTGCACGTCCGGCAGATCGGCAAAGCCGGCCAGGCCGTCGCTGGTGACCAGCAGCCGGTCGGTGGCCCGGGCGGTGGCCGCGATCATCAGGTCGTGGGCCCCGCGGGGCTGTCCCGTCCGGCGGACATGGGCCAGCAAAACGGCGTAGTGCACCGCCACCGCGGGGGTGCAGTCGATCACCGGGGTGACTGCCAGCAGCTCGGCGAGGAACGCCTGCTGGGCGGCTCGGCGGGCGGGGTCGTCATCGAGCTCGACCCCGGTCAAGTATTCGGCCAGGGCCACCGCGGGCAGCGCGATGTCGTCCTCGGCGGCGAATGCGGTCACGTCCAGGTGCCCGCGCACGCAAGCGACCAGGACCCCGGTGTCCAGGATCACTCGTGCCACGGATCGCGATCCAGACCGGCGGGCGCCGCACCGGCGGCGGCCACATTGGCGGCGAATACGTCGTCGACGTCGAGCCGCCCGCGCCAGCGGGACAGCACTTCGGCGACGGCCTGGCCGTTGCCCCGCGGCGCCGGCACGATCAGCGCCACCCGCCGGCCACCGCGCGTGATCACGATCGTCTCACCCTCCTCAGCTCCGTCGAGCACGGCGGAGAACCCCCGTGCCACTTCCGAGGCAGACATCTCTTTCATGGGAGTCAGTGTATATGATTCAGACTATCTGATTCCAACAATCCGAGAGTAGTTCCCTGGCGAGTACGAACCCGGGTTCATGCCGCCATGGGTGGTCTCACCTGCTGTAACGATTCCGATTGTCCGTGAACCCGGTCCGGGATGAACCGGGTGGGCACTTTATCCGAAGGATTACGGTAGAAGGCGGTCGGCGACACTGTGGTTGCTGCCCGGATGTCGATGGATGGAGTACAGAAATGCACGAGTTCGTGTGTGGGCACCAGGAGTGCAGTAGCCGGTTCACCGCGTCCGACAAGGCTTACCTGATGCGCCAGGTGGAAGAGCACCTGAAGGACGCACAC
>Ga0187893_10013110_pt1 | contig 11612 bp, 9 predicted proteins | sample MA1701074metaG_FD_139574 | JGI IMG/M metagenome (GOLD analysis project Ga0187893, IMG submission 139574) | White microbial mat communities from a basaltic lava cave in the Kipuka Kanohina Cave System on the Island of Hawaii, USA - MA170107-4 metaG ...
CCCCGCGGGGAAACCCTTCGCGCGCAGCCGGTCGGTCACCAGCGCAAACGACACCCCCGCCAAAAACAGAAACAACGGGGCAGGGAACGTCCCCAGCAGTTGCGACCATTTAATGAACTCGCCTTGCCGCGCCTCCGGCCCCAGCCACGCGTCGTAGCAGTGCGTCTGAAACATCAGCACGCACGCCAGCCCCCGCATCCAGTCGATATACGCCAGCCGGTTCCGCGCCATTCCGTTCCGGATTCTAGCCACAGATGAACACAGATGAAACAAGGACGACTTAGAGACGCGGCAACTTCCAATCGCGAACATCCATAAGGAGAAGTCTATCCACAGCGGGCCGGCGAAGGACAACCCCCACCCCAATGGAAACCAGGTAGGCGAGGATGCCACACAACAACCAGACGAATACCTCCGCCAAGCCGTGTGGCTGAACCCGTATGCCGAATAGGCTTAGCAGCCAAAGGATCAACAGATACCAAAGGACAAAAGACAACAACGAAACTCCCCAGGTAATTTGCCTGCGAATCTTTTCCGTATTCATCTGTGTTTATCTGTGTTCATCTGTGGTTCCACCGCCTGTCACCGCACCACGCCCGCCACCGGCGACGACGCCGACGCATACAGCTTTTTCTGTATCCGCCCCGCCAGCCACGCCGCGCGCCCCGCTTCCACCGCCAGCTTCATCGCCTCCGCCATCAGCACCGTATCCTGCGCCTCGGCAATCGCGGTGTTCATCAGCACGCCGTCGGCGCCCAGCTCCATCGCCACCGTCGCGTCCGACGCGGTGCCCACGCCCGCATCCACAATCAGCGGCACCGACGTAATCTGCTCGCGCAGGATGCGCAGGTTGGCCTCGTTCTGAATCCCCATGCCCGACCCAATCGGCGCGCCCAGCGGCATCACCGCCGCTGCGCCCGCATCAATCAGCTTCTTGGCCACCACCAGATCGTCGTTGGTGTACGGCAGCACCACGAAGCCTTCCTTCACCAGCACGCGCGTCGCCGCCACCAATTCTTCCGTATCGGGAAAGAGCGTCGCCTGATCGCCAATCACTTCCAGCTTCACCCACTCCGACAAACCCACTTCGCGCCCCAGCCGCGCCGTGCGGATCGCTTCGTCGGCCGAGTAGCACCCCGCCGTATTCGGCAGGATGAAAATCTTCGCGCGGTCAATGTAATCGAGCAGCGATTCTTTGCTGCGGTCGGTCAGGTTCGCGCGCCGCACCGCCACGGTGACCATATCCGCGCCACTCGCCGCGTGCGCCCGCGCCATCTCCTGAAAGCTGCGGTATTTCCCCGTCCCTACAATCAGCCGCGAGCGAAACGCGCGGCCCGCAATCACCAGTTGATCCGGCATTCCATTGCTCCTGCCGCGATTCTACCGCAGTCGTCAGGCAAGGTCATTTCCGCGGAGGGAAGTGGGGAGGTGAGGAAGTGAGGAAACTTGGAGTGCGGGAGCTCTGCTCCCGCCTTGCCTTTTGCTAGGTCCACCTCGGGGAACAACTGATCGTTCGGTGTGTCCTAATCCTCTCCTTTACTTCCCATTGCGACCCGCAAGCGCCGTCGCCAGCCCCAGCCCAATCAGCACGCTGCCGGTGACGTACCGCTCCGACTGCACATACCGCCGGCTATTCAGCAGCAGCCCGCGGCTCGACCCAGCCACCAGCGCCCACGTCCCATCGGTGATCGTTGCCATCACCGCAAACAGCAGCCCCAGCGCGACAATCTGCCCGGCCACCCAGCCATTTGCCGGATTCACAAACTGCGGAAGAAACGCCAGAAAGAACAGCGCCGTCTTGGGATTCAGGATCGCCACCACCGTGCCTTGCCAGAAAACTTTGGAAAGCGCCCCCGGCGTCCGCGCCGCGCCAGCCGCCTCAGGCACAGGCGCCGCAGCCCCGCGCTGCATCAGCTTGCTGATTCCCAGATAAATCAGATACGCGGCGCCCGCATACTTCACCACACCGTATGCCAGCGCCGACGTCATCAGCAGCGCCGATAGCCCCAGCGCCGCCGCCAGGATGTGCACCACCACGCCCACCTGAATGCCCAGCACCGACAGCAACCCCGCTTTGCGACCCTGCTCCAGGCTGCGCGCCACGATGTACATCACCGCCGGCCCCGGCGTAATCAGCATCACCAGGCTCGCGCCGATAAAGAGGTACAGATTCGCAGTGTCCATTCAACGCTCCTGCTGCTTCGACGCCCCGTGCTGCGCGAAAGGCCCACTCCATCTCTCGTCACTCGTCGCTGTTCTGTGTCGCTGCCGTCTTGGGCGCAGCCTCTTCGGAGTACAATCCCTCGATCACATCGGCATACCGCTCTTCCACCGCGCGCCGCCGCACCTTCATGGTGTAGGTCACCTGCCCGCCCTCAAACGTGAAGTCGTGATCCAGCAGCGCGAAGCGCTTCACCGTTTCAAACTGCGCCAGATTCTCGTTCACGCGGTCCACTTCCTTGCCGATCATCTCGCGCACCAGCGGATGCGCCACCAGCTCCGCCCGCGACGCCAGCTCCAGCCCGTGCGTGCGCACCTCCGCTTCGATCGCGCCAAACGCCGGCACAATCAGCGCCACCACATACTTGTGCCGGTCGCCCACCACAATCGCATCCTGAATGTACCGGCTGGCCTTCAACCGGTTCTCGACTGGCTGCGGCGCTACGTACTTTCCCGCCGCAGTCTTGATCAAGTCCTTCTTGCGATCGGTGATCGAAAGAAATCCGTCGGTGTCCAGCCTGCCGATGTCGCCGGTGCGGAACCAGCCATCCTCGGTGAACGCCGCGCGCGTGGCTTGCGCTTTGTTGTAATAGCCCTGCATCACGCACGGCCCGCGCACCAGGATTTCGCCGTCGTCGGCAATTTTCACTTCCACATTGGCGATGGGCCGGCCCACCGTGCCCACTTTGTTGTGCATCGGCGTATTCGTCGACACCACCGGCGACGTCTCCGTCAGCCCGTAGCCCTGATAGATGTGCACACCCGCGGCCCAGAAAAACTCCAGCAGCTCGATGGCCAGCGGCGCCGAGCCCGAGGTGCACGAGCGGAACCGCCCGCCCAGCCCCGCGCGAATCTTGGGATACAGCAGCGCATTGGCCAGCGCCCAGCGCAGCTTGACGCCCGCGCCCACCCGCTTGCCGTACGCGCGCCACGGCGCCGCATCGCGCGCCGTACACATCGCAAAGTCGAACATTGTGCGCCGGAAGCCCGTCGTCGCGCTCCCGCGCTCGTGAATCGTGGTGTAGATTTTTTCGAACACTCGCGGTACCGCCGCCATCAGCATCGGCCGCACTTCGCGCAGTGCCGCCTGCACCTGCTCCGGCTGTTCGACGTAGGCCACCGTGATGCCGTGCGAGATGTAGCCGTAGTCAATCATCCGCTCATAGACGTGGTTCAGCGGCAGGAACGAAAGCCCGATGTCGCCCGGCTCGAAGACGCTCTCACGCGTCGCGTCAATGTCGTTCGAGCTGATGTTGGCGTGCGACAGCATCACCCCCTTTGGCTCGCCCGTGGTGCCCGAGGTGTAAATGATGGTCGCCAGTTGCTCGGGCCGCACGCGCGCCGCGCTTTCGCGATACGCCGCAACCTGCTTTTCTCCCGCCCGCGAATACAGCGGCTCCATGCGCAGGAAGTCGCCCTCGAAGCCATACGGCGCCCGCGCCACAATCACCCGCTCCACGTGCGGCAGACCGGCGCGCATCTTCAGGAACATCCGCGCCTGCTCCGCGCCCGCCACGATCACCACATGCGCACCCGAATCGGCCAGGATGTACGCGGTGCGCTCCTCCGATTCGCGGAAATAAATCGGCACGTTCACCGCGCCCAGCCCCAACATCGCGTAGTCCGCGATGTGCCATTCCGGGCAGTTGGGTGCCAGCAGCGCCACACGGTCGCCGTTGCGCACGCCCAGCTCCGCCAGCGCCGCCGAAAATCCCGCCACCCGCCGCAGGAATTCCGCCGACGGAATCTCCTCCCAGCGCTCGCCCGCCTTGTGCATCAGCGCGCGCGGGTTGGGCCGCTGGTCCATCGCCTCCAGGAACCGCTGCGTCAATGTGGGATAGTGCGTCATGCTCGAAACCCAATGTAGCACGACTGTAGAGGCCAGCTTTAGCTGGGCATGCCTTTGTTGCCTGCGCCTTGTTCAAACACTCAGGTTTTGGTGTCATCCCGAGCCCCGATGTTTTTTCGGGGCGAGGGATCTGCTTTTTCAAAATGCCAAGCCAACAGCCGATTCCTCGCCCCGAAACATCGGGGCTCGGAATGACAAGCTTGCACCGGGCGACACATCGACGGCCTCGGCAGGGCACGGCTTCAGCCGTGCCGATAACGGTGCTTCTTGTTGAGGGGCTTTAGCCTCTGAGGCACACTTTGTCCTCGGAATATGAAAGCTGAATGCTGGTAGCTGATAGCTGACTGCTGACCGGTTGCGTTAAGATAGCCGCGAGGACGCACCCCATGGCAACCAAAGTCACCGAAGCCGCCCCCGCGCCGCGCACCGTCCGCGCGCCCCGCGGCACCGAGCTTTCCTGCAAGGGTTGGCAGCAGGAAGCCGCGCTGCGCATGCTGATGAACAACCTCGATCCCGACGTGGCCGAAAAGCCGCAGGAGCTGATCGTCTACGGCGGCACCGGCCGCGCCGCGCGCAACTGGTCGTGCTTCGAAGCCATCGTCGCCTCGCTGCGCGAGCTTGCCGCCGACGAGACCCTGCTGGTGCAATCCGGCAAGCCGGTGGGAATTTTCCGCACGCATCCTTACGCGCCGCGCGTGCTGATCGCCAATTCCAACCTCGTCGGCCACTGGTCTAACTGGGAAAAATTCGGCGAGCTCGAGCGCGCCGGCCTGATGATGTACGGCCAGATGACCGCCGGCAGCTGGATCTACATCGGCACGCAAGGCATCTTGCAGGGAACCTACGAAACCTTCGCCGCCGCCGCGCGCAAACATTTCGGCGGCTCGCTGGCGGGCAAACTGGTGGTCAGCGGCGGCATGGGTGGCATGGGCGGCGCGCAGCCGCTGGCCGCCACCTTGAATGGCGCCGCGTTCCTCGGCATCGACGTCGACCCCGAGCGCATCAAGCGCCGAGTCAAGATTGGCTACTGTGACGTGATGGTCTCGGACCTCGACGAGGCGCTGCGCATCCTGAAGAACGCCGTGCGCACCAAGGAACCGGCTTCGGTGGGCCTCGTTGGCAATTGTGCTGACGTGATTCCCGCGCTCGCCGCCCGCGGCATCGTCCCCGACCTGCTCACCGACCAGACCGCCGCGCACGACCCGCTCGACGGCTACGTGCCCAACGGCATGACGCTCGATGCTGCGCTCGAACTGCGCCGCGCGAATCCCGCCGATTACCAGCGCCGCTCGCTCGACGCCATCGCCGCTCACGTCCGCGGCATGCTCGACTTGCAGAAGCTTGGCGCAGTCACCTTCGACTACGGCAACAACATCCGCACCTTCGCGCACCAGAACGGCGTCGACGACGCTTACAACTTCCCCGGCTTTGTGCCTGCTTACATTCGCCCGCTGTTCTGCGAGGGCCGCGGGCCGTTCCGCTGGGCCGCGCTCTCCGGCGACCCGGCAGACATCGCGCGCACCGATCAGCTGGTGCTCGATATGTTCCCGCACGACGAAATCCTGAGCCGCTGGATCAAGCTGGCGTCGAAGCGCGTCAAGTTTCAGGGCCTGCCCGCGCGCATCTGCTGGCTGGGCTACGGCGAGCGCGACAAGTTCGGCCTCGCGTTGAATGACTTGGTCGCGCGCGGCGAGCTCAAGGCGCCCATCGTCCTCGGCCGCGACCACCTCGACTGCGGCTCCGTCGCTTCGCCCTACCGCGAAACCGAAGGCATGCGCGACGGCTCCGACGCTGTCGCCGACTGGGCGCTGCTCAACGCGCTGCTCAACACCGCCAGCGGTGCCTCCTGGGTTTCGATTCACAATGGCGGCGGCGTGGGCATCGGCTATTCGCAGCACTCCGGGCAGGTCACCGTGGCCGACGGCACGGCGGAGATGGCCGCGCGCATCGAGCGGGTGCTTACCAACGACCCCGGCATCGGCGTTGCTCGCCACGCCGACGCCGGCTACCCCGAGGCCCTCGACTTCGCCCATCGCTCCGGCGTAAAACTTCCCTTTACCTAGGTCATGGAGCAAGTGGGCTAGCCGATCCCGAGACTTGGCCGAAGTTGCAGGAGCAAATGATTGAGGCAATGGTGCGCCTCGACCGGACTCTGCGTCCCCGAATAGCGAAGCTTGAGAGCTAGTAGTCGCCCAGCTTTAAGCAGAATCGTAATCCTGCAGTGCGGGTGCCCCACCCTTTCGGGTCTTTGAAAGGGTGGGTTCAGTGTTCTGTTTCTTTATCTGTGTAATCTGCGGATCGCGTTCCACCCCTGCTACAATCCAGCCTCGTGACGGAATCGCTGCTGATCACCGGATGCCGCCAGCTCGTGACGCTGGCGGATAGCCTCACGTCAGTTGCTTCCCGCGGGCGGGCCACAACGGGACGTGAGCTACGCGGCGCGCCGCGGCGCGGGGCGGCCCTGCGCGAGCTCGCCATCGTGAAGAACGGCGCGCTGCTCATCCGCGACGGCCGCATCGCCGCCATCGGCAGCGAAGCGCAGGTGAAGCGCGCGGCGCGCAAGCTGCCACCCAAGGAGCGCAAGCGCATCCGTGAACTCGACGCGCACGGCGCCGTCGCGCTCCCCGGCTTCGTGGATTCGCACACGCATCTGGTTTTCCCCGCGTCGCGCGCCAACGAATACGAAATGCGCATCGCCGGCGCCACCTACGAGCAGATCGCCGCGGCCGGCGGCGGCATCGTCTCCACCGTAAGCAAATTGCGCAAGGCCTCGCCCGCGTCGCTCAAGCAGCGCGCGCTCGACTCGCTCGCGCACATGGCCGCGCATGGCACCACCACCGTCGAAGCCAAGTCGGGCTACGGGCTCGACGCCGCGAGCGAGCTGAAAACCCTTCGCCTGCATCGCGAGCTCCAAGAAGAAGCGGTGTCATTCCGAGGCCCGCGAGACGGGCCGAGGAATCTGCTTGTCCCATCAAAAAAGCAGATCCCTCGTCGTTCCGGCAAGGCCGGAACTCCTCGGGATGACAACCAAGGGACCTGGAGCTCGATCGACCTCGTCTCAACGTTTCTCGGTGCGCACGTTCCGCCGCCGGAATACCGCGACCGCGCCGACGCCTACGTCGACCTGCTGTGCCGCAAGCTCATCCCGCAAGTTGCCTCGGAGCGCCTGGCCGACTACTGCGACGTTTTTTGCGACCGCGGGGCTTTCACTGTGGAGCAGTCGCGCCGCATCCTCACCGCCGCGCGCGCCTGCGGCATGGGCCTGCGCCTGCACGCCGAGCAACTCGCCAACACCGGCGCGGCGCAACTTGCCGTCGAGCTGCATGCCGCCAGCGCCGACCACCTCGAGCAGATCAACTCCGGCGACATTCGGGCGCTGGCCGCCTCCGACGTGGCGTGCACCCTGCTGCCCGGCTGCTGCTTCCATCTCGGCTTGCAGCATTACGCGCCGGCGCGCGCGCTGGTGGAAGCCGGCGCCATCGTCGCGCTGGCCACCGACTTCAACCCGGGCACCTCGCCCACGCTCAACATGCAGATGGTGCTTTCGCTCGCTTGCACGCAGATGCGCATGACGCCCGCCGAAGCCATCGCCGCCTCCACCATCAACGCCGCCTACGCGCTCGGCCGCGCCGACCGCATCGGCTCGCTCGAAGTTGGCAAATTCGCCGACCTCGCGCTCTTCGCCGTGGAGGACTACCGCGAAATCCCGTACTATTTCGGTGTGAACCACTGCGTGCTGACCCTCAAGCGCGGGAAAATCGTATTCAACGCAGATGAACGCCGATGGAGCAGATGAACACAGATAGGAATGGGCTTAGGCCGCAAAGCGATGCTTCAAAGCAAGAAAGGAATTCAAGCATCTGCGCCATCTGCATCTGCGTTTATCTGCGTTGAAAGGTCTTGAATGAAGAGACTGATTGAGTGCGTACCCAACTTTTCCGAAGGCCGCGACGCCGCCAAGGTCGACGCCATCGTCGCCGCCATGCGCGCCGTCGCGGGCGTCTACGTGCTCGACCGCGAGATGGACGCCGACCACAACCGCTGCGTGATCACGCTGGCCGGCGAGCCTGAGCCGGTGGCCGAAGCGGCGCTGGCCGGCATCGGCAAGGCCGTCGAGCTGATTGACCTCACCAGGCACTCCGGCGCGCATCCGCGCATCGGCGCCTGCGACGTGCTGCCATTCATCCCCGTCGAAGGCGTGGCCATCGAAGACTGCGTGCACCTGGCGAAAAAAGTCGGGGCGGAGATTTGGAACCGCTACAAAGTGCCGGTCTATTTCTACGAAGCCGCAGCGCAGCGCCCTGACCGCGGCAATCTCGAAAACATCCGCCGCGGCCAGTTCGAAGGCTTGCGCGACGAAGCGCCGCGCAATCCCGATCGCGCACCCGACGTCGGCGGCCCTGCGCTGCACGCCACCGCCGGGGCCACTGTGGTCGGCGCGCGCAAATTTCTCGTCGCTTACAACATCAACCTCAATACGCCCGACGTCGAAATTGCCAACAAGATCGCCAAGGCCATCCGCTTTTCCTCCGGCGGGCTGCGCTTTGCCAAAGCCATGGGCGTGAACCTCAAGGCGCGCGGGTTGGCGCAAGTCAGCATCAACATGACCGACTTCGAGCAGACCCCGCTGCATCGCGTCTTCGAAATGGTCAAGCGCGAAGCCGAGCGCTACGGCGTGATGCCCGTCGGCAGCGAAATCGTCGGCTTGATTCCCAAGCGCGCCATCGAGATGACCGCCGATTTTTATCTGCAGCTCGAGAATTTCTCGCCCGAGCAGGTGCTGGAGAATCGCCTGGCCGCTGCGCTGGCGGGCGCGCCGCTCGATGCCAAAGGCAAGCTCGCCACACTCGCGCAGCCGTTCATCGACGCGGTGGCCGCGCCCACCGCCACGCCGGGCGGCGGCTCAGTGGCTGCTTATTCGGCCGCGCTGGCCGCGGGGCTGGGCCAGATGGTCGCCGGACTCTCGCGCAAGAAAAAGGCGCAGGCGCAGTACGTTGACCAGCTCAGCGCCGCCGTGGACGAGCTGCGCCAGGCCGCGGCCGCGCTCGCGGAAGCCATCGACACCGACGCCGGTTCCTACGACGCGGTGCTGGCCGCCATGAAGCTGCCCAAGGATTCCGCCGGCGAGCAGCAGCGCCGCGAAGCCGCCATCCAGAAGGCCACGCAGATGGCGGCGCTGGTCCCCTTGCGCGTGGCGCAGGCCGCCGCAGAAATTTTCGAGCGTCTCGGGCAACTGGAAGCTATCTCCAGCCCGTCTATGAGTTCAGACCTGCGCGTCGGCCGGCTGATGGCCGCGGCAGGCGCGCGCGGCGCGCTGGAGAACGTGGCCATCAATCTCGAGTCCATCACCGACACGGCGTTTGTCTCGAAGATGCGCAGCGAATCTGCCGCCGTCGAAGCCCGCTTGACGCAATCAGCGAAGTCAGCCAGTTCGAAGGTTTGAGGGGTACACTGTAGGGGCGGGTTTCATCGGCGTACAACGCCAATGGAAAAGCTTGTAACCCGCTCGGTTCCCACCGTCAAAATGGAAAGAGGCTCTGAGCAATGAAACGCATCGCCGCAATACTGATCGCCACCGTCATCCTTGCCGCGCCGGCCGCCGCGGGCTCGCTCAACACCGCCATCATCTCGCTCTTCCCCAAAGATGTCGCGGAGTTCGCTTACGCTGACCTGAAGGGCGCGCGCAAGCACGCCTGGTTCGCGCAGATGAAAGACCAGATCCTCCCCAGCCGCTTCCGCCAGTTCGAGCAGTTCCTCATCTCCGCGGGCATCGACCCCAACGCGCAGGTGGACGAGCTGGCTTGGGCCGCCACGCTGCCCACCAAAGAGCAGGGCGACATGGTGGTCGGCATCGCGCTCGGCACCTTCCGCCCCGCCGACGCGGAGGAGTTCTTCAAGAAGCAGAAGCTCGGCGCCGTCGAAGTGCGCGGCTTCAAGCTCTTCGCCTTCGGCAGCGGCGCGGGGCCAACCGACATTTTCTTCTTCTTCCTCGACTCCAACACCGCCGCCTTCGGCCATCGCGCCATCCTGGAAAAAATGATCGAAGTGCGTTTCGGCGCCGAAGAAGGGCTGCTGCGCAACGAGGAACTCTATCCTCTGATAGAAGAGACCAACGGCCGCAGCCTGGTGTGGGCCGTGCTCGGTCCCGGCTACACGCAGGTCGCCATCCAGCAGCTTGTGCCGGAAGCCGCGCAGTTTCCCGAAGCGCCCAAGCTGGCCGCCAAGCTCAAGGCCACCATCATCGAGCTGCAGCCCGACCGCGGCCTCGACGCCAAGTTCCAATCCGTATGCGCCACGCCCGACGACGCCAACCTGTTCGCCGCACTGATTCAGGCCGGCATTATGTACAAGCGTTATCAGGAGACGGAATCCAACCCCGACTTGGCCAAAGTCCTGGAGACGGCCACGGTGAACCCGCGCGGCGACCGCCTCGAGATGCGCTTCACCCTCAGCGAGGAAACGCTGCTCGCCCTGCTCCGCCGCAACACCTTCGCCGTGAAACTGTAAGCTCAAAACGAACGGGATGGGTGCCCATCCTTTCCGCGTATTTTGCGGAAAGGGTGGGAACGTTCGCTCCTACCGCTTGAGGTACTTCACCAGCGTGGTCCGCGACGTTCCATTCTTCGTGTCATAGAGCACGCGGTCCACGCGCGTCATCAGCGAGAGCCCCGCCACCTTGCCCGCCGCATTCGCCGGCCCTCCCGGCAGAAATGTATCGAGGCCCGCCGTGGGCAGCGCTTCTCCGTGGTGTTCGAGGGTCACTTCCAGCCGGTCGTCGAAGCCGCGAATCTCCAGCGTCAGTTCGGGGTGTTCCTTGGTCAGCAGTTCAAAGGTGTCGCGGATCGCTTCGGCCGCAGCGACCTTCACATCCGCCACCGCCTGCTGGCCCAATCCGCTGCGCCGCGCGCAGAACTCCACCGCGTATCCCGCGCCGATGGCCAGCAGCGGGTCGGAGTCCATCTTCATCCGCACGTGCGCCGGGGCATCAGGCACGATATTCCACCACGTGGATTTCCATCGCCTCGCGGCAATCCGGGCAGTAATACTGGCCGTCGTTGCACAGCCGGATGCCCTGCTGCCCCTGGCAGACGGCGCAATAGCGGTCGCACTTGCAATCGTATTCGGGCTTGTCGCACAGGATGCAGACCACTTTTTCGCCCATCATGACCGCCTCCGTGGAGCTAAATATAAGCCACGGCCCCGCGCCCCGACAAGCGCATTCGCGCCCGTTTCTTGACACCCCTCACCCCGCGTGCTAGTTTCGTGTTTCTTCATCTCGCTCGAGAAACCATCAGTGAGCGCCACCACCGCCGCACAACTGAAAAAAACCCCGCTGAACGATGCGCACCGGCGCATGGGTGCGCGCATGGTGGACTTCGGCGGCTGGGACATGCCGGTGGAATACTCCGGCATCATCGCCGAGCACTTGGCCGTGCGCACCGCCGCCGGGCTGTTCGACGTCAGCCACATGGGCGAAATCGAAATCCGCGGCCCGCGCGCGCTGGACCTGGTACAGAAGGTCACCTCGAACGACGCTTCCAAG
>Ga0187893_10013111_pt1 | contig 11612 bp, 11 predicted proteins | sample MA1701074metaG_FD_139574 | JGI IMG/M metagenome (GOLD analysis project Ga0187893, IMG submission 139574) | White microbial mat communities from a basaltic lava cave in the Kipuka Kanohina Cave System on the Island of Hawaii, USA - MA170107-4 metaG ...
CGCACCGGCTCCCCCGCCGCAACAAGGCCCGCGCTGGTCCACTCGGCATTCGTGATTGCGGGCGGTGTGGTCGCTCTCTCCGTGGCAGCGGCCGTGCCCAGGTTCGGTGGAACCAAGGCCGGTACCTACGTGGCCCTCATGAAGTCCGATCTCCGTAGCCTGGCGGTGGCGGAAGAGACCTATTACGCCGATTCGCTCAAGTACACGGCCGATCCGGGCGCCTTGGGCCTCTCGTTCCACGCCAGCACCGGTGTCGTCGGGCCCACGATCATGCTGACGCCGGACGGTTGGACCGCCGCGGTGACTCACCAGAGCACCACCGCCAACTGCGCGATCTTCGTCGGCAGCACGCCGCTCCCCCCGGCCACGACGGATGGCGAGGCCAGGTGCGACGACAAGCCGCCCCCCTTCGCGCCACCGGCGGCGCTGGTGGTCGCCCTCGTCCTCGCGGCGGGAGCGGGCGTCGGCGTGTCGCTCCGGTGGCCGCCGGCGCCGTCGTGACCATCGGGCGGGAGGCGCCCCTGTGGCGGGCCCCGGCGACCCGGGGATCCGCCGCCGGCACGAGTGGCGGCTTGGGCGTGGCGCGGCGTGAGCGACGCGTGAGGGGTGTGATGTATCGCGCGGCTCGCCTCTGGTTGATTGCGCTGTCCTCGTGGGTCAACCCATCGATCTCACGGTACGTCGCGGCGCAGACGATTGACATTGGCGTCATCGCGCGCTGCGGGGATAGCAGTTACTCAATCGCAGGCTCGCGGCGCGGAATCTGTTCGTACCACGGCGGCGTCGCTGCGTGGCTCGTACCGCAGGACGCGACCGCGTGGTGTGCGGACAACACGTACTCGTTCAGCCAAACGAGCGCAGGCACGTGCTCGGGACACGGGGGCGTCGCACGGTGGTTCGACGCCGAGGACGAGATTGCGCTGTGTGCGGACAGCACGTATTCGCATCCGCAGGCAGGGGAGAGGGTATGCTCTGACCACGGCGGGGTTGCCGCGTGGGCCATGCCACGACCGGCCGCCGCGCTGTGCAAGAACGGGGACCTGGTACCGGTATTCTCCCGCCGGGGCGCGTGCTCGCGGCATGGCGGAGTCAGCGCATGGTTGAGGGAAATCGAATACGAGTAGCCGGTGTCGTCTTTGTCCTACAAATCCCGCGGCAGGAGCTTCGGCTTCCCCGCGATCGCCACGACACCGAAATGGCGCAGGTCCAGGGTGGCGATCGCCGCCGCACCGAGCCGCTCGGCGACGCTGATCACCACGCCGTCAACCAGACCCATGGTTAGGCCCCGGTAACGCCGGTGCAGCTCGGCCGCGCGGCCGAGGTCCTGGTCGTCACCCCACTCGACCGCCCACACGCCCGCGCCGAGATCGGCGAGGAATGCGTCGCGCGCCCGGCGACCCACGTGCTCAGCCAGGAGATAGTCCACTTCCGGCAGGATGGCCCAGGGGAGCACCCACGCGTCGGGGTCTTGTTCGTACAGCTCGCGGAGGGCCGCGTGATGCCGATCGTCGGCATCCGCCAGCGCGACGAGTGCGCCTGTATCGGCGACGATCAGCGCCGCTTCCCCATGCCGCGCAGCAGCTCCTCGGCCCGCTCGCTCACGTCCCCACGGCCGCTGCGGCCCGCGCCGATGCTCCGGGGGCGGGGACGGGCCGCGTGGCGGCGCGCGTACTCGGCCACCGCTTCGCGCACCAGCGCCGCCGTCGTACGGCGCCGCGCCCGCGCCAGCGCCTTGAGACGCCGGTAATCACCGGCGCGGAGATATACGGTCGTCTTGGTGACTGACATATGGCAACCATATATGGCCTGTCCTCGCCCGTCAAGGGGAGGGGTTGCGCCGACGCAGCGCTGGTCCCCAATTCGACAGCCCTCATCGCCGACCAGATGCCCGTGACCGCCGCACCACGCCCGCGCGAGCCGACGCTCCTCCTCGCCATCGCACTCGTCGTGCTGGTCGCCTCCGGCATCCGCCCCTACGACCGCGCCACGTGGTGGATGGAGGTGGCGCCGGTGCTGATCGGCGTCCCGATCCTCATCGCCACGGCGCGACGCTTTCCGCTCACCCCGCTGCTCTATCGACTCCTCTTCCTCCACGCCTGCATCCTGATGCTCGGCGGTCACTACACCTACGCCCGCGTGCCCCTCGGCTTCTGGGTGCAGGACCTGCTCGGACTCGCCCGCAATCACTACGACCGGCTGGGCCACTTCGCGCAAGGGTTCATCCCCGCCCTGGTGGCCCGTGAGATCTTGCTACGCTGCACACCGCTGCGGCCCGGGAAATGGCTCTTCGTGCTCGTGGCGAGCGTCGCCCTCGCCATCAGCGCGTGCTACGAGTTCATCGAGTGGTGGGCCGCGCTGCTCGGCGGTGCCGCGGCGACTGACTTCCTTGGCACCCAGGGCGACCCCTGGGACACCCAGTGGGACATGTTCCTCGCGGTCACCGGCGCCGTCACGGCACAGCTGCTCCTCGCGCGGCGCCACGACCGCGAGCTGCGGGCGCTGCGCGAGGCCCGTGCTGAAGGCTGACAGCTGACGGCGTATGACATCCGAAGCTATTGTTGTCGGTTGCGGCATCTCCGGCCTCACCTGCGGCATCGCCCTGCTCGAGGCCGGCGTTCCCGTCACCATCGTAGCCCGCGATCTCCCGCCGCACACGACATCGGACGTCGCGGCCGCGATCTGGTATCCGTACCGCGCATTCCCCGAGAGACGCGTCCTCGAGTGGGGTCGCGTCACGCTCGACACGCTCTACGATCTGATGACCGATCCGGCGGCGGGCGTGCGTCGGGTCACGATGACCGAGCTGTTCGAGCGGGCGACGCCGGATCCCTGGTGGAAGGACGCGGTCCGCATCTTCGGCCGCGCGACGGGCGCCGAGCTGCCACCCGGCTATGTGGACGGGTACCGGGTCGAGGTGCCGTTGATCGAGACGCCGGTCCACATGCGCTATCTGATGCACCGGTTCCGCAGCCTCGGCGGACGCCTCGAGCAGCGCTCGGTCAGGAGCCTCGCTGAGCTGTACCGGGACGGCCGCGTGATCGTGACCTGCGCCGGTGTGTGGGCCGGCGAGCTGGCGGCCGACGACTCCGTCTTTCCGATCCGGGGCCAGGCGCTCCGGGTGCGCGCTCCGGGCATCGAGCGCGGCCTGGTCGAGCAGTCCGGGGCCCTCGCGCTGAGCTACGTCGTGCCGCGCACGTCCGACTGCATCCTCGGCGGCACCGCCGACGAGCACGACTGGAGCCTGGCGGCCGATCCCGACACCTCGGCGCAGATCCTGCGCCGCTGCAACCGTCTGGTACCGGCGCTCGCGGGCGCCGAGGTCATCGAAGCGGTGGTAGGGCTGCGGCCGGGGCGGCGAGAGGTGCGGCTCGAGCGCGAATCCGTGTCACAGGACTGCGCGGTGATCCACAACTACGGGCACGGTGGGGCGGGGTTCACGCTGGCGTGGGGCTGCGCGCGCGAGGTGGTGGAGCTGGCTCGCGAGCGTCGCTAAGGCCGTGAGGCAGGAGGTCCGTCGAGAGTGTGGCCGTCCCCGACCCCTCACGGCGAGGGAGGCCCGATCGCGAACGCCGCGCTCGTCGCCACCCCGTGCGGGGACGCCGTGGCGACCAGCGTGTAGGCGGCGCCCTCCCGGTCGATGCGGAGGTTCGAGAAGATCGCGATGCCCGCCGCACTGTGTACGGTCGTGGTCCCGGTCAGCGTGGCTCCGCTGGGATTCGCACCGAGCTTGATCGTCACGGGAATCGCCGAGATGGACACCGTGCGTCCGAACCCATCCTGGATGGCGACCTGCACCGGCGGTTTGAGCTGGCGCCCGCGATCCACCTGGCTCGGCTGCACGATGAACGCGAGCCGCGTCTCGGCCGGGAGCCCCGCGCCCGGGGTGGGTCGCGTCGGAGCTCCGTCGCAGCCCGGGATCACCGCGGCGAGGAAGGCCGGCACAACCAGCCGGCGGGAGAGCGAACGCCGCTGGCGCGAACCGCCCATGAAATCATTATGCACGCGGGGGCGCCGTCCCGGAAGGGATTCCGCGGTTGCGACAGTGGCGCCTCGGCCGGCGGCGACGCATTTGACGCGTCTGGCATGAGGCGTGCAGATTTTCTGGGTATGATCGCCGACGTTGGCACGGCGCGTCACTTGTCCGAGTTTCTCGGGATCGCCGACCGTCGCCGGGTGTCCGACCGGCGGTTCGGAGAGCGGCGCGACCACGCCGTGCCGGTGCCCGTCGACCGGCGCCACGGCGACCGGCGGCACCTCCAGCGCCGCGAGACCGCCGCAGGCCACATCCGCAATGCCCTCCAAACACTCGACGAGCTGGCCCAGCTGCACGGCCCGGGCACGCCGGAGCACCAGGACGTCGCCACGGCGCTGCGTCGGCTGTGGCTCGGCCTCCGCGAGATCGAGCTGGGGAACGACGGCCGGCATCCTCCGGCATAGCCCGCTGCGTGACGGGCGTAACGACGTCGCTGCGTGACGTTTTCGCGCGACGTCTTTGCATGACGTCTTCCCAGGGTTAGACTGAGCCCCGTGGCCGCGACCTCAGACCGCATCGACTGGCGCGACGGGCGCTGGGTGGTTCCCGATCACCCCATCATCCCGTTCATCGAAGGCGACGGCACCGGGCCGGACATCTGGCGCGCCGCGCGGCGCGTGTTCGACGCCGCGGTCGAGCGCGCGTCGGGCGGGAAGCGGCGCGTCGCCTGGCACGAGGTCCTCGCAGGCGAGAAGGCCTTCACCCAGGCGGGGAGCTGGCTCCCCGACGCCACGCTCGCCACCATCCGCGAGCACCGCGTCGCCATCAAGGGCCCGCTCACCACGCCGGTCGGCGGCGGCATCCGGTCCCTCAACGTCGCGCTGCGCCAGCTGCTCGATCTCTACGCCTGCATCCGGCCCGTGCGCTGGTTCGCGGGCGTGCCCTCCCCGGTGCGGGAGCCGCAGAAGCTCGACGTGGTCATCTTCCGCGAGAACATCGAGGACGTCTACGCCGGGATCGAGTACCAGGCCGGCAGCCCGCAGGCGCGCCGGCTGCGTGATTTCCTCCAGGACGAGCTCCAGGCAAAGATCCGCGAGGACAGCGCCCTCGGGATCAAGCCGATGTCCCGCTTCGGCGCCCAGCGGCTGGTGGCCAAGGCGATCCGCCACGCCATCGAGGCCGGCCGCCCCTCCGTCACGCTCGTGCACAAGGGCAACATCATGAAGTTCACGGAGGGGGCGTTCCGGGATTGGGGATACGAGGTCGCGAACGAGCGCTTCGGGACGCAGACGATCACCGAAGCGGAAGCAGGAAGCGGGAAGCGGGAAGCGGGAAGGGTACTGATCAAGGACCGGATCGCGGACGCGATGTTCCAGCAGGTCCTGCTGCGGCCCGATGAGTACTCGGTGATCGCCACCCCCAACCTGAACGGTGACTACCTGTCCGACGCCTGCGCCGCCCAGGTGGGCGGTCTCGGGATGGCGCCGGGCGCCAACGTGGGCGACGGCTTCGCGGTGTTCGAGGCCACGCACGGGACGGCGCCGAAGTACGCGGGGCAGGACAAGGTGAATCCGGGCAGCGTGATCCTCTCCGGCGCCATGCTGTTCGAGGAGCTGGGCTGGAAAGACGTGTCGCGCGCCATCATCCGCGGCCTGGAGGGGGCCATCGCCGCCAAGCGGGTCACCTACGACCTGGCGCGGCAAACGGCCGGCGCGACGGAGGTCTCGACCTCCGGCTTCGGGGACTCCGTTATCGAGCATCTGGGATCATAGGGCCATGGCCCGACTGACGTCGCGCGAGCGCCGCTGGTGCTTCGGCCTCGGTGCGCTGTACGCGGCCGTCGTCATCCCCATCGGCATTCACTCCGGCGGAGACCTCGTCACCGAGCTCGCCCTGAGCGAGCGGCTGCTCCAGGGGCTACCGCGTCACGCCGCGATCAACACCGATCGAGGCATGCCCTGGCCGCCGTTCGCCACGTTCGCGCTCGTGCCGCTCGCCCTGGTCGCGCAACTGAGCCTCCCGCTCGCCAAGGGCCTCTGGTCGGCGGCGAACGTCGCCTGTTTCTGCTGGTGCCTGGTCCGCGTGCGCGCCTGGACCGGTGGGTGGTGGGCGGTGGCCCTCTCCGCGGTCGCGCTCGCTCAGCCGATCCAGAGCAACTTCCAGCACCTCAACATCAACCTGGTCCTGCTCGCGCTCGTGGTGCTGGCCGTGGACGACCTGGCGCCCCGAGAGGGCCGGACGACGCGCGCGGCGGTAGAGATCGGCGTGGCGGGTGCGCTCAAGGTGTACCCGGCGCTGGTCCTGGTGTACTTCGTCGCACGCGCCCATCGGCGCGCCCTCGCGATCGGCACGGCGACCGCCGTCGGCCTCACCCTGTTGGCCGTGCTGCCCTACGGCGCGGCGGCCTTCGGCACGCTGCGGGAGTACGTCGTGCTCGCGACCCAGGCGAAGAGCGTGGGGTTTCTGACGGGCCAGCCGATCGGCGGGCTCGTCGCCCGGCTGGGCGGGCCGCCGGCGCTCGCCGTCGGTCTCGACCTGGCCGCGCTCGCCGCCGCGGCCGTCGCCGCCCGCCGCAGCCCGGATCCCCTGTATGGCATCGCCGTGGCGGCGGCCGCTGCCGTGCTGCTCGCGCCGCTCGATCGGCTGCACTTCTACGTGCTGCTGCTGCCGGCCTGGGTCGCGGCGCTGCAACCGGCGCTGCGCGGCGAGGCGCCCCGGTGGTGGGTGGGTGGGCTCATCGTCGCCGGCCTCCTTACCTCCGGCCTGCTCACCTTCCCGGGCATCTATCCCGACGCATTACGCGTGATCAAGCGCAACAACTACATTTGGGGCGCCCTGCTGCTGCTGGCGCTGCTCCTGGTCCGACGCCAGCCCGCGGCCGTCCGGAGTCCACAACCCGCATGAGCTCGAACCTCCGCCCGACGTCCCCGCGGCGCGCCGGACGCGGCCTCCTGGCCCCCGGAGCCGCGGGACGACAAGTTGGAACGGCCCCCGCCCGGCGCTCCGCATGACGAGCTCGATCACGACGCAGCCGCTCGCCCAGATCCAGACGCCCCTGCTCGCGATCGCCCTCGCGCAGGGGAACGCGCTGCCGCCATCGCTGGCCGACCTGGACGGCGCGACGGGCGGCGCGCTGGCGCGCGCGCTGGCCAGCGGTGACTTCAAGGGGAAGAAGGACGAAACGCTGCTCGTCTACGGCGCGGGCCCCGCGCAGCGGGTGCTCCTGGTCGGCGTCGGCAAGGCGGCCGAGGTCGGGCGCGGCGCGTTGCGGCGCGCGGCGGCCGTGGCGGCGAAGCGCGCCAAGGGTCTCGGCACCGGGACGCTGACGTTCGCGGCGCCCGCCGCAGCGCGCGGCGGCACATCGCCCCGCGACCTGGCACAGGTGATCGTGGAAGGTGCGATGCAGGGCGGCTGGCAGTTCACGGAGCTGAAGCAGCCGTCCGAAGACCGCAAGCCCGACGTCGAGCGGGTCGAGCTCGCCATCGACGGCAAGGACGCGGAAGCCGGGCGGCGGGTCGGCGACGCCGTCGCGGCCGGGCACCGGCTCGCGCGCAACCTGCAGATGCAGCCCGGCAACGTATGCACACCGAGCTACCTGGCCGAGCAGGCGCAGCTGCTCGCCGACACGCACGGGTTCCGGCTCACGGTGCTCGACCGCGAGGCGATCGCGACGGAAGGCATGGGGGCGCTGCTCGCCGTCGCCCAGGGCAGCCGCCAGGAGCCGCGCTTCATCGTGCTCGAGTATCGCGGCGCTGGCGAGGCGGCGCCCGTCGTACTGGTGGGGAAGGGGATCACCTTCGACGCCGGCGGCATCTCGATCAAGCCCGCGCAGAACATGGAGGACATGAAGTACGACATGTCGGGCGCGGCGGCGGTGCTGGGCACGCTCGAGGCGCTGGGCCAACTGCAGCCCAACGTGAACGTGGTGGGTGTGATCCCCGCGGCGGAGAACCTGCCATCGGGCACCGCGGTCAAGCCCGGGGACGTCGTGAAGAGCCATTTCGGCAAGACGATCGAGATCGTCAACACCGACGCCGAAGGGCGCCTGGTGCTGTGCGACGCGCTGTCGTGGGTGCGACGCTTCAAGCCCGCGGCGGTGCTCGACGCCGCCACACTCACCGGCGCCGTGGTAGTAGCCCTCGGCAACCACGCGATCGGCCTGATGGGAAACGATGAGGCGCTGCTCGCCGAGGTGCGGGATGCGGGCGAGCGCGCGGGCGAGCGCTGCTGGGCGCTGCCCCTGTGGGACGAGTACCGCGACCTCGTCAAGTCGGAGATCGCCGACGTCAAGAACTCGGGGGGCCGCGGCGCCGGCACCATCGCCGGTGGCTGGTTCCTGCGCGAGTTCGTGGACGGCTACCCCTGGGTGCACCTCGACATCGCGGGCACCGCGTACACCGATGCCGACGCCCCGCACCAGGCCAAGGGGCCCACGGCGATCGGCGTGCGCCTGTTCACCGAGTTCGTGCTGCAGCGCGCGCGCGCTTGACCCGGAGGGTCCTCCCCCTCCTCCTCGCCGCCGTCCTGGGCGCGCGTGACGCCGCCGCCCAGGCTGACACCACGGCGCGCGATACCACACGGGTGCCCGGCGACACCCTCCCCGCCGACACGGTTGCCGTGGTCCGCCCGGTCGTCCCCGCCGCGCTCCCGGCGGGCCCGCTGCCTCCGGGCACCCGCTACACCTTCACCGCCGACTCGGTGCTGCTGTCGGGCGGCTACACCCTGAGCGATCTGCTTCTGAGAATCCCCGGCGTCTACGTCGCCCGCGGCGGCTTCTACGGCCAGGCCGAGCCCGTCCTCGTGGCGGGCCGCGGTGCGCTCGCGCTCGAGGTGTTCTGGGACGGCGTGCCCTACCTGCCGCTGGGACGCGACTCGATCTTCCTCGACCCCGCCCGGATTCCGCTGGCGCCGCTCGAGCGCATCGACGTCGTCGTCCTGCCCACCGTGCTGCGGGCCTACCTCGTGACCGCCCGCCACGCCGCGAGCGAGCCGCTCACCGCGGTCCACGTCCTCACGGGCCAGCAGCTGGATTTCGCGCGCTATCAGGGGGCCTTCGCGCGGCGTTGGCGGTCCGGCCTCGGCCTCGCCGTGCTGGCTGACCTGAACGCGCTCGACGGCGAGCCCCAGGGCTCGACCACCGGATTCGACGCCGTCGACCTGTGGCTCGCAGCGGAGTACGTCCCCGGCCCTCGCTTCGGCGTGTCCTACCAGGTCCTGAGCGCCGACTGGACGCGCGACGAGCGCGCGGCAGCGGTGGACGGCCGGACGTCGCACCGGGTGGACCACACCGTGCGGGCGTTCCTGGCGCGACGGCCCGACGGGCTCGGCACGCGGATCGAGCTGACGGGGTCGACGTCCACGATCGGTGAAGACTCCGCCCTGGGTCGTCGCTCGGGCTGGCAGGCCGGTGCCGCCTTGCGGCACGTGGCACGCCGCGGGCACGCCGGCCTCACTGCGTGGACGGGCGACGCGCGCCGCCCGTTCGAGATCGAGGCGTCGGGCTCGTGGATCCCGCTGCGGGGTCTGAGCGTCGTCGCCGGCGCCCGCCAGTCGAGCTACGCGGGCTCCCGCTCGGGTACGCGCGTCCACGGCGGCGCGGGCCTCGAGCTGCCGTACGGCTTCTCGGCACACGGCGACGTCGTGTGGAGCCGCCAGCCCGCCGCGCCGTTCGTCACCGCCGCGGATGCCCAGGAAACGACCGACCTCGCCGCCGCGGTCGGGTGGCGCAGCCGGTGGGCGCGCGTCGAGCTGGGCGGCGGGCGGCGCGACCCGTTCACTCCCGCCGGCGCGCCGGCGGGGCTCAAGCCCATCGGCTCGCTCGGCCCGAGCTTTTCCACCCGATACGTCAGCGCGTTCGCCAGCGTCGCGCCGCCGTTCTTGGGGGGCCTCGAGCTGTCGGGCTGGTACGTCAATCCAGAGGAGCCCCTCGCGTCGGACTTCGAGCCGCCCCATCACGCCCGGGTCTCCGCCGTCTTCCGCTCCAAGTTCTGGCGTACGTTCCCGAGCGGGATCCTGACGCTGCGGGGTGAGGTCGCGGTGGAGTCATGGAGCGAAGGCCGCGGCGGCCGCGACTCGACCGGGGTGCCGTTCGTGCTCTACGGGCGCACCTTCGTCGATACCAACATCGAGATCCGCCTGGGTGACGCGACGATCGTGTGGGTGCTCCGCAACGCGCGCGCCACGCGCGCCGGTTACGTGCCGGGCCTGGGGTATCCGATTGCGGTGCAGTATTTCGGCGTGCGGTGGACCTTTCGTGGCTAGTTGACCTAAGTACTTCGCTCGACTACTGTTACACGCCTGTGCCGCGTAGCATGACGGGGTTCGGCTCCGCCACCGGGCCACTGCTCGGCGGTCGTCTGCAACTGGAGATCCGGAGCGTGAACCACCGGTACTTCAGTCCGCAGCTGCGCCTGCCGGCGGAGCTGGCACCGCTCGAAGGCGAGTTGCGCGAGCGCCTGCGGGGACGCCTGGAGCGCGGCCACGTGGCGCTGACGGCCCGGTGGCTCGAGCCGCCGCCCGCGGCCGGGGCGGTGTCGGCCGACGTGGAGCGCGCGCGCCAGGTCGTGGCCGCGCTGCGCCAGCTCAAGAAGGCGCTGAAGCTCAAGGGCGAGCCGGACCTGACGTTCGTCGCGCGCCAGCCCGACGTGCTCGGGGTGCGCGGCGACGGCGGCGGCGTGGTTGCCACGTGGGCCGACCTCCAGCCGATCGTCGAGCAGGCGGTCGCCGAGGTGCTCACGATGCGCGAGCGGGAGGGGCGCGCGCTCGCGGCCGACCTCACGGCCCGGCTCGACGCGCTGGAGCGCGGGGCGGCGCGCGTGGCGGAGCGGGCGCCGGCGCGGCTTGCGGCCGAGTACGAGCGGCTGCGGGCCGCCGTGACGGAGCTGACGCGCGGGCTGACGCTCGACGAGCAGCGGCTCGCGGTCGAGGTCGCGCTGCTCGCGGACCGCGTGGACATCGCCGAGGAGCTCGTCCGCCTGCGGACGCATCTCGCGGCCTGTCGCGAGGCGCTGGCGGGCGGGGCGGGGGTCGGCAAACAGCTGGGGTTCCTCGCGCAGGAGCTGCTGCGCGAGACGAACACGATCGGATCGAAGGCCAACGACGCCGCGATCACGCAAGCGGTGATCGCGATGAAGGGCGAGCTCGAGCGGTTCCGGGAGCAGCTGGAGAACCTCGAGTGACGCCCACGGTCGTCGTGCTGTCGGCGCCGTCGGGCGCCGGCAAGACGACGATCACGCGGGCGCTGCTCGCCGCGCGGCCGGACGTGGCCTTCTCGGTCTCGGCCACGACGCGAGCGCCGCGCCCCGGTGAGCGGCACGGCGAAGCGTACTACTTCGTGTCGCGCGCGGAGTTCGCGCAGCGGCGGGCGGCCGGCGAGCTGCTGGAGTGCGCCGAGTATGCCGGGCACTGGTACGGCACGCTGCGCGCCGAGGTCGAGCGGATCCTGGCGAGCGGCCAGCACGCGCTGCTCGACATCGAGATCGAGGGAGCGCGGCAGGTGCGCGCGGCGTATCCGCGACCGCGCTCGGTGAGCATCTTCGTGCTGCCGCCATCGGCGGCGGCGCTGCTCGATCGGCTGCGGGGACGGGAGTCGGAGCCGCGGCCGGTGCTGGCCCGTCGCCTCGCCCGGGCGGTCGAGGAG
>Ga0187893_10013112_pt1 | contig 11611 bp, 8 predicted proteins | sample MA1701074metaG_FD_139574 | JGI IMG/M metagenome (GOLD analysis project Ga0187893, IMG submission 139574) | White microbial mat communities from a basaltic lava cave in the Kipuka Kanohina Cave System on the Island of Hawaii, USA - MA170107-4 metaG ...
CGGTTCACGAGCGCCATCAGCACCAGCATGCGCAGCCGGGCCTGGACGTTTTCGTCGGCCAGGCGCCCCGCCGTGCCGGCGTCGAGCAGAGCGGGCAGCGCCTTCTCGGCGGCCGCGTGCAGCGCCTCGATCCCGAGCACCTCGAAGCCGATGCCCAGCGCCTGGGCCAGCTCGCGGGCGGCCTGCGTCGAGCGCGGGTCGCTGTAACGCGAGGGCAAGGCGGCCCCGGTCACCTGAGACGGGCCCAGGGCCTCGGCGGCCAGCCGCGCGACCAGGGCGGAGTCGACGCCGCCCGACAGCCCCAGCACCGCGCGCTCGAGGCGGTTCTTGCGGGCGAAATCGCGGATGCCCAGGACCAGGGCGTGGTGCAGCACGTCCAGCTCGTCCTCGGCCGGCGGCTCCGGCCCCGCCGCGCCCAGCTCCACCACGGCCAGCTCCTCCGCGAATCTCGGCAGGCGCTGTGCGAGGTGCCCCGAGGCGTCGGTGACGAAGCTGCGACCGTCGAAGATCAACTCGTCCTGGCCGCCCACGGCGTTCACGTAGACCACCGGCAGCGCGGCCTGCCGCGCGTGGGCCAGGCGCTCCTCGAACACGCCCTTGCGGAACGGAGACGCCGACAGGCACACCAGCACCTCGGCCCCCGCCGCGCGCAACTCGTCGGGCGGGTGCACGGCATACCCCGCGTCCCAGAAGTCCTCGCAGACGAGGACCCCCACGCGACGCCCGGCGATCTCCAGCGGCGCCTGCGGGCCGCCCGGCAGGAACCAGCGCGGCTCGTGGAACACGTCGTAGGCCGGCAGCAGGCGCTTGGCGATCTGGGTCCGCACGCGCCCGCCCTCGAGCAGGGCGGCCACGTCGTGGAGGCCGGGATGCCGCGGCGGGCGCTCCGCGGCCCGAGCGATGGTGCCCACCAGCACGGGTGGCAGGCCCGCGCAGCGCGCCGCGAGGTCCTCCGTCACGCGCAGCGTGGCGGCCACGAAGCCGTCGTCGCACAGGATGTCGCGAGGCGGATATCCGGGCACCGCCATCTCGGGGAACACGATCAGTTCCGCGCCGAGGCCGGCCAGGCGCCGGGCGGCGTCGGCGAGCCGCTCCAGGTTCCCCTCCAGGTCGCCGACCAGCGTGTTCACCTGCCCGACGCCGATCCTCAACCCAGGTCCCGCGCCAGCTCTTCCAGCAGGTTCAGCGCGGCCAGCACCGACTCCCGGCGCAGGCACACCGCGTCGCCGAGCAGCAGCGTGTGATAACCGCAGCCGAGCAGGAACGCGGCGTCGCCGACGTCGGCGCACTCGGGCTCGGGGCCCCGCGCCAGGGACTCCAGGATGCGGCTGGCCGCGATGGCCTGCGGGTCCTTGGCGAGGATCTCGCGCACGGCGGCCGCGATCCGGTGCGGGCGCCCGATTTCCAGGTACAGGTCGCCCCGCGCGGCCATCAGTCGCCCGTGGGCGGCGCCATGGCGGCGCGCGAAATCCATGCCCCGTGAGCTCTCGATCTTCAGCACGATCTCCGCCGACGGCAGGAGCGCCCGCAGCTCCTCGACGTCGGCGAGGGACTCGACGAAGGACAACATGACGTGGCGCAGGCCCGCCGCGCGCATCGCCTCGAGGTAGGCGCGGTCGGTCTCGGTCAGCGTGCCCAGCACGCGCAGCGAGGCGTCGGGGATGTTCACCGACTCCCCGGGGCCGACGTAGCGCCGGGGACCGTCCTCCAGGATCAGGCGGTCGCCGTCCACCTCCATCACGCGGGCGACCTCGCGGCCGTCGCCGAAATACGCCACCACCGGCGTCCGCACCTGGATCGGGTGGGACAGGCGCAGCTCCGTGAAGGGCGGGATCGCGCCGCCCACCACTCGGAGCTGGCGGCCCTTGAGGTCCACCCACACCGGCTGGCCCAGGCCCGAGAGCCGGCGCAGGGCCTCGGCCGGCCCGCCCTTCACCGGCATCACCGTGTTGAGGCGCAGGCCGCGGACCAGCGGGTGGGTGGCGACCTCGCCCAGGAACTCCGCGTAGGGCGGCGCCGTGACGATCGCGCCGACGCTCACGGCCTCAGATCTTCAGCGTCGTGCCGCAGTAGCCGCACTTGAACAGGCCGCGGGCCGCCTCGGGGATGGGCCCGCCGCAGCGCGGGCAGATCATCGCGATCGGCGCCGACAGCTTCTCGACCTTGTCCTCGGGCTGGCGCGCGCGCATGTTGTTCTTGAAGTCCTCGAAGTGGCCCCAGGCTCGCGCCACGATCCCCATCGCGTAGTCCACGGCCCGCTGCTCGTCGTCGATGCCCAGGATCTTCTGCTCGCCGACGGCCTTCGCCCATTGCCGGTGCACCTCGTCGCCCTTGCGCCCGGTCGGGCGGCGCAGGAACCAGGTGTTCCACTTCCGGCCGAGCTGTTGCCAGGCCGCCACCGCGTCCACGTCGCCGGAGCGGTCGCCGAGCCACTTCTGGATCTGCGCGCGCGGCACCGTGTCGTGCATGGGCGCATCGCCGAACACGATCAGGAACGGCGGCTCGCTGGCGTTCGGGACCTCGACGTGGGTGGCCAGCCAGTGGGCGAAGAGGCCGTAACTCTCGGGCGCGTCGCCGCCGCCGCCCTCGCCCCAGAGCGCCCCGAGCTGCTGCTCCAGGTCGTAACCCTTGGCGAACTCGGTGACCTGGATCGGAAAACGGTCCACCCCGGCGTCGCCGATGGCGGCGAACACCACCTCCAGGTCCTCCCGGTACTGCGCCAGCGTGTTGTAGAAGAGCGGCAGGCGGTCGAAGATCTCGAAGGGCCAGTTCGCCATCGAGCCCGTCACGTCCACCGCGACCACCAGCGGGTTCCGGGACTCGGAGCGCAGGCGCTTCTTCGCGTCCACCATGGCCTCGTTGGGCCCGCCCCGGCGCTCGTAGCTGCGGCCGCCCGCGAGGGCCGCCCGGCGCGCCGCATCCTCCCGCGCCTCCGCGCCCGGGGAGCCGTAGGCGTACTTGCCGCTGCCGTACCAGCCGCTCGTGTCGTCGTTCCAGGAGTACATTCACGTCACCTCGCTTCGAGGCCTGCCCCGCCCGCTCCCGAGCGGCGCGAGCCGCGGCGAGTGTACTCGGTTGACAGCCGCGCCGCGCGGGGCGTACGGTGCGCGGCAAGCGAGACAAGGCAGACCCACGGACACGCGACCAGGATGATCGGAACCACGGTGTCGCACTACCGTGTCACCGCCAAGATCGCCGAGGGCGGCATGGGTGAGGTCTACGTCGGCTTCGACGAGGCCCTGGCCCGCAAGGTCGCGCTGAAGGCGATCCGGGAGGAGCGGCGGCCGTCGGCGGAGGCCCGGGCCCGGTTCCTGCGCGAGGCGCGCGTGCTCTCGCAGCTCGACCACCCGCGCATCTGCCGCGTGTTCGACTACGTCGCCGGGGACGCCGCGGACTTCATCGTCCTGGAGCTCGTGGATGGACAATCCCTGCGCCAGGCCCTGGCGGCGGGCCTCGAGCCCTCCAAGGCCCTGCGGGTGGCCGAGCAGCTGGTCGAGGTCCTGGTCGCCGCCCACGCGGCCGGCATCGTCCACCGCGACCTCAAGCCGGACAACGTGATGCTCGACCACGCCGGCGAGGTCAAGGTGCTCGACTTCGGGCTCGCCCGCATCGCGGGCCCGCCGCTCGTCGGCAGGCCGCCCGAGCCGTCCGCGGACGTGGCGGGCCTGGCGGGCTCGGACCTCGAGGAGGCCGCCACCCTCGACGCCGTGAGGCCAGCGCCCGGTCAGGCCCCGGAAACCTCGGCCGACGCCGTCGAGGCACCCCTCACGGCCTACGGGGCGATCACGGGGACACTCGGCTACATGAGCCCCGAACAGGCGCGCGGCGAGCCGTCCAGCACCGCCAGCGACATGTACTCGCTCGGGATCCTGTTGCAGGAGCTGTTCACCGGCCAGCGCGCCTATCCGCCGCACCTGCCTCGGCCCGAGCTGCTCCGGCGCGTGGCGCGGGCCGAGACCCTGCCCGTGGTCGGCGTCGACCACGACCTCGCGCGCCTCGTCCAGCAGCTCGAGTCGCACGCGCCCAGCCGGCGTCCCACCGCCGTGGAGGCCGCCGACAGGCTGAGCCGCATCCGCGGCAAGCCGCGGCGACGCGCGCGCCGGGCCGCCGCCGCGACCGCGCTCCTGCTGGTGGCCCTGGCGGGCCTCAAGTACACGGTCGACCTGCGCCACGAGCGCTCGCTGGCGGTGGCCGCCCGCGAGGAGGCCGATGGCCGTCGCACCCAGGCCGAGGGTTTGATCAGCTTCATGCTCGGGGACCTTCGCGCGAAGCTGGAGCCGGTGGGACGCCTGGAGGTGCTCGACGAGGTGGGGGACAAGGCCCGCGAGTACTTCGCCTCGGTCCCCGAAGCCCAGCTCACCGACGTGGAGCTGTTCCGCCGCTCGCAGGCGCTGCGCCAGATCGGCGAGGTCCGGGTGGCCCAGGGGCAACTCGACAAGGCGCTCGTGGTGTTCCGCGAATCGCTGAAGCTGGCCGAGGACCTCGCGCGTCGGGATCCCGAGCGCGGGGCGTGGCAGGTGGGCCTGGGCGCGAGCCACTTCTGGGTCGGTTACGTCGCCTTCTACCAGGGCCGCACCCAGGAGGCGGAGGCGCCCTTCCTACGCTACCTGGAGATCGCCCAGGCCCTGGTCGCAGGCGAGCCGGCGAACCGGGAGTACCGCAGCGAGCTCGCCTACGCCCACAGCAACTTGGGCTCCCTGCGGGAGAAGCAGGGCGACCTGGACGGCGCGCTAGCCGCGTTCGACGCCGCGTTGTCGGTGAAACGCTCCCTGCTGGCCGACAAGCCGGACGACGCCCCGCTCCAGCTCGACGTGGCCCACTCCCACAACACCGTGGCGGTGATCCACGAGAAACGCGGCGCGCTCGACGAGGCGCTCCAGCACTTCCGGGCCGACGTGGACATCAAGCAGCGCCTGTCGGCGCAGGACCCCGCGAACACGCGCTGGACCGACTTCCTCGCGATCAGCTACGGCTACCTCGCCGGAGTTCTCGAGGCCCGTGGCGAGGATGCCGAGGCCGCGAGCCTGCTCGACGAGGCCCTCCGCATCCGTCGCCGGTTGGCCGCCCACGACCCCTCGAACGCGGACTGGTCGCGACAGCTCGCCGTCGCCTGCAGCCGGGCGGGCATGGCCGCCCTTGCCCGCGGCGACCTCCCCGAGGCCGCGGCGCGCGTCGGCGAAGGCCGCGACGCCTGGGGCCTGCTCCTGTCCCGGGACGCGTCGAACGCCGACTGGCGTCATCAGTACGCGCGGGCGCTGCGGTCGTCGGCCAGCGTCGCGCTCGCCCAGGCGCGGGCCTCGGACGCCCGGCGCGACGCCCAGGCCGCCGTGGACGCGGGTCGCGCGCTGCTCGAGCGGGCCGAGGATGCCCCGACCCGCGTCACACTGGGGCAGAGTCTGCTGGTGCTCGGACGCGCCGAAGCGCTGCTCGGGGCGGCGCCGAACGCGGCCCGCCACTGGAGCCAGGCGCTCGCCACGGTCGAGAACGTGTCGCCGCCCTCGGCGGAGGCGCTCGACGTGCGGGCCCAGGCGCTGCTGCAGCTCGGCCGCCGCGACGAGGCGCGCCCGATCGTCGAGTCCTTGCTGAAGAAGGGATACCGGCGCTGGGAGCTCCTGGAGTTGTGCCGGGCGAAGGGACTGCCGAGGCTCGTCGCAGGACGAGCCACGGGCTGAACGAGGAGGAAACGTGGGTAACTACAGTGTCGACGTGAGTTATGACGCCGCCAGCGGATGGGTCTTCAACCCCCCCACCGTGAACGCCGTGAAGGGGTCGGACAACATCAGCTTCAATCCGAACCCCAGGGACGCTCCCTGGAACTTCAGCGGCTTCTCGATCTGGCCGGCCAGCGCCTCCAAACCCAACTCGAAGGGCTCCGTCTGCAACCCCTTCGACTCGCCGCCGCCGGTGATCAACAACAACCTCATCATGCTGACGGACAACAACAACGCCACCAGCGACCAGGTCTTCCAGTACCAGATCTGGATCCGCTTGGGCAACGGCACCGAAGCGACGAGTGATCCCCAGATCATCAACAAGGGGGGCTAGTGGCTCGTTAGCATGGAACCGATAGCGGTTGTACTCGTATTCCATGCATGGGATACGGACGTGTGCAGATTGCTCCTCCGGAACGCCGGGAACTCGAGCGACGGGTGCGAGCGCGCAGTGGCCGGGCTGAGGATGCTCGTCGGGCCCGCCTGATGCTTTTGCTGGCGAGCGGTCTTTCGTACCGCGACATCTGTAGCGAGCTGGGTTGCTCGCCGACGTACGTCGCGCGTTGGAAGGCCCGCTTCCAGAAACACCGTGTGGCGGGGCTCGACTCGCGCTACGCGGGGCGGAAGGCTTGGGTGATCACCGCCGCGATGGAAGCCCGGGTGCTGGCGCTGACCAAGAAGCCGCCGTCGGACGGCTCGACGCACTGGTCGTCGCGGAAACTGGCCAGGAAGCTGGGGATCTCTCACGTGACGGTGGCGAAGATCTGGGCGCGAGCGGGCATCAAGCCGCACCGAATCATGCGCTACATGGCTTCGGACGATCCCGACTTCGAGACGAAGGCCGCAGACATCATCGGCCTGTATCTGAATCCCCCGAAGCACGCCGCCGTGTTCTGCTTGGACGAAAAGAGCCACATCCAGGCTCTGGATCGCCTGGATCCGGTGCTGCCCTTGAGCCCGGGTCGGCTCGAGCGTCACGGCTTCGAGTACTTCCGGCATGGCACGCTCTCGCTCTACGCTGCCCTCGATACCCTGAGCGGCGAGGTCTACGGCAAGACCGTTTCGCGTCACACCAGCGACGAGCTGGTGGGTTTCCTCAAAGAGCTGCTCGCCACGCAGCCCCGCAACCGCGAGATCCACGTCGTGCTCGACAACCTCTCCGCACACAAGTCCGCAAAGGTCCAACGCTTCCTGGAAACCACGCCTCGGCTCACGCTGCATTTCACCCCGACCTACTCGTCGTGGCTCAACCAGGTCGAGATCTGGTTTGCCAAGATCGAACGCGACGTGATCGCTCGCGGCGTCTTCACCTCCACCGCCGACCTCGCACAAAAGCTCATGCGATACATCCGACGCTACAACCGCAACGCGCGCCCGATTCGCTGGTCATACTCCGACCCGACCAAGCGCATCACACCCGCTTCCGATTCCTCAGTTACGAGCCACTAGCCGCGCGCTCGGTGTCGGCCTAGGCTGGGGGGTCTTCAGGCAACGCGCGTTCGGACGCGGGGCTCGACCTGCTTCCAGGTTGTCCGCCGGGCGAGGCGGAGCTCGTAGTCGGACTGCAGGTCGAGCCAGATCTCGGGCGACACGCCGAAGTACTTCCCGAGTCGGAGGGCGGTGTCCGCCGAAAGGGCTCGCGTGCCGTTCACGATCTGGCTGATCCGGTTCGCCGGCACGGCGATGTCCCGCGCGAGGGCGCTGATGCTGATGCCCAGCGGGAGCATGAAATCGTCCCGGAGGATCTCGCCGGGCGGGATCGGGTCCAACTGCTTCCTGCGCATTACGTCTCCTCAGTGGTAGTCCACGATCTCGACATCGTGGACGCCGTCTTGCCGCCACCGAAAGCAGATCCGCCACTGGTCGTTGATCCGGATGCTGTGCTGACCCCTCCGGTTTCCTCGGAGGGCCTCGAGGCGGTTGCCCGGCGGCACCCTCAGGTCTTGAAGGAGCCGCGCCCGGCTCAGGTAGAGGAGCTTGCGTCGGGCGGGTCGCTCGATCGAGCGAAACCGCGGGACCAGCTCGTCCCGGAACAGGGCCTCGGTGTCCGCATCCTTGAAGGACCTGATCAGCAATCGGAGTATAGTACGTGTTACGTCATACGTCAAGGCAGCTACCGGGGAGGCCTCCTCCGGGTCGTCCTCAACTTGACGAGACCTTGCCGCCGGCGGGCTAGAATCCGTCCCAGCATCACGGCGGGAGGATCGCGATGAGCTTGTCCCCCGGCCAGCGTCTTGGTCCCTACGAGATCGTCGAGCTGCTGGGGGCGGGCGGCATGGGCGAGGTCTACCGCGCGAGAGACCCGCGGCTGGAGCGCACGGTCGCGATCAAGATCCTGCCGCCACACCTGGCGCAGGACGAAACCTACCGCCAGCGCTTCCAACGCGAGGCGCGCTCGGCCTCGGCACTCTCCCACCCGAACATCGCTCACGTCTACGACGTGGGCGAGCAGGACGGCACGCACTTCATCGCGATGGAGTACGTGGAGGGCGAGAACCTCAGGGCGCTCGTCACGCGAGGCGCGCTCGAACCCGACCGCGTCGCGGAGGTGGGCGTCCAGATGGCGTCGGCCCTGGAGGAGGCGCACTCCCGGGGCGTCGTCCACCGCGACATCAAGCCTGCCAACGCCGTGGTGTCCGCCAAGGGCCAGGTCAAGGTCCTCGATTTCGGCCTCGCGCGTTACGCTCGGCCGGGCGGCGACCTGCTCGACAGCGGACACAGCACCGAGGCGCAGACCCAGGCCGGCATCGTGATGGGGACCGTGCCGTACATGAGCCCCGAGCAGGCCCTGGGCCAGCCCGTCGACGCCCGCACCGACATCTTCAGCCTGGGCGTCCTGCTGTACGAGCTCGCCACCGGGAGGCTGCCCTTCGCGGGGGACACCGCCAACCAGACCATCGACCGGATCTGTCACGCGACACCCGCGCCGATCACGGGCTTGAACCGCAAGGTGCCCGAGGCCCTCGAGCGGATCGTCGCGAAGTGCCTCGAGAAGGATCGCGAACGCCGCTACGCCACGGCGAAAGACCTGCAGGTGGACCTGCGCAACCTGAAGCGGGACCGCGAGGCTGGCGCCGTCGCCGCGCCGCCGGCTCGACCCCGGCGTCTGGCCGCGGCCGCGGCCGTGGTGGTGCTGGGTCTGGGACTCTCGGCCCTGGCGCTCCGTGCGTGGCTGCTGCCCGGCCGCGCCGCGATCGAGTCGATCGCCGTGTTGCCGTTCCAGAACCTCACCGGCAACCCCGAGCTGGAGTACCTGAGCGCCGGTCTCAGCGAGGCGCTGATCAACAGCCTCGCCCAGCTGCCCGGACTCAAGGTGACCTCCCGCACCTCCGCCCTTGCGTTCAAGGACCAGCAGCAGGACCTGGGCGGGATCGCCCGGAAGCTGGGCGTGCGTGCGCTCCTGCTCGGCCGCCTGGCCCAGCAGGGCAAGGAGCTGTCGCTGAGCGCGGAGCTGGTCGATGCGCAAGCCAGCCGGCAGCTCTGGGGCCAGCGTTACGCCCTCGGCGCGGACGACGCGCCGAAGCTCGAGGACGAGATGGCGCGCACCATCAGCCGTACCCTGGGCGCGCGGCTGTCCGGGGAGCGCGAACCGGAGGCCCGGGCGGAAGCCGTCGACCCCGAGGCCTATCGACTTTTCCTCAAGGGCCGTATGTTCCTGGCCGGCACGCCGGACGAGCTGCGGCAAGCGACCCGGCACTTCCAGCAGGCGATCGAGCGCGAGCCCCTCTACGCCGCGGCCCACGCCGCCCTGGGGGAGTCGTACGCGTTCGACGCCTATCTGATCAGCGAGAACCGGGAGGAGAACGTCCGGAAGGCCCGCGCGGCGGTGAAGCGCGCGCTCGAGATCGCCCCCGACCTGGCCGAGGCCCTGGCCGTCTCCGGCCTGATCCGCCTCTACTTCGACTGGGACCTGCCGGGCGCCGAGGCCGACCTGAAGCGGGCGCTCGAGAAGAACCCCAGCAGCGCCATGGCGTACGAGGAGTACACCAACGTCCTGGTGGCCCAGGGCCAGCCCGAGAGGAGCCTGACGGTGGCGCTGCGGGCCAAGGAGCTGGACCCGCTGTCCGTGCTGCCCACGCACCAGCTCGGGATCACGTACATGAAGATGGGACGCTTCGCGGAGGCGGCGCAGGAGTTCAAGGAGGCCCAGCAGATCCGACCCAGCTGGCTGTGGGGCTACATCAAACGCGGCATGGCCCTGTCCCATCTCGGCCACTGCCCGGAGGCCCTGGCCGAGGAGGTGCGGGCGGAAGAGATCCTGGGCACACGCGACCACGAGTCGGCCTGGTCCTGGATCGCGTTCAGCTACGCCAAGTGCGGCGGTTCCGATCGCGCCCGTGAGTACCTGCGTCGCATGGAGGATCTGGAGCGGCGCCGCTTCGTGGACCCGATGGCGTTCGCCGTCGTGTATGCCGCACTGGGTGACGAGGGGCGTGTGATCGATCGCCTGGAGCAGGCCTACCGCGCGCGCTCGCCGGGGATGTTCTTCGTCAGCGGCTTCCCGCGTTTCTTCTGGATCGAAGCCCTGGCCGGCAATCCCCGCTTCCAGGAGCTGTGCCGGCGCGTGCTCCCGTCGGCGGCCGCGGGTTAGGCCGGGGCGTCGGCAGCCAGGGTCTCGAGGCCGAACTCGCGGCGGAAGCGGGCGTCGAGACCACTCGCCAGGATGTACTCGGCCACCGCGGGCGGGACCAAGGGACGCCAGTCGCCGCCCCTCGCCATCGCCACGCGCACCCGCGTGCCGTCGATCGCGACGCGCTCCTCGGGCGCCACGAAGTCGACGGGCCGCAGCACCACGTAGCGCTCCCGCATCAGGCTGGCGACATAGGGGTTGTCGGTCACGAAGGCGTCGAGCGGCCCGAACATCTCGGCGAGCAGCGCCCGCCAGCGTGGCCCGTCCCCGAGGTCCGGCACGTCGTGGATCGACACTCCGGGTGGATCGCCGATCACGAGTCGGACCATGGCACGCGTCTCGTCGGCCGTGAACGGGTTCCGGGCGTCGTAGCGGTTGCTGCTGCCGATGCCCAGCACCACCCGAGGCGCCGCGGCGACCAGGCCACGCAGGACGGCGGCGTGGCCGCGGTGGACCGGCTTCCAGCGGGCCACCATCCCGAGGGCTGCGAAGCGCGCGGCGCTCAATGCGGTCCCGGGATTCTAGCTCGCGGGTCGCCTTCGTTTGACAGCGCTGACGACGAGGCGTAGCGTTGCAGCCCCAAAAATCGTTCACACGTAGGAGGGATGCCATGCTTCTCGCACGTCGCGGGTACGCGCTGGCTGTCGTGTGTCTGTTCACGATGGCCTGCGGATCCCAGCAACAGCCGTCGGCCCCCAGTTCGACCGCCGCCCAGAACCCGTCGTCCGGCGCGGCCAATGGGGTCCAGTTGGTCGGCTCGCCCACGACCGTCACCGGAGCCTTCACTCCGGAGCCGGACGATCAGGACACGACGCCCGAGACCGGCGTCGAGATGCCGACGCCCGGTCGTGCTTCGGCTCCCGCTGGCTTCGAGGCCAGGATCGTGACCCAGCCGCGACCCGACGGTGACGGGGTGATCCATGGGGGCGGCGCGCTGACGGTGACCTTCGACGGCTGTCGGTCGAACGCGAACCCCGGCGCGCGGTTGTTCTACCTGTTCGACTTCGATTTCAACTCCCGGGCTGACGTGATCTCGTCCGGGCGGGATTGCAGCGCGGCCCGCACCTACAAGGCGAAGGCTTCGCTGACGGGAGGCCCGCCCCGGAACTTCAGGGCCAACATGTGCGTCGCCAACGGCGACCCGCGGGCCGACGACCCGAGCACGTTCTACGCCTGTCGCTCCTTCAAGATCGCGGTGGACTCGCTCACGTGCGTGCTGCCGAGCATCAAGCTCGCAGCCCCCGTGGTGTCCGCGATCAACTCCATTCCC
>Ga0187893_10013113_pt1 | contig 11611 bp, 7 predicted proteins | sample MA1701074metaG_FD_139574 | JGI IMG/M metagenome (GOLD analysis project Ga0187893, IMG submission 139574) | White microbial mat communities from a basaltic lava cave in the Kipuka Kanohina Cave System on the Island of Hawaii, USA - MA170107-4 metaG ...
CTCGAAGGGCAGCAGGTAGTCGGTCAAGAAGGCCTTGCCGATGCCGTAGGTGGTGGGGGACGGCTCGCCGGGCTCCGCGGCCACCACCCAGGTGGCCCTGCGCGCCGCCCACACCATGGCGGCGAACACCGCGCCCACGACCACGAGGCCCGCCGGCCGGCCGACGGCCCGGTTCGAGACCTGGACGTCGGCGATCCGGTGGGTCAGCATGACGGCGAAGAGCGTCAGCACCAGGATGCCGCCGACGTACACGAGGAGCTGCACGGCCCCGAGGAAATCGGCCCCCAGGAGGACGAACATCGCCGCCACGCCGAGGAGGGTCCCCATGAGGGCGAAGGCCGAGTAGACGATGCTGTTGGAGAGAGCGACGCCGAGGGCAGAGCCCACGGTGACGGCGGCAAGTAGGTAGAAGACGACGACCGTGACCGACACGTGACGCAACTCGGCTGGGGGCGCTAAGGTCCCGACGCGTGTAGCAAAACACCCCCGGCAGGGCAAATCGGACGGGGCGGGAGGCGCGGCCGGTGGCGCGCGCAGGAAGCCTCGCACGGACGTGCCTAACCCGTTCGAGCAGCACCGGCGGTCGAGGTTTCTTGACGTGCGTCATGGCCTCGGATAGCGACGAGCCGCCATCCATGGAGGGACCCGCATGAGCAGGCTCCGCGCGGTCGCGACGGTCGGTCTCCTGACCCTGTTGCACCTCTCCGTGTCGGCGCCCGGGGCCGAGGAGATGGATCACTCCGAGGGTACGATCCGGCAGGTGATCCTCGGCCGGGCGGCCATCCTCCCGGACGACCTGACCATCGCCGCGAAGGACGTCCTCGAGTTCCAGAACATGAGCGCGGAAACCCTCACCGTCACGTTCACCGAGCCCGCGGACGTGCTCAGCAAGGTACGCTGCCACCTGCCCAGGACCAAGGGCGACGCGGCTCCGCCGTGGGCCTTGTTCACCGTCGAGGGAGGCAAGCTGGTCGGTACCCTGCCTCCGGGACGGTTCGCCAGCCTGTGCAGCCTCGCCCCGGGAGACTACGCCTACACGGTGCAACGGCTCGCCGTCGCCGGAACGGGCACCGCGCCGCTGCCCCGCAAGGGCCAAGTGCACGTGAAGTAGCGATTCGGGAGCAGCGAGCCCGTGCCGGCCGTCCGACGCACCAAGCTGATGGAGCTCTTCTGGCGCTTCCATCCCTGGCTCTACCGCAAGACGGGCGGCCGGATCGGCGGTTCGGCGATGGGCATGCCCGTGCTGCTGCTGACGACCACGGGGCGCAAGAGCGGTCAGCCGCGCACCCGGGCCCTCATGTACCTGCCGAAAGGCGACGCCTGCGTCGTCATCGCCTCGTTCGCCGGCGAGCCCCGTCACCCCGACTGGTGGCTCAACCTGCGGGCGAATCCGCGGGCGCAGATCCAGCGCGGGGCCGACACCACCCGCGTGGTGGCCCGCGAAGCCGAGGGCGCCGAGCGCGCGCGCTTGTGGGAGGAGGTCGTCCGCCGCGAGAGCGGCTACGCCACCTACGCGGAGCGGACGACGAGACGCATCCCCGTCGTTCTCCTCGAACCCGAGCGGGCGCGCTGACACCACCGATCGCCGGCCGAGCGGGGAACTGGTAGCGCCTCGTCGCCCGACCCTCCGGGCACCGCGAACTCACTCACGTAGCGCATGCCGCGCTCGCTCGCACCCCGTGCGGCCAGGCGCAGCGCACGGGCAAGGCAGGAAGGTGCGTAGCGGCCCAGCGCGAAGGCGCCTTCGACCCGAGCGGGCGGTCGGAGCTGTGGCGCAGCGACGGCAGGCCGGAGGGAACGGTGCGTGCTGCTGAACGGCATCCACCACGACGGCCGAGGATCCGTGCGCCCGCGCGGAACGCGCGCCGCGGGGGACCGATCGTCGCCCGCAGCACGTGGCCCGCAGGACGGCAGGCGCGTGGCGAACCGTGCTGCGGCGACTCGCCGCAGCGCGCGCCGACCGCGGGCTCTCCACGACCTGCCTTGCGGCGCTGCGCGCGACGCCTGCGGAGGCGCGCTTCCTGCCCGGCAGCCGTCTCGTTGGCAGCTGCAACCCCGCCTGAAGACGACCTCGTGCCCGACCCACCAGTTCCGCCCGGCGGGCGTAGTCGCGGCAAGCCTGCGACGTTGACGTAGTCCGATCTCGGACGCTGGGGGCGCCCCACCCAACTCGCCCGTCGGGTGCACCCTTGCGCGATCTGCATTCCTCGTGCATACAAGTGCATATGCGCACGACGCTGAACCTCGACGATGCCCTCGTCGAGCGGGCTCGCGAGCTCACCGGCATCCGGGAGAAGACGGCGCTCGTCCACGCGGGGCTCGAGGCGCTCATCGGGCGCGCCAGCGCGCGCAGGCTGGCCGCGCTCGGTGGGACCGAACGGTCCCTCCGGCCAATACGCCGGCGGCGAAGCGCGGCGCGGGCGTGACCCTCGTCGACACCTCCGTCTGGGTGGATCACCTCCGACGCGGCAACGCGACCCTCGCTTCCCTTCTCGAGGATGGGGAAGCCATGTGCCACCCGTTCGTCGTCGGCGAGCTCGCGTGCGGTCACCTGCGGAACCGCGACGAGGTCCTCTCGCTTCTCGAGCGGCTGCCGCAGGCGCCCCTCGTCGGGCACGGCGAGGTGCTCGCGTTCCTGGGGAGCCACCGCCTGATGGGCACTGGTCTCGGGTGGATCGACGTACACCTGCTGGCGGCCGCGCGGCTCAGCCGCGCGGCGCTCTGGACGCTCGACCGTGTCCTGGCCCGAACGGCAACCAAGCTCCGAAGCCCGGTGACGGGAGGGGATTGATTCACCTCCTCTGAGCCGGCACCGGGGCTCTTGAGGTAGGAGGGTAGGTGACGCGTTCGCGTCCGGATCTGTCCCTCACCACTGCTTGAAGTCCAGGTTCCGCGTGCTGCGCAGCCAGTTGTAGAAGTTCGAGCTGTTGACGAACTCGTCGGCGCTGACGTTCGGGTGGATCAGGGGATCCTTGATGAGGTGGGCGGCGTCCTCGTAACGGGAGGAGGCGGCTGTGTCATACGTGCCGACCGGGACCGGACCTGGCGGGCTTTCGTAGATGGCCTTGATGGCGCTCAACAAGTGGGGGGCGCCCGCGATGATCCCCTCCATGTGGCCGCCGCGAGTGATCAGGTTGTGCTCCGGCAGACTGGTCAGGTTGGAGAACATCGCCGCGGCGAGAAGCAACCGCGACACGCGCAGCGGCACGAGCGACGCCTGGGTGAACAGATGCACCGCGAACGTGACGGCGATGAGCACGAGCACGGTGGTGGGAATCCAATACGAATAGGCGCGCAGCTCCTCCCAGTACAGGGCCTCGTGCCGCAGCACCATCAGCGTGTTCATCACGATGATCAGGACCAGCCACAGGATGAGGAGGAGGCCGAAGAAGCCCTTCGACTCCAGGGACAGTCGGCCGTTTCGCGGCGGCAGGGATGGCGCGCGGGCCCTGGCATAGAGCCAGATCATCCCCCCCAGAAGGAACACCGCCAGGCCCCGCGTCACGTTGCCGAAGAAGTACCGGAAGTTGTCCAACAGGAGCATCGTCCCCTGCCACAGGTGCTCCGGGCGCAACTCGCCGAGCGGGAGCTTCTGGTACTCGAACGACACCTCGAACCCGGTCAGGCGGCGGATCAGGACCGGGCCGATCTCGTAGTTGTAGACCGAATGCACGCCGAGGGCTGCGAGCAGGGCGGTCAAGTAGACGGCTCGGTGCGGAAGATGTGGCCCCACGCCGAACGCGACCACGCTGACGACGATCACGGCGGCCAGGAAGAACCCTTGGCGGTCCATCCAGCAGAGCATCAGCCCCAGCAGGAACGTCTGGCCCCAGAGCGACACCTTGAACCCGAGTCCGTCCGCGGCGGCGCCGGCCCCGCCGGATTCGGTGCGGGCATGGCGGGCACTCTTCCTGACGATGAGCCAGACGAGAAGGAAGAGGACGACCGCCGCGCCTTGCTTCGCGGCGCGCATGTAGACGCCGGACAGAAAAATGCATGGCGTCGTCCAGAACATGCCGAGCAGCAGCAGGCCGATGACCGGATCGGTGTTCAGGTATTTCGTGATGTTGCGCCAGAAGGCCAGGCTGAGGGCGAAGAGCAGCGCGAAGTTCGTCACCGAGTAGAAGTGCGGCATCTTCCGCGTCACCGACCAGTAGATGAAGTGCGCGTCGATGAACTCCAGCACATGGCTGAGCTCGCGCGCCTGGTACATGCCGGCGTCATGGCTGTGGGGGCAGATGACCTTGGAGAGGAACGGCCGCTCGCTCAGATGGTCGATGAGGAACCAATCCGACTCGACGAACAACCAACCGCCCTGCTGGTAGACGACCGAGGCGACGATGAACCCCAACCCCATCGCGACCGCCAGCACCGTCCACATCCGGTACTCGCGCGTCCTCGCTCCAGGCGACAACCTCACATCCCCCAACAGACGATCCAGACGCGGGTCACTCAGGAACGGGCGGCGAAGCGGCGTGGGCGCTTCGGCCGGCCCTCACCACCGGCACAGGACCCCGTTCGTTGCGATACCGTCGCCGATGCGGCAGTCCCACGGGGCCGGCGCCGGCCGCGCCCCTGCGAACACTCGGTCCGGGACCCCGCTGCAGAGCATGTTGGCCTGCTCGTAGCCGTACGTCGCGGGCAGGTCGTCCCGGCAATGTGGAATCGGGCCCGAAGGCGTGATGGGGACATGCGTGTTTCCCGGCGCGAAGACGATTCGGTAGATGCGGGCATCGCTGAAGAAGGTCTCGGGATCGTTGGGCCAGGTCAGGCCGTACGGCATCACGCGGTGGAAGGTGTCGTCGCCCACGCAGGCACCCGGGTCGCCCGTCGCGTCGGTGACGTCGCTGCAATGACCGAAGGGCGGCTGGTTCGAGGGGGTCTCGGGCGTGTACGGGAACGTACACACGTCGGGTGGACACGTCTCTTCCTTGATGAATGCCCGACACGCACACACGGGCATGTTGTTGCCGTTGTTCCAGCATCCGCCGTTCTGCCCGCGGTCCGCATCGTTCGTGCACGGCACGTCGTATGGTGACGTCCCCGGTACCGGGAATGCGCAGCAGAACGATTTCCAATAGTAGCAGCGGCGGTCCGTCGCGGGGTCGGGGGTGCAGTGCAGATCCGGTTCGGTCGGGAACTTGTACCTCCCGCAGTTGGAGAGGCACCCCACGATGTCGTCACCGCCCGGGCTCCCCTGGATGAACATGCTCAGGTCCGAGCGCTTGAGCCTGAACTCCGTCGGACAGAAGTCCGGGTCTCGCAGATCCCCGCCACAGGTCGTGAGGGGGTGATCCAACCAATGTGGGTCCTCGGGCTTGTGCACGGTGCGCCGCCCCAGCGGCTGGATGTCCATGTTGAGGTTCACGCCATCCACCACGCTGATGTCGGGTGCACAGTTGTTGTTGGTGTCGTTGAAGGTCCACTCGGCGAGGGATTTCGGGCCCGGCGCCGACTGGTTGGCCTTGCTGCAATCGTAGATGCCGCTGCAGTTGCCGGTCTCGCACTGCGCGAGGTTGTGCTCGATGTTGAAGCGGCACCCGGTCCGCGCCCAGAAAACCGGGCTCACGGCCCCTGCACCGATGGTGTGTTCCCATTCCGCCGGGATGTCTATGGTCAGCACTCCCTTGGGCTCGAGGACCCAGGTCCCCTCTCGCGGCAGAACGGGGAACGGCGGTTTCCCGACCTGATGGGCCGCGTTGGCGGCGGCCAGCAGGGTCTCGTCCGACTCGTTGACCAACTGGACCACATAGCGGTCCGGTAGCGGCGTCGGGATGGGCAGCGTCGCCTCGAACGCCGCCCGCTTCACCTCGCAGCTCGGCTCGCTGGTCAGGCCGGTGCACGTGCCGTCCGAGTCGCAGGCGTCGAAGGTGCTGTAGAAACCCAGGGCGGCGTCGCAGGCGGCGCCGTTGCTGCACTGCTCCTCCGACTTCCGAACCGACGCCCCGATCTCGCCGTTCTCCCTGGTCTTGCAGCACACGACCGCGTCGGGCGCGCCGCAGATGGACCGGTTCTCGCACCGGATGACGAGCTTCCGGCACGGCCGCTCGAGCGTCAGCTCCGCTACGCTCGCGGCCCTGAGGGCACGCTTGGCGCACCTCATGTAGGCACGATGCGTCTGCCCCGATCGCGTGCACTCGCACACATGCTGGATGGCCTCCCGCGCCTGCCGCACGAGCTCCGCGTCGGGGCACTTGTCACTGACGCAGTTCGCGAGCGCGGGAAGCGTCGCACCGGACACCAGCAACATGGCCAAGGCGCCGGCAGGCAACAGCCTCATGTGGCTCTCACACCTCGGTCCGGCAGATCGCCGACCGCACAAGCGCTACACCTGTCTCCGGAATACTGTCAAGGTGGCCTGCCCCGAACGCGCACGGGGAACCGACCAGCGATCGCCGACACTGATCGGCGCGGAGAAGGACGCCTCCCCGGGCTCAGCTGCCGCGCGCGCACCAGCGCACCGGCCGGCGGCCCCGCGGGCAGGCCGGCGGTGGATCGGCGGGTCCCGCCTCGATCCGGGTGCGCATGAGCACCACGGCGTAAGGATTCCAGGTCGACACGTTCCAGAGGAGGTCCAGCGCCGTCGGTCCGGCGGCGCGCGTGTAGGCGTCGATCACGTTCGGGCCGTAGAAGCGGCCGATGTCGAAGGCGGCGCCGAACGACGGGCAGCCGGGCAGGAAGAAATCGGGCGGCCGCGTCGGATCGCCCGGCGCGCAGACGTCCGCGCCCACACCGACGCAGAGGTTGTGGAAGAGCACTCCGCCGGGGCCCCACGGATCGCCCACGACGTCGGGGCTTCCCGGCAGCAGGTGCGGCTCGGGCGGCGTCCACGGGCCCCAGGGATGGTCGGCGAAGCGGATGCGGAGCGTGCCGGGGTGGGAACCCGGGCGCTGGCTCACGGGATCGGCGAGCAGATAGTCGGCGAGGTCGCCGCCGTAGAGCATCACCCACTTGTTCACGGGCTCGCCCATCCAGCTGATGCTCATCTGGTTCACGATCGGCTGCTCCTCGTGCGGGCTGCCGCCGACCACGCCGTCGAGCGTGAGCGGTACCGCATCCTTCTGCCGCCGGCTCCAGCGCGGCTCCCCCTTCGCGTCGACGCCGGCGAAGTATCTGGGCCGAAACTCCGTCTGCCCGCGCCTGTCCACCCGGATCGGCAGGCGGTGCGCCAAGAGGTAGAGGTGTGCCTCCCGCGCGCCGAGGCCCTGGAAGCCCGGCCGGCCCCACATGAGCAGCGCGCCGTGCCCGGCGCCGTAGTCGCCGCCGCAGCGGCTGCCCGTGAAGCAGCGTACGGTACGCGCCGTGGCGTTCACGAACTTGTTCGTCGCCAGGCGCGCCACGGACGTGAAGCTCGCGAGGCTCGCCGGCTCCTGCACCGCGATCTCCTGCTCGTGGGCGACGGTGAAGCGCTGGCTCGCGGCGGTGCCGTCGTTCTGCGAGCTGGTGGGGTCGACGCAGAACCCGGTCGGGCTCGCCTGGCACGTCGTGCCGGGGAGGCAACCCGCGCCGGTGGCGAGGTCGCACAGGTTCGGGATCTGGAGCAGCGACGGCATGCACTCACCCACGTCCTGGGTGCAGATGAGGCCGTCCCTGCGACGGCAGGTCGGCGGCTTGCGCGGCGAGCGTCGGGCGCAGCGCACGTATTCACCACGCCCGAGCACTGCCATCGCGTGCGTGCCGTCGCTGAAGGCCGCGATCGGCACCTGGCCGTAGGCCATGGTGAGCGACTCCGCGCCGCGCGCGACCGTGATCGGGGCGAACTCGTCCGGTGCCTCTGGCCTGGTGACGAACGTGAGCGGCGGCACTCCGCTCGGCGCCTCGAGCGGCAGGGTCGCGACGCTGTCGTCGTTGCGCGGCTCGCCCTCGCAGAGGGATGCCGCCGTCGGCCAGGTGTCGCCGAACAGCATCACGAGCCGCCCCTGGTGCTCGAACGTCCAACCGAGATCGGTGCCGTAGAGCCGAAGGGAGGGCTGCGCCGGTGCCGCCCCCGGCCCGACGAGCGTGCCCACGACCTCGGGCGGTGCGGCCGTCTGCGCGGCGGCGCGCGCCGCGAGCGCGCCCCACAGGAGGAGCAGCGCGATGCCGGTGGAGGATCGCACGTCCCGCTCCTACTACGAGGTAAGCTGTGACGCGAGTTCGACCCGGTGCTGGGGCGCGCGCAGCAAGCACCCGGCGAAGGATCGGCTTCTCCAACCACGGGACGGCAACGCCTCCGTAGTCACCGGCCGGCGCCGAGCGACGAGGACGTTTTCGGCGACAGTCGTCGGGTCCGAGCCAACAATTTGACGATTCCACAGCGACACGGATCGGGCGTGCTGGCGCCTCGGACATCGCGAACCCACATCCGGGTGGCATGACCATTGCTCATCACGGTCCGACGATGTGGCAGTGCCGGGTTCCCTCGTGCCTTCGGCGGAGTGTCGTGTTCCTTGCGGGGATCATCTGGCTCGTCTCGGTGGGCGCGGGCCTCGCCATTCTGCTCGCGTACGAGAGATCACCCGGCGCCGCGGCGACGGTGCCATCGCACTGGCCGGCGGAGAGCGGGATCGAGCGCCGTCCGGGGGCTCCGGTGCTTCTTCTCTTCGCTCATCCGCACTGTCCCTGCTCGGGCGCGAGCATCGAGGAGCTCGACCGCATCATGGCGCGGACCGGGACGACCGTCGCAACGCGCGTCCTGTTCATCAAGCCCTCCGGCGTCGCCGAGGACTGGCAGAGCACGGATCTGTGGCGGAAGGCTGCTGCCATCCGTGGGGTATCGGTCGCCTCCGATGACGGCGGCCGTGAGGCGAGCCTCTTCGGCGCCGCGACCTCCGGTCAGGCGATCCTGTATGGGGCCGACGGGCAGCTCCTCTTCAGCGGCGGCATCACGGGCGCGCGGGGCCATGCCGGCGACAATCCGGGACGAAGTGCGATCCTGGCCCTGCTGAACGGCGGACGGGCGACGCGAAGCGTGACACCCGTCTTCGGGTGCTCGCTCCGAGATCCGGAGCGAAGCGCGTCGGGGTGGAGGCGGACTGATGGCTCCTGATCTCGGTGACTCAATTGCCCGGCGATCCGTGCTGCTCTTCAAGCAACGCCAGGATCGCATCTTCCGACGTACCGACGCGCTCTTCGCGGGGCTCATGTGCTTCCAGTGGGCGGCGTCGATCCTATTCGCGTACTTCGTGTCTCCGCTGACCTGGGCCGGGCGCTACAGTCAGACCCACATCCACGTCTGGGCCGCCGTCATCCTCGGCGGGGCCATCACCATCTTCCCCGTCGCGCTGACCGTCGCGCGACCGGGAAGGCGATCGACCCGTCACGTCGTCGCGGTCGGCCAGATGCTCATGTCCGCGCTCCTCATTCATCTGACGGGTGGCCGGATCGAGACGCACTTCCACGTCTTCGGCTCACTCGCCTTCCTCGCCTTCTACCGGGACTGGACCGTCTTCGCGCCGGCGACGGTGGTCGTCGCCATGGACCATTTCGTCCGCGGCATGTACTGGCCGGAGTCCGTCTATGGCGTGACGGCAGAATCCTGGCGGTGGCTCGAGCATGCGGCCTGGGTCCTCTTCGAGGACGTGTTCCTCATCAACTCCTGCCGTCAGAGCGTGCGCGAGATGCGGGACATCGCGCGGCAGCAGGCGCAGCTCGAGGCGGCCAACGAGCAGACCGAGCGCACCGTGCTCGAGCGCACCACCGAGCTGCGAGCGAGCGAGGAGCGCTTCCGGTCGCTCAGCGCCGCGTCGCCGATCGGCATCTTCCAGACCGACACCGACGGTCGGGCCATCTACGCGAACGAGCGCTGGGGGGAGATCGCGGGCACATCGCCCGCCGATGGCCTCGGCGACGGTTGGCAGAAGACGATTCATCCCGAGGATCGGACGGCGCTGCTCGACGACTGGACCGCCGCCGTGCAGGAACAGCGCGAGTACGCCGCTGACTTCCGAATGGTCAGACCGCACGGTGACGTCCGCTGGATCCATGTGCGCACGAAGCCGATGCGCTCGGACGGCACGGTGACCGGCCACGTCGGCACGATCGAGGACATCACCGCCCGCTGCGCCGCCGAGGAGGCGCTCCGGGAGAGCGAAGTGCGCAAGACCGCCATCCTCGAAACCGCGCTCGATGGGGTCGTCACGATCGACCAGGAGGGGCGAATCCTCGAGTTCAACCCGACCGCCGAGCGGATGTTCGGATACGCGCGCGACCGTGTGGTCGGAGAGGAAATGGCCGACCTCCTCATCCCGGTCACCCTGCGCGAGCGACATCGTCACGGTCTGCGGCGGATGCCAAGCGCCGGCGACAGCGGCGTGCTCGGCAAGAGAATCGAGCTGACGGCGCTGCGGGCAGATGGGACCGAGTTCCCGATCGAGCTGGCGGTGACGAAGATCGGAGGTAACGGATCCGCGACCTTCACCGGGTTCATTCGCGACCTGACGGCGCGAAAGCGAGCGGAAGCTCTCGAGACTGGGCAACGCCAAGTGCTCGAGCTCCTTGCCACGGGAGCGACGTTGCCGGACGTTCTGGCCGCGCTCACCCACATGGTCGAGCAGCAGGCCCCCGGCATGCTGTGCTCCGTCCTGGTCGTGGACGGCACGCAGCTGCGGCACGCGGCCGCGCCGAGCCTGCCGGCCGCCTACGTCGCGGCCGTGGACGGCCTGACCATCGGACCGAGCGCCGGATCGTTCGGGGCAGCCGCCTATCGACGCGAGCAGATCATCGTCGAGAACATCGCCAGCGATCCCTTGTGGGTGGGCTTGCGGGAGCTGGCGTCTCGCCACGAGTTGCGCGCCTGCTGGGCGCGGCCAGTCGAGTCCGCTGCCGGCCAGGTCCTCGGGACCTTCACGAGCTACTACCGCGAGCCGCGCGCGCCCACCAGCGCCGAGATCGAGCTGGTTCAGGCAGCCGCCCACCTCGGCGGCATCGCGATCGAGCGTCGACAAGCCGAAGCAGAGCTCGCGCAAGCGCGCGACGAGGCCCTCGAAGCGGCGCGCCTGAAGTCGGAGTTCCTCGCCAACGTCAGCCACGAGATCCGAACGCCGATGAACGCGATCATGGGCATGACGGAGCTCGCCCTGGACACGGAGCTGACGGGCGAGCAGCGGGATTTCCTCGAGACCGTCGAATCCTCGTCGCGCGTCCTGCTGGAGCTGCTGAATGACGTGCTCGATCTCTCCAAAATCGAAGCGGGGCGCCTCGACGTCGAGCGCCTGCCGTTCAACCTGCACGACGAGTTGGGGGAGACGCTGCGGTCGCTCGCCCTCCGTGCGCATGAGAAGGAGCTGGAGCTCGCCTATGCGGTGAGCAGGGACGTGCCCGACATGGTCGTTGGTGATCCGGGGCGACTACGGCAGATCGTCGCGAACCTCGTCGGCAATGCGATCAAGTTCACCGCGCAAGGCGAAGTGGTGGTGCGCGTGCGGGCGGAGTCGGTCACGGGAAGTGATGCCGTCTTGCACTTCACGGTCAGCGATACCGGCATCGGCATCCCCGAGAACATGCAGGCGGCGATCTTCGCAGCCTTCGTCCAGGGCGACGGCTCGATGACCCGCCGCTTCGGCGGGACGGGCCTCGGTCTCGCGATCGCCTCGCAGCTGGTCGAGATCATGGGCGGCCGCATCTGGGTGGA
>Ga0187893_10013114_pt1 | contig 11610 bp, 12 predicted proteins | sample MA1701074metaG_FD_139574 | JGI IMG/M metagenome (GOLD analysis project Ga0187893, IMG submission 139574) | White microbial mat communities from a basaltic lava cave in the Kipuka Kanohina Cave System on the Island of Hawaii, USA - MA170107-4 metaG ...
CAGGCGAGCGCGATGGCGATCATCACGCGCTGGCGCATGCCGCCGGAGAGCTGGTGCGGGTAGTCGGCGGCGCGCCGCGCCGGGTCGGCGATGCGCACCATCGCGAGCATTTCCACCGCACGGTCCCAGGCAGCGCGCTGCGGCAGGCGCTGGTGAATGCGCAGCGATTCGGCGATCTGCGCGCCGACCGTGAGCACCGGGTTCAGGGAGGTCATCGGTTCCTGGAAGATCATTGAGATGCGATTGCCGCGGATGGCGCGCATCTGGCGCTCGGACAGGGTCGTCAGTTCGGTCCCCTCGAGTCGCACCGAGCCGGCCATCGAGCGGCCGGCGTTCTCCGGGATCAGGCGCATGATCGATAGCGCCGATACGCTTTTGCCGCAGCCCGACTCGCCGACGATGCACAGCGTCTCGCCGCGCTTGACGTCGAAGGACACGCCGTCCACGGCGCGCACCGCGCCATCGCGCGTGAGGAAGTGGGTACGCAGGTCGCGTACCGACAGCACGACATCCGTATCGCCCGCCACGCCGCTCACATCCGCCGCGCGATGCGCGGATCGAGCGCGTCCCGCAGCCCGTCACCCACCAGGTTTATCGCCAGCACCGCGATTGCGAGCATCAGGCCGGGGAAGAAGATGATCCACGGCGAGATCTGGAAGAAGGCCCGCCCCAGCGAGATGACGTTGCCCCAGCTCGGGATTTCCGGCGGCGTGCCGGCGCCGAGGAAGGACAGACCGGCCTCGATCAGGACCGCCGAAGCGCAGACATAGGTCGACTGCACCACGAGCGGCGCCACGGTGCTGGGCAGGATGTGGCGGGTCATGATGATGCGGCTGCGCGTCCCGCTCGCCACCGCGGCCTCGACGTACGGCAGGCCGCGCACCGAAAGCACGACGCTGCGCACCAGGCGCACGACGCGCGGTATCTCCGGGATCGAAATGGCGATGATGACGATGAGGAGGCTCGCCTTCATCAGGGTGATCAGCGCAATCGCGAGCAGGATCGCCGGGATCGCCATGAGTCCGTCCATGACCCGCATGACGAGGTCGTCGATGCGCCGGTAATAGCCGCACAGCACGCCAACGAGAAGGCCCGTGACGGTCGCGATGAGCGCGACGCTCACGCCGACAATGAGCGAAATGCGCGTGCCGTAGACGACGCGGCTGAAGACGTCGCGACCGAACTGGTCGGTGCCAAACCAGAACTCCTTCGACGGGCGCTTCAGGCGATTGAGCGGATCGAAGCTGAGTGGGTCACCCGCGATCCAGGGGGCCATGAGCGCGACCGCGACGAACAGGCCGAGGATCGCGCTGCCGATGACGATGGTCGGGTTGCGGCGGATCCAGTCGAGGCTGCGCGAAGCGGCCGGGGCGGGAGCGGTGACGACGGCGGCCATGTATTCAGTAGCGGATGCGCGGGTCGAAGAACACGTAGCTGATGTCGATCAGCAGGTTCACCAGCACCTTGGCGCCGGCAAAGAGGATGATCAGTCCCTGGATGATCGGATAGTCGCGCTTGAGGATCGCGTCCACCGTCAGGCGACCGAGCCCCGGGATGTTGAAAACGGTCTCGGTGATGACCACGCCCGAAATCAGCAGTGTCAGGCCGATGCCGATGACCGTGACGATCGGAATGGCGGCATTCTTCAGCGCGTGGCGCAGCAGCACCACGACGGTGGCGACGCCCTTGGAATGGGCCGTGCGGATGTAGTCCTCCGAGAGCACCTCCAGCATGCTCGCCCGCGTCATGCGCGCGATCAGCGCCATGTACACCATGCTCAGCGCGATCGCCGGCAGCAGGATCGATCGCGCGGTCTGCTCGATTCCCTGCGCGAGCGGCCGGTAGCCCTGCACCGGCAGCCAGCGCAGCTCGATCGCGAAGACGTAGATCAACAGGTAGCCGATCAGGAACACCGGCACCGCGAAACCGAGAACCGAGAACCCCATCACCACGCGGTCGATCCAGCTGCGCGCTTTCCAGGCCGCCAGCACGCCCATCGGAACGGCGAGGGCGATGGCGATCACCAGGGTCGAGACCGCCAGCACCAGCGATGGCTCGAGCCGCTGCTTGACGAGCGTCAGCACCGGCAGATTGGAGAAAATCGAGGTGCCGAGGTCGCCGCGCAGCAGGTTGCCGGCGTAAATGAGGAATTGCTGCCAGATCGCGAGGTCGAGCCCGAGCTTGCGGCGGATGCCTTCGACCTCGGCCGGAGAAGCGTCGTCGCCGGCGATGACCGCCGCCGGATCGCCCGGCGTGAGGTGCAGGAGGAGAAAAACGAACAGCGCGACGACGACCATCACCGGGATGGTCGCGAGCAGCCGGCGAACGATGTAGGCCGTCACCGGCTTGCCCTGGCCGGCGCGCTACTTCTTCTCAATATTCCACATGGGCGGCACCGACGGCATCGTCTGCACGCCGGATAGCCTGTCGGAGCGGAACGCCACCGGGTTGCGCCACTGCGCGAAGGAGATATAGGGCACTTGGTCATAGGCCCGCCGGGACAACTCGACCGCCAGCTTCTTGCGCGTCGCGAGATCGGGCGCGAACGCCCATTCCTGGCGCAGATCCTCGAAGCGTTTGTCGCAGGGCCAGCCGAACCAGGCCTTGTCGCAGCCCATGCCGATCGAGGTGTGGGTGATGGGGCTGGACGAAGTCACGACCGTCGTGCCGGTGATGAAGATGTTCCAGCCGCCCTGGGCCGGCGCCTCTTTCTTCGCGCGGCGCGACACCACCGAGCCCCAGTCCATCGCCTGCACGTCGAGCTTGAGGAAGCTCGCCTTGCGCAGTTGCTGGATCATGACCAGGTTGGCAGGTGTGATGTACTGGTGGTCGGTCGCCTGCAGGATGGTGATCGGTTCGCCCTTGTAGCCCGCTTCCTTGAAGAGTTGCTCCGCTTTGGCAACGCTCTTCGCGCCCTTGTAGGGCTCGCTGCCCGCGTCCGTCTCCATCGATACGCCGCAGCCGAAATACGAAAAACACAGCGTCTGCAGGCCCTCATCGGCGGCGATGGTGTTGAGATAGTCCGCGTTGTTGATTAGGTAGTACATCGCCTGCCGCGCCTTGACGTTGTTGAACGGCGGGTGCAGGTGGTTCAGCTGCAGGATGCCCATCGTGCCCATGGCCTTGTGCGCCTCGAGTTTGATTCCCGCCGTCGACTTGAGGATCGGCAGGAAATCGATGGCCGGGTTCTCCAGGTAGTCGATCTCGCCCGCGACCAGCGCCGACTGCGCGGTCTGCGTGTCCGACAGCCAGATGAACTCGACCCGGTCGACCTTCACCACCTTGCCGCCGGCGTGGCCGGAGGCCGGTTCCTTGCGCGGCACGTAATCCTTGAATTTGACGTAGACCGTCTTGCTGCCCGGCACCCACTCGTCGCGCTTGAACATGAAGGGGCCGGAGCCGACCACTTCCTGGATCTGCGTGAACGCATCGACCATCGCTTCCTTCTCGCGCATCACGAACGGGATGCTGGTGCCCGTCTTGGCGAGGATGTCGATGAGCAGGCCGAAGGGTTCGGTCAGCACCCACTCGAAGGTCTTCGCGTCCCTGGCAGTGAGCGATTTGGTGTAGCCCATGAGCTGCTTGCCGGCGCCGTCGCGCTTGCCCCAGCGGTTCATCGAGGCCACCACGTCCTTCGAGGTGACCGCGGTGCCGTCGTGGAACTTGAGGCCGTCGCGCAGCTTGAAGGTATAGACCTTGCGGTCCGGGCTCACCGTCCAGCTCTCGACCATCTGCGGCTTCGGCTCGAGATTGATGTCGCTGGAGAACAGCGTGTCGTAGACCATCAGGCCGTGGATCGCGGCGATCGTCTGGGTGGTCCAGAACGGATCGACCGTGCGCACGTCGGCATGCATCGCGGCGCGCAGGACCTTTTCCTTCTGCTGCGCCAGCGCGACCTGGGATCCGAGCACGGCTGCCACCGCCAGGACTGCCGTGGCCAACCACAATTGCGGGTTCTTCGCGCGAGTGAGCATGGGGACCGTCCTTTGCTGAATACTAGCGGTACATGTAGTCCCGCGTCCATGGCAGCGGATTGCGCGCCGGGTCGGAGGGCTTCGCCACCAGGATCTGGTGAATGGTGATCCAATTGCGCTCGAAGGCATGCGCGCAGCCGGCGAGGTAGAGGCGCCAGACACGCGTGCGCTTGTCGCCCACCAAGGCGCGGGCAGCTGCCAGGTTCGCTTCCAGCCGTCTTGACCAGTGCGCGAGGGTCTTTGCGTAGTGCAGGCGCAGCGTTTCGACGTCCATCACCTCCAGCCTGGCGCTGGACATCTCCTTCAGCACCAGCGACAGGTGCGGCAGCTCGCCGCTGGGGAAGATGTACCTGTCGACGAACTCGCCGACGCCCAATCCGACCTCGCGGCTTTCCGCGTCCACCGCGGTGATGCCATGGTTCATGGCGATGCCGCCGGCGGCGAGCAGGCGCTGCATTGCGGCGAAGTACGCTGGCAGGTTCTTCAGGCCGACGTGCTCGAACATGCCGATCGAAGAAATCTTGTCGTACGCGCCGTCGCCGGCGATGTCGCGGTAGTCCTGCAGCAGCACCCGGCAGCGGCCCTCGAGGCCGGCGCCGCGGATGCGGCGCTCTGCGGCGCGGTACTGGTTCTCGGAAAGTGTCACCCCGGTGGCTTCGACGCCGTAGCGCTGCGCGGCGTGAACGATGAGCGCGCCCCAGCCGCAGCCGATGTCGAGGAAGCGCTCGCCCGGCTTGAGCCGCAGCTTGCGGCAAATGTGATCCAGCTTCTGTTCCTGCGCCGTGTCGATGTCCTCGTCGCCGGTCTTGAAGTAGGCGCAGGAGTAGACCATCTGCCGGTCGAGCCAGAGCCGGTAGAAGTCGTTCGAGACGTCGTAATGGAAACGGATCGCCTCCCGGTCGCGCTTCTTCGTATGCTGCAAGAACCGCGGCAGGCGGCCTTTGGGGCTTGCGCCCGAACTGCGCGCCAGTTTCTCGGCCGCGCGGAACGCCTCGTCGATCGGTCCGACGACATCGACATCGCCCTCGACATAGGCCGCCCCCAGGTCGGCCAGGTCGGCCTTCACCAGGCGCCGCAATGCGGAGGTGCGCGGCACGCGCAGCGTTACAGACGGGCTGCCGGCGGGCGCGAAGCGTTGGCCGTTCCAGAGCTCGATCGCAAGCGGCAACTGGCCGCTCGCCTGCAGCGCCGACAGTTTCCTCTCGATGTGCGAGGCGAGGAACATGATCCGCCGGCCGTCATTTTACGCCTTTGATATTCAGCCGGGCGGGCGTCGTGACAGGCAGAAGCCTCGAGCGTGCAGCCAGCAATCCCGGCCGTGTACATGCTTATCGCGCCGCAGCGAGCGCACCTCGTCGGCACCGCCGCCGGCAAAAGCCCTGCGCAGACGGGCTTCGGCGAACGCACTCCTCGCGCCGACGCAGGGATAGATGCCGATCTGCCCGATGAATCGCGCCTGCCAGTTTGCCGAGCTTCGCGTCGCCTTGAGGATTCTGCCGCCTTGATTTTCCAAAGTGAGCGGCACCATGATGCGGCCCCCGGGCCTGAGATTCTCGAGCCACGCCTGCGACAGGTGCGTGACACCCGCATTGACGAGAATGGCGTCGACTTTTCCAGGGTCATGCGCGAAACCGTCGGCGGCCACGACCTCGACCTGGCGATAGCCCTTGAGGTTCTGCCTTGAGCGCCGCGCAAGCACTTGGTCAACTTCCACTGCGATCACGCGTCCGCGCTTGCCGACCAGCTCGGCCATGATGGCTGAGTAGTACCCCGTGCCGCAGCCGACGTGACACACCGTCTCGCCCGGTTCGATGTCCAGCTGGTCGATCAGGGAGGCGAGGAAGGAGGGCAGCCCGTTGTTCAGGCGGCGGCGGGCGTCGATCGCGACCAGCACGTTGTGGCTGAGATGGCGTGGATTGGAATCGCTGGTCTTCGCATAGCCGCGGTCAAATGCCCGGTCGCCGAGAATCTGCCAGGGTCCGCGTCCGAGAAAAGATTCGCGCGGCACGGTGGCCAGTGCTGCGACCAGCCGGGCGGAGCGCAGTTTGGCGCTCCAGCGGAGCTCCTCTGCGTACCACCGCCGCTGCGCCTTCAACGCCGCGCTAGCCAACAAATTTCTCGCGCATGGTGACGAACTCCTCGGCCGCGGTGGGGTGGATGCCGAGAGTGGCGTCGAACTGCGCCTTGGTGGCGCCCAGCTTCACCGCGATGGCGACGCCCTGGATGAGCTCTCCCGCGTCCGGGCCGAGCATGTGCGCGCCCACGACGCGCCGGCTCGCCGCGTCGACGACCAGCTTCATGAAAATTTTCTCCTCGCTATGCCCCATGGTGTGCTTGAGGGATCGAAAGGCCGTCTTGTAGATGTCCACCTCGCCGTGGCGTTCGCGCGCCTTCTCTTCCGACAGCCCGACCGTGGCGAGGTTCGGGTGCGCGAACACCGCGGTGGGCACCTTCTCGTGGTCCACGGGCGTGGGCGTGTTGCCGAACAGCGTCTTTGCGAGCGCCATACCCTCGGCGGTCGCCACCGGCGTGAGGTTCAGCCGGTTGGTGACGTCGCCGATGGCGTGGATGGATGGCACCGAGCTCTTCGAATACTCGTCGACCACTACTGCGCCGTCGGCGGCCAGCTTGACGTCGGAGGCTTCCAGGCCGAGGTTCGCGCTGTTGGGTTTGCGCCCGGTGGCGAACAGGACGAGATCGAAGGAGTGTTTTGTGCTGTTGTTGAATTCGACTTGAATTTCGCTGCCTTGCTTCGCCAGGCTGGCGGGAGCGCAATTCAAGGTGACGGCAATCCCTTTTCCGCCCATTTCATCGGCGAGCCGCATGCCGAGTTCCGCATCGAAGCCGCGCAGCAGCCGCGCACCGCGGTAGGCGAGCGTGGTTTTCACGCCGAGGCCGTGGAAGATGGAGGCGAATTCGACCGCGATGTAACCGCCGCCGACCACCAGCGCGCGCTGCGGCAGTTTCTCCAAAAAAAAGGCTTCGTTCGAGGTGATCGCCAGCTCGGCGCCGGGAATGCCCGGTTTCTGCGGCCAGGAGCCTGTCGCGACGAGGATGTGCTGCGCCGTGTACCTTTTGCCGCCCACGGACACCGCATGCGGGCCGAGAATCACGGCGCGTTCGCGCAGGATCGTCACCCCGGCGTTCACCAGCACGCGCTCGTAGACGCCGTTCAGGCGGTCGATCTCGCGGTCCTTGTTGGCGACGAGCCGCGTCCAGTCGAATGACGGCTCGGCGATGGTCCAGCCGAAGTCGGCGGCGTCCTTCAGCTCCTCGCGCACGTGCGCGGCGTAGGAGAACAGCTTCTTCGGGATGCAGCCGACGTTGACGCAGGTGCCGCCGAAGCGCCCCGGTTCGGCGATCGCGACGCGCGCGCCCAGCGTGGCGGAAACGCGGCTCGCGCGAACGCCGCCGGACCCGCCGCCTATCGTGAACAGATCGAAATCGAAATTCGGAATAACGCGCCGAACTACTTGAGGTTCTTGAGATTCATTCCGATGAGGTCGAGCGTGGCCGCGATGCGCATGTGCTGCGGCTTGTCGGCGAGCCACTTCATGGCGTTGTTGACGCGCTGCTCGATCTGCGCGGCCGGCATGCCCTCGATGCCGACGAACATCTTGGCGAGGTCGGTCAGTCCGGCCGCCGCGGCGTCGCCGCCCACTTCGCGCAGCTTGGCCTCGATCGCCGCGCGGTCCAGATTGGTCACCAGCTTCATGGTTTTTTCATTGCTCATGGCGCGCTCCCATCTATTCAGCGCACAGTATATAGCGTCCGGCTGCCTGCCGGGCGCGTCCTTCGGCCACCAGTTTATCCAGATGCGCGGTCAAAGAGCGCAGCGCAACCGGATGCAATTTCGGCGAAACATCGTCATAGACGACGCTCACCAGTTCGTGCGGCGTCGCTGCGCCGCGACTCTTGAGCGCCGCGGCGACCTTGGCTTCGCGCGCCAGGCGGTGCGCCACGAGGCGTTTCACTTCCTTGTGCGGCGCCCCGATGAGGTAGCCGTGTCCCGGCGCGAAGATCGCGACGTCGATGCCGAGCAACTTTTCCAGCGAAGCGAGATAGGCGCGCATGTCGCCGTCGGGCGGGTTGATGACCACGGTGGAACCCTGCATGACGTGATCGCCCGTAAACAGCATCCTGGTTTCTTCCAGCAGGTAGCACAGGTGGTTCGAAGCGTGGCCCGGCGTGTGGATCGCGCGCAGGCGGAGATTGCCGATGCTCACGCCCTCGCCGTCGGCAAGCACCCGGTCCGGCGCATAGCTCTGGTCCTGGTTCGATCCGGCAGGCGCGCGCTGTCCGAGGATCTGCGCGCCAGTGGCGGCCTTGAGCGCGAGGCTGGCCGGGGAATGATCCATATGCGTATGGGTGGTGAGGATCCAGCGGATGCGGCCGGCGCCGGCTTTGACGATATTCGCGACATGCGATTCGATCGGCGGGCCCGGATCGATCACCGCGATCTCCTTTTCGCCCACGAGGTAGGTGTTGGTGCCCGGTCCCGTCATCGCGCCGGGGTTGGCCGCAGTGAGGCGGGTGACGTAGCGGTCGAGGCGTTTGGCGATGCCGGGCTGGATGACGAAGCAGGTATCGCCTTTTTCTTCCGGGTCGCTCCAGTGAATCTCGTGGTACGGCGGGTCGGCGCGCCGGAACAGGCGCTGCGAGCCTTCATGATCGAGCGCCCAGCAGGCGGCCTCCACTTCGATGTCGCCGAGGCTCTTCGCGTGCTCCAGCGCGGCGCGCGGCGTCGGCATCGCGGCGAGGTCGGAAAGCGTGCTGCGGGTGGGGAATATGAGTTCGATTTCGCCGCGCTTGCCGCGCTCGAGCGCATCGCGCGGGCTGATCCAGGCGCTGTGCACGGTCTCGGAGCGATCGTGCGCGCCGTGCTGCCCGGCCGGCGCGCAGGCGACGAAGAAGCGCGTGCTGAAGCGCCGCGGCCTGCCCGGCGCCGTGATCCAGTGGCTGTAATAGGCGATGTCCTGCGCGTGGATGTAGAGATCTTCCTTTTCGAGGAAGGCGCTGAACGCAAGCGTGCCCTTGCTCAATGGCTCCCGGAAATGCTCCAGCGTCGCGGCCCGCTGCGGATTGATCGGAGCATTGCGTTCGTCAAAGGCGAGAAGAATCCCCGCTTCCTCGAAGCATTCGCGCGCCGCGGCGACCCAATAGGCGAGGCCGCCCGAGGCGAGCCCCATGCGCGCGCTCGCCTGCGCACCGTCTAGGCCGCGCACGCGCTGCGCCGCGCGCGCGCTGGAATCGTCCGGATCGAGCGCGCCGCCGGGAAACACGAACGCGCCGGGCAGGAACGCCGCCTTGTTCGTGCGCTGGAGCATGAACACTTCCGGCCCCGCGGCGGACTCGCGCAGCAGCAGGATGGTCGCTGCCGGGCGCGGTGTCAGTTTTTGTTCGGACATCAAGTGCTTCGGCCCGCGCGGTCCTTGTCGTTCTGTGTCTTGATCATGGCGCGCATTTTTTCCCAGTCGGCGTCGCTCAGCTTGTCGAGGCCCGTGAAGCCGGCGCCGTTGGCGAGATAGCCTGCGCCGTCCACCGCGATGGTTTCGCCGCTCAACCACTCGCAGCCGTCGGCCATGAGGAAGGTGGCGAGATTCTGCAGTTCAGACATCTCGCCGATGCGGCGCATCGGGTTGCTCTGGTTCGCGTCTTCGAACCTGCCGCCGGGGACGAGGCGCTTCGAGGCACCTTCGGTCGGGAACGGGCCCGGCGCGATCGCGTTCAGGCGTATGCCGTAGCGTCCCCACTCCACCGCGAGCGATTTGGTCATGACGTGCAGGCCCGCCTTCGACATCGCGGAGGGCACGACGTAAGGCGAGCCGGTATGCACCCAGGTGACGAGGATCGAGATCACGGCGCCCTTGTGGCCGCCCGCGATCCAGCGCTTGCCCACCGCATGCGTCACGTAGAAGCTGCCGTGGAACACGATGTTGGCGATGGCGTTGAAGCCGTTGGGCGTGAGGTCCTTGGTCGGGCTGATGAAATTTCCAGCCGCGTTGTTGACGAGCCCCGTCAGCGGCCCGGCGCTGTCCCAGATGCGCTGCGCCATCGCGTCCACGGCTTGCGCATCGCGGATGTCTACCGCATGCGTCCTGACCGTGCCGCCGTACTTGCCGGTCAATTCCTTTGCGGTGGCCTCCAGCACCGCCCCGCGCCTGCCTGCAAGCCAGATTTCGGCGCCGAGCTGGAGGTACTTCGTCGCGATTTCCTTGCCCAGGCCGGTGCCGCCACCGGTGATCAGGATGCGCTTACCTTTGAGCAGGCCTTCCTTGAACATCGACGCTCCAGAATGCGGGGGAGCGCCTATTCTAAGGTCGGCTAGCGCTCAGGCAGCGAAATACGAACGCGCGGCATAGAGCATCCTTTCATGGTCCACGGGTATCGCGCCGCCGCTTTGCCTGCGCAGCGATTCGAGTTCGGCGTGCAGGCCTTCGTCCCGGTAGTAGCGGGCCAGGGCCAGCCTGTCCGGTGACTTCGGGCCGGAGGAGGTGAGCCTAAGCCAGAGCGATGGAAGCATCGGCGAAGGCCTGCACGAGGGTGAGTCCGGGCCGGTCGACCCGGAAACAGTAACCCGGTTCGAGCACGACGTCCTTGCGGCTGTTCTCTTCGGTGATCCAGACCGAGCCTTCGCGGGCGCAGATGGTGCTGCCGACCGCGTCCAGGATTTTCAGCGTCTGCCCGCGGGCGAGCCGCAGGGCGCCGGATGCAAGTTCGAGTTTCATGGCGATATCCTTTCCGTAGGTGGTGTCGTTGGTCGGTCGCGATCAGCCCAGGCGCTCGATCCAGCGCCCCGGGCGCAGGCCGCTGCCTGGCGCGAATCGCGCTTTTACATAGCCGAGCAGCCATGCAAATGCCTCGCCGACCGCGCGGGCCTGTTCGCGCTCCGCCAGCCTGCGGTACAAGGCGGGGGCCTTGTGGAACTCTTCGAGCATGTAGCGGTTCATCGTTTGCTCCTTGTAATTGACATGCGCATAGTGCATCCTTAGGCTCTGAGGCTCAAACGGGGAATTCACAGGTCTGGCATGCAAAAAAGGAATGTTAACCAGCAACCACGGCTACCCTCCCTCGACCTGCTCAAGGGCTTCGAGGCCGCCGCGCGCCTGCTGTCCTTCACCAAGGCGGGGGACGAACTCTTCCTTTCCCAGTCCGCCGTCAGCCGCCAGATCCAGGAGCTGGAAGAGCAGCTGGGCGTCCCGCTGTTCGAGCGGCGCCATCGCGCCCTCGAGCTCACCGAGTCCGGCCAGGCGCTGTACGCGGCCTCCGCCCAGGTGCTGGCGACGATGCGCAGCGTCACCGACCGGCTACGCGCGACGCGCAGCCGCCGCACGCTGGCAGTGACCACGACGCAGTCCTTTGCTTCGCTGTGGCTGATCCCGCGGCTCGCGGGCTTCACGCGCACGCACGCCGACCTCGACGTGCGCATCAGTGCCGAGACGCGCGTGCTGGACCTGGAGCGCGACGGCCTCGACCTCGCGATCAGGCACGGCCCGGCGGTGCTCGCCGGCCCGCATGCGCTGCGCCTTTTTGGCGAGCGCGTGTTTCCGGTATGCAGCCCCAAACTTCTGCAGGATCCGGAGAAACCCTTGCGCGAGCCGGCCGACCTGCGCCACCAGGTGCTGCTGCAATACGA
>Ga0187893_10013117_pt1 | contig 11608 bp, 10 predicted proteins | sample MA1701074metaG_FD_139574 | JGI IMG/M metagenome (GOLD analysis project Ga0187893, IMG submission 139574) | White microbial mat communities from a basaltic lava cave in the Kipuka Kanohina Cave System on the Island of Hawaii, USA - MA170107-4 metaG ...
CCATGCGCCGCGTGAGGTCGAGCGCCAGGAGCCTCGGCCGGCCCGCGGCGTCCGCCCCCACCGCGATCGCCTGGTTCTCCTGACGCGGGTGGTCCATCACGCACGCGAGCCGCTCCTCGCCCGTGCGGATCGTGCCCCTGGCTTCGAGCGACGTGCGATCGTAGAGCCGCACGCTCCCGCCTTCGACGACCACGACGTGGCGGGAGGTGAAGTCGACGAAGTCGACGCGCGTGAACGTGTCGGGCAGCTTGATCGACGACGGGGGAGCGAAACGGAAGACCGTCACCTCGCGGTTCTGCGCATGCACGAGCGCCGCGGCGCTTCCGTCGGCGGCGAGCACCACGCCTTGCACATCGGCGGGGGCGGGCAGGAATCGGGGCAGCACGCGCAGCGTCGTGCGCCACGTCACCGGCGGCGCGGAGCCGCTGCGCACCTCGAACTCGAGTTCGTGCGCGCCCTGCTGCTCGGCGGTGGGCGTGAACTGGAGCCGGTTCAAGCCGAGCGTCATGCCCGACGGATTCTTCTTCATGGTGACCGTGGCCGCGTCGAACCCGAGCCCCTTCACGAAGCGGAACGTGAAGTCGATGGGGACGCCGACGCCGATCTCCGCGGGGAACGGCGGTTCGAGCCGCATCAGCCGCTCCTCCGGGAGACCGAGCTCGGTGATCGGCAGCACCCAGCACTTGTCGTGGCGCACCACGACGACGACGCGGCGCTCGCCGTCGACGGCCACGACGGGCAGGTCGAGGCCCCCGCGGTTCAGCGGCCGTCCGTCGCCCTTCGGCTTCGGCGGCTCCTTGTATCGCGCCAGCAGGACGCAGCGCACGCGCGTGAACGTGTTGAGCGATGACGCGTAGAGGACGCCGGAGACCTGGTCGAATTCCGGGCGTCCCGTCTTCGGCCGCTCGCCCTCGTCGCGCCCCCCCGTGGCGATGCTGAACGAGTAGGCCGAGCGCGGGTCGGGCGCGTGCGCGATGCCCGGCAGCTGCCCCTGCTCCTTCCTCATCTCGATGTCGATGACCTTGCCGTGGCTGAAGATCCAACCCTGTCCGTACGGGTCGGGAGCGGGATAGCCCCACGAGTCGTGGTAGCTCGCGATCGGGGCGGAGAGCTCCGGCTTGGCGGCGTCGAGCCGGTGGAGCCGCACGCCCGAGGGGGACCACGGCCCGTGCCGGTAGAGGTAGCGGCCGTCGCGCGACACGGCGCACGCGGCGATGGCCTCCTTCTCGAGGATGATCGCGCGCTCCGTTCCCTTCGCGAGGTCGACCTGCGCGATCCACCCGTCGTGCTGCAGTCCGCCCGCGACGTACGCGTAGTCGGTGCCGTCGGCCTCGGCGGCGGCGACGCGCATCGGGGCCGGCCGCGAGAGCTTCACGACGCGCGCTTGCGGCTTGCCGATCTCGAACAGGGCGAGCGACTGCGCCTTGGTGACCGTCACCAGGAGGCGGCCGCCCTTGATCGCGACCGACGAGGGTTCGCTCTCGGTCTTGTAGGTTGCGACGGATGCGCCCGTCGCCGGGTCGAGCTGGACGACGCGCGAGCCCGTCGGGTCCAGCAGGAACGCGTGTCCACGCGAGGCGTCGTACACGCCGCCGTCGGCGATGAAGTCGAGCGCGGCGGCCGGGTCGTAGTAGAGCGGGACGACGCGGAACGCGTTCTTGAGGACGATCTCCTCGCCGTTCTTGAGCTTGAGGACGTAGTCGAACGCGAATTCTCCCGACGGGTCCGCCGCGGGGGTGAAGGTCACGGCGAGACCCGAGAGCGCCAGGCCCGGCGGTGCGCTGCGCAGCGTGGCCGTCGCGCCCGCCAGCGCCTCGGGCAGGTTGACCTTCGGCTCCCAGCGCAGCGGGCGGCCCTGGGCCACCAGGCGCGGGAAGGGGTTGGTCACCAGAAGGAGCGTCAGCGCGGGGAGTTTCAGCGCCGAGATCTTCACCGTCGCCCAGACTTTCCCCCAGGCGACGATGACGTGGTCGCGCGGCGCGTCGACGAAGACGTCCGGCTCGCAGCCCGACTGCTCGGCGCCGGGGAAGCGGTTGAGGCGGACGGACTGAAGGGCCGTGAAATCGCGGAACGAGAAGACCTTGAGCTCGTCGTACGCGCGCCGGTCCTGGGGTCCGTCGAGGCCGAAAAGCCAGGCCTTCGTCGGGTGCAGCGCGCACCGGACGGCGTCCACGGTCGCCAGCGCGGTCCTCGTGTCGGCCGTCGTGATGCGCCCGCCGAAGAACCAGTGCTGGCCGAACGGACCGGCGACCGGCTCCGGCCAGGTGTCGTGGTGTCGCTCGATCTTCTCCATCTCGCCCTTGGCTTCGTCGAGCCGGTAGAGGTTGACGCCGCGGGGCGACCAGATGCCGTAGTGGATCAGGAGCGTGCCGTCGCGCGAGACCTGCACCAGGCCGGACGAGTCGCGGCCGAGGAGGTTGCGCCGCTCCTTGAGGTCGCGCACGTCGACCTGCACGAGCACGCCGCCGTGGCCCCTGCCGCCGGTCACGTAGACGTACGGTTGGGCGGTCTCGGACGCGCTGATGAAGTTCGGCGTCTCGGCGCTGAGGGCGACGGTCCCGATCAGGGCGCCGTCCTTCGTGGAGAACACGGTGACGGAGTTCGCCTTGCTGTTGAGCGCGACGAGGCGGTCGCCCTTCACGACGGCGCCGACGGGGGCGGAGCCGGTGGCGTACGAGCGGACGGTCTTGCCGGTGGCTGGGTCGAACTCGACGACGCGATTGCCGGTCGTGTCGACGCCGAACAGGTGGCCGCTGGCCGGATCGAAGGCGAAGCGGCAGGCGGCGAAGCCGGTGTCGCGCGTCTCGGCCTCGACCTGGGCCCACGCGACGGACGCGGCGAGGAGAAAAGCCGGGACCATGAGCGGCATGGAGTCCTCCCTCGTTCGGGAGGATGATACCGCGAAGCGCGAACCTGCGCCACAGGCGGCGGTTCAAACGCCATGTACCCGAGCCGCACGATCCGTGCGTGGGGGCGCGCCTCCACGGTCCGCGCCCGCCGGATGGGCCAGGAGCGGTGCGATGAGTACCGGCGCGCGCGCGGTCGCGGCTGACGGCATGAAGCGCCCGCGGAGCGGACGTTCCGCGAAGGACACGTGTCGACGGCGGTGGCGGCGGGCGTGAGGCTCGTCGTGGTCCGCCAGCGGCCGCGCGCCGGGTGGGCGATGCCGTGCAGCGCAGACGACGTGATGCGCGTGCTGTCGCTTGTCCCCAGGGCACTGTGGCGGGACCTGAGGAGGGTCGTTTTCCGCACGCCGACGCCTCGCGAGTGCCCGGTCGACGCGTGCGTCTGGGACGGCACGATCGCGATCAACGCGGTGCGGATCGACGAGGAACGCGACGTCAGCGGCGCGCACGCGCAGGTCGTGCGACGGGCGGGGGGTTCGGTCGCGCGCGGGGTCGCGACCTTCGACCGCGGCGTGGCGCGGGCGTTCATGCTCTACCATGTCCTGCTCCACGAGATCGGCCACTTCGTCGAGGGCTCGGACGAGACGCGCGCGGAGGGATTCGCGCTCGACTGGGAGCACAGGCTGCGGCGCGCCGGGGCGATCCCGTTCGCGTGCGTGTGGAGCATGCCGGCGCGGCAGGGTCCGACGCGGCGGCACGGGTGGAGGGAGCGCATCGCTGGCCGTGCGTTCGCGGGGCTCACCGCCGCTCCAGGCGGGGACGCGTCGTGATCTTGCGATGTGTGCGTCGCGCCGACGCGGCGTCCCGTCGAAGCGACTCCCCGCCTGCAAGAGCGGCGGGGAGACCCGAAGCTACTTCTTCGCGCGCTTCTTCGACGCGAGCGCGCCGATCTTCGCCTCGAGCTCGGCGACGCGCTTCTCCAGCTGCGCGAAGTCGCTGCGGGTCGGGACGCGCAGCCCGCGAAGGGCGTCCTCGACCCGGTCGCCGAGCACCGCGTCGGCCTTCGCGATGATCGAGTCGCGCAGCCGCGCGCCGCTCTGGAGAACGCCCGTCAGGAACGACCGCGGGAGGGAGTTCTTGTGGGCCTTCTCCTTCTCGAGCAGGATCTGCGAGAGCGTGACGTTCGTGAGGTCGTCGCTCGTGGCGTTGTCGAGGACCTTGACGTCGGTGCCGCCCTTGACGAGCGCGGCGACCTCCTCGAGGGTGACGTAGCGCTTGGTCTCGGTGTCGTAGAGCTTGCGGTTGGAGTACCGCTTGATGATGCGCATCGGGCGCCGCCATTGTAGCGGCGGGAAAGGCCCGGTCAACGGCTACGTGACGCTCTGCGTCATGCGCGGCGGCGTTCCAGGGCCGCCAGGCGCGTCTCCAGCGCGGCCAGGCGCGATTCCAGCAGGTCCACCTGCGACGTCGTGGAGACGCGAAGCGCCTTCAGGGCCGTCTCGAGCCGTCCGCCCGCCCGCTCGAGGATCGCCTCCTTCATGCGGGCCCCGTCGCGGAGCACCCGCTGGAGGAGGCGGCGCGGCAGGAATCCCCGCTTGCGGCGCTCGCGGGCGCTCAGGGCCTGCGAGAGGACGACGCCGGTGACGTCGCCGCCGGTGGCGTTGTCGAGGACGCGCACGTCTTCGCCCTCGCCGACGAGCTCGGCGACGCGCGCGAGGGTGACGTACTCCTTCTCGGCGACGTCGTAGAGCTTGCGGTTGGCGTAGCGCTTGAGGGTCTTGGGCATAAGGAGGGGGCGTCACGCGACGCCCCCCTCCGTTGCGGATCGCGTCTACTTGCGGCGCTTCGCGAGCGTGTCGACCTTCGACGCCAGCGCCTCGATGCGGCCCGACAGCTCCTGGAAGTCCTGCCGCGTGACGATGGGGAGGCGCTTCGCGAGCGCGCGCAGGCCGCCCTCGGCCTTCGTCCGCAGGCCGCCCGCCTTCTCCGCCACCTTCCTGCGGCGTTCCATGAGCGACTTGAACGCCTTCTTGAGCTCCGGCTCGACGTCCTCGCCCTTGGAGAGGAACTTCTTCGCCAGATCGACCGCGCCCTCCTTGGCCATCACCGCGGCGCCGACGCCCGTCAGCACGACGCGGCGCAGCTCCTTCTTGAGCGCCTCGAGGTCGATCTTCTCGGTCAGCTTCGCCATTCTCGGTCCTCCTTCTGGTTCCGGTTCCCTGTTCGACATGACGCGTTGCGTCATGGCGGAATTATGACGCAGTGCGTCATGAATTGCAAGGGGAAATCGCCGGGGAATCCGGGGTATACTGGGGCGTGCGCAACCTCTCCACGTGGGCGTTCCTCCTCGGCGCGGCGGCGGCCGCCGGGGCCCTCTGGGTGCACTGCGGCAACACCGGGAGGTCCGAGGAGTACGCCGTCAGCGGCGGCCACGTCTACGAGATCGGGAAGGGCGAGAGCGCGCAGCAGGCGCCGCGCCTCGCGCTCGCGACCATCAAGGGGGCCGACCGCCAGCCGCTCGAGGTCTCGCGCGAGATGTACGACGCGGTGCGCGACGGCGACCAGCTGCACATCCGCACGCGCACCGTCCCCGTCCTCGGCGGCGAGCTCATCCAGTACGCGATCGTCCGGGGCGGGGCGACCCAGATCGAGTGGCAGGAGGGCGCGCCCTTCTTCGGTTTCTCGCTCGGCCTGATCGCTCTCCTCGGCGGCGGCGCCGGCTTCCTCCTCTACCGCTTCATCGCCGCGCTGTTCAAATTCAAGCCGCCGTCGGACGTGTAGGCGGCGGGGTCGCCGGGGACTGTCAACCGCCGGGACGCCCATCGCCGCGTCGCGTCCGGTCCTGGGCGGAGTCGCGGACCCGCGAGTCGCGATTCGTCCCGGCGCCGCCGGGGCAGCGACAGCGACGCGAAGGCGCGATGCGGGCTACACCTTCGCCAGCGCCGTCCTCCCCAGCCTCTCCAGAGTCTTCGGATACTGCTCGTACATCGGCTTCAGGATCGGCAGGAACTTCATCACCTTCATGATCGGGCCGACCGCCTTGATCTCCCGCTTCGTGAGCGCGATGAGCAGGTTCACCTTGCCGAGCCAGAACCGGTGCGCGACGTCCGCCTTCATGTGGAACTCGACCTCGGCCGGCACGCCCCCGCCGTCCCCCTTCACCCAGCCGACGTGCGCGCCCTTCTCCTTCGGCTCGTTCTTGCAGTCGACGGTGATCTGCGCGTCCGGCTCCGTGTACACCATCCGGATGATCATCCCCATGCCGCGGAGCTTCGGCCCGAGCACCGGATCCTTCCTCGCCCAGTCGAACAAACCGCCGATGCACGCGATCACGTCGTCGGCGCTCTCGAAGTAGCCCATCAGCGACAAACCTCCTCAATGATCCGCACCATCATCCGCACGCCGTACCCGACGCTCGAGACGGCGACGCGCTCGTTGTGGTCGTGAAACCCCTTCAGGTCCTCGTCGGTCGCCGGCAGCGGCAGGAGCCCGTACGCCGGCACGCCCCTCGCCCGCCAGAACCGCGAGTCGGTCGCGCCCGTCGACATCGACGGCGTGACGACCGCCTCGGGCGACATCTCGCGCGCGACCTTCTCGATCGCGCGATACAGCTCGTTCTCGAGGGGCGACGCCGGCGCGTCCATCCCGCGATCGGCGATCACGATCGCCGCGTCGAACACGCCCTCCGCCCCGCGCCGCCGCTTCTCCTCCTGGCCGACGATCCACGCGCGCAGCGCCGCGCGCCAGTCGTCGCCCGCCTTGACCTCGACCGTCGCGAACGGCGGCAGCTCCGCCACGCGCGCGAGCGTCTCGATCATGTCGTCGAGCTTCTCGCCCGGCAGGAGCCGGATGTTCACGTTGACGAGCACGTCCGGCGGGAGCACGTTCTCGCGGATCCCGCCCTCGACGACGGTCGGCACGAACGTCGACCGCAGGGCCGCGTTCGCCTTCGGGTCGCGCCGCGCGAGCTCCTCGCCCGCCTTGACGTCGCCCGCCGCGACCGCTCTCATGAGCGCCGCCGCCGCCGCGTCCTTCTCGCGCTCCCACTGCCCCGCGTAGGCGGCCGCCACCGTCGCGTTGATCCGGATCGGCGCGCGGTGCGACTCGAGCCGCGCGAGCACGCGCGCCATCGAGTAGATCGCGTTGTTCGCGCGGGGTACCGAGCTGTGGCCGCTCTCGCCGCGGATCCAGATCTTGATGTCGTTGTAGATTTTCTCGGCCGACTGGATGCTGACGGTCTCGACGGCCCCGCCGCGCATCATGACGCGCCCGCCCTCGTTGATCACGAAGGCGGGGTCGACTTTCGCGCGGTGCTTCTCGACCATGAACTCCGCGCCGTACCGTCCGCTCGACTCCTCGTCCGCGTTCAGCATGAGCACGAGGTCGCGCGAGAGCGGCGTCTTCCGGCGCGCGATGATCCGCATCGCCTCGATCGACACGGCCGCCGGACCCTTGTCGTCGAGCGCGCCGCGGCCCCAGATGTAGCCGTCCTTCTCCACCGCCTCGAGCGGCGGATGCGTCCACTTGTCCGGGTCGACGTTCACGACGTCCACGTGCGCCATCATGAGCAGACCCTTCTTCGACGGATCGCTCCCTTTGATCCTCGCAACCAGATTCCCGCGGCCCTCGGCGCTCTCGATCACGTCGGCGTCGATCCCGTCCGCGGCGAGGATCTCCTGGACGCGCAGGCAGAGCGCGGTCTCGTTCGCGTTCTTCTTCGTCGAGCCCTTCTGCGGAGGGTTGATCGTGTCGATGCGGATGAGCTCGCGCAGGAGGTCGGCCGCCTCGCGGCCCGCGGACTCGAAGTCGGTCGGCCGAGCGGGGGCGGGCGGGGGCGGCTTCGCGGGAGTCGGCGCGCATCCGGCCAGAAGAAGGGCGAGCACCGTCGCGAGACGCATCATGACGTGTTTCTCCGAGTCGTCCGCCGTGTGGTTCGTCCCTCCGTCGCGGGCAGGGATCCGCCGGATCCCTTGCGGGCTTCGGAGGGCAGGCCGGACTTTATCAGGGCCGCGGAGGGTTTGCGACTGTAGATGCGGTCGAGCCGCGCGAGTTCGCGCTCCTCGACGGCCTTCACGAACGGCTCGATGTCCTGGATCGTTCGGAAGCCGCGGTAGCCGTCGCGGAGGAACTCGTAGACGACGGTCGCGCGCTTGATCGCGGCGTACGGCTTGAGGAGCGCCAGCGCCACGCCGAGGCCGGGGACGAGCGCGAGACGGTGGAAGTAGCGCAGGCCGCCGACGCTGAGATCGATCTGCTCCTTGCGCTCCGCGTAGTTCTGGCACAGCGCGTACGCGCGCTCGTAGTCCGCCTCGGTGAACGTCGGCACGTCCATGCCGAGGAGCTCGTCGACGAGCCGGCGGTCGAGGATGTCGGTCAGTTCGTTGAGACGCATGACCTTCGCCAGGTTGCCGCCGATCTCCTCGCCGAGGATCTTGCGCGCGGGGGCGAAGAGGCGACGGCCGGCCTCGTCGCGCGCGCCCTTGTCCGGGCAGCCGTAGACGCGGTCGAAGAAAAAGTCGCCGCAGACCTTCCAGCGCGGGTCGTCCGTGAAGTCGGTGTAATCGCGCTTCAGGCGGGCGATCTGGTAGTCGATCACCGCCCGCTTGAGCTCGTCGCGCGTCATACGCTAATACGCCGCCCGAAGAAGCGCCAGCAGGTCGTCGCGCGCGGCGGGGCGCGGATTGAAGATGAGCGCGCCGTCCATCTCGGCGTAGTCGGCCAGCCCCTCGAGGTCCTCCTCGCGAACGCCCGCGTCGCGCAGGCGCGTCGGAAGTCCGACGGCGCGGACGAGCGCCGCGAGCCGGCCGGGGACGTCGTCGCCGAGCACGGCGCGCAGGAGCGCGACCTTCTCGGGGGCGGCCTCCGCGTTGAAGGCGGCGCCGTGCGGGAGGAAGAGCGCGTTGGCCACGCCGTGCGGGACGCCGCGCAGCGCGCCGCACGCGTGGGCGCAGGCGTGGACGATGCCGACGCCCGCGTTCGAGAAGGCGAGCCCCGCCTGGTTCGCGGCCAGCAGCATGCGGCCGCGCGCTTCGAGGTCGGCGCCGTCGGCCGCCGCCTTCGGAAGCCACGCGGCGATGTCGCGCGCCGCCCCGAGCGCGAGCGCGTCGGTGAGCGGGGAGGCGTTCGTCGCGAAGAGCGACTCGACGGCGTGCGTCATCGCGTCCATTCCCGTCGCGGCCGTGACCCTGGGCGGCATCGAGACGGTGAGCTCGGGGTCGAGGATGGCGACGTCCGCGGCGAGCGTGGGGCTGACGAAGGGGAGCTTCGCGTGGTTGGCGGCGTCCTTCACCATCGCGTGCTGCGAGACTTCGCTGCCGGTGCCGGCGGTGGTCGGGAGCGCGACGAACGGCGAGAGCGGGACGTCGAGCGTGCCGACGCCCTGGTGGTCGACGAGGCGCCCGCCGAGCGTGAAGACGATGTTGACGGCCTTCGCGGTGTCGAGGACGCTGCCGCCCCCGAGCGCGACGATTCCGTCGGCGCCGGCCTCCTTCATCGCGGCGGCCGCGCGCTCGACGACGGAGACTTCGCTGTCCTGGGGGACGTCGGCGAAAACGCCGCACGGGGCGAGGCCGGTCATCCGGTCGGGCATCCCGAGGCCGGCCATCACGCGGTCGGTGACGACGAACGGGCGCTTCACGCCCAGGCGCGCGGACTCGTCGGCCGCGAGCGCCGCGCCGCCGGGCTGGTAGAGAATCCTCGTGCGCGCCCGGAATTCGTAGTATGTTTCTTGCGCGATCGCCATGACGCGATTGTAACGCACTGCGTCATGAAGGCAACGGGAATCGCGCGCGGGGACGCCGGCGGGAAGGGCCGGGATTCCGGGAATCCGGAACAGCATGGACACGTACGTCACGGCGACGGAGACGTTCGAGACGGAGTACGCGGAGCAGGGGGCGGGACACGCGGTCGTCCTGCTCCACGGCTGGGGCGCCTCCAAGCGCATCTGGCGCGCCTTCTGGCCGCACGCGGTGACGCGGTGGCGGGCGATCGCGCCGGACCTGCCGGGCTGGGGCGGGTCGGGTAAGCCGGACGGCGCGTACACGCCCGCGTGGTACTCCCGCTGGCTGAGGACGTTCCTCGACGCGCGCGGCGTGGAGCGGGCCGACCTCGTGGCGCACTCGATGGGGACGATGGCGGCCGTGCTCTTCGCGAGCGAACAGCCCGAGCGCGTCCGCCGGCTCGTGCTGTCGAACCCGCCCGTCGAGGGCGCGCGCGCGTTCAGCCGCCGCACGTACCGCCTGACGAGCCCGCTCAACCGCTGGGTCCTTCACACGATGCTCGGCCTGCGGAGCGTGCGCCGGTGGGCGACGAAGGACTTCACCTACGCGACGCCGTGGGACGACCAGGACGTCGACGGACTCCTGCGGTCGACCTACGCGTCGATGGTCCGCACGGTGGACGGGATGGTCGCGGCGGACGTGCGCCCGGCGATGGCGGCGGTCCGCGCCCCCGCGCTCGTCATCGGGACGACGATGGACGCCGTGGTGCGGCCGGAGCAGGCGTCGATCGCGTCGCGCACGCTGCCCCACGCGAGGCTCGCGGTGATCGAGGACAGCGGGCACTGCCCGATGCTGGAGCAGCCGGAGGAATTCGCGCGGCTGGTGACGGGGTTCCTCGCGGAGGACCAGGCTCCGAAGCGTCCGCGCCAGTGGTGAGCGGCGCGCCCCGGGGCCCGTGGCTCGGGTCTCGCACTCAGAGCTTCTGCAGTTCGTCCGTCGCGTACACGTACCAGATCGTGCCCGCCGCGATGACGGCGCACTCCTCGAGGAGGGGCCGCGCGCGGTCGCGGAGGCCGGCCTGCGCGAGCATGTACCCCTGCGCGTAGAGGTAGCGCCCGTCCATCGGGTTGCGGCGCGACGCCGTCTCGAGCTGCTCCAGCGCCTCGGGCGCGCGGCCGTCGCGATGGGCGGCCACCGCGATGCGGTAGTGGTCGTCGGCCGTCGCGTCGCCGGCGGCGATGCGCTCCCGCGCGGCGCGGACCGCCGCGGCGCTCGCCTCGGGGGTGAGCCGGGCCAGGTCGGCCGTCGCGAAGAGGTCGCGCGGCTGCGGGCCGACGAGCGCTTTGAAGAAGTCGTAGTGGTCCGGGTCGAGCGCCCCGCGGAAGCCGCGCCCCACGCCGAGCGCCCACGCCTTGTAGTCGCGCGTGAATTCCGCGCGGAAGTCGCGCTTGCCGAAGCGCTGCTCGTAGGCGCGCTTGAGCGCCCCGTTCTCGTTCAGGCCGTCGAGCAGGATCCGGTACTGCGCGACGGCGTTGACCGTCGAGTCCTCCTTCGAGCGCGTCGAGACGAGCGGCACGAACAGCACGTCGCGGTCGAACGAGTAGAAGCCGGTGCCGACGTAGGGCGCGATCATGAACTGGAGCGGCCCGAACGACGAGTCGCACTGCCTCACGGTGACGGCGATCGACACGAGGTCCGCGCGCGTCATTCGCTCGTCCCCCGCCACGAGCACGGAGTGCGTGCGCGCCAGGCCCGAGCCGGCGATGCCCAGCTTCACGACGGACCGCACCATGCGCAGCTCGCCCATCACGAAGCGCACGCGGTCGGCCGAGGTGATCTGCGGGACGTCCTGGGGCACGCTGACGGCGCCGCGGGCTGCCGCCTCGTCGAGCCGCGAGAGCGCGTCGAAGACGGCCTGCTCGCCCGCGACGGCGCCGCGTCGCGCGGCGGTGAGGATCGCGGTGCGGATGTCGATGAGCCGCTGGCGCGCGTCGGCGACGCGTTCGTCCACCTTCTCGGCGAGCGACCGGGTGAGCTCCGCGA
>Ga0187893_10013118_pt1 | contig 11608 bp, 12 predicted proteins | sample MA1701074metaG_FD_139574 | JGI IMG/M metagenome (GOLD analysis project Ga0187893, IMG submission 139574) | White microbial mat communities from a basaltic lava cave in the Kipuka Kanohina Cave System on the Island of Hawaii, USA - MA170107-4 metaG ...
CAGCTTCTTTCAGATTCCACTTCACAGTGGACACCCTTGCTCTTGGCTAATACTCCCTACTGTAAAGCGTATTCGGGACTTGCACCCTATAGCTGATATGCATGCCTGACACACCAAAAAAAAAAGCAAGGACAATTGTCCTTGTTTTTTTGTTTTTATCAGAATGACGTTATTATTTAACCCGGTAAGCAACCACTGTATTCTTCCAGAATGTGGGCACATACACTGTTTTTGTAGCAGGATCAAAGCCAATATCAGCCGTGTTTTTCTTTTCGGCTTTTGTATCCAGCAGCAATTGTTTTTCTCCTTTTTCATTGATGTACCAAATTGCTCCCTGCCAGCAGGAAACAAGAAAATTATTGCCTGATACATTTTCAATTCCATCAGTGCCTCCCTCCATTCCATCAGCAATCATGGTAAGTGATTTGTCCTCGTTTACTTTATTAAAGCTCCCTGCATCAACAATATAAAAATCTTTTCCACGCATCAATACACCGTTAGGCCCTTTCAGGTTTTCAAGATATACTACTGGCATATCATTTTCTACCCGGTAAATTTTCTTTGCTTTAGAATCAGAAGCCCAGATTATTCCATCGCTGCCAATAGAAATATCATTGATGCCACCTGCACCTTCAACAGCGATCTTTTTATCAATTGTTCCTGTCTTGGTATCTATCACCACAATGTCAGTAAGATCGGCTACATATAGTTTCCCTTTATAAAGGCCCATACCTTTTGGCGAATTAAAACCACTCACCCACTCTGCCGCAATTATTTTTCCGTCCAAACCCAATTTACCAATCGAACCTTTTTCATCTTTAGCCCAGGGATCGGTACCGTCAATATTGGAAACATATAACACCTTACTCTCTTCATCAAATAAAACTGACTCGGGTACTTTGAACAGGCTGTCAGTTTCCCACAATTTTTCCAATGAATTTTGTGCAAAGGAAAAATGGCTGCTGAATAATGCGATGATAAATACGAAAGAAAAAACTTGCTTCATAAAAATGTTTTTAAGAAAAAAAATCTGATAGTATATCGTTTATGATCTCCATTGAATGGTTCCGTCTTTGCTTTCCTTTACCCGGTATTTTACCATCTTGCTGATCAAAGATAAAGGCAATGGCTTATCAAGCGGAAACTGAATTGACCCCTCTCCTGTTTTAAATTTTTTCAGATCGGCGGCAAATGCTTTTAGCACCGATGGCATGGGATAAAAACCAATATGATTTTTGAAAGCAGCAAACATCACCAATATTTTCTGATAAGAATAGGCAGGTCTGCCCCATTTCAATTCCTCTTTTGCACGGGGTGCAGCAGCACGAATAGTTTTATGTATTTGCCGAAGTTTTTCTTGTACATCTGCAGGGGCCGCATCAATGTATTCTTCGATAGTGGTGGGTTTTAGTTTGGAAGGCATAACAATAGGTTTTAAATTCCAAATAATCAGCCTCAGTTTTATTTTTGAGAGCAGCTTTCACAATAAACACTTTTTAGTTCTTCAGATTCCAATAGTTGCATCCCCGCTCCGCCTCTATCGGTGGGCATAAAAAACTCACAAAATCTTTCACGGTTAAGATTAACAGCGTTCAGCATTGCCTGATGGAAATTATCATCATCATAATCCGACGGATGATAGAATCCGAGATTTACATAATAAAAAACAATGTCTTCGCTAACATCTATTTTGTTGACTCTTGGTTTTATTATTTGTTCGGCCCAATCGCTATGTGAATAGGAGGAAAAATATTTTGCCAGTGAATAAATTTCCTCATCCGTAAGTGTTATGGATGGATAAGTGTTCTTTATAAATAACAAAGCCTGGTCTTTTTCACGATACTTAAAACTGGCCATATATTCTCCGCATTTCAGAATATGATAGTTGATAAGCATTCTTTTTACCAATGATTTATCAATTCTCTGTTTTTCGAGATCGTTTAGATCCTGCAATAAAAGCCGTATATCACTTGAATCACCATATTGCCAAAGAAAGAACTTTAATGCGCATATATTGTAATTGACCCGGCCATTTGTTGGATCAAGCTTCTTCAGTTCTTTGAAATTTTCCAACGCCTCATATTCAGATGTATTTTTTAGAAGATACCTATAAATTTCTCTATCGTTTAAAACCGCCAGATAATCTCTGCTCATTGGCATTTCGAGCTGATTCAAATATTCATCCGGAAGCTTATTATCGGCGATCCGGCTTACCAACTCATTTTGTATAATCCTTGACCTGCTAATATCCTTATTCCTAATGGCCCTATTAAATTCAGATATTAGGCTGCTTTCAGGAATTTGTTCTGCTCCTGTTTTTGAATTAAGATAAACGGTGATCACAACCTTTCTATGATTGCTGAGAATTGGCTCAATCTTTTCCGACACGGTTTTATCCATCAATTTTCGCTTTATTTCCACTTTGGACAACCTTGAAAAATCTTCAAACTCAGAATCTTTAATATCATCAAAAAAATCAAGCCAATTTTCCGCAGTTATTATTCGAACCGATTTATTACCCGGTTGAAACTGTTTCAAAGCCTTTAGAATTACATCTGCCCTCTTTTTCATTAATTCTTTGTTGACGTTCTCGGACCCCTCGATGGAAGAATAGGCTCGTATTTCTATTCTTCGTATTATATTATCCTGAAGTTTTAGAGAATCATATAAATATCTGATATCACTATCACTATAATCGGCTTTTCCTTTCTCAAAAGGAATTATTGTTTGCAGCTTTTTAGTATAGGTGAAAAGAGGTTCTTCTATATTGTTATTTGAAAGCGAACTGCGAACCAACGTGTCTGCATATAAACCCATTGGCAATAGCTGCCAAACGCTTCTGTCAATATTTACAAAATTGGTATAATAGCAAATAGCCGCACCATTCAGAATAACGAGACTTCCCTCTATTTCTTTGTTCAAAAACTTAAAGGGTAATGTACCAATTTTTATCATCACATGCCCATCCTGCAACTCCTTCATGTTTTGCTTAAAAAAATCTTTATAAACAGGTCGTAATAAATAACCTCTTAAAACCGTACCATCAGTTGGTGCAGGTTTGCTGCAGTTATAGCGATCTCTCGTTACAATATCCACACTTATCCCGGAAGCAGGAGAACTGAATATCTTGTCAAACCATTGTTTATTGTTCATTGAAAAATAAACGTCACCATTTCCATGTATATCCACCCCAAAAAGAACTTCAGCAGGCTTTTCAGCTATTGACTTTTCACAGCTTTCACATCTGAGATCACCATCTCTGCCATCAAAGATTCCGTAAGGTATTTGGGCGACTCCAAAACTGGCAGTAAATAAACATATCAATAAAGCTATTAGGTGCAGTCCCGCCTTTTTTAAATCCATATTCAAAATATTCACTGCAAGTTTATCCTTTTTTAATTTAATCAGAATGTAATATTACAATCTCGGATTACCAGGCTTAACCGGCGTTTTAAAACTATTGGCGCCTTGTGTTTTTAGTTTTCTGCGAAATATTTTATCACCCGCCGATACATACATAATGTTGAAATCAGCGCCGCCAAAACAAAGATTGGATGTTTGTCCCTTCGATGGCGGAGCAGGAATAATGGCCTGCACTCTTCCCAGCGGATCCATTACCTGTATACCAATGCGGGTAGTCACAAATATTCGTCCGGCAGTATCGCACTTCAATCCATCCGACCATGCATTTTCTTCCCAATCGGGCACATGCAGCCAGCCAAAACGCTGCTTGTGAGTTAATGTGCCATCAGGTTTTATTTTATATATCCAAACCCAATGCGATGCTGATTCTGTTGCATACAATTGTGTTTGATCGGGAGAAATGGTAACGCCATTGGGAAATTTCAATCCTTCATCCACTATTATCTTTTCACCACCGGGACGAATTAAATAAAGTTTACCGGGATTAGTTGATCCATTTGGAGAAGTAACATAAATATTTCCGTTATGAGCAACTACGAGATCATTACCTGCTATACTGTCGGCCACCACTGTTTCTTTATCGTTCGCATCATAACTTAAAATTTGCTTTGTGCCGCCGGCTGCAGTATATCGTTTTTCATCGGAGCCAAAACTAGTGCCGCTAGATCTTTTTGTATCTACATTCATAACAGTTGGTTTCCCATCCAATCCAACCTTATAACTTTTGGAAGCAGGAATATCGAGATAAAATACTTCACCTTTTGCATTCACAGCGGTGCCTTCGGTAAACTGATAGTTCTCTCCCACTAGTTGCCAATCTTCTCCGGGTATCAGCAGATCATTGAGATATTGATTTTTTGAATTTCCTTTTACAACCTTCTTAGGCCAGTCTTTCCATAGCCATCGCATAGCTTGAGGAAAAACGGCAGTGCCATGACTTCCATTGTGACCGCCTTCACCCCAAACATGATTTACTTCATAACCGGCAAATGTCAATGAACGTTCCATCATTTCATTAGCTTTCCACCAATCACCGGCATAAATGTTCAGATCATTTGACCCGTCCTGCAGAAATATACGAATAGGCTTAGGTTCATATTTACGAACCAACACAGGGTAACGATCTCCGCCACGCAAACCTATATAAGTACCAATAGCGCTAAACACTCTTGAAAATTCTTCCGGATGTTCCCATGCTGCTGTGAAAGCACAAATGGCGCCGCTGCTTGATCCGCCGATGGCACGATCATTTCCGTTTTTAGACAAACGAATGATACGGCCATCGCTTGTTTTTTGTTTTTCTGCTTCAGGGAAAATTTCAGTGAGAATAAATCTTGCATAATTATCATTCATTGCATCGTACTCAAAACTGCGATTGTAGCGATGAACGGCATTGACACCACTATCAGCCATTACTCTTCCAGGCGTTACAAATACGCCAATAGTAACAGGCATTTCTTTTTTATAAATAAGATTGTCAAATACGGTTGGTGCCTTCCATTGTATGCCATCCTGGTTTACATATACACATGCCGGCTCACCGCTTTTATATTGTGCAGGCACATATACCCAGCATTCACGCCATGTACCGGGGAATATCTTCGATTGATCGAAAGTGAATTTCAATATTTCTCCTTTGGGCACACCGGGCTGTTCGACGCTTGCAGGGTCAACGGGATAAGTTTCGGTTGGTTGTTGTGCAAAAAGGAATAGCTGCAAAAGCAGAGAGATAATAATTAATAAATACCGCATAGTTGTTAGTGCTTTAATGTATAATCTGGAAGGCAGATCATTTAGCAGCATTTATTAGCATCAGATTTATAAAAATAAGGTATTTATTTTATGAAAAAAGCAGATAGTTATATTTACATAACAATAAATTGATCCTTTTATTTAAGCAAATAATATGTCGCAGAAAAAAACTAAACAGACGCATCCTGGTGAATGGAGCCGCAGAGAATTTATAACAACAACTTCAAAAGCTGCCGGTGCTGCACTGCTTTTTTCTTCTCCATTAATAAGTTTTGCAAAAACTAATACTAAAGATATCACCGTTGGCGATATCATGGATGCCTTTATCAGCGAAGTGCCCGGCGCTCCTTTCAGCAATACAGTAGATACATTAAAAGCAGGCAACCGAGATATCAAAGTAACCGGCATTGTTACTACTATGTTTGCAACGCTTGAAGTAATAAAGAAAGCGATGGCTGCCGGCGCTAATTTTATCATTGCACATGAGCCTGCATTTTATAATCATACTGATGAAACAGGCTGGTTAGAAAACGATGAAGTATATCAATACAAAAAGAATTTGCTGCAACAGCATAACATTGCGGTCTGGCGAAACCATGATTATATCCATAGTCATCGGCCTGATGGCGTGTTTTCCGAAGTGGCGACAAAGCTGGGCTGGACAAACTATTTTTCTCCCGGCAGCAATGTAGCTGCAGTGCCTTCCATTTCTTTAAAAGAGCTGATACAACATGTAAAAAAACAATTAGGAATTGAAACATTAAGATATATCGGTAATCTTTCGCAAAGCTGTAAAAGAATATTGCTGATGCCCGGCGCAGCAGGTGGCAGAAGGCAAATACAAAATATGAGCAAAGAAAAACCAGATGTATTGATATGCGGTGAAATAGCGGAATGGGAAACTGCCGAGTATGTAAGAGATGCCCAAACCAAAGGACAGCAGCTATCATTGATCGTATTGGGACATATCGTTAGTGAAGAACCGGGATCCGCATATATGGCTGACTGGCTGCGTAAAAAAAAACCCAATCTGCCTGTCACTCATATACCAGCAGGTCATTCTTTATCTTTTTTATAGATGTTTAAGAAGAAAATAGTTGAATAAAAGTTTCGGTTTGTAGTGGTATGTTATTTGAAATAGTATGATAGTATTTGATGGATCAATAATCACCAAAACCGCAATTATGAAGAATACAGTATTATCAGTCCCGTTGCTTGCACTTGTTCTATTTAGTAGTTGCAGTGTTATTGAAGGCATCTTTAAAGCCGGAGTATGGGTTGGTATAATAGCTTCTGCTGTTGTAGTAGGTGTTGTCATTTGGATCATCATGAAAGTTTCAGGCAGAAAATAATTACTACTTCTTTATGTATCAATCATCGCTTGCTGTCTTTTCCTTTGATAGCTTACCAGCGGAAGTATTTCATGGCATCGTCCCTTGCGTCGTCCCGATCTATTGGGAATCAACTGCAGGATATATGGCATCGTTAAAAGTTTCTCCGCAAAATCATTACGAAATTTAAACAGCTTCCTGTTTTTTTGTTGTACGATCAAAAAGATAATTTGCAGCCTCACCTATGATCCCGGTTATTTTTTTCTTCTTATTTTAGTTTGTAGTCTCTTTACTGAATGCAGCAACTTTTAAACCACATAAAAAATTATTACCGGCTTAGCAGCGATGCACAAGATGAATTGCAAAATTGTTTTGATCAGCATGTATTAAATAAAAATGAGCATTTGGTAAGCGAAGGAAAAATATGCCGTCATTTATACTTCCTGCAGCAGAGTGCATTACGAGGTTATTATACATTGGATGGAAAAGAGATCACACATTGGTTTGCATTCGAGCATGACTTTGTCACCTCTTTTCATAGTTTTATTACACAACAACCCGCAGTAGAAAATATTCAGTTGCTTGAAGGAAGTGTTTTGTGGAGCATTTCCAAAGAAACATTGATGAAATTGTTTGATCGCTACCATGAAATAGAAAGGCTTGTACGCATTGCAACAGAGAAATATTACATCAGGCTGGAAGAACGGTTTGTAAATGCACATTTCAAAACTGCTGCCGAACGATATGAGCACTTGTTGCAGCAATCGCCTCATATCATCGAAAGAGTTCCGCTTGGCTTTATCGCTTCTTATCTCGGCATCAGCCAGGAAACGCTTAGCCGCATCAGAAGCAGGATTTAACATTTGCCGTTTTTGTTTTTGACTATTGTCAAAAGAATGCCAACGCAGTCAAAATAGATTTGGCGCTTAAATCACCAACAATGGAACAAAAACATTTTCAACATCCTTCTGCAGCTTTTATTGCTGCATCATGGTTTGCTTTATTTACCGGTGTTATTGCATTTATCATCGGCTTATGGAATGCCGAAATGGAACTAAATGAAAAAGGTTATTATTTTACCGTATTAATGTTTGGATTGTTTTCCGCTATATCTGTGCAAAAAGCTGTTCGTGACCAGATGGAAGGCATTCCCGTTACCAATTTGTATTATGGTCTTTCATGGTTTGCAACTATTCTCTCCATTGTATTATTGACTGCAGGCCTTTGGAATGCTGATATTGAAAAAAGTGAAAAAGGCTTTTATGCCATGTCTTTTGTGCTTAGCATGTTTGCAGCTATTGCAGTACAAAAGAATACAAGAGATATGAAGGCTGCAGAAAAAGATGAACATTCTCAAAACTTATAAGACATACTTCTTAATCGCCAACATCTTTTAATTTGAAGAATGGAACACGGACGGCAGGTGGAACGTGCAAAAGGAAAATAATTGTTAGCAAATTGGGTTCCACTCTATTTACTTTGCTAACTCTTAAAAAATCCGTGTCAATCCGTACCATCTGCCTCATCCGTGTTCCATGTTATTTTTACGCAGCAGGAATGCGAAGAATGCATAAGAAAATAACGTAGTAGTACTCACAATTTTGATATTCATATTACTTATTTTTAATTATCCAATATCAGAAAAACCTGTTTTATGAAACCCACCCTCATCCACCATCCGCTGAAGCGGATACACTTCAATTACCATTCTGAAGCAGCCCTTAGTGAATTTGAAAAAGCTTTTATTGACCGGTATAAGCAATTGCATGATGAACTGGCCGCCATTAAAAGCCAGTTGATGCAACAGCAACCGGAGATCAGAAAAGTCAGTGATGAATTGAAACAAGTGGCAGCCAGTCTGAAAAAATTGCTAACAAGAATAAACAATATCGAGCGGTTGCTTGGTCTTGGTAACTCTGATACATTCGTTGATGTTATGTATGTTTTTAAACCCGGTGATCTGCAAAACCTTGTAGATGAATTTCAATCTGTACGCAGCGAATATTGGAGTATTATGACGCCGATGCATCAGCAGTTTCATATTATTTACGAAAGATTTATTGGCTTTGATGATAAAGTAGAGCTATTTGAAAAAGAATATTCCCGTCCGCTGTTGAACAATTTCCAAAGTACGGAGATTGATGTCCGCTGCTTTGATAAAGACATGAATGAGTTTCGTGCAGAATGGTCGGCAGTTGCTCACCTGCAGGAAGAATGCCTTGATGAATACAGCGAGTGGGGAAAAAATCATGCAGCGATGGTCAGTGACTGGGATGCATTGTTTGAGCGGATAAAAATTTTATACAGTCATCTCAGTTCTATTAAAAATTTTACTGCAGGTAATACCGGACATGAATTTGGGTTGAACTAAAGTCAGCAATTTTATTTTATCAGGCAATATGACGTTGCCCGTTAATATTTTTACCTATCCACGTTTTATTAATAACCAGGGTTATTATTTTCCCTTTCCCTTTTTCGTTTGTCAATGTAAAACTTGCATTCATTGAAGTGGCCAGTTGTCGCATATTGATCAGCCCCGGTGGTTTTTCTGACTGGCTTGCATCTTTTCCATCATCAGCAACATTTAATGATATAGAATCGCCATTATTCTGCAGTGTAATCTTCACTTTCGTTGCGGTTGCCTGTACTCTTATTTCATTGAGTGCTTCCTGGCATATTCTGAAAATATCAATTTTAATTTCTCCCGGCAGTTCATCTTCATCGCAATCGGTTACAAATTGGCAAGCAATGCCATTCATGATGGCAAATTCTTTACATATCCATTCGAGAGTATCAGTAAATCCAATATCATCCAGCATAGCGGGGCTTAGAGAAAAGGATATCCTGCGTATTGCATCAACCAGGAGATCGCACAACACAAAGGCTTCGTTTATTTTGAAGTCTGCATTTTCTTTCAATCCACTTTTATACTGATCAATTCCCTCAAGACTTAATTTCAGAGCGGTTGCCATTTGAGCCACTTCTTCATGTAATTCGTAAGCCAACCACTTTTTGTCTTCCTCTGCCCGGGCCTTAAAATGAGCAACCAGGTTTTTATAAGTATTGTACCTGTCTTCTATCTCTTTCTCTTTGCGTTTATTTTCAGAAATATCTTTAGCAATGGCAAATACTATTTCTTTATCAGGTAAATAAACAGATGTCCATTCAAGCCATATAATAGTTCCATCTTTACGCAGATAACGATTCTGAAAATTGAGCAAAGTTTTTCCTTCCAAAAGCTTCATCCGTTCCCTGGCAGTCAACTCCCGGTCATCGGGGTGTATAAAAGAAGAAATGAGACGCGGATATAGTTCCTCTGCAGAGTATTGCAGCTTATTGAGCACGGCAGGATTTACTTTTCTAAAATATCCATCTTTGCCGGCAATGCACACAAGATCGGGTGTCATTTCAAAAAGAGCAAGCTGCTCAAATAAAAGAGTGTCCTGGTTGATCATAGTAACTGGCGCAGTAGTTGTAACAATAACTTATTGATGAAGATACTTTGACTCAGCGATATATCAATAGCTACGAATAAAATTCTATAAACGGAAGACAGTGTTACTAAAGAGTATCTAAATTTATGATCCATAAAATAAGCGATATGAAGATAAAAATGATCTTAAGCTTTGCGGTTTTCCTTCTGACAATTTGTACTTATGGATGTGATACCAACAAAAGCAGCAACAACAACGTAACGAATACTGATGCAGATGGCGATACAACGAATTTGCCACCTGTTGAAAAGAACAAACCCAATACGGATTATAAACTGGCATTTAAGGGACAAACAAGAATAGCCGGTGTTAAAACCACAACTGCTTATAAAGTAGAAAAGATCAGCAATGAGCTGTCAAGACCCTGGGCTATTGTTCCTCTTCAGGATGGACGATTACTTATTACTGACAAATCCGGTTATATACAACTGCATGATGCTGATGGAAAACTTTTAAAAAAGATCACAGGATTTCCTGAAGTGGTTAACAGGGGGCAAATTGGTATGCATGATGCGGCGCCTGATCCTGATTTTAAAAACAACAAAACCATTTACTGGTCTTATGCAGAGAAAAACGGAAATGGTAATTTGCTTGCAGTAGCCAAAGGCCAAATAAGCGAATCATCATCAACGATACAAAATCCTGTTGTTATCTTCCGTGCAAACCCAACTTTCAACAGTGCTTTGCATTTAGGGTCAAGATTGGTATTTGATAAAGATGGAAATCTTTTTGTAAGCACTGGCGAAAGATCAGACCGTGATGGAAGAAAACAAGCACAATGGCTTAACTCTGGATTGGGTAAAATTTTTAAAACAACAAAAGACGGCAAGCCTGCGCCGGGTAATCCTTTCCTCAATCAAAAAGATGCGATGCCTGAAATATATGCTTATGGGATTCGCAATGCGCAAGGGCTCGATATTCATCCGGCGACAGGTGAATTATGGGAAAATGAATTTGGCCCCCGTGGAGGTGATGAAGTAAATATTATCAGACCCGGTAAGAATTATGGATGGGCAACTATCACGTATGGCATTGAATATGGCGGATCAGAAATTGGTGATGCCATTCAAAGCAGAGCTGGAATGGAACAACCCATTTATTATTGGGATCCTGTCATTTCACCAAGCGGTATGACATTTTACAAGGGCAATGAAATTCCGGAATGGAAAAATAATTTATTCATCGGCGCCCTTAGCGGATCGCATATTTGCAGGCTGGTAATTGAAAACAATAAAATAGTTGGTGAAGAAAGATTGCTTGCTGATAAAAATGAAAGATTCCGCGATGTAGCTTATCACAATGGGATGCTTTATGCGGTTACTGATTCGGGGAATATGTATAGGATAAGTAAAAAATAGTCACTGATGAAGCGGATTTGCCTGTTGTCTATTGCCTATTGCCCATTCAATGTCGTTTACTTAAAGACTATTGCCACGTAGTGGCATCCTGTTTATAGAAAAAATTTGGCTGGTTTTTGCAGACTCCGTAGGTGTCGCCTGTGAAACAGGAGGCTACTACAGAGCCTTCATCAATTTCTAAAAAAATTTTCTATAAACAGGATGCTCCTAACGGAGCTTTAAGTAAACGACATTGAATGGGCAATAGGCA
>Ga0187893_10013119_pt1 | contig 11607 bp, 9 predicted proteins | sample MA1701074metaG_FD_139574 | JGI IMG/M metagenome (GOLD analysis project Ga0187893, IMG submission 139574) | White microbial mat communities from a basaltic lava cave in the Kipuka Kanohina Cave System on the Island of Hawaii, USA - MA170107-4 metaG ...
GAGTAGACCGTGATGTCGTGGCACTGATTGGTCCGCCGCGACCGCTGGGTGTTGGGGCCGTGATCGCCGCCCTGCCACAAACCGCCGAGATTGCCTGTCTTCTCGTCCATGAAGATGCGCGGCTGGTTGACGATGCGCGCGTTCTGCGGCGCCGCCAGCGGCACTTCGATCACGTCGATGCTGAACAGCGAGGTGTTCGGATCTTCCTTGTCGTCTTTGGCGGAGCAGCCGGCCAGCTCTTCGCCCGATCGCACCGCGCCGGTGCCCGAGCCGTAGACGTAGATGCGGCTCTTGTCCTTCGCATCCGGCACCAGCGTGTGCGTGTGCGAGCCGCGGCAGGTCTGCACCGCCGCCACCTGCTTCGGATGCTTCAGGTCGGTGATGTCGAAGATGCGCACCCCGCGGAACCGTTCGTTGCTCACCGGTGGCACCACGCCCTGCAAGCCGCAGTCGAGGCGGCCGCGGGTCTGTTCCACCGACATGAACAGCAAGTTGCCCCAGATGGACACATCGCCCTGTCCGCCCGGGCACACCACCGACGCGATCAGCTGCGGCCGGTTGGCGCGCTCGATGTTGTAGGTGTTGAAGCCGTGGTAGTTGCCCACCACGACGTGGCTGCCGCTGAAGGCCAGGTCCGAATTCGTGAACGAGAGCGCGTTCGGGTTCTGCGGCGGCCGCGGCGCTCCGGGCGCCGGCTCAGGCGACCGGGTCCCCAGCGGCCGCTCCGGATCGAAAAAGCCTTCGGGCTTCGGCAGGTTCGACACCAGTTCCATGTTCCACGCGGCTTCACCGGCCTTCACGCCCGGGCCGCCGGGCTTCAGGTTGGCCCGGGGGTCGGTCGTCGATGGCCGTGGCAGGTTGTCGGGCGGCACCGGATCGGGCTGCTGCTGCTGCGGTGGCTGTCCCGCGGCGGGTTGCGTCGGGGTGGCGGGCTGCTGCGCATACCCGGCGCCGATCGCCGCCACTGTGAATGCCGTTGCCGTCAGTAATCGTCGCATCATCGTCATTACCTCATCGAGGCCGCGCGGCCTCTCAACGTTTCAGCCAAAGCATTCAATCGCATCGCGTCGCGGCCGGTCTTACCCTTCGCGTCCGCGCCAACCTGAGACGCAATCGCCGTGAGCGCGTCGAGCCGCGTTGCGGCATCGCGCTCCTTGCCGGTGCGCAGCTCGTCAACCTTGCTCAGCGCATCGCGCACCGCTCGCGCGCGTTCGGCGCTGATGGCGCTGTTGCGGCCGAGCTGATCGAGATACGCCTTCGCCACCGCGGACGTGGCCGGCCACGTCACGCGCGGCTGGTTCTGGGAATTGAACTCGTTGAGGCGGAACTGCACCGCCGCGTCGATTTCGTTCTGCGACAGGAACTCGCTCGGTTTCAACCGGAACACGTCGATGCCGCGCGCGATCTCCGCGCCGTAGATGTGGCCGTTGTACCAATACGTCGACCAGTAGCCGCTCAACACCAGATTCTGGCCGCTGAGCGGCCCGCGATCGAAGTAGGCGATTTCCTTGGCGTTGGCGGAATCGGTGAAGTCGAACATCGAGAGGCCGCCCTGATACCACGCCTGCACCATGATGTCGCGGCCCGGCACGGGGATCAGCGAGCCGTTGTGCGCCACGCAGTTCTCCTGCTCGCCCTGTGCCGCCGGCATCTTGAAGTAGCCGCGGAACACCATCTTCTTCTCGACGATGTCGAAGATGGCATCGGCGCCCCACGTGAGCGGATCCGTCGCGCGGCACCGCGGCCGGCTGCCGCCGCCCCATTCATCCGTGAACACGATCTTGGTGCCGTCGTTGTTGAAGGTGGCCGAGTGCCAATAGGCAAAGCTCTTGTCGACGACGAAGTCGAGGCGTTTCGGGTTGCGCGGATCGCTGATGTCCATCAGGATGCCGTTGCCCGCGCACGCGCCCGCGGCGAGCCCGATCTCCGAATACACGGTGATGTCGTGGCACTGCGTGGTCAGGCGCGACGTCTGCGTGCCGGGACCATGATTGCCGCCCTGCCACAGGCCGCCGAGCGCGCCGGTTTGCTCGTCCATGAAGATGCGCGGCTGGTTGACGATGCGCGCGTTTTGCGGCGCCGCGAGCGGCACCTCGATCACGTCGATGCTGAACAGCGACGTGTTCGGATCTTCCTTGTAGTCCTTGCCCGAGCAGCCGATCAGCTCTTCGCCTGGTCTGACCGCGCCGGTGCCGGAGTTATAGACGTAGATCCGGCTCTTGTCCTTCACATCGGGGACCAGCGTGTGCGTATGCGAGCCGCGGCAGGTTTGGACGGCGGCGACCTGGCGAGGCTTGGTGAGATCGGTGATGTCGAAGATCCGCACGCCGCGGAACCGCTCGGCGCTCACCGGCGCCGTCACGCCCTGCAGGCCGCAATCGAGACGGCCGCGGGTTTCTTGCGCCGACATGAACAGCAGGTTGCCCCAGATCGAGACGTCGCCCTGACCGCCGGGACACACGACCGACGCGATCAGCCGCGGCCGATCGGCACGCTCGATGTTGTAGGTGTTGAAGCCGTGATAGTTGCCGGCGATCACGTGGTTGCCGCTGAACGCGAGGTCGGAATTGGTGAATCCCGCACCCGGCGGCGGGGGAGGCGCCGGCGCATTCGGATCGGGCTCCGGCTCAGGCGGCGCGCCGGCGGGCCGTTCCGGCTGCGAGATCGGGCCTGCCGGCGCTGCGGGATCGTAGAAGCCTTCCGGCTTGCCCAGCGTCGCGACCAGGTCCAGATTCCACGCCGCGACCTGCGCGTCGCGGAATCCCGGCTTCAGATTCGCGCGCGGATCGGTGGTCGACGGTTTTGGCTCGTTCCCGGTCGGCTGTTGCGCATGACCGGCGCCGATCGCCGCCACCGCGATCGCGGTTGCCGTGAGTAGTCGTCGCATTGTCAGTACCTCAGGCCGTTACCTTAGAGCAGTGGCTCGGCCTTTCAACGTGTCAGCAAGGGCAGTGAGCCGCGTCGCGTCGCGCCCCGTCTCCGATTTCGCGTCACCCTCCACCTGGGCGGCGACCGCGTTCAGCGCCTCGAGCCGCGCCGCGGCATCACGCTCCTTGCCGGTTCGCAACTCGTCGACGCGAGTCAAGGCATCGCGCACCGCACGCGCCCGTTCCGGCGCGATCGCGTTGGTACGCCCGAGCTGATCCAGATACGCCTTCGCGACCGACGAAGTCGCCTGCCACGCCACGCGCGGCTGATTCTGGGCGTTGAATTCGTTCATGCGCACCTGAAGAGCGGCGTCGATTTCATTCTGTGAGAGGTACTGGGTCGGCACGAGGCGGAAAATGTCCACGCCGCGCGCGATCTCTGATCCGTAGATGTTGCCGTTGAACCAGTACGCCGACCAGTAGCCGCCGGTGATCAGGTTCTTGGCATCGAGCGGACCGCGATCGAAGTAGGCAATCTCGACAGGGTTCTTCGCATCGGTGAAATCAAAGACCGAGACGCCGCCCTGATACCAGCCCTGCACCATGATGTCGCGGCCGGGCACGGGGATGACCGAGCCGTTGTGGGCCACGCAGTTCTCGGTGTCGGTCTGCGGCGCCGGCATCTTGTAATAGCCGCCGAACACCATTTTCTTGTCGACGATGTCGAAGATCGCGTTGGCGCCCCAGTTCAGCAGGTCCGAAGCGCGGCAGCGCGGCCGCGTGCCGCCGCCCCATTCGTCGGTGAAAATGATCTTGCTGCCGTCGTTGTTGAACGTCGCCGAATGCCAGTAGGCGAAGTTCTTGTCGCTGACGTGATCGAGCCGCTTCGGGCTCGCCGGGTCCGAGATGTCGAGCAGGATGCCGTTGCCCGAGCATGCGCCGGCGGCCAGCCCGACCTGCGGGAACACGGTGATGTCGTGGCACTGATTGGTGGTGCTGGTGCGCTGCGTGCCGGGGCCATGATCGCCGCCCGGCCACAAGCCCGCGACCGCGCCGGACTTCTCGTCGGCGAAGATGCGCGGCCGGTTGACGATGCGCGCGCGCTCCGGCGCGCTGAGCGGCACTTCGATCACGTCGATGCTGAACAGCGCCGTGTTGGGGTTCTCTTTCGGATCGCCGCCCGAGCAGTCCTGCAGCTCTTCGCCCGACCGCACGCCGCCGGTGCCGGAGCCATACACATAGAGCGTCGCGGCATCTTTCGGCACGAGCGTATGCGTATGCGATCCGCGGCAGGTCTGCACGGCCGCGACCTGGCGAGGCTTGCGGATGTCGGTGATGTCGAAAATCCGTACGCCGCGGAAACGTTCCTTGCTCGCCGTTTCCTGCACGCCCTGCGTGCCGCAATCAAGGCGGCCGCGCGTTTGCTCCACCGACATGAACAGGAGGTTGCCGTGGATCGACACGTCACCCTGTCCGCCGGGGCACACGATCGATGCCAGCAGGCGAGGGCTGCGCGGACTCTCGATGTCGTAGGCGTTGAAGCCATGGAAACTGCCCATGACCATGTGGGTGCCGCTGAACGCGACATCCGAGTTGGCGAAATTCAGTCCCTGTCCACCGCCGCCGGCCGGTGCCGCCGGCGCCGCGGGTGTCTGTGGTGCCGGCGTTGGCGCGGGGGCCGCAGGAGTTTGATTTCCCTGGCGTTCGGGCCCGCTCGGTTCGCCCATCGGTTCCTTCGGATCGAAAAAGCCTTCCGGTCTGGGGCGATTCGACACCAGCTCCAGGCCGAACGCCGCCACGCCGGCATCCTTGTAGCCGGGCTTCAAACCAATGCGTGGGTCCTTGGGATCCGCCGGCTTCTGCTGGGCCATTCCGGTAACCACACCCACGGTCACAAATCCCGCAATCACCAATCCCCTGACAATCAATCCGCAATCCGTAATCAGCAATCTCACTTCATCAACTCCCTCAGCATCGCGCCCATCCGATCAATTTCCATCCGCTGATCCGCGTCCACGTCGGAGGCAAACGCGAAAATCTCGCCGTCCTGTCCCGCGCCCGGCGTCTTGAACAACTCCTCGACCATCGTTATCGCGCCGATGTGGTGCTTGATCATGCCCTGCAGGAAAAGCCGATCGAAGTCCTGGCCTTTCGCGTCCGCGAGTTTCGTCATCTCCTCTGCGGTCAGCATGCCCGGCATGAAGCCGCCCGGCTCGTGATGCGAATGCGGCCCGGGGATCGTCTCGCCCCGCACCTTGAGCCACGAACGCATCATGTTCATCTCGTCGTCTTGCGACACCTGGATGCGCAGGCCGAGACGCTTCATGTCGACGCTGGCGGTGCGGTCGTTGATCAGGGCCACCATTTCCACCGCTTGCGCGTGGTGGCCGATCATGCCCTGCATGAACTTGGCGTCGGCCGGCGTGTGTCCGACTTTCGACAAGTCAGTCGCGCGCGCGGTGTCGATGGTCTTGGTCTCCTGGCCGGGCGCGCCGGGCTGCAGGATGCGAGTGCCGGTTGAGGATCCGCCGCTTGCGGTCTTACACGCCGCGAGGCCGAGTACGAGAAGAGCAGTGATCAGAAAACGGGAACACACAGCCATGTACACGGGACAAGAATACTTCGATTTTTAGCGCGGCCGCGCCCTGGCTTTTTCGTACTCCCCGGAGGTTTCCTCAACCCGGAAAGTCCAGTCCACGTGCTCGGATTCCACCAGAAAATCGTAGGTCCTGGGACCTTCGTCGTACTCCGCGGTACCGGAGCCCACACCCGTGGTTTCGGCGACGATGCCGATGGTTCGCCCGCTGATGGCGCTTCGCAGCGTGAGCTTGAAGCGGCCGGCGCCGGGCGTGGATTCGTTGGCGGTTTGCCAGAGGATCCGGAAGCGGCCGGTTTCGCTGGGCACATCACCGACCGTACGGGTGCCCTGCCCCGACCACGACCCGACGACCCGTGTGACCGCCACGACTGGCTGGGGCTCGGCAGGTTGATTGCCGCAACCTTGCAACAGCAAAGCGGTCAGCCCCGCGATCACGCGGCGATCGACAGACCTGAAGGTCTGTCGCCACGTGTTCAAGGCTGTGAGGTGTTGGTCGTCGGCGCGCTCCACTCCGGCGGATTTTGACCCATCAGGTGGCGAACGAAGAAATCGAACCGTTTGCGTTCGCCGTATTCGCCAAACTCGCCGCCGCGACCGGCGTTGTGCTCGGCGCCCGGAATCATCAGGAAGTCGAAGTTCTTGTTCGCCTTCAGTAATGCGCTCACCACCTGCAGCGTCGACGAAGGGTCGACGTTGGTGTCCAGCTCGCCGACGATCAGCAGGATCTTCCCCTGCGGCTTGTGGGCGTGGTCGACGTTGGAAGAGGCGGAGTATTGCGCGGCGACGGGCCATCCCATCCACTGTTCATTCCACCAGATCTTGTCCATGCGATTGTCGTGGCAGCCGGCGTACGACACCGCGACCTTGTAGAACTCCGGATGGAACAGCAACGCGCCCATGGAGTTCTGGCCACCGGCGGATCCGCCGTAGATGCCGACGCGCGTGATGTCGTAGAACGGGTTCTTCGCGGCGTACGCCTGATGCCAGAGGATGCGATCGGGGAACCCGGCATCCTTGAGGTTCTGCCAGGCCACGTCGTGAAACGCCTTCGAGCGGTTCGAGGTCCCCATGCCGTCCATCTGCACGACGATGAACCCGAGCTCGGCCTGTGCCTGCATGCCGCTCGCGGCGGAGAAGGATTTCGGTGTGTGCGTGCCGTGAGGTCCGGCGTAGATGTATTCGATCACCGGGTACTTCTTCGCCGGGTCGAAGTTGCGAGGTTTCCACACCAGGCCCCAGATATCCGTGACGCCGTCGCGGCCCTTGGCCACGAACACTTCGGGCGCCTTCCATCCAAGTTTCACCAGGCCGCTGACGTCGCCTTGGTCGATCTGCGCGATGAGCGATCCATCGGCGCGCTTCAGCTCCGACACGCTCGGGAGATCGACGCGCGAATAGTGATCCACGAACAGCGTCATGTCGGACGAAAACTCGACGGTGTGGTTCGCATCGGCGGTGGTGAGCGGCGTCAGGCCCGAGCCGTCGAGATTGATGCGGTAGTAATGCTGGAAGTACGGATCCTTGCCGGTTTGCATGCCGCCGGCGCTGAACCAGAGCTGCCGCTTGTCTTCGTCCACCTTGATCACGTGACGGACCGGCCACGCGCCTTTGGTGATCTGCGTCTTGACCTTGCCGGTGGCGCCGTCGATCACATAGAGGTGATTCCAGCCGTCCCGCTCCGACATCCAGACGATTTCCTTGCCGTCGGCGATGTCGTAGCGATAGCGCTTGCCTTGCTGCAGCGTGGCCGCGGAGCGGTTGTAATAGAAGAACGTCTTCGGCTCTTCCGAGATCACCGCGCGCGCCTGGCCGGTCTGCGCATCGACCTCGATGATGCGATACACCTGGTGGCCGCGCTGGTTGTACTCAAAGGTGAAGCTGCGGCTGTCTTTGCGCCAGACCAGGTCCGACATGTCGAACGCGTTCGGGAACAGCGTCGAATCGATGGCCAGCTGCTTCTGGCTGCGCATGTCGAACAGCACCGGCTGCTCGAGGTCGAGCAGGTCGCCGGGCTTGGCGTATTGAATCGCCCAATGCTGCGGCTGCACCTGATCCTCAGGCGACGAATACACATAGTGCACGAGGCGACGGTAGCCCGGGCGAACGCGATAGGCGACGAGCTTCGACGAATCCGGCGACCAGGCGAGCGACGCCGGGTCGTAGTAGTTGCCCTCGGAGCCGTCGGTGCTGAGCACGGTGCGCTTGTCGCCGCCGAACGGCCGGATGGCGACGTTGTAGTTGTCGATGAAGGCCATCCACTTGCCGTCGGGCGACATGCGCGGGCGAGTCGTGACGGCGGACTGATCGCCGCGGACCGGGCCGGTGATGCCGCGACGGATGTCGCCAGGCCGCGGCACTTCCGGCGTGCGGCACGAGTAGTCGGCCAGCGTGCACGTCCAGCGCGCGCCCTCGACCGTCATTTCGATGGCGCTCAGTTGATCGTTGAAGATGAAGTTCTGGAACGGCAGCCGCGTCGACGAGTAGGCGCGGCCCGATGCCCGGGACAGCGAGTCGGCGAGCCGTGCGTGATCGAACGACGGCTGGCGCTGCTGGGTGTCGGCGTCGACGGTGACGAACTCGAAGCCGTTGGCCAGCGACCGGCGGTAATAGAACTTGTGCGTGGCGGCGATCCAGGTGGCCGGCTCCGGGACGAAGACCGCCGCCGCCTCATATTGCTGGCGCAGCGACTGGGCGCGTTGATAATCTGCCGTAGTTACCTGGGCCGCAGACGGCGCAGAGACGAAAACCAGGGCCGCAGAAAGCGCCGACAGGAAAGACAGTTTTCTCATGCAGAAGTGCCTCGTGCCAGCGGGCATTGTAGCCCTAATAGTCGCGACGCGCGTGATCGCCGCGCAGCCTGCTCCCGCCGGCGAGTTCGCCGGCGCGGTCAAGGCCGCGTCGCAGTTGCCGCGGCTCAAGAGTCTGCTGGTCAGCCACCGTGGCACGCTGGTGCTGGAACGGTATTTCAACGGCGTTCGCGCGGCGCAGCCGGCCAACATCAAGTCGGCGTCGAAGAGTGTGATTGCGGCGCTGGTGGGCATCGCGATCGCGAAGGGGCACATCAAGAACGCCGACCAGCCCATCGCCGAATACTTCCCGGAGCTGGCGAAAGATCCCGAGCGGCAGAAGCGCGAGATCACCATCGAAGATCTGGTCACGATGCGATCGGGACTCGAGTCCACGAGCGGCCGGCAGTACGGCGCCTGGGTGCAGAGCCGCAACTGGGTGCGCTATGTCCTGGCGCAGCCGCTGGTTGACGAACCCGGCACCCGCGTCGAATACAGCACCGGCACCACGCATCTGCTGTCGGCCATCCTGACGAAGGCCACCAAAAAGAGCACCTGGCAGTTCGCGCAGGAGGAACTGGCCAGGCCGCTCGGATTCACGCTCGCGCAGTGGCCCCAGGATCCGCAGGGCATCTATTTCGGCGGCAACGAGATGTTGATGACGCCGCGGCAGATGATCCGGTTCGGCGAGTTGTATGAGAACGGCGGCCGCGTCGGCGACCGGCAGGTCGTGCCCAGGGAGTGGGTTGACAAGGCCGACCACGGCGTCGGCCGCTCGCGATGGGGCAGCGACCGCGAATATGGTCACGGCTTCTGGATTCGCGACTTCGGCCGCTACAAGTCGTTCTATGCCTGGGGATACGGCGGGCAGTTCATCTTCGTCATTCCCGATCTCGATCTGGTGGTCGTGACCACGTCGCGCTCGGACGTGTCTCGAGAACGCCGGGATCACAATGATGCGATTTATCGGATTGTTGAAACGCTGATCGTGCCTGGGGTGCCGGGTGCATAGGGTGCCAGTAGGTTGGTGCCTGGTGTGCCTGTGCCTGATGTGGGTGCCGAGTGCACCCGCACAGACGAGAGCGCCGGAGACGTTCGTCGTGCGCCTCGACACCACGAAGGGCGCGATCGTCATCGAGTGTGTTCGCGACTGGGCGCCGCACGGCGCGGACCGGTTTCATGCGCTGGTCACGTCGGGCTATTACGATGACGCGGCGATCTTTCGCATCCGGCCGAAGACCTGGGCGCAGTTCGGCATCGCTGGCGATCCACTGGTCGCGCAAGCGTGGCGGCCGCGAACGATGCCGGACGATCGATTCAGACAGCCGAACGTGCGGGGCACCATCGCCTTTGCCTGGGCCGTGCCGAACGGGCGGACGACGCAAGTGTTCATCAACCTCCGCGACAACCGCGACACGCACGATAAGGAACCATTCGTGCCGTTCGGCCGCGTGATCGAAGGCATGGCGTCGCCGATTCGTTGTTCGATGAATATGGCGAGACGGCGGGTGGCGGGATCCGGGCCGGCAGGCAGGACCCGGTGTTTCAGGGCGGCAACGAGTATCTGCGGAAGAATTTTCCGCGCCTCGATTACATCCGTACCGCCCGGGTCATCTCGAGGTCACCTTAGTTCTTCTGTCGGAACCGCCTGGCCTTTTCCCGGTTCCCGCACAGCCTCATGTCGCACCAGCGGCGGGAATGATTCTTCGTCTCGTCCACGAACCACCAGCCGCAATCGCCGGCCGCGCACGCGCGCACGCGAGAGAGCCGCGGCGACAGCACCAGCCGGCCAGCGGCCCGGCTGATCTCCCACAGCACGCGATCGAGGTCGTCTTCCGTGCTCGAGATCCATTGCAGCGCGCCACCGTGCGGGACGAGCCGGCCGCGCGCGTAGGCATCGGCCAGGCGATCGCTGATGGTCTGGAGGACGGCGGGTGACGGCGGCGTGTGGTGTTCGGTGGTCTCCGCCAGCGCATTGAGCGCTTCGCGGAATTCCCTCGCGCGCGACAGCACCAGTGCGGCCTGGTGAGGGTGGCGGCGCGCTTCGGCGAGCAGCCGGTCGGCCGCGGCGGCCGAGACGAGGTGCTGCTCGCGCGCCCAGGTCACCAGCGCGTCGTACGACGTCAGGCGCTCGACCGGCTCCGCCAGCGGGCGCGAGCTCAGCGTGTTGACGAACGCCAGCACGCGGTCGGCGTCCACCGCCTCGGCCGGCGGAGCGGTGGCCCGGTTGCGCCGCGGCGAGGCAGACGGTCTGGCCATCGCCTTCAATTGTAGCGCCGAACCAGGTAACTTCCAAAAGCATTTGACAGGTTACTGCGCGCCGGGTATAGTCAGTAACCTGTAAACACAATTTAGGAGGTTAATGCGATGAGCGCCACCGACACCAAGACCCCGAGCCCGACCGGACTCCCCACCGCGACTTTCAACCGCATCCTCGACGAGGGCTACGGCCCGGGCGCCTGGTACGGCTCGGACCTGCGCGCGGCGATTGCCGACATCACGCCGGCCACCGCGTTCGCGCGGCCCCGGACCGGCCGCCACAACATTGCCGAGGTGTCGTTGCATCACGCCTACTGGGTGGGACAGGTCACCGCCAAGCTCACCGGTGGTGAGCCGTCGGCCTTCCCGCTGGTCGGCAAAGAGGACTGGCACGACCTGGACGATGAATCGAAGGTGTCGTGGGCGGCGATTGCCGCGCTGGTCGACGCGTCGCAGCAGCGACTCAGCAGGGCGGTCGGCGAGATTGCGAGCGGTGCCCGCGTCTCGCCGCTGTCCGAAGCCGAGCAGTTCGACTTCGTGATCGGCATCACCGGTCACGCGGCCTATCACGCCGGGCAGATTCAGTTAATCAAGAAAATGATCTAGGATCAGTGGTTCGCGCCCATAGCTCAATTGGATAGAGCGTTGGCCTCCGGAGCCAAAGGTTGCAGGTTCGAGTCCTGCTGGGCGCACACTTTTCCGGGGCAATTCCGCACATTTCGCGACTCGCCGGTTCGGTGGCAATCCTCTGACTGACAAACGACTGACAATTCGTAGTGGCTCAACGTGGCCTCCTGACGCGATCAGTTGCTACTGACCGACCGCCTTCAGTCGCCGGCGACGCTCCCATACGCCGGTCATTGCTTTCCGCAGCTCCTCGTCCGTGATGTTGAGGTAACGCTGCGTCTGCTTGATGTCCGCGTGGCCCAGCATCAGCTGAATCGTGCGGATGTCCACTCCGTCGGCCAGGAGGCGGCACGCGCCTTCGTGCCGCAGGTCGTGCCAGTGGAGATCGATCTGCCGGAGCTTCTCGCGATCGCGATGGGTCCACCCTCCGCGGCCGACTCGCTTCGTGCCATGGTCGTTCGCGATGAGC
>Ga0187893_10013120_pt1 | contig 11607 bp, 11 predicted proteins | sample MA1701074metaG_FD_139574 | JGI IMG/M metagenome (GOLD analysis project Ga0187893, IMG submission 139574) | White microbial mat communities from a basaltic lava cave in the Kipuka Kanohina Cave System on the Island of Hawaii, USA - MA170107-4 metaG ...
AGGACGCCGTCATCCCGGGCCAACGAATCCTGCTAGTAGACGACCTCCTCGCCACGGGCGGAACCATGAGCGCGGCCGTCGATCTCATCGCTCGCCTGGGCGGCACGGTGGTCGGCGTGGCCTTCCTGATCGAGCTGTCGCTTCTGCAGGGAAGGGCGCAGTTGCGGGACCAGGAGGTCTATTCGCTGATTCAGTTCTGACCCCTGGGTCACACTGCCGGACATTCGGGCGCCCGTAGCTCAGTTGGATAGAGCAAGGGTTTCCTAAACCCTGTGTCGCAGGTTCAAGTCCTGTCGGGCGCACCAACGATTTCGATGCCTTGCCCGCCTTCCTCGAACCTCACCTCGAGGCCGGTGCCACTCCGGGTGTCACTCTCACACTATGTCAATCGCTCCACCGCGTGTCCTTAGAGGTAGCGGCTCAATACATTCGGGCCTGTCATTCGCCGGGTTGTTCACCTTCGTGCTGACTGGGAACACCTCCATCTCCTCAGCCGGGAAGGGCAGGAGGAGCGCCAGGAGCCGCACCGGGTCCTGGATTGTATGGTCGAGCCACGTCGCCTCCGCTTCTTGCCTGAGGATCACGGGCATCCGGTCGTGGATAGGCTTCAGGAGATCGTTGGCCTCCGTCGTGATGATCGTGCAGCTCCTGATCTCCTCGCCCTCCGGTGAGGTCCAGGCTTCCCATAGGCCCGCGAACGCGAACAGTTCCTGCCTTTTTAGCGCGATATAGACCGGCTGCTTCCGCCGACCCACAGGTGTCCACTCATAGAAGCCGTCAGCGGGGATGAGACATCGGCGCTTGCGCAGGGCCGCTCGGAACGCGGGCTTCGTGGCCACCGTCTCTGCGCGGGCGTTGATCATCCGGTTTCCGATAGCGGGGTCTTTCGCCCACGATGGGATGAGCCCCCAGCGCATATGCGTCAGGTGTCGCGTGCCGTCGTCGTTGACCACGATCACCGTCTGCGTGGGCGCGATATTGTAACGGGCTGTGCCCTCACCGAGGAACCGAGCGACCCCGAAGCGCGTCGCGATGGCGCCGAGGTTGGTAGTGAGGGTGAATCGGCCGCACATCGGATCGACCTCTCGGCGTCACAAATTACAAGGTCGCCACGCGTAGCGCGCTGAGGTGAGGGCCACGTCCGCCATTCCACCTCGCTTCTTGCAGCGCCACGTCAAATACTCGTTCATTGTCAAACAGAGTAGCATATGGTATAAGTGGGTCGCAACGGCAGAGGAGCGCTACGAAACGAGAAATCCCCGCCGAACCTCGATCGATGCGGACTGGCGGGGATTCTGCTTATTCCCGCGTAGGAATCGATCATGTGGACGATGACGAAGAGCCTCGATTGGTATCTGGACCAGCAACGCGCCATGGGGGCTGGCTTGAAGCGGCTCGGCGCCCTCGTCGTGACCAATCGCAGACTCGCCATTGGTCTGGCGGTCGGCATTCTCGCAATGGCCGCCGGCATCTTCGGATATCTCGCGTGGGGACGACGGCAAGAAGAGACGGCCGCAAATCTCCTGTTCAAGGCCGCCAGGCAGCTTGCGGTCAGGGGGTCAACGGTCGAGGATGCGAAACAACAAGAGGAGGCAATAAAGCTCCTGAATGAGGTGGCGAGCCGCTATCCGAGAACCGCCGCCGCTGCAGAGGCCACCCTGCGGCTGGGCAATCTGTACTACGGCCAGGAGCGCTACGATGAGGCGCGAAGAATCTTTGAGGCTTACCTTGCGAGCAATGCGCGGGGTCGCATCGCGTTCTCGGCGGGTCTGGGGATCGCTGATGTGCATCTGGCGCAGAAGAAATACGACAAGGCGGAAGCGGCCTATTTGCGGCTCATCAGTGAATTTCCGCGTGAGCCGCTCCTTCCCGAGGCGTATTTCAACCTTGCGAGAACCTACATCAGCATGGGCAAAGTGCGGGATGCGGTGCGCGTGTACGAGCGGATCCCGGAAGCCTATCCAAACACCGCTTGGGCCAGCACCGCGCAGGCCCAGCTTCGAAGACTCAGCCTTCCTCGGTGACGTGGGAGCGTCCGGCCACTCAGCCTGCCACCCTGGGAAGTCCTTCGCGCGCGTAAGCCTCTCTGATCCGCCGTGATCACACGCATCGTCACGGGAAGGGTGGTGGAGCTTCACGACCATCCGGTGGCCTACTGCTTCTCCTGCCACCGCGGGTATCGACCGAACGAACTCCAAGGAATGGGATGCTGTCCGGCCTGTGGGTCGGATCTGGAGAAAACGATCGGGGTTCATCTCGAGCAATGCGGCCAATGCCGCGCTACGTGAGGACTCCTGCGGGCTGCGGCCGCTTCGGAAGGTGTGTCATTGTTCGTTGAGAATTGACGAAGCGGCTCCCGTGTGGTGAAGTGCGTTTGAGCACGAAACCCACCACCCCACACCGAAAGGAGCCGCTCCATGAAGAGAGTAGTCCGAGTGTCGGGACAAGGCAAGGTGAAAGACGTGGGCCTCCGCGGGCTGGCCACCGTGCCAACGGCGGAGGACGTGGACAGCACCGTGGCGCTCACTCAGGCCCTGATTCCCGTGGGGCTCCAGGCGGTTGGTGAGGTCCTGGAGGCCGAGGTGACGGCCCTGGCCGGTGAGTGGTACCGTCGGACAGGCGGGCAGCCAGGCCTCGTCCGCTGGAGCCAGGAGCGCGGCTCGGTCTACCTCGCCGATCAGAAGCTCCCCATCACGGACACCCGGGGGCGGGATCTCCCCGGCACCCGAGAGGTCCCCCTCGTGACCTACCAGCGGCTGCAGGAGCCCCGGCAGGCGGATCGGGGGGTGCTGCTCCGCGTCCGGCGCGGGCTGCGCCGCCGGGCCTACCGGGAGTGCGCCGAGGCCGTCCCCGCCGCCTTCGGCCTGAGCGCCTCGTCTCTGCTCGCGCCGCTTCATCCGGGCGAGCGCCCGCCCGCTCCAGCGGCTCTGCGAGCGCCGGCCGGACGGCTGCGACCTCGTGGCCCTGGTGCTCGACGGGACGACCTTCGCGGAGGCCGCGATGGTCCTCGCGCTGGGGATCACCCTGACGGGTGAGCAGGTCCTGCTCGGCTTCGTCCAGACGGCGACCGAGAACGAGCGGGTCTGCGCCGCCTTCTTGCGGGCGCTGGTCGAGCGCGGGTTGCGGTACCACCCGGGCCTCCTCTGCGTCCTCGATGGCGCGAAGGGCCTGCGGAAGGCGCTCCAGACCGTCTTCGGCCCCCAGGCCCTCGTCCCACGCTGTCAGTGGCACAAGCGGGAGAGCGGGGTCGGCTACCTCCCCGTGGCCCCGCAGGCCCCGTGGCGGCGGAGGCTCCAGGCCGCCTACGCGCGGTCGAGCTACCCCGAGGCCAAGGCCGCCCTGCTGCGGCTCCGGCGGGAACTGACGCTCCTCAAGGCCTCGGCGGTCGCGAGTCTGGACGAGGGGCTCGAGGAGGCGCTCACTCTGCACCGGCTCGGGCTGGTCGAACCGTTGGGGCGCAGCCTGACGACGACCAACTGTCTCGAGTCGATCATGGCCCAGCTCGGGCAGCGGACCGACAAGGTGGACCGCTGGCGGAGCAGTGACCAGAAACAGCGGTGGGTGGCGACGGCGCTGCTCGACATCGAACCCCGGCTGCGGCGGATCAAGGGCTACCGGCATCTGCCGCTCCTCCGCGCTGCCCTCCAGCGGGAGGCGATGCCGCTGATGGCCGAGCCAGCGAGTGTGGCGTGAGACACATGGGGTGTCGCTTCGCCATTTTCAACGAAGAATGGGATTGACTCGCCGCTTCGTTATGTCGTATAAGAGATGTTATGTCAACTACGCTCTTTACTAATGAACTCCTTTAACACAACGACCCCATCCCACGATCCTCCCCCATTTTTCTCTAGAGGCTCTCGCCCCGCACGGGCTCCCAGTTCCCCATAGAGATACACACGTCTCCATCAATCGAACGGCTCAGGTCAGTGTAGAGTGTTTTCCGGCGGGTCAAACAGGTATGGTAGGTTTGGTGCTCAGCGGGTTCGTCGTTCTCGGTCGTCGCTGGACTACATCTTGTACTTCCCAAAATCCTCCGGCTTCAGGTTTTCCAGCCACTCCTTCCATCGATCCGTGTCTTCTTTCTCCTCAGACACCTCGATGTTCTTCGCCTGACTCACCACTTTCTCGGTCACGAAGATCGGGGCGTTGGCCCGCAGTGCCAGCGCGATCGCGTCGCTCGGCCGCGAATCGATCGTGACCACGCTCCCGTTGTGGTTCAATTCGATCGTCGCGTAGAACGTGTTCTCCTTCAGGTCGTTCACGATCACCTGCTGAACGGTTATCCCGAGCCCCTCCAGGATATTCTTGAGCAGGTCATGCGTCATCGGCCGAGGCGTGGATACCTTTTCCAGTTCAAGCGCGATGGCGTTCGCCTCAAAAATCCCGACCCATATCGGTAACGCGCGACGATCCTCAGGATCTTTGAGGATGACGATCGGCATGTTCGTGATCGGATCCAACGCGATTCCGCGCACCGTCATCTTGATGAGCATGACACTCCCCCGACTCCGGCGCTTGCACTCCCCGTCGCGTACATCACGTGACCTCGCGCAACTTCCCGTCAGTACTCGCTATGACTCTAACATTCGCGATGTGCTCTCGCAAGCTATTTTTCGCTCGTGCCGGCCCCCCTTGGCGCTCCCGATGGCACGGGTCGCGGCGACGCTGGCACTCACCGCGAGCGATGAGCGTTCCTGGGGCGACTCCGCGGCTCTCGCCGGTGAGGTTCTCGCGGAACCTCATCTCCGCCACTAGCTATCGATCAATGCCTTGAGCTCTTTCCCGGGCTTGAAGAAGGGAATCCGCTTCGGTGGGACCTGAACCGGTTTTCCACTTTGAGGATTTCGGCCCTGTCGGGCACGCCGCTTCCGGACGCGGAAGCTTCCGAACCCGCGCAACTCGACCTTCCCATCATCTTTCGAGGCTAGGGCCCTGGAAATACTGTCGAGGATGCTGTCAACCACGACCTCGGTGTCTTTTTTCGTCAACTGTACGCGAGCGGCAACCAACTCGACCAGGTCGGCTTTCGTCATCGCTCACATCTCCTCTAGGATTCTCCAGGAATCATCGTTCGACGGCCGGAGAAGTGGGTTCATCGCAGGAGATAGTCCACGGACAGCGTCGGAAAAGCTCTTCCGGGCCAGTCCAATGAATCAAGACCGACGCCACTGAGAAGGTCCAACAAGAAAAAACGCCGTTTCCGCTCCTGAATCACCTTTGGCTTTCCCGGGAGCCCGGCCAATGCGGCCGCCCGATCGATGGCGTCCTGAAGGTTGCCGAGTTGATCGACCAAGCCGAGCGATTTCGCCTCCCGTCCCGAGAAGATCCGTCCATCCGCCAACGTCTCTACCCTCTTGCGGTCAAGCTTTCTTGCCTTGGCCACCACGTCGATGAACTGACCATGGATGTCATCCATCAATCCCTGGAGAATCTGCCGGTCCGCGTCCGTCATCTCTCGGGTGATCGAGGCCAGATCTTTGTGTTGGCCACTCTTGACGACCACCGACTTGACGCCGATTTTCTGCAAGAGACCCGAGACGTTGGGCACCTGGATCAGCACTCCGATGCTTCCGGTGATCGAACCCGGGTTCGCCACGATTACATCGGCCGCGCTGGCCACGTAGTAACCGCCGGAGGCGGCCAGGCTTCCCATCGAGGCGACGACGGGTTTTTGATCGACCTGGCGCGTCCTCATGACCTCCTCGAATATCTCCTGGGAGGGCGAGACACCTCCGCCTGGGCTATTGATCCTGAGGACGATCGCCTTTACGGACGGGTTCGCTCGATGTTTTTCGAGCTGGGCGATCACCTCCTTGGAATCGAGGATGACCCCTTCGAGGTTGATCAGGGCGACCTTGCTCTCGCCGAAGCGGTCCCATTGACCGAAGAAAAAGGCCAATCCGAAGAGGAACCCCAGGCTCGCCAATGCCGCGAGCACGACCCCCGCCCAGGTCCGTTTGACTGCCACCATCCGGCCCTCCGTCAGGGCTGCTCATCCCGAGGACCGTGGCGCCGTCGCTGCCGGGTCCCGGGGTCGCCGTCACCCTTGGGCTCGCCCTGGCCATCCCGCGCCCGTAGGCTCAACCCCAGCTTTCGCTCATCCGCGTCGAGCTTGATGATCCTCAGCGTGAGTTCCTCGCCGATTCTCACGACATCGTCCGGCTTAGCCACCCGTTCATGGCTCAACTCCGAGATGTGCAGGAGCCCCTCGATCCCATCCTCAAGCTCAACAAAGGCTCCGAAATCGGTGAGGCGGACAATCTTGGCCTTCACGTCCATGCCGACGCGATACTTTTCAGGCACCGTGGACTGCCAGGGGTCCGGCTGGCTCTGTTTCAGTCCAAGCGACACGCGACGGTTGGTCTTATCGACGTGCAGGACAATGGCTTCGACCTTGTCTCCACGCTTTAGGATCTCCGAGGGATGGCGGATCCTCTTCGTCCACGACATGTCGGAGATATGAATCAGACCGTCGATTCCCTCCTCCAACTCCACGAACGCGCCGAAATCGGTAAGATTCCGGATCGCCCCCTGAACCCGCATCCCCACCGGATACCGTTCCTCAACGAAGAGCCACGGGTTCGGCTCGGTCTGGCGCATGCCCAAGGAGATCCGTTTGTTGACCCTATCGACGTCGAGAACGATGATCTCGACGGGATCGCCGACCGAGACCACCTTCGATGGATGCTTGACTCGGTGGGTCCATGACATCTCTGAGACGTGCACCAGGCCCTCGACCCCTTCAGCCAACTCGATGAACGCACCGTAGTCGGTAAGGCTCACCACCTTGCCGCGAACTCGCGCGCCCACGGGAAATTGCTGCACCACGTCATCCCAGGGATCCTTCGTGCGCTGCTTGTGACCCAACGACACTCGTTCCGTCGTTCGATCGAACTTCAGCACCACAACCTCGACCTCGTCGCCCACGGTGAACAGTTCAGAGGGATGGCTGATGCGCCCCCAAGACATGTCGGTGATGTGCAACAGCCCGTCCAGGCCCCCAAGATCGACGAACGCCCCGTATTCGGTGATGTTCTTGACCTTGCCTTTGGTGACCTTGCCCTCCTCCAAGGACCGTAATGTCGTCTCCTTGAGGGCTCGCCTCTCCTCCTCCAGCAATTCCCGCCGCGAGAGAACGATATTCCCCCGTCGCTGGTTCAGCTTTATCACCTTCATCGGGAAGCTCTTCCCGATCAACCTATCCAGATCACGGACGGGCCTGAGATCCACCTGGGAACCCGGGAGGAAGGCCCTGACGCCGATGTCAACCATCAGGCCACCTTTGGTCCGCCCCAGAATGGTTCCGTTGACCACCTCGCCTTTTTCGTAGGCCCGCCGAATCTCGTCCCAGACCTTGATCTTCTCAGCCTTCTCCCTCGAGAGGACGATCTGGCCGTCGCTGTCCTCGCGCTGTTCCAGGTACACGTCGATGGCGTCGCCGATCTTGATGATGAGTTCACCCGAGGGGCCCTGGAATTCCTTGAGCGCGATGGTGCCTTCGGACTTGTAGCCGATATCGATCAGGACCGCATCGCTCTTGATCTGAAGGATGGTCCCTTTGACGATCTCGCCTTCGACGATATCCCGCAGGCTTCGCGCGTACAGCTCAACGATCTCCGGATCGTCCTCTTGTGCAACGATATCGTGCTCCGGATCGTCGGTCGATACAGAAAACTCTGCTTTTGGTTGTGCCCCCTCAGGCGCCATACCTACTGGTTCCTCTCTTTGTGATCCTCATGCTGACGGTCCCCCCATGTCATGTTTCTCGGTCGCCGCGATCCCCCCGGTGACCCTGGCCCGGTCGCCCGTTACCCTCTCGCCACCCTCCGACTGGGCATTAAGGGCAGCGATCCTCTCCATGATCTTCCGGCTGAATGTCTCAAAGTCCCCATGCCCCAGTTCGGCCCCCGTTTCCTCGAACCGCAACGGCGGTCCGAACCTCAGGATGACCCGGTGCGGCCTCGGGACCCACGCGCCTCGCGGAAGCGCGCGCTCCGTCCCGCAGTGGAACGCCGGGACGACCGGCGCGCGCGATCTGGCCGCGACCAGCCCGATCCCCGGCTTCGCGGGTCCCAAGCGATTCCCGTCCCCGCGTGTACCCTCCGGAAAGATCAGCACAAGCTCGCCCTCTTGCAAGATCGAGACAGCCTTGTTGATGGCCTGAAGGTCGCCCTTTCCCCGCCCAATCGGAAACGCCTGGTACGCGCGAAGCAACCAGCCGACCGGGCGGAATCGAAATAGCTCCTCCTTGGCCATGAAGTGAAGGGGGCGCCGAATTGCGACCCCGATGATGACCGGGTCCAAGAAGCTGAGATGGTTCGCCGCGACAATCGCGGCCCCCGACTCGGGGATATGCTCCCGACCCTCGATACGAAGGCCAAACATCGCCTTCGAGATGACCAAGCACGCCAACCGGCTCGCCCGGTAGATGACCCGCTGGAACTCCCTCTTCGGCGACAAACCCTTAAAAAACGCGGGCTTCATAATACACAGCCAAGAAAGTCGAAAGCAAGTGAAAAATTCGCTCTGATCAGCGGGAAGAGCCAGAGTGCCGGGTCTTCGTCCGGATCCTCTCCCGCATGGCCTCGACGACCTGCGAAGGGCTCAGGTTCGTCGTATCGATCGTCACGGCATCGTCTGCTTTCCGGAGCGGCGACTGCCGCCGCCTCGTGTCTCGGGCGTCTCGCACCCTGATCTGTTCGCCGACCTCGTCGAGCCCTGTGGTCTCCCCGGCCGCTCGCGCCTCGCGGTAGCGGCGCCTGGCCCGCACGTCAAGCCGAGCGTCCAGGTAGAACTTCACGTCGGCGTTCGGAAACACCACGGTGCCAATATCGCGGCCATCCATCACCACCCCCCCCCGCGCCGCCATCTCCCGTTGCCGGGCTACCAACGCACGACGCACTCCGGCAAGAGTCGAGATCTTTGACGACGCCTGCTCGACCTCCGGCTCCCTGATCCGCCGGCTGACCTCCCGCCCGTCCACGAGTACGAGCAACCGATCACTCGATCGCTCGAACGCGATCGACATCGCGTCAGCAAGGCGTCTGAGGCTCCGCTCATCACTCAGGTTCACACCGGCCTCCAGCGCCCTCCAAGCCAAGGCCCGATACATCGCTCCGCTGTCGATGTACTGGTATCCGAGGCGCGCCGCCAATAGACGAGCGGCCGTGCTCTTTCCGGACCCGACGGGGCCGTCGATCGCAATGATCAGCCGTCCGCTGGCTTGTCTCGCTCCCATGGCGATCCTAGTGCCGTTCCAATTAACCTCGCCTAGCGGCGTCGCCGGCCCCCAGGGCGCTCCCTGCGACGTACCAGAGTACGTACGCCGGGAACCCGTGACGCGAGTGCGGCGCCGGGTTCCCCGCCTGAACCCGTCCTCGATGGATTCCCGGCTCGTTTGTTGGACCGGCAGGGTGCCGTCCAGATTGGGGCGAGATGGTTGGAACGGTACGAGTGCCCACGGAGCCCTCAGCCATCCGAGGAGGCGATGGCCCCGGGCGACATCGCGTCCAACTGTTCCCAAAAGTCGGGGAACGAACTGGACACGCACAACGGATCAGAGATGGTCGTGCTCCCTTTCGCCGCCAAACCCGCCACGGCCAGTGCCATGGCCGTTCGATGGTCACCCCAGCTATCGCATTGGGCGCCGGATAGGACCGCCCCTCCCCGAATTACCAGTCCGTCCGGCCGCTCGTCCAGGTCAACCCCTAACCGGCGAAGCTCTCTCGCGAGGGCAGCGAGCCGATCCACCTCTTTGACTCGAAGCTCCCCCGCGTCCGCGATCACCGTAGAACCTCGCGCGACAGCGGCCGCCACGGCAAACACCGGGATCTCATCGACCATTCGAGGGATGAGCCCGCCGCCAATCTCTGTCCCGCGCAATTCCTGGCACCGGACAAAGAGGTCCGCGACCGGCTCGCCGGACAGGTTGCGGGGCGTGTCCACCTCGATCCTTGCCCCCATCGCCGCCAGGGCGTCCAGGAGGCCGGTGCGCGTCGGATTCACGCCGACCCCGCGTATCGTGATTTCGGAGCCGGGAACGACAAGGGCGGCCACGATGAAGAAGGCAGCCGCCGAGAAATCTCCGGGGATCGTCAGGTGCACGGCGGGGATCGCCGTCGCTTGCCCAAGACTGACGCTCAAGCCCTCCCGGGTGATCGGCAGTCCGATCCCTTCAAGGAGCCGTTCAGTGTGATCACGGGAGAGAGACGGCTCTGTCACGGTCGTGCGTCCCGTCGCGAAGAGCCCGGCCAGCAGGATCGCCGACTTGACCTGGGCACTGGCAATGGGACTCGCGTAGTTGATCCCCGTCAACCGCGCCCCCCGAATCGCGAGGGGCGGGAAGTTGCCGCCGTCTCGGCCCAGGATGGTCGCCCCCATAGACCTGAGGGGAGTCGCTACTCTCCCCATCGGCCGCTTGCGAAGATATCGGTCTCCGGTCAGGACGGAGAAGTACGGCTGCCCTGCGAGCACCCCGGCCAACAACCGCATGGTCGTCCCGGAATTGCCCGCCTCGAGAACTTGATCAGGTTCCCTCAGACCATGTACCCCGCACCCGGTGACGCGGAGACGATCGCCTCCGCACTCCTCGACCCGAGCCCCCATCGCCACGAAGGCCTTGGCCGTGCTCTGACAATCATCGCTCCGCAGGCCGCCGGAGATCTCGCTGACACCGTTGGCCAGTGACGCAAGGATGATCGCGCGGTGGGTGACCGACTTGTCGCCGGGGGGGATCAGTTCACCCCTCAGCGGGCCGGTCTGCGTCACCCGCAGCCGAGTTACCTTGTCTTCGCCCATGCCTCCTCGATTCGCTGCATAAGCGCGCCTAAGAGCGGCTCGCTCACCTCGGGCCCCTCGACCGGATACCAGGCCACGTCCTCCTCATGACGAAACCAGGTCAGTTGCCGCTTGGCATACCGCCGCGTGTCTCGCTTGAGACGGTCGACCGCCTCATCGAGGGTCGAGCCTCCACTCAAATACTCGATCATGTGGCGGTACCCGATGCCGCGAAGCGGCTTCAGCCCAGGAGAATAGCCACGAACAAGAAGCCTCCGGACCTCGTCCACCAAACCGCGGGCCATCATCTCCTCCACCCGTTCATCGATGCGTCGATACAGCTCCTCCCGACTCCGCTCGAGTGCGAACAGGAGCACGGGTCCCGGCAGCGGCTCGTGACGGCGCCGCGATTCCTCCCGAAGGATGGAGATGGGACGGCCCGTAATGGCCGCCACCTCGAGCGCTCGCACGATCCGAAAGAGGTCGTTCGGATGGATGCCCGCGGCCGCCTTCGGGTCGAGTTCGCGGAGCCTGGTATGCAGCAACGGGAGGTCCGTCCGCCGCGCCTCCTGGCGGAGCATCCGTCTCAACGCGACATCTTCGCCCGGCCCATCGAACAGCCCGCGCAGGCATGCCCTGAGGTACAACCCGGTCCCTCCCACCATGATCGGCACATGTCCCCGCTGCCGGATGTCCGAAATCGCCGCACGCGCCCGGCGCCGGTAGTCGGCGGCGGTGAACGGCTCGTCCGGGTTGCAAAGATCGACCAGGTGGTGAGGGATGCGTCGCCGCGTCTCGGCAGTCGCCTTCGCCGTCCCGACGTCGAGATCG
>Ga0187893_10013121_pt1 | contig 11607 bp, 7 predicted proteins | sample MA1701074metaG_FD_139574 | JGI IMG/M metagenome (GOLD analysis project Ga0187893, IMG submission 139574) | White microbial mat communities from a basaltic lava cave in the Kipuka Kanohina Cave System on the Island of Hawaii, USA - MA170107-4 metaG ...
AGTCGCCATGCGGTACGACGACATCGTCGCGCGGTCGAGGAATATGAAGAACTCGCCGTTGTCGTGGTCGTTGACGAGGGCATCGGTGCCGCGACGGCCGCGCATGATCGTGCTCAGCGTGTAGCTGCCGTCCTCCTCCTCTACGGCGTCCTTGAACAGGATCACTTCCCAACCGTTCGTGCTGTTGCCTACCAGGGCAGCGTTCACGTCATTGAGGAACTCGCTCTCGGTCACGCTCGCGAGCGCGCCCTCCTGGAGCGCTACCTTCAACTCGGTATCGAAATCCGTCGCGAAGGGTTGGCCGGTCGCCGGCAGCTTGTTCGTGACGATGCCCCACGTCGCCGCCGCCGTCACGCGCAGCCCCGTGTGGGTGTAGCTGATGCCGTCCGGGCTCTGGTAGAGAGAACCCGAGCGCCAGCCGGTTACGTACCCGCTCATCGTGAAGTAGAGGCGCGACTGCGCTCCGCCGAGGTCGTCTACGTCGCGCAGGAGCGTGGTGTCGAGCAAGAACAGCAGCGTGTCGGCGGGGCCGGGCGGCAACTTCTGCGGGAAGCCCAGGCCGCCCTGGCCGATCGCGGTGGAGACGACGGACAGCTTGTCCTCGGCAGTGCCCTCGAAGGACACGGAGAGGTCGGTGCCGATCGTGGACTTGGTGACGCGCGTGCGAAGCGTGGCGCCGGAGCCTGTCGTCACGGTGATGACATCGGACGGGTCGAGGTCCTGGTGCTCGAACGGCGCGAGGAACTTGAAGCTGTTGCGCTCGTTCCACACCGTGAAAAGCCACTTCTCCACGATCTGCTTCGCCTCGCCAGCGGTGAGCACGATCGGCATCTCGACGCTCTGCTCGTCGCGCGAGCGCATCGTCGGGTGCGGGTTGGATACGCGCCGAGCGCTCACGGCGTTCTGCTCGTAGTCCATGTTGAAATCCATGAAGCGCAGATACAGGCGGCGCGGGAGTTCCGGCTCCTGCACGCGCGTCTCCTCGATAACGTCGAACGTCTCCTGGTTCGCCGGGATGAGGTCGTCGCGCGAGATCGTGCGCTCGGGGTCGCGGCCGCGGACCTTGAACTTGACTTTGTCGTCGCTCTCGATACCGTCAAAGAGGAACGCACTCGCGAGAGGCTCGATGACGCTGCGGGCGGCCTGCTGGCGCGTGATGGCGAAGCCGCGCACGGATGCGACGAGTTCGGAGGTGTCTACGTCGTTGGTCAGGTCGAGGCCGACGCGCTCGCAGACGCCGTCAACGATGTCGGCGAGGACGGCGGATTCACCCGCGGCGCGGCCGATGAATGCCTGATTCACGACGGACATGCCGCCGAATCCGGTCACGCAGATGACACTCTGCGATGCGCCATCCCAATGCAAGCCCGCGGTCGAGGACCAGTTGATGTCGATAGCCCCGATGTCTAGATTTTCGATGAGGACCTCGCCGTCAGTCAAGTCTATCATGCAGGCGATGTCGGCGCCGGAGACCCAGCCGAAACGGTGGTCGATGATCTTGGACGAGCGGAGAAGCGTGAGCAGCTGGTTGGGCACGTTTGACTCGATGAGCGTCGTCCACACTATGCCCGCGCCCTCGACCCACTTGCAGATGCGAGTGTGCGTAGAGTCGCTGCTACCCATCAATATGACGCCACCATCGGTCGGGTCGAGCATGCCCCCGAACATGGAATTAACCCCGCTCACGAGGCCGCCCCACTCGCTCGAAGGGATGGTGTCCACGAGTTCGAGGTCGTCAACGCCTCCGGACAGGCCGACAAGCGCGTCGTAGGCCGCGCCCGCGTTGATGACCAGCTTGTAGATGTAGATGTCCGCGTTGCCGGTCGCGTGCGCGATCAGGAAGGCGGACCCGTTGCCCTCGGAGGGCTTACCTTCGCACAGCCCGCGGAAGGGAGCCGCGAGCGACGGCGACTCGTTCTTGACGTGAACCATGTTGTCCGCGTCGAGTACGTACAGAACGTCGAAGAACGACCAAGACACGTGGTACTTCCGCTTCCCGGAGGTCGGATGGATCAGGTGGACGATGAGCGCCTGCTCGATCGCCTGATACTTGCTCACGTGGCCGGCGCTGCCGGTGAACTCCGCGACCTTCTGGAGGTTGTTGGGCTCGATCTTGATGATGCGCTGGTCGTTGGCCGCGCCTTCGTCGTTGCCATAGAAGAAGCCGTCTGCGTCCATGCAAGGCAAGCTGACGCCGCCGAACTTGGACCCGCCGAGGCCAGCGCCATCGTTAGACTGCTGCCACACCTCGCCGAGCGTGTCGAGGTTGTAGACGCGGAAGCCGGTCGCGGCCGACGTGCCGTCCTGGTCCATGGCGTAACCGCGGCGGCGCTTGTGGTCCACGAACCACACAGACGTCGAGAAGCCGTCGAAGATTCCGCCCTCACCGACCGTGAGATCGTCGGAGTGGCGCGTCGAGTTGCTGCCGGCCGCGCTGAACGCGATCTCGACCGTGATGTTCGGGATGCGGTTGCCGAAGTCGGTGAGGTCGAGGTCCTCGAACACGATGTATATCATGCCGCGATGCGCCGGCACGCGGCCGACACCCTTGTCAGCTTCGATAGCCGGGTCGGGAAGCTGCGTTTCGTTCCCGTTGTAGAAGCGGAAGCGCAGGCCCGGTTTGTGGACGAGCGTCGTGCTGCGCTTGTCGTAGATCAGCTTCGTGTCGGCCCAGATGCGGATCGCGTCGTCGGCCGGTCCCTCGGCGAACGCCATGGCGAAGGACGCGAAGTACGTGTAGGTGATCTGGGTCTGCGTGGTCCCACCGCCGCCCATGAGGCCACCCTTCGCACCGCCCTGCGTCGCGACCTGGGTGTGCTGCTGCTCCTGGATGCCGGAGGTCCAGATCATGTTGCCGGACATACGCAGCGTACCGAACCCTATGCGGATCATGCTCCCGTAGGTCGAGGCTGATACGCTGAGATCGCCCAGGCGAGAGCCCTCGACAGTGCCGAGGTCCTGCGCTTCATCCGGGAAGAACGCGCCGCCGATGAGCGAGCCCGCGAGGAACCCTACGTTCGCGCCGATGCCAGTCGCCGCCCCGAGGACAGCGCCGCCGATAGCGAACCCGAGGCGGAGTACTTGATTGGACATCTAGTCCTCGACGGGGAACTCGAAGCAGGCGACGGGCTTGCCCGAGATGGAGCGCGCGGCCTCGATCGTCTCCTCTACCACCTTGCGGCGCCGAGCATGCGCGTGGACGATCGACGGCTGGTTCGTGCGCGGGTCCGTGGTGCGGATCGCGCAATGGCACACGTGAACGCCCTCGGAGAAGACGAGGAGGTCGCCATCGGCGTGCTCCGCGATAGGCTTCTGGCGGCCGCCGGCAGCCTCCATCACCTCGCGGATGCGGACGAGGAAGGTGCCATCAGGCCGATCCGGGTAGTCGGTCGTGTCGTGGTCGGTGAACGCGAGCGCGTTCGCGACCTTGATCGGCAGGCCGACGCAGTCGAGCCCGGTGGCGTTGCGGCCCTTCCGCTTGTAGTTGACGCCGATCCAGGCGCGGGCCTCGGCGACGATCTGGCTTCGAGTGGTCATTAGCGTGCATCCGGCGTGTTGAGGTATTCGTCCTGGCCGGGGACGTAGGGTTCGCCACGGTAGTTGAAGATGTTGTCGAACTTCGACACGCAGCCGTTTACCTCCAGGGTCGTGCCGTCTTCCCCGTAGATCATCTTCGAGCAGCCGGGGTAGATCGTCAGCTTGTCGCCGACCTGGATGTCGTAGGGCATGGTCAGGAACAAGTGTACCACGTTCCCGGCGTCCACGTAATCCTTCACCTCCATGGACAGGCCGGTGTTGTCACCGGTCTCCCAAGTGACTGCGCCGTAGTTGAACCAGTCGTCGATAGCGCGCGTCTCGGTGACCGTGATCGTGAACTGCCGGCGGTTCGTGACGGAGCCAACGGTCGCCGCTCGCTTCCATGCCTGCTCGGTGGTGAACACAGCGTTGCCGTCCTGGGTCTCGGCCCCGGGCGTGATGTCGAACGCCGGGGTCATGTCCGGGTCAGTGATGCCCGCGGTCGTGCAGACGTACATGCGATCCTGGTAGACCTCCCAGCCGGTGGCCTCGGCCACGAGGCGGAAGACGCCGCGGACCTCGTCGAAGGCGGCCTCGCATATGGCACCAGCGTTGTACGTCGCGATGAGCGTGACCTTGATCTTGCGCGTGAGCGCCGGCACGGCCACGGAGTTCGCGCCCCGGGAGACCCAGGTGTCCTGGGGGGTGATCGTCTGGGCGCCACTGTCGTAGGCGTTCGAGATCGGCATGTCCATCGAGTCGAGAAACTTGACGAGCACCCGACCGCTGTCCAGGGTGACGTTGTCGCTGTTCGCGCGGAAGGTCCACACGTCGAACAAGTATCCGCCGGCATCGACTGTGGTGAGGTTGAGGTCAGCCGTCATGTCGATGATCTGCTCTATCTCCCAGGAGGCGCCCGTGCTCGCGGTAAGGAAGAACCCTCCCCACTTCGGCACGAGGCCGTTGCTCGACGCGACGACGGCCGGCGCGCCCGAGTTCGTCGTCCAGCCGGTAAGGTTGCCGTCCTCGAACCCGCCGTTGACGATGTCAAGCGGGACGCGGCCGAGCGTCGGCACGCGGAAGCGCTGGTCCTTCTCCGTCGCCACCGGCACGGTCAGGTTCCGAGTCAGCAGCGTCGGGTGGATCGCTATTTTGCACTTCGTGTCGCCTACGTCCGCGCGGCACTCCGACTGAAACAGTTCACCGACCGTCTGCGAAAATGCCTGGGTGAGTCCGCGCAGTTCCGTCTGGAACAAACCGGAGTCGGCGTAGGTCACCTCGCCGAAGCGGCCGCGGCGCAGCTTCATCGCGCCCTGGCTGAGGTTGGACCAGTTCACCTCCGAGACGCGGACCTCGGCGTAGTCGAACAGACCGGCGCGCAGTTCATCCTCGGTTATAGCGCCGCTCTGGAAGAAACCCTGCACGTCGAGGTTATCGACGCTGAGCCCCACAGCGTTCGCGACGGCCGTGCGGTTGTAGCCGACAGCGGACTCGTAGATCATGCCGCTCGACGGCGGGAACTCCAGATCGCGGTCGTGGTCGGTGAAGAAGAACTCCTGCCCGTCCGTGCGCGTGATGCGCCAGATCGTGCAAAGCGTGGTGGACTCCTGCGCGAGGTGCGCTTCGAGGCCGGCGGAGATGGTCTTGGGCATGGTATTAGACGCGCACTTCCACGAGGTTGATGGCGGGCAGGCTCAGCTTGGCGTCGCTGTCGAACACAGCAGTATCCATCTTCAGCATGTCGGTGTCAAAGCGAACGGGCACGTCGAACTCGCAGATGACAGCCACGATAACGCCGTTCGCCACGGGCGACGAGAAGGTGATGAGGCCGGTGTCGTTGTTGGCGGTGAAGCCCGCCATCTGGAGCACACCGTTGAGGTAAACCTTCAGTGTGCCGGCTACCAGCTTGTTGATGGTGCGCTGATGCGTGAAAGAGCCCGAATCCACGTAGGACTTGAAGACCTGGAACTCGTCGTTCATCCCGTCGCCGACTCCGATGGCCTGCCGGGTTGCGACGTCGTTGGTGAACGAGTCGCCGATCTGGAAGTCGGACCAGTCCTTGAAGCGGAATCCCTCGTGCATGCCGCCGCGCGCGTAGAAGAAGTCGATGACGGCGTCGAGGTTCTCCTTCGACGTGATGCCATAGGAGATGTCCCAAGCGCCTTTGGTCTGCGCCCAGTTCTTGTTGCGACGCTCCGCGCCTGAGAACAACTTGAGAACGGTGGTCTTGAACGCCGGCCCGCCCTGCGCGCCGCGCTCGATGTCCTCGGGGAGCCGTTCTTCGCGGAAGGTCATGGCTAGGTGTTCCGCTTGCGAGCGCGCGCGACGCCGGAGCCGATGTCGGCCATGATCTGGCCGCGCGAGCGGTTGAAGCTGTCCATGTCACGGACGCCGTTGAAGTGGATGTTGACGGTGGTAGCACCGTCCTGCGGGTCGCCGGAGCGACGTACATCGACCTCCTCGCCGTCGCGGGCGCGGAAGGCCACGAGCCGGTTGTCCGCGCCAGGCAGATCGGCGACGGAGTTCTGAGCGCCCACGGTGAAGCTGCCGCCGGACGCGAAGCCGAACAGATTACCGATGCCGCTGAGGATGTCACCGAAGAAGCCGGACGAGCCCGACGAGCCGGCGGACGCTTCCCTTCCACCGATGCCCTCGAAGCCGAAGCCACCGAGGTTACCGAGGCTCCCCGTCTGCCCTCCGAGCGCGAGGCTCTGGAGCGCCGCGGCGGCCGCGGTGGCCGAGGATGCAACAGCAGTCAATCCAGTTGCGGCGCTCGTGCTGGCGACCGCGGTGCCGGCGGCTCCCGTCAGCGCGTTCGGGTTGAACAGTTCTCCCTGGGTTCCGCCGGTCAGCGAGCCGAACAGCGAGCCGAGCAGGCTCGTCTGCGGCCGCGCCGCGGCGTTGCCGGTGACGAGCCCGAACAGGTCGGCGCCCACTGTGCGCGTCGCGCCCTTGATGAGATCGCGCTGGATGCTCTTAAGGAAGTTCCCGAGCGTGAACTTGCCGGTCTCGGCGAAGTCGGCGATCGCGTCGCCGGCCGCGTCGAACGCCTTTGTCAACACATTCTCGATCTGCGCGGCAACGTCCTCGGACTCCTTCGCGATCTTCAGGAAGAAGCGCTCGACGCCGGCACCCAGCATCTTCTGCGAGTCGAGGAACGAGATGCGAGCGTCGCGACGCTGCGTGGCAGCTTCAGGCTCGTTGATGATGTTTTTCTCAAGGTTCGAGTTTATGCCGCGCAGCGCTAGTTCGTAGTCGCGCGCCGGCCCGCGCGCGGCCTCGAACGAGGAGGTGCGCGCCTTGTCGAGTTCCTTCAGTTCCTCGTAGCTGCGAATCAGCTTGCCGAGCGCGCCGTCCTCGGCGAGGAGCGCGTCGATCTGCTTCCGGCTGAACTTGCCGCTGGAGATCAACTTCTGCTCGATCTCCTCGCGTTTCTGCGCGATCGCGCGCTCCTTCGGGTCGATGATGTTGAGCAGGTTGATCTGCTTGTTCAACTCGGCCGTGATGCTGCGGAGGATGTCGGCCGCGCGCTGGGCGTCCTTGCTCGGCGTCGCTACGACGTTGCGGGTGCCGGGCTTGATGAGATCGGCCTGGGCTTTCTGCTCGGCCGAGCGCTGGGCCTGCCGGAAGCGATCCGCGTCCTCGATAATGGCGCGCTGATTAGGCGTGAGAGCGTCGGACCCGCGAATGAGTGCAGAGTTACCGCGCAGGAGGCGACCCTCGGCGTCCGCCTTCGCGAGTTCCTCGGTGAGGATTTCCTTGTAGGACTTGCCGGCGGCCTTGGCGGCGTCCGCGTAGGAGTCCTCGATCCGACCGAGCGACACACCCTTGATGAGAAGGGTTTCCTCGATTGACTTAGCGATGCCCTCGTTGCCAAGCGCGCGCTGTAATGAAGCGCTCTTGCGAACGAGGAAGTCGAAGCCATCCGTGAAGAACGTCAAGAAATCCTCTAACGCACCGAGGATACTGTTGATGATGCCAATGAAGAACGAGGCCACCACGGCCCAAGCTTCGTTGAACTTCGTAGTCACGAACTTCCACGCGGCGATGAAGCCAAAAGCGCCAAGCTGGGCGCTGGTGATGAACTTCTCCCACTTCTCACCGCCCTCCGTCACGGCCTCGAAGAAACGGCCAACTGAGCCGCCGATGTTCTTGAAGACTCCGGCCAAGTCTCCGCCGAACAGAGCGAAGACGCCGGAGAGGGCGAGCACGATCGGGTTGAGGCGGAGGAGCCACCTAACGAGCCCGGCGACCTGGACGATGAGACCACCACTCATAGCCGTCGCGCTGCGAACCAGCATCGGGATCAGGATGGAGCCGAGTGCGAAGCCAGCGACGACGGCAACCTTCTCGAAGTTGTCGGCGAGTAAGATGAGACCCTTCGCGAGGCTCTCGGTTATCTTGCCGGCCTCATTGGCCTTGGTCCCGAACACGGTGATCGCGGTGATCAGCCTGTTGAAGCCCTGGGCGATCGTCGGCGTGGTCTGCTCGAACTGCCGGTTGATCTCGGGAATCTGCTTGAGCAATGCCTGGGTGAGAACGTCGCCCGTCAGCTTTCCCTGCTTCGACAGTTCGCGGAACTCGCCGACCGTGCCCTTGAACCCCGGGATTAGTCCCACGAGGCCCTTGGCAAGCTGCGAAGTGAGGGCCGGCAAGTTCTCCATGACCGAGCGCAACTCGTCTCCGCCGAGACGGTTCGAGGCGAGCGCCTGACCGAACTGGATGAGGGCGTTGGTGCCCTCGGCCGTGGTCGCGCCCGAGATAGAGATCGTCTTGTTGAGGGTCTCTGTTATGTCGATGACCTGACGCTGCGAGAGCCCGAGGTCCTTCGTCGAGCGCTGCAAGCGCGCGTAGAGATCGACCGTATCCGTGAACGCAGCGCGCGAGCGGTTAGCCACTCCGACGAGTTCGTCGAAGACGACAGCGGCCTCCACCCCGCTCGACGTAGCCAGCTTGATCTTGTTCTGGACCAGCGTGAGGCTATCCGCGAACTCGATGAAGATGCCGGCGATGCGCAACGAGGCGTAGACCACGAGAGCCTGCCGGAGGAACCCGAGCAGGCTAGTGGTCCGCTGCGCCGAGCGGCCGACGCCGTCGATCTCACGCGCGGTCGTCTGGGCGCCGCGCTGCGATATGACAATTTCATAGCGGTCGGTTGCCATGGCGGTTACCGGCGCGGGAGGTCGACAAATTCCATGATGCGGAGCCGCCGCGAGCGCGCCTGCGCCGCCGCGAGACCGCGCTCGATGAAGCCGGCCGACATCTGCGTCACCCAGCCATTGTTGAGTCGCAAAATGTAAGGCGTGTTGTTCTGCACCCAGAACTCCAGGCCGCGAGAGGTCTGGAACTGCATGCGCGCGATCGGCATCGCCGCGGTCAGTGCGGCCGCCGCGACGATGCGCTCCCCCGAGCCCGCGCCTCCGGCCATCGAGCCCTTCGGGTACACGCGGATGCGGCCGAAGTTGTAGTTCGGACCGAGCGTGAGGAACCAGTTCGCGCGCAGCGAGCCCTCATCGACCGGACTATGGACCACCTGCTCCGCGTGATTGTAGACGGCGACGCGCTGCATCAAGCGCGCGGTCGCGCGATCTACGCCCCTCGCGAGGAGGGCCATTCGCCGAGGCAACACACTGAAGGGGAACACGGCCACGGCGGGGCTCACCTCTTGCGGGGCGGGGGACTACGGCGTCCCGGAGCCGACTTGCCCGGGGTGGGCTTGCCGCGCTTCGAGTCTCGGTGCTTAAGATACTCGATGTCGAGCCGCCGGACTAGGGCACGCATCCACACCCGGTCCTCCTCGGTGAACCAGGACCGCTGCGAGATATAATAGTCGATCGACGAGGATGGGATGGGTCCTTCCCCAAATCCTACCTGACGCTCGGTGCAGAGGTCCAAGAAGGCTTGATAGTAGACCTCCAGACCAGGAAGAAGCTGCGGGGCGTCCCGAATTCGCTGAGGGATCGGAAGCCCCTGCTTCATGCACTGGTCTAGGATCAGCTTCTCGGTCTTGCCCTGCTCCAGATCGTAGAGGAGGACCGCTACGAGTTTCCCGCGTCAGCCTCCAAATTCTGCACCTGGAAGTTCGCCATGCTCGTCGCTTCCTCGCGGAGGCGGTCGAACAGGTCTGGCAGTTCGGTCAGCAGCTTGATGACGTTCGCGCGGCTATATTCGAGCGTCTTGCCGGGGATTTCCTTGCCCTCGGCGTCCTTGGTCGGGCGCTCGCATATGCCTTCCCAGCCGAGGACGACCGTCTCGGCGAACGCCTCGACCGACAGACGGCGCTGCTCCGAGATCGGCAACGTACCGGCCTCGATCTCGCGGCGCTTCCCGCGCGTCTTCTTCTCGAACGCCGCGGCAAAGCGCTCGTTGGCGCCGCCCGCGCGTGCGATGCGAATCTTGCCGGCCGCGCCGAACGTCACGACGACGCCGTTGACCTCCGCGTCCTTGCTGGTCGCATAGAGGTCGTAGATGCTCTGCTTCTCGGTGGTCATTGCTTAGCCCTTGGGGTGATGCGATCCCTGTGCGCGACGGCCCCTTGGGTAGGTGCTGTCGAACGTGGCTTACTCGGCCGCGTTCGGCAGGTAGTGGAAGAACACCATCAACAGCGTGTGGTTGAAGACGCGGTCCGCGGCCGCCAGGGTGTTCAGGGGCAGAGTGATGGGCTGATCCTGCTCCACGTTGAGGCGGCCGTCGCCGAGGGCGATCAGCGGCACGTCCACGAGGATGCCGGCGTTGTCCTTCACGACAGCGTAGTCGAGCGTCACGTCCTCGTTGTCGCGGACCGCTGTGATCGCGTCCACGTCCGAGAAGTAAGCCGTGACCGTGCCCTCCACGTTGAACTGACCGGCCGTAACGTCGAACGCGCCGAGGACCGAGATGGCCTTGTTCTGCGAGATGTTGTTGTTTATCGTGGTCGTGAACTCGGTTACGAAGCCGAACAGAGCAGTCGGGTTAGAGTTCACCGGGTCCAGGATCGACAGCTTGAGCCGGCTGAAGTGGTTCGAGGTGTTGAAGGCGTCGGACGCCACGAGGTCCGGGCGCGAACCCGACTTCAGGCCGGTCGCGCTGTTGCGCTGCTCGTTGTCGGTCGCGACGAACGAGAGGTTCATCGTCACCTTGTCGGCCGTCTGGAAGTTGAGGGTCAATTCGTTCGCAACCGAGCCAACGATGTACTCGCCCTGAATCTGCGTCGGCTGCGAGTCGTCGGAGGCGTCCAATGAGCGCTCCAACTGATACGAGCGGCGCACGATCAGCGCCGGGTCGGACTCGTTCTTCACGACCGAGCCCCAGAACAACTGGACCGTCAGCGAGGTGCCGGTCTCGTCGATCATCGTGCCCGAGGTCTTGTCGAGCACGAGCGCGTTGTCCTCGATCTCCTTGACACGCGCCCAGCCGTTGTTGGCCGCGTTGGTGAATTCGAGCAAGGCACCGTCGCCGCCGATGTAAATCCACTCGCCGGGGATGAGCCCGAACGTGTCGAACGCCTGCCCGGCCCCTCCTGTCAAGGTCGCGTTTCCGAACGCGGCATTCGTCGCGGTCTCGGTCGTCCCGATGAGATTACCGAGCGTGCCCTTCTTCTTGGCGGTCAGGGTCAGGGTGTTGGCCGTCGTATCTGCGGCGCCGGTGACATCGGCGTTGACGACGGTGCCGCTGGCATAAGTCGTGCCTGCGCCGGCTGAGCCGTTGATCGCAGCAGTGAGATTGTTGAGGGAGGCGTCCTGGTCCGCTCCGATCAAGACCTCGTTGGCGAGGGGGGTGAGCGCAGTCTTGAACGTGTAGGTCCGTGCGCCGATCGTGACTGTCTCGTTGTTCGAGATGACGCCCGAGAACGTGAGTACGCCCGTCGCGGCAACGAGTGATCCGACGTACTCGAGGCGCGGTAGGTCGCCCATGGTCGCGTTCACGTCGAGTGCCGAGGCCGCGAACTGGTGGCCCACGACCTCGACCTGCTGGCCGGCAGCCGCAGCTTCGTCCACGAGGCCGGTGTCCGACACGTCGATGTCGGTCTGCGCGATGACGGCGGTCACGCGCTTGAGGCCGTTGTTGACTGCGTTGCTGAAGCCTGCCGCGAGGAGCAGCGAGCCGATATGC
>Ga0187893_10013122_pt1 | contig 11607 bp, 10 predicted proteins | sample MA1701074metaG_FD_139574 | JGI IMG/M metagenome (GOLD analysis project Ga0187893, IMG submission 139574) | White microbial mat communities from a basaltic lava cave in the Kipuka Kanohina Cave System on the Island of Hawaii, USA - MA170107-4 metaG ...
AGCGCGTCGGCGAGCGCGACGTCCTCGTCGGCGGGCGCGGGCACCTGCGCGGCGAGCCTCCGCTGCGCCTCCTCGACGGTGATCGGCGCGGGTTTCATCACGCCGATGTTACAATGCGTCCCATCGCGCGTCATAACCTCATGTCATTGCGGCTGGCGGCGCTGATCGCCGCCGCCACGGCGCTCATGGCGCTCGACGCCGACGCCCGCCCGTGGCGTTACCGCCGCGGCCCGCGCGACTGGCGCATCACGGTCGGCGTGCTCGCGGTCGTCGGCGTGATCACGCTCGTGCAGCGCTTCCGGGGCGGAGGCGGCCCGACCGGCGGATGGCGCGGGCGGACGGGCACGTGGTGCCTCGCGCTCGCGCTCGCGGGCGGGGCGACGGCGAGCGCGCAGCAGTACCCGGCGGCGCCGCCGGACGGCTACCACGTCGCCGACCACGCGAACCTCATCGCGGACGCGGACGAGGCGGCGATGGAATCGTCGTGCGCGCGCCTCTATCGCGAGCAGTCGGTGCCGCTCGTCGTCGTCACGATCGAGTCGATGAACGCGCACGGGTTCGGCCGGCTCAACATCGAGCAGTTCTCGGCCGGGCTCTACGAGTATCTCGGCGCGACGCGCACGCGATGGACGAACGGACTGCTGCTCGTCGTGTCGCGCGACGACCGCAAGGCGCGCATCGAGCCGGGCCGCGACTGGAAGGGGAAGTTCGACGCCGCCGCCTCGCGCGTGATGAGCGGGACGATCGTTCCGAGGTTCCGCTCGGGCGACTACAGCGGCGGATGCCGCGGCGCGGTCGAGGCGATCGCCGCCGCGGTGCCGTCGGCGAAGTCCGGGTGGGGCACGTGGACGCGCACGTCGCCGGGCGGGGGAGGTTCGCTGCCGGGCTGCGGGCTGAGCTTCGGGTGCATCGCGGCGGTCGTCGCCGTGATCGTCGTCATCGCGCTCATCAAGGGCGTGACGCGCGCGATCTCGCCGTGGAGCGGGTACGGCTGGATGGGGGGGTACGGGCACCAGCCGAGCGGCTGCGGGCGGAGCCGCGGGTATGGCCGCTCGTCGTGGGGAAGTTTCGGCGCGGGGGCGCTGATGGGAGGACTGCTGGGTTCGGCGCTGCGCGGCCGCTCGTCCGGCGGCGGCTCGTGGGGATCGCGCGGCGGGTTCGGGGGCGGCGGGCGGGGAGCAACGGGGTCCTGGTGAAAACAGCAAGCGAGATGTTCACGGACGCGGACCGCGCGACGGTGACGGGGGCGGTCGCGGAGGCGGAGAGGAGGACGTCGGGCGAGATCGTCCCGGTCGTGGCGACGGCGTCGGAGAACTACGAGCGCGCGGAGGGTCTCGGCGGGATCGCGACGGCGCTCGCGGCGGTCGCGCTCGCGTGGCGCGCGTTCCAGGACGTGACGGCGGTGCAGGGCGACTGGGCGAGCGGCTGGGACATCCGCCTCGGGCTCGCGTGGATCCTCGGGATCTTCGCGGGCGGCTACGTGCTCGGGTCGCTCGGCGTGCGCGCCGTTCCCGCGCTCAAGCGGATGCTCGTCGGGCGCGGCCGCATGCGGGCGGAGGTGACGCGCGCCGCGGCGGGCGCGTTCGAGCGGTGCCACGCGCGCGGCACGAAGAGCGCGACCGGCGTCGTGATCTACGTGTCGCTCTTCGAGCACATGGTCGCCGTGCTCGGCGACCGCGCGATCTCCGAGAAGGTGACGGACGCCGACTGGCAGCAGGTGTGCGACACGGTGGTGCGCGGCATGCGCGCGGGCCGGCCCGCGGAGGGGCTGGCGGAGGGGATCGCGCAGTGCGGCGACCTGCTCGCGAAGCACTTCCCGGTCGATAAGGGCGACGTCAACGAGCTGACGAACGATCTGCGGCTGATAGACTGATCGCGTGAAGTTCCGGAAGCGGCTGAACGGGGCGATCGTGGACACGTTTCCGCGCGACCCGGCGCGCGACGGCTGGTCGAAGGCGGACTGATCAGCGCTTCGGCAGCCGAGGAGGGGATCGGACAAATCACTCCCGGACGCGCCAGCGGAACGCCTTCTCGTCCCACTCGAGCCGCGCGGCGTTCTCCTTCAGCCACGCGGCCCATTCCTCCGGCTTCTCGAACGACTTGCCGGTGATCTCCTCGAGTCGCGCCTTCGCCGGGCGGCCCGCGGCGAGGATCTTCGCGAGGTACGCGAGGTCGCGGTGCAGGTTCTGCGCAACCACGAGGCGGTACGCGGCTTCGCGGCGCGGGGCGGCCTTGACGAGTTCGACGAGCCGGCTCTTCACCTCGCCGTCGGTCGCGGCGTCCGCGCGCTGCGCCAGCCAGTGAAAGGCGGGCGCGGACCGGGTGGCGCGTTCGCGGAGCGCCTTCGCCGCCTCCTCGCGCGCGTCGAGCGTTTCACCCTCGAGCTGCTCGACGAGCGCGGCGAGCGCCTTCGCGTCCGCCTCCGCGACCGGCCGAAGCGCGAGCGCCATCTCGACGACGTCGCGCGACGCGGCGGCCAGCGGCGCCTCGGCGAACCAGCGTTCGAGCGGGGTGAGCACGTAGGTCGCCACCTCGTCCGGATGCTGGAGCATCAGCTCCTGGAACGAGGCCGCCCCGAGCGAGCGCACCTCGTGGCCGTTATCGATGACGAGCGTGCAGCGCTCCTTCGTCTGGCGCAGGAGCGAGAACACGGCGCCGGTTTCGTAGAACAGGCGCAGCGTCCCCGGGCCCGGCTGGCGCAGGTCGATCGCCTCGCCCCCGGTCGCCACGAAGGCCGCGGAGAGATGGCCCGCCTTGCCGTCGGGCTCGAAGGCGATGGAGCAGGTGGCGTCCCCGCTGCCGCCCATCGATCCGGACGACCCTCGGTGCGAGTACGATCCCCGCCCGACGGAGATCTTCTCCCACAGGTGGTCGAACGCGGCGCGGAGCTCCGTGTCGTCGCACGTGCGGCGGATCTCGAGGCGGCCTTCGGCGACGGCGAAGTCGACGAGCTTCTCGAAGAACTTGCGCGACTGCTGCGGCAGGTCCTGGCCGAGGACGGCGGCGACGATGAGGGCGTGGAGCATGAGCTAGACGGACTCCTTGTCGAGCCCGTACTTCTGGAGCTTGTAGCGGAGCGACCGCAGGCTCGTCTTGAGCAGCTGCGCCGCCTGCGTGTAGTTGCCGCCCGTCCGCTTGAGCGCCTCCTTGAGGTAGGCGACCTCGATCTCGGCGAGCCTCGCGTCGAGGTCGAGCCCGTCGTCCGGGATCGCGATGCCGCCCGCGTCGACGACGGCGGGCGCGGACGCGGACGAACGGGCGATGTCGAGGTCGGCGGCGTCGATGTGGTCGCCGTCGCAGAGGGCGACGGCGCGCTGGATGGCGTTCTCCAGTTCGCGGACGTTGCCCGGCCAGTCGTGCCGCTCGAGCGCCTCGCGCGCGGCGTCGGTGAACTTGACGACGTTCTTGTTCATGTCGCGGGCGAACTTGCGGAGGAAGGAGCCGGCGAGGATGGCGACGTCGCCGCGGCGCTCCTTGAGGGGCGGGATGTAGATGGCGATGACGTTGAGGCGGTAGTAGAGGTCCTGGCGGAAGCGTCCGGCCTTCGACTCGGCGAGCAGGTCGCGGTTGGTGGCGGTGATGAAGCGGACGTCGGCCGTGCGGGTCTGGGCGCTGCCGACGGGCTTGAACTCGCGCTCCTCGATGGCGCGGAGGAGCTTCACCTGGAGCTGGAGGCTCATCTCGCTGACTTCGTCGAGGAAAAAGGTGCCGCCGGTGGCGGTCTCGAGGAGGCCCATCTTGTCCTGCACGGCGCCGGTGAAGGCGCCGCGGACGTGGCCGAAGACCTCGCTCTCGAGGAGCTGCTCGGGGATGGCGCCGCAGTTGACGGCGACGAACGGCTTCGAGGAGCGGGGCGAGCCGTAGTGGAGGGCGCGCGCGACGAGCTCCTTGCCGGTGCCGCTGGCGCCGTGGATGAGGACGGTCGAGTCGGTGGAGGCCACGCGCCGGACGAGCTCGCGGACGTCGCGCATGGCGCTGCTGTCGCCCATGAGGTGGCCCATCTGCTGCATCGCCTCGTCGATGGACTTGGAGCCCTGGGGGTTCAGGTCCTTGAGGCGCATGGCGCGCGAGACGGCCGCGCGGATGTCGGTGTTGTTGTCGAACGGTTTCTTGACGTAGTGGAAGGCGCCGAGGCGCATGGCTTCGACGGCGCGCTCCCACGTGGAGTAGGCGGTCATGATGAGGACGATGACGTCCTCGCGGGCGCGCTTGATTTCGCGGAGGAGGTCGATGCCGTCCATCTCGGGCATCTTGAGGTCCTGGAGGACGAGGTCGAAGCGCTCGCGCTTGACGAGGTCCAGGGCCTTCCGCGGGTTGGTCTCGGCGACGACCTGGTAGCCGTCCTTCTTCAGCGCGATGGTGAGGACGTCGCAGATGGACTGCTCGTCGTCGACGATGAGGATCTTGCGCTGCGGGGCGGTGGCCGTCGGCACGGGTAGAGTCTAGCGGAATCGCGTCAACCGCGATAGGGTCCGGAGCCGGAGTCCTGCATCCGGCGCGTCTCCCGCCCGGCGCGCAGGGCCCGTTCCGCGGCGCTCGCATGGGGCGATGGCCCGCGGGACGCCCGGGGTGCGCACGACGGGCCGCGGGAACGTGCTTTTCGGCGGCACGCGCTCGGCGATGCTGCCCTACGCGCGGGGCAGAGGTCGGGGCGGGGAGAAATCCGCGCGGCCGGGGATTCCCGCGGCACCACTTGTAATTTACAAATCATAAGTTATAATATGTCCCGGACGAGAGGGAGGTGCCGTGTCTTCGCGACGGAAGCCCAGCGCCGTGCCGTTCGCCCTGGCCGGGCTCGCGGTCTTCCTCATGGCCGGCCCCCGCTTCCTCCCGCAGGCCGCCCGCACCACCGCCGCGCTCGCCTTCGTCCCGATGCGCGCCACCGCCCTCGGCGCGTCGCACCTCCTCGGACGCGTGACCCCGAGCGCCCCCGCCGTCGAGCTCGAGAAGCAGCTCGACTACTACCGGGCGAAGGCGCAGGAGTACGTCGACAAGTACTCCGCCGCCCAGGAACGCCTGCGCGAAGTCTCCGGCGTGCGCGAGGTCTTCCCGGACCCCCGCATCCGCCTGGTCCCCGCGTCGGTGATCGTCAACGCCGACTCCTGCGCGTGGCGCAAGTCCATCGTCGTCGCGCGCGGCTCCTCGAGCGGAGTCGCCCGCGGGCAGCTCGTCCTCTGGGAGAAGCACCTCGTCGGCCGCGTCGCGGAAGTCGGCCCCTGGTCCGCGCGCGTCCAGCTCATCGGCGATCCCGCGTTCAAGGTCGGCGGCGTCGCCGTCCCGCGCCAGCAGGACGGCGCGTCGTCGCTCGCGTCGCGCGACACCGGCGTCTTCGAGGGATGCGGCGAGAAGGGCGGCGTCCTCAAGTGGGTGTCGGGGGAGACGACCGCCGAGGACGGCGCGATCGTCGTCACGACGCCCGATCCCGCCAACGGCATCCCCCAGGGACTCATCCTCGGGCGCATCACGGGCGTCCAGCGCGGGCGCGGCCCGTATCCGCGCGTCGAACTCGTGCCGTTCGTCAACCCGCGCGCCCTCGAAAGCGTCGTCGTCGTCGTAGGTGTGGAATGAAAGCCCCAGCTCCCGACTCCCGACTCCCAGCAGTCTCTCCGCCGGCCGGATCCCGCCGTGGGCCCGCCTCGAGACGCTCCGCATGACCCGCTACGCCACCGGTCGACTGGTTGCCGTCTCCGTCGTCGCCCTCGTCCTCGAGCTCACGGCGCTCGACGCGCTTTCGTGGGGCGGCGGACGGCCGGAGCTCGTGCTCGCGATCGCCTGCTTCGCCGCGCTCTTCGCGCGCGACGCCGTGCAGTCTTCCGTCGCGTGCTGGACGCTCGGCCTCATGAAGGACCTCGGCAGCGCCGGACACCTCGGCTGGCACGCGCTCGTCTACCTGCTCGTCGGCGCGTTCCTCGTCCGCGTGCGCCTCGTCATCTTCCGCGACCACGTCGTCACGCAGCTCGCCGTCGGCGCCGCCGCCGCCGCGGCCGTCGCGCTGGCGACCGCCGCGTTCGTCTCGCTCACGCAGGGCTCGCTCCCGGCCGGCGTGTGGGCCGGACGGATCGTCGCCACGACGCTCCTCACCGCGCTCGCCGCGCCGATGGTCATGACGGCCCTCGCCGAAGCGCGCTTCCTCCGGAGCTGACGCATGGACCGGCGCCGCGTCATCTTCTTCCTCATCCTCGTCCTCCTGCCGCTCGGGGGGCTCGAGGCGCGGCTCGCCTACATCCAGCTCATCCACCCGGACGGCTACGCGAGCCCCGCCCGCCGACGCTCGCTCCAGTTCGTCACCGCGCCGCGCGGCCGCATCCTCGACGCGAAGGGGCGCGTCCTCGCGCGCGACGAACGGTCGTTCGACCTGTGGCTCGTCCTCGCGGAGTACGAGAAGCGGCCGGAGTCGCTCGCCCCGTTCGCCATCGACGACCTCGACGCGAAGCTCGAGAAAATCTACGCGCGCATCGAGACGCTCATGAACCGCCGCCCGGAGCGCGAGCGGTGGCTCATCTACAAGCGCGAGCGCGCGACGCCGTACCTCGTGCACAAGGGGCTCACGTTCGAGCAGGCCTCCGAGGTCGAGACGCACCTCGACCGCTACCCGGGATGCGTCGTGCGGGAGGTCCCCCGCCGCACGTACCCGTACGCCACGACCGGCGCGCTCATCGTCGGCACGCTCGGCCGCGTGCGCCCGGAGGAGGCGCGGCGCGCGATCGAGGACGCCGCCTTCGAGGACGTCGACGAGGACGCGCTCCGGCTGCTCGTCGCGCGCGGCGCGCTCGACGAGGAGCTCGTCGGCCGGACGGGCGTCGAGCGCGCGGCCCAGGACCGGCTGCGCGGACGGCCGGGGCTGATCATCGGGGAGCGCGACCCGGCGACGGGCGAGCAGTCCTGGGTCGAGCTCGTGCCGCCGCGGCCCGGCGAGGACGTGGAGCTCACCGTCGATATCGAGTTCCAGAAGGAGGTCGAGGCGATCGTCGCCTCGATGCAGACGCGCACGACGGCCGTCGTGATCCACCCGCAGACCGGCGAGGTCCGCGCGCTCGCCAACGATCGGTCGTTCGACCCGAACCACTTCGTGCCGCCGACCGACGTCGCGTCGCTGAGGGCGTACCTCGATCCCGACGGTCCGCAGCCGCTGCTCAATCGCGCGACGCACGGCGCGTTCCCGTTCGGCTCGATCTTCAAGATCGTGTCGAGCGTCGCCGCGCTCGAGGAGGGGAAGGCGACGCCGGGACGGTTGATCGAGTGCCGCGGGCAGTTCCTCGCGGGTTCGAACCACACGCGGTGCTGGACCGTGAAGAAGCAGCTCCCGCCGCACGGTCCGCTCACGGTGGCGGGAGCCCTCGAGCGCTCGTGCAACTGCTACTTCTACCAGGTGGGGCAGGAGCTCGGCGTCGAGACGCTCTCAAGGTGGGCGGAGGCGTTCGGCGTCGGCGTGAAGAGCGGGATCGAGCTCGGCGACGTCGCGGGCCAGCTCCCGCGATCGGGGCGCCGCACCACGGACTCGGACGCGCGGTTCCTGGCGATCGGCCAGGCGGAACTTACGGTCACGCCGGTGCAGGTGTCGCGGCTCATTTCGGTGGTCGCCAACGGCGGCGTGCGCGTGACGCCGCACGTCGTTCGCGGGAACGGATCGAACGAGCCGCTGCCGATCCGAAAAGAGACGCTCGCAGCGGTGCGGGAAGGACTGCACGCGGTGACGCACGGCGAGCACGGCACGGCGCATACGAGCGGGCTCGCCACGTACGACGTCTCGGGGAAGACGAGCTCGGCGCAGACGGGGAGGGACCCGGTGACGGGCGAGGACCGGGAGTCTCACGCGTGGTTCGCGGGCTACACGAAGGACGTCGCGGTGGTGGTGCTCGTGGAGTTCGGCGGCGGCGGCGGACTGGCGGCGGCGCCGGTGGCGGCGAAGATCCTGGAGAAGCTGAAGTGATCCTCCCGTTCGTCGGGAAGGTGAACGTACCGCTCGCGGGGAGCGCGCTCGCGCTCGTCGGCTTCGGGCTCTACGCGCTCTGGGTGCACGACCAGGGCGGCACCTGCACGTGCACGTTCTACGACGCGGCGCGCAAGCAGTTCGTGTGGGCGGGAGTCGCCGCGGCGCTCATGCTCGTCGTGATGCTCGTCCACTACCGGCACACGCGGCCCGCGGCGTACGGCCTCTACGCGGCGGCCGTCGTCGCGCTCGGCCTCCTGCTCGTCTTCGGGAGGTACACGCGCGGCGCGCGCGGGTGGTTCGCGCTCGGGCCCGTCAACGTCCAGCCCGCGGAGCTCGCGAAGATCGCGGTCGTGCTCGCGCTCGCGCGGTGGCTCTCCGGCATGACGGCGCGCGACCTCTCGCGCGCGGGCGGGCTCGCGGCGCCCGCCGCGATCGCGGTGCTTCCGATGGGGCTCATCCTCGTGCAGCCCGACCTCGGCAACGCGATGCTCTTCGTGCCGGTGCTCGGCGCGATGCTCTTCGTCGCGGGCGCGCGCATGAAGCACCTTGCGGTCGCGCTCGCGGTGATGCTCGCGGCCGCGCCGTTCGCGTACCGCTTCGGCCTCAAGGAGTACCAGCGCAACCGGCTCACGTCGTTCCTCTGGCCCGAGCGCGTGCCCAGGGAGCTGTCGTACCAGCAGACGCAGTCCGAGCGCGCGTGCGCGTCGGGCGGCACCTGGGGATCCGAGAGCAGCGGCTACTACGTGCCCGACCGCCACACCGACTTCATCGCGTCGCTCATCGCGGAGGAGACCGGGTTCGTGGGGGCGAGCTTCCTCCTTCTTTTCTTCGCGATCTTCTTCGCGCAGGCGGTCTGGATCGCGGCGCAGACGCGCGACCCGTACGGCCGGCTCGTGGTGGTCGGCCTCGTGGCCTTCCTCGCGATGCAGGTGTTCGTGAACGTCGGAATGGCGACGGGCGTCGCGCCGATCACGGGACTCACGCTCCCGTTCGTGTCGTACGGCGGGTCGTCGCTCGTCGCGTGCTTCCTGGCGCTCGGGCTCATCCTGAACGTGTCTTCGCGCTGGGCGCCCGGGTTCTCGGAGCGCGACATCGACGCGGGGCACCACGCGATCCGCGACCTGCCCACGAAGCTCCTCGCGTCGTGAGTCCGACTCCGGGCTTGGGAGCTTGGGACTCGGTGTGTAGACACAATTTCCTTCGCCCCGCTATAATCGAGCCGTTGGCCTCCAAGAAGGACATCATCCTGGGGCGGATCGCGATCGAGCGCGGGCTCGTCGACGAAGCGAAGCTCAAGGACTGCTTCCGCGCGCAGCAGGTGTTTCCGTCCGACCCGAACCAGACCCTCGGCACGAGCCAGATGCGCCCGCTCATGGCGGTGCTCCTCGAGAAGGGCTACGTGAACGAGGGGCAGGTCGCGCAGCTGCTCGACGAGCAGAACCGCCGGCTCTCCATCATGGAGCGCTACGACCAGATGGTGAAGCAGGAGATGACGCTCGGCCAGCTCCTCGTGAAGCACAACAAGGCCACGCAGCTCCAGATCAACAAGTGCGTCGAGCTCCAGCACAAGTACGCGGAGCAGGGCAAGGGCATCCCGCGCCTGGGCGAGCTTCTCGTCCAGCACGGGTTCGTCGACGCGCGCACCGTGCAGGAGTTCCTCCGGCTGCAGCACAAGGACGTGCTTCTCTGCACGGGATGCGGCAAGCAGTTCAACGTGATCGGCATCGAGCAGGGCAAGACGTACAAGTGCAAGTTCTGCGAAGGCGTGATGGTCACGAAGTCGCAGCTCGACTCGCTGAAGGCGGAGGAGACCACGTTCGGGTTCGAACTTCCCACCGTCGAGAAGCCGTTGCCGCCCCCGCCCACCTCGTAGTGGAAACCGCCGCGCGTCCGCTCCGCGGGCTGGAGCGGTTCCATCCAGGCTCTCCCGTCGGTAGCAATTCCCCTCGCGGGGATTCGGTTGTAGGATACGCGCGAGATGCACCCCAAACTGGTCGAGATCGCCGGCTGGCCGATCAACAGCTACGGCTTCATGATCATGATCGGCTTCCTGCTGGCGACGTACCTCGGCGTGCGTCGCGGCCGGGAGCTCGGAATCAAGAGCGACCTGATCCTCGACATCGGCATCATCTCGATGATCTTCGGCATCATCGGCGCGAAGATCAACTACGTCGTCCAGTACCCCGGCGAGTTCACGCGCAGCTTCCGGATCTTCGACTTCGGCGACGGCAGCCTCCACTGGGCCGGGGCCCTCGCGCTCGGATGGATCCCGTTCGCGCTCTGGTACTGGCGCACGAAGGACGAGAAGCAGCTCAAGCTCTACTCGTGGCAGAACGGCGTGCTCCTCGTGCTGACGCTCTTCTTCGCGCTCATCGGCACGCGCGGGCTCTACGTGGGTCTGCACTACAAGGAATTCGACTGGACGATCTTCAGGACGTGGCAGAGCGGGTTCGTGCTCTACGGCGGACTGATCACGGCGGTGCTGGTGGGCGCGCTCTACACGAGGATGCGCGGGGAGTCGGTCGCGCGGCTCGCGGACCTGTCCGCTCCGCTCGTCATGCTCGGCCTGGCCTTCGGGCGCGTCGGCTGCTTCCTGAACGGCTGCTGCTGGGGCCACATCACGCAGAGCTTCATCGGCATCCGCTTCCCGACCGGGAGCGCCCCCTTCGCGGAGCAGCAGCGCGCCGGGAAGATCGACTTCGGCGCGACGCACTCGGAGCCCGTCCTCCCCACGCAGCTCTTCGAAACGGCCGTCACGCTTGCGCTCTTCTTCGCGCTCACGTGGTACGACCGCAAGAAGAAGAAAAACACCGGCGAGACGATGCTCCTCATGGGCATCGGGTACGCCGTGTGGCGGTTCATCGTCGAGTTCCTCCGCGACGATCCGCGCCCCGCGTGGCTCGGCGACCTCACGTACTCGCAGACGTTGAGCATCGGCGTCCTCATCGTGTGCGGGATCTGGTACTTCTTCGTCCGCACGCGTCCGTCCGAGTTGCCCGCGCTCGCCAGCCAGTCGACCCCTGCGGCCGCTCAGGAGTCACCCGCCAAGACGAGCGACCGCCGCTGAGTTGACATTCGTAACGCCGGATTTACAGCGCCCCCGTCAAGACCGCTTGTCAGCCCTTCAATGCGCTGCCTGCCAGCGACTTGCGTTCGCGGCCCATACCCCGCGATGGCACAGGCGTTGCTGTTTTCTGAGTGGGGGTGCGAAAGTCAGGGGATGAAGGGGTCAGGGGGACGCACTTGTAAATCCTAATTCGGGGCCGCTTCGCAACCACCACCAGGGCGACCTTCCACCAAGGTCGCCCAAACTTTTTTAAAGCGATCCACAAGAGTCCCTGACGCGCGGTGCCAACTCGCGAGCGCGTGTTGTAAACCGTGATTTACTTTTACACACGAGCCGCGAATCCGCGGGGGATTCGCTGTAACCGGTGGCATAGCGATTGCGCTTCTACCCATTACCTGTTGAGTGGAGAACGCATATGGGTAATTGGATGCGGGATGTTGCGGCGGTGATCAGCGTTGTGGCTCTTGTGTGCGTGCCGGGCTGCGGTCGCGATGACGACGACCACGACGGCAACGCGGACGGCATGTTCCAGCCTCCGCCGGGCGGAGGCGGTGGCGGAGGCGGCGGTGGCGGCGGAGGGGGAGGTGGCGGCGGTGGGGGCGGAGGG
>Ga0187893_10013123_pt1 | contig 11606 bp, 15 predicted proteins | sample MA1701074metaG_FD_139574 | JGI IMG/M metagenome (GOLD analysis project Ga0187893, IMG submission 139574) | White microbial mat communities from a basaltic lava cave in the Kipuka Kanohina Cave System on the Island of Hawaii, USA - MA170107-4 metaG ...
GAGATCTGACGGTGGATCGTGGCGGGCGAGAGACCCAGGTCCTTGAGGGCGTAGACGAACTGCCGCAGCCGGGCGGCGGTGATCGCGTCGGGAGTCTCTATCCCGCCGGCCGTGATGTGACTGACCATGCGGCGCACGTCGCGCAGATAGTTCTCGACCGTGTGCGCGCTGGTCCCGGCTTCGAGCGCCAGGTAGTCGCGGAATGGCTCGAGTCGAAACGCCGGGATGTGGGGAAGCGGGGATGCCGGGGCGGACCTCACGAACGGATGCTCCGGCGCCGCACGAACCACCACACCGCCAAGGCGACCAGGACCACCGCCAGGATCCCGAGCACGAGGTTGGCCCGGGCCAGCGCCCGCGTCACCACCTCGAAATCGGTCCCCAGCCGGAACACGAGATAGGTCAGGGCGCCGTAGTAGATCGCCGACGCGACGGCCATGGGCGCGAGCGCGCGGACCGCGGGAACGCCGACGATGCCGGCGAAGGGAGGCACCACCGCCCGCCACACGGGCAGGAGCCGCGACAGGAGAATGCCGTAGCTGCCGTGCTTGACGTAGGCGTCCTCGATGTGCTGCAGCGCCCGCTCGGACAAGAGCAAGCGCCCGATCCGGCCCCGGAAAAACGCCCGGCCATAACGCCGCCCCAGCGCGTACACGAAGGCGGCGCTGCCGACGTTGCCCGTCCAGGTAATGCCGAATACGGCCCAGGCGTCGAGCACGCCGCGACCGGCGAGGAAGGCGCCGAGTGCCACCGCCGTGTCGGCCGGAACCGGAGGGAAGATGTTCTCGACGGCGGCGAGCAGCCCAATGGTGACGTAGAGGGGCGTTGGCGGCAGCGACTGCAGCGCGTCCAGCAACTCGCTCATCGGCGGGCGGCTACCGCTCCTCGAGCAACGCTACCGCGAACACGGCGATGCCCTCGCCGCGCCCGATGAACCCCATGCCTTCGTTGGTCTTGGCCTTGATCGACACGTTGGAATAGCCGGCGATGGCGGCCTCGCCCAGCCGCTCGCGCATCGCGTCCACGTGCGGCGCGAGCTTCGGCGCTTCGGCAATGATGGTGACGTCAGCGTGCACCAGCGACAGCCCCAGCTCGGCAGCCTTGACGCTGGCCCGCTTCAGCAGGTCGAGCGAGCTGGCATCCTTCCATTTCGGATTGTCAGGCGGGAACATCGACCCGATATCGCCCAGCCCCGCCGCGCCCAGGATGGCGTCGGTGAGCGCGTGGGCCGCTGCATCGGCGTCCGACCACCCATCGAGCCCGCGGTCGTGCTCGATGGACACGCCGCCCAGCACGAGCGGCCGCCCCGCCACGAAGCGGTGCGAATCGTATCCGATCCCCACCCGCATGCCGCTCACTGGCGCAAAATGCGCAGGGCCAGATGGGCCGCGTTCCGCGCGTTGTCGATGCCGACCGTGGCGACCGGCACGCCGGGCGGCACCTGCACCGTGGCGAGCAGCGCGTCGAGGCCGTTCAGGGGCCCGACCGCGAAGGGCACGCCGATCACCGGCAGCTCGGTAAGCGACGCCGCAAACCCGGGCAGCGCCGCCGAGAGTCCCGCCCCGCAAATCACCACCCGCACGCCGCGGTCCTTGGCGCCTTTGACCAGCTCCGCCGTCCGGTCCGGCGCGCGATGCGCCGAGGAGGCGTGGAATTCGTAGCTCACGCCGGCCTTGGTGAGCACGTCGAAGGCAGGCTCGATCTTCGGCTTGTCGGACTCGGAGCCGATAAGAATGAGAACCTCGGCCATCAGCGGTCAGCCATCAGCTTACGCCGCCTCCGGAAGCAAGGTGTAATCCTGGCGGCGCTTGACCGGTTGGTAGCCGGCATCGGAGATCAGGCGGTGCATCTCGGGGAGCGTCATCCGCCACGTCGTGCCCGCCGCCGACACGACGTTCTCCTCCATCATGAGCGAGCCGAAGTCGTTGGCGCCGAAGCGGAGCGCGACCTGGCCGATCTTCGGGCCCATGGTCACCCAGGAGGCCTGGATGTTGGGCACGTTGTCGAGCACGATACGCGCCATGGCCTGCGTGCGGAGATAGGTCACCGCATCGGTCTTGCCCAGATACTCGAGCGCGGTGTGCTCGGGCTGCAACGGCCAGCAGATGAACGCGGTGAAACCATTGCTCCGCGCCTGCACCTCGCGCACGCGGAACAGATGCTCGATGCGGTCGGCGCTCGTTTCGCCAAGGCCGTACATCATGGTGACGCTGGTCTTGAGGCCCAGTCCGTGCGCGACCTCCATGACCTCGAGCCAGCGGTCGGCGCCCGCTTTCTTCTTCGCGACCCGGTCGCGGATCTCCTGGACCAGAATCTCGCCGCCACCGCCCGGAATCGAATCGAGGCCGGCCGCCATCAGCTCCCGCAGCACGGTCTCGATCGACATGCCGAAACGGCCGGCGAAGAAATCGACCTCCGAGGGCGAGAAGGCGTGGATATGGATCGGGTGGTGGCGCTTGATATAGCGCAGCAGATCCAGGTACCACTCGAACGGGATGTAGGGATTGTGCCCGCCCTGCATCAGGATCTGGACGCCGCCCAGCGCCTTCAGCTCCTCGATCTTGCGGCCGATCTCCTCGAACGAGAGCACGTAGCCCTCGAGATGCCTGGGCCGGCGATAGAACGCGCAGAACTTGCAGTCGGCGACGCAGACGTTGGTGTAGTTGATGTTGCGGTCGATGATGTAACTGACTTGCGACGAGGGATGGAGCCGCCACCGCGCCGCGTCCGCCTGGGCCCCCAGCTCCAGCAAAGAAGCCCGCTCGTACGCGTCGACGTAACTCTTGAACTCCGCCGTCGAACGGTCGACCATCAGGCCACCTGCAGGAAGCGCAAGCTGCCGTCGGGCACGATGCCCTGCGCCGCAAGGCGGCGGAAGAAATCGGTCAACCCGGCGAGATGCTTGTAGGTGAACGCATAATCCAGCCCGGCCAGATACCGCCGGCACTCGGCCTCCGGAATCCTGGTCTCGAGGGATGCTTCGTGCGCCAGCACGTCCAGATGCGCCAACCCCCACGCGCGCGACTCGAGCAGGCGGGCGTGCACGCGCCGCACCGCGTCGGGATCGGAGGTCCGCCGCGCCGCCCACACGGCGAACACGAACGGCAGCCCGGTCCACCGCTTCCATTCGGCGCCGAGATCGACGCACCGCGGATAGGTCCCCCGCGCCGAGAGCAGCAGCGCCGGGTCGCCGATCACGAGCAGCGCGTCGTGCGGCAACCCGGCCAGGTGCTCGAGATCGTCCGCCTCGGCGCGCGCCTCGGCAAACCGGGGGCGAATCTTCCAGACGTCGCGACACAGCAGCTCCAGCAAGGCCACCGAGGTCCGCGACGACGCGGACACCAGGATGGTGCGACCACCCAACCGCCCGACCTCCAGCTTGCTGAAGAGCAGCACGCTGCGCACCGGCCCGTCGCACGAGATCGCGAGCTCGGGCAGGAGCACGAGGTCCTTGCCGTGCCGCGCGGATTCGACGGCGCTGATCACCGACACGTCGAGCTCGCCGGCCGCGAGCAGGTCGTTCAGCTCGGACGGCGTTCCCGTGACGAGCTCGGCGGGCACGGACACGATGCCGCGGTCGATGGCGCCGTAGACCGGGCGGCAATTGATGTAGGGGATGCGGCCTAATCTCATTCGGCCCCATCCACGGCTGTAGCCACCACCGGCAATTGCCGCCGCCCCTTCCCTTTGGCCTGCGCGCGATGCTCGATCTGGAAGATCGCCCCCTCCGGCCCCTCGGGTCGGACCGGCTCGCCCTTCGGCACCCAATCCTCGAACGTGCGCATCACCTGGTAGAGCGAATCGCGCTCGACTGGAGTTTTCCCCGCGCCCTTGATGAGGCCGATGATCTGATCGTAAGAAAGCCACATCGGCGTGCCGGCGCCGGCTTCGTGATACACGCGCTCGAATACCACCGTCCCCTCGAGATCGTCGCAGCCGAACCCGAGCGCCACCTGGGAGATGAACGGCGTGACCATGGGCCAGTGCGTCTTCACGTGCGGGATGTCGTCGAGCAGCAATCTCCCGATCGCGATGTTCTTGAGATCGTCGAATCCCGTGGTGGCGGTGCCGGTGCGGCCCAGCGCCTCGCCCAGCTCGTTGTGGTCAGGGTGATAGGCGAGCGGGATGTAGGTGAGGAAGCCGCCGGTCTCGTCCTGCAGCGCGCGCAGCGTGAGCAGATGGTCGACCCGGTCCTCCATGGTCTCGACGTGCCCGTACAGCATGGTGCAGTTGGACGGAATGCCGAGCCGGTGCGCCTCGCGGTGCACGGCGATCCAGTCCTCGCCCGTGAGCTTCTTGTCGGCGATGGTGGCGCGCGCGGCGGGGCTGAACACCTCGGCGCCGCCGCCGGGCAGGCTCGTGACGCCCGCGTCCCTCATCGCCTGCAGCACCTCGCGGGTCGAGAGCTTCTCGAGGCGCGCCAGGTGCGCCACCTCGACCGCGGTGAGCGCCTTGAGGTGGACATCCGGGTGGCGCTGCTTCAGGCCCCGGAACAGGTCGAGGTAGTAGGACAGCCGCAGCCCGGGATGCAGGCCGCCGACGATGTGAAACTCGCGCGTCGGGTTGGCGCGGGCGGCCTCGGCCTCGGCAAACACGTCGTCCAGGTCGCGCGTGTAGGCGCCAGCTTCCCGCGGCATGCGGGCGAAGGAGCAGAAGACGCAGGTGTTGCGCAGCACGCACACGTTGGTCGGGTTGAGGTGCTGATTGGCGGCGAAGGAGACCCGGTCGCCGTGCTTGCGTCGCTTGGCGGCGTCGGCCAGACGGCCGATGGTGAGCAGGTCCGAAGAGGCGAACAACGCCAGCCCGTCCTCGCGCGTCAATCGCTCCCCGCGCTCGGCTTTCTGGGCGACGGATCGGAGCGCGGGGTCGGTACGGCCGGCAGGGACCATGTGGATCGCTATGGGGCTCGGCGGACGGCCAGCGTCACGTTGTGGCCGCCGAAGCCGAACGAATTGGACAGCGCCACCTCGACCTTGCGCTGCACCTTGTGGTTCGGCGCCGAATCGAGGTCGCACGCCGGGTCGGGCGTGAATTGATTGATCGTGGGCGGAATCACGCCATGCATCACGACCAGGGCGCACACCGCGAACTCGAGCGCACCGGCGGCGCCGAGCAGGTGCCCGGTCATCGACTTCGTCGACCCGAAGATCAGCTTGCGCGCCTGGTCGCCGAACACGGCCTTCACGGCCGCGGTCTCGGCGCCGTCGCCGTGCGGGGTCGACGTGCCGTGCGCGTTGATGTAGCCCACCTGCTCGGGACGCACGCCGGAGTCTTCCATGGCCAGCTGCATGGCTCGCTGCGCGCCCTCGCCATCCGGGGAGGGTGCCGTGATGTGATAGGCGTCGGCCGTCATGCCGTACCCGATCATCTCCGCGTAGATCTTGGCGCCACGCCGCTTGGCGTGATCCCATTCCTCGAGAATGGCGACCGCCGCGCCGTCCCCCATCACGAATCCGTCGCGATCCTTGTCGAACGGCCGGCTCGCGGTGGCGGGATCGTGGTTGCGCTCCGACAACGCTTTCATGTTGGCGAAACTCGCGAGCGCGAGCGGCGTGATCGCCGCCTCCGCGCCGCCCGCGATCATGAGGTCGGCCTCGCCGTGCTGGATGAGGCGAAACGCGTCACCCATCCCGTGCGCGGAGCTGGCGCAGGCCGACACGGTGCAGTAGTTGGGCCCCTTGGCCCCGTAGCGCATCGAGACGGCGGCGGACGCCACATTGGCCATGAACATGGGAACGAAGAACGGCGACACGCGCCCCGGACCCTTCTCGAGGTATGCGCGCATGTTGTCCTCGAACGTGGCCAGCCCCCCCGTGCCCGAGCCGATGATGACGCCGACCCGTCCCCGGTCGATCTGGTCCCAGCTCTTGTCGAGACATGCGTCGTTGACCGCCTGCACCGCCGCGCCCATCGCGAACTGGCTGAACAGATCGAGGCGCCGGACTTCCTTCTTGTCCAGGTAGAGTCCCGGCTCGAAGCCCTTCACCTCGCAGGCGAACTTCACCGGCAGCGCCGCCGGGTCGAACCGCGTGATTCCGGCCGCTCCCGAGCGCCCCGCCAGCATCGCGTCCCAGGTGGCGTCCATGGTATTCCCGACCGGCGACACGACCCCGAGGCCGGTCACCGCGACGCGCCGCTTCACTGCGGGTCGCCCCTCACTTGCCCATCTTGTCGTGGAGGTACTTCATGGCGTCGCCCACGGTGCGGAGCTTCTCCGCCTCCTCGTCGGGGATGTCGATGTCGAATTCCTTCTCGAACGCCATCACGAGCTCGACGGTGTCGAGGCTGTCCGCGCCGAGGTCCTCCATGAAGCTCGCTTCGGGCTTGAGCTTGTCGCGCTCGACGCCGAGCTCCTCGACGATGATATCCTTCACCTTCTCTTCGAGCTGCTTCATGTCCATGGCCATGTTGCCTCTCGCGCGGAGGTTGGAAGGGTCGCAGTCACATCACCATCCCGCCGTCGACCACGAGCACCTGGCCCGTAATGTAGCTCGCCAAGTCGGAGGCGAGAAAGAGCACGACACCGGCCACATCGGCGCCGGTGCCCAGCCGTCCCAGCGGAATCGCGGCCCGCATCGTCTGCGCGGCCTCGTCGGAAATGGTGCGCGTCAACTCGGTGTCGATGTAGCCCGGCGCCACGGCGTTCACGAGCACGTTGCGCGAGGCCAGCTCCCGGGCCACCGCCTTGGTGAAGCCGATCAGTCCGGCCTTGGACGCCGCGTAATTGGCCTGGCCCTTGTTGCCGATCAGCCCCACCACGCTCGCGATATTGACGATGCGGCCCCAGCGGCGCTTGATCATGCCGCGCGCCGCGAGCTTGGTGACCAGAAACGCGCCCGTCAGGTTCGTCGCGAGCACCTGGTCCCAGTCATCGTTGCCGATGCGAAACAGCAGGTTGTCCCTGGTGGTTCCCGCGTTGTTCACCAGCACGTTCACGGGGCCGAGATCCCGCTCCACCGCCTCGAGCGCCGGCTCGACATCCTCGACTCGGGCGACGTCGCAGCGATAGCCTTTCGCCCCACTGCCCAGCTCCGTTGCCGTGGCCAGCGCGCGCGCTTCATCGCGTCCCAGGATGGCCACCTTCGCACCCGCCGAGACGAGGCCCTGGGCGATCTCGCGGCCGATGCCGCGCGAGCCGCCGGTGACGAGGGCGACTTTTCCATTCAGATCAACCGAGGTCAAGTCGCCTCCAGGAACTGCGCCACCTCCGCCGCCGTCCCCAGCGACACCACGTTCGCGCCCGGGATGATGCGCCGCAGCAGCCCGGCGAGCACCGCGCCCGGGCCGATCTCGATGAATCGGACGTCGTCCCCCGCCAGCTCGGCCGCGCGCCGCATGCATTCGACCCAGCGCACCGGCGCGGTGAGCTGATCCACGAGCGTGCGGCGCGCGCGCGCCGCGTCCTTGACGATTTCCGCCGTCGCGTTGGCGATCACCGGAAACGCCAGGTCGCCCATGTCGGCCTTGTCGAGCGCCAGCCGCAGCGCGCTCGCGGCCGGGGCCATGAGCGGCGAGTGAAACGCCCCACTCACCTTGAGCGGCATCACCCGCTTGGCGCCTTTCGCCTTGCAGGCCTCGCTCGCCTTCGCCACGGCGTCCGGATCTCCCGAGATCACGGTCTGGTCGGGGGAATTCAGGTTGGCCGGCACCACCACCGCTCCCGAGCTCGAAGCGGCCGAACAGATCGTCTCCACCTGCTCAGTCGCCAGGCCGAGCACCGCGGCCATGGTGCCCTTGCGCTCCAGGCCGGCCCGGTGCATCAGCTCGCCGCGCCGCCGCACGAGCTTCGCCGCGTCGGCGGCGGCGAGGGCGCCGGCCGTGACGTAGGCGGAGTACTCGCCCAGCGAGTGGCCCGCCGCCGCAACCGGCTCGCCCACCGCGGCGGCGCCGGCGAGCACCGCGAACACGGCGGCGGAGTGCGCCAGGATCGCCGGCTGGGCGTTCTGGGTCGCCGTCAGCTCCTGCTCGGGACCCTCGAACATGATGCGGGAGAGCGGCAGCTCCAGGGCCTGATCGATCGCCTGGAAAGTGTCGCGCGCGGCGGGAAACCGTTCCGCCAGGTCCTGCCCCATCCCGATCCGCTGCGCACCCTGTCCAGGACACAACCAGACGACAGCTACCACTTCACCACCGTGCTGGCCCACGTGAATCCGGCGCCGAAGGCGACCAGCAGCACCGTCATGCCGGGCTGGAGCCGGCCGGTGCGCACGGCCTCATCGAGCGCGATGGCGACCGAGGCGGCGGACGTGTTGCCGTAGCGGTCCACGTTCACGTAGACCTTGTCCATCGGCATCCGGGCGTGCTTCGCCGTCGCTTCGATGATGCGGATGTTCGCCTGGTGCGGGATCATCAGGTCGATATCGGCGCCCGTGAGCCCCGCGCGCTGCAACGCCTGGTCGCACGCGTCGGCCATCGAGAGCACCGCGGCCTTGAACACCTCGCGCCCCGCCATCTGGATGTAGTAGCTGTGGTCGGTGAGCAGCGCGGCGTCGGGCGGATGCACGGCGCCGCCGCCCGGCCGGTACAGGAGCTCGGCCAGGGTGCCGTCGGACTTCATGTAGGACGAGAGGATGCCGCGCGTGCCGTCGCTGGGCCGCATCAGCGTCGCGCCCGCGCCGTCCCCGAACAGCACGGCGGTGGCGCGGTCGGACCAGTCCATGATCTTGGTAAGCCGCTCGGCGGCGATCACCATCACGTTCCGGGCCTGCTCCGAGGCGACGAGGCCCTCGGCGACGTTCAGCGCGTACACGAAGCCGGCGCACGCCGCCCCCACGTCCAGCGCGGCCGCGTTCTTGGCGCCGAGGATCGCCTGCACGTCGCACGCCGCCGAGGGCAGCAGCCGGTCCGGCGAGGCGGTGGCATAGACGATGGCGTCCAGGTCCAGCGGCGTCATGCCGAGGTCGTTCAGGACCTGCATCGCCGCGGCCTTGCCCATGCACGCGTTGGACTCGTCGTCCGTGGAAATGCGCCGTTCCCGGATCCCGGTGCGCTCGCGGATCCATTGGTCGGACGTATCGAGAATCTTGGAGAACTCGTCGTTGGTCATCACGCGCTTCGGCGCGTAGTGGCCCGTGCCCACCAGCTCGGCGAACGGCCGTTTCATGCCAGCGCCTCCCCGCGCGCGAATTCCGCCTCGATGTCCTGGCTGAGATGGTTCTCGACCGCCTGCAGGGCGACGCGAATCGCGCTGGTAAACGCGCGCGCCGGCGAGGAGCCGTGACAGATGATGGACACGCCTTGCACGCCGAGCAGCGGCGCCCCGCCGTAGGTCGACCAGTCGAGGATGTTCAGGACGCTCCGCATCTCGGGACGCTGGAGAATGTCGGGCGCGTCCCGCTTGATGAACGAGACGAAGACCCGGCCCGCCGACTCGTAGAACTTGAGGACCACGTTCCCCACGAACCCGTCACACACCACCACGTCGAGCCGGCGGCCGCGGGCGCTCGCTTCCGGGACGTCGCGTCCTTCGATGTTCCCCAGATAGGTGAAGCCGGACTGCGCCTGGAGCAGCTGGTGCGCTTCCTTGACCACCGCGTTCCCCTTCTCGTCCTCTTCCCCGATGTTGAGTAGCCCGACCGCCGGCTCCGAGCGGCCCAGCACGTCGCGCGCGTACACGGCCCCCAGGTGGGCGAATCCCACCAGCTCGCGCGCATCGCAATCGACGTTGGCGCCGGCATCGAGCAGCAGCACCGGCTCGCCCGCCGTGGGCAGCACCGCGCCGATCGCCGCCCGCTGCACGCCGCGGTGCAGCCGCAGGATCAGGGTGGCGGCCGCCAGCACGGCGCCGGTGTTCCCGGCCGAGATGAACGCGTCGGAGCGGTCTTTCTTCTGGAGCCCGAGTCCCACGGCGATGGAGGAATTCGGCTTGCTGCGGATCGCCTGGAGCGGCTTTTCGCCCATGCCCACGACCTCGGGCGCCTCGACGATCTCGACCCGCGCGCGGTCGATCTCGGGATGCTGGGCGAGCGAGCGCTCGATATCGGCCGTCCGCCCGACCAGCTGCACGACGAAGGGTGACGACAGACTGGACAGGGCCTGGGCCGCGCCCTCCACCTCGGCGTGTGGAGCGTGATCGCCCCCCATCGCGTCCAGCGCGATGCGAATCACTTCACGCGTCCTCGACCTCGACGCGCTGCTCTCCGGCGTAATAGCCGCAGGTGGGACAAACGTGATGCGGGCGCTTGAGGTCGCCGCAGCGCGGGCACGGCTGCAATGCGATCGGCGCCGCCTTGTAGTGCGTGCGCCGGGCCCGCTTCTTCCGCTTGGACGTTCTCCGCTTCGGTACCGCCATGGTCGTGATCGCCTCGTTATTCTTCGAGCTTGCTCTTGAGATCGGCCAGGGCCCGCCAGCGCGGATCCGGGGCTGGAGCGCAACCGCACGGACCGGCGTTCAGATCCTTGCCACAGCGCGGGCACAGCCCGCGACACTCCTCCCGACACAGCACGAACGCCGGCGCCGCCAGGGCCAGCTCTTCCCGCACCGCGGGCCGCAGATCGACCGCCACGGCGTGGGGCGCCAGGGGGTAGGAGTCCGGGTCGTCGGCCGCCCCGGCATCCTGGCTGAACAGCGCGCCGATGTCCGCCGCGATCGGCACCCGCACCGGGGCGAGACAGCGCCGGCACTCGGTCGCGATCTCGGCGGCGAGCGTTCCGTGCCAGTAGTAGCGTCCCTCTCCCGTTGCCTGGAGACGCCCGCCCACTCGCACCGGCCCTGCCAGGGTCAGCCCCAACCCCTGCAACAGGGCATCGTCCGGCGCCACACTGGCTTGCGTGTCCACCGGCCCACGTTGCAGCTCACGCAGGTCGATTTGCAACATGGGCAGCGAAGCTAACCCGTTGTGGCGCTTGCGGCAAGCTCCATCTCGGTAAAGAAGAACGCGACCTCGCGAGCGGCGTTCTCCGCCGAATCGGACGCGTGGATGGCGTTCCTCTCCTTGGACTGGGCGTAGCGCTGGCGAATCGTGCCCGGTTTCGCCTCGGCGGGATCGGTGGCGCCGATCACGTCGCGCAGCGCCGCGACCGCCTCGGCCCGCTCCAACGCCAGGGGGATGCAGGGCCCGGACGTCATGAACGCGACGAGCGAGCGGAAAAACGGACGCTCCCGGTGCACCGCGTAAAACGCCTCGGCTTGCGGCGTCGTCAGGTGGGTCAGGCGCACGGCGCGCACCCGGAAGCCCTGCGCCTCGAGGTGCGCGAGGATCTTGCCGGCGGATCCGGCGGCGACCGCGTCGGGTTTGATGATCGCAAGGGTGAGCATCTGTTCAGGGAGGAGGAAGGGGGAAGGGGGAAGGGTCAAATTCGCGACTTGAGCAATGGGACCACGTCCGCGGGGCGTTTCATGACTGAGATCCCCGCGCGTTCGAACGCCTGCATCTTGTCGGCGGCGGTGGCGCCGGCGCCCGAGATGATGGCGCCCGCGTGCCCCATGCGGCGGCCCGGGGGCGCCGTCTGCCCGGCGATGAACCCGACCACGGGCTTCTTCATCTTCCGGGTCACGAAATCCGCCGCGCGCTGCTCGTCCGCACCGCCGATCTCGCCGATCATGACGACGGCCCGGGTCTCGGGATCCGCCTCGAACGCGGTGAGGCAATCGATGAAGTTGGTGC